>Ga0116223_10005207_pt1 | contig 11028 bp, 12 predicted proteins | sample Sb_taG_3_FD_90092 | JGI IMG/M metagenome (GOLD analysis project Ga0116223, IMG submission 90092) | Peat soil microbial communities from Weissenstadt, Germany - Sb_50d_a_PC metaG | ecosystem: Environmental > Terrestrial > Soil > Wetlands > Peat | place: Germany: Weissenstadt | collected 2010-09-21 | reverse complement strand
GCGAGTATCCTCGGTAGTTTCCTCAGAACAGAGATTGAATATGCGTCCAACAATATCCAACACTATGCTATGATGATTGTCGGATTAGGAAAACATGTCGGTGTATTGGTGGATAATATTACTGTAACGGCTTCCCAAAATGAAGTACAGTCCAACCCAATGACACCTAATGCAACACGGGCTAACTGGAGTCTGTCCTAATGAACGAGATCAGCAAGCTTGCAAACATCAGCGGCGGCGCGACGCTCATCGGCGAGCCGTCCTGGGGCGACGTGATCCCAGCGATTGAGAAGGCCGACGATCTTGACCCTGCCGACAAGCGCCACCTGCCGACATCGCTGCGTCAGATGGCCCTATACCTGGGTCGCCCGCTTACGATGATCCCGACGCGGATCGCAGCGATTGGCCCACGATTAAGCGCCTTCACCCCACCCGTCTCGGGGTCAATGCCAAGACCTTCGCCAACCACAGGAGCAACGTTCGCAAGGCTCTGCTTTGGTTCAATCGGCAAACGCCAGGCTGCGGGCGCAAGGCGCTCATGGACAGTTGCTACCGGCTGCTCTGGGACCAGGTCGCGGACCGCTATGCGCGGGACATGCTGTCGCCGTTCTTCCGCTTCCTTTCAGCCTTTGGCGTTCAACCCGACGATGTCCGCGACAGCCATGTCGAGGCCTTCATCGCCTACCGGAAGGAAAGGAGCTTCTAAATGGTCTCCCTCTCACAACACAGGGCGCTGGTCAGGCACTGGAATGCCTGTGGCGCAATGATTCCCGACTGGCCCCAGGTCAAGCTGAAGGAGCCAGCTTACCCCAAGCGCTTCACAGGTCCGGCCTTGCGGGACTTTCCGGCAGGGCTGCAACAAGACATCGATACCCGGTGCGCACTCCTTGCCAAGCGCCACCGAACCAGCACTGGCCGCGTCGTGCGCCCTTGTGCGCCTTCGACCATCGCCATGCGCCAGCGAGAGCTGATCGCCGCCGTGAGAGCTGCAGTCGAAGCCGGCATTCCGCTCGAGGACCTCTCTTCGCTGCGTGAGCTGCTCCGCCCAGACCGCGTCGAGATCATCATCGAGCACTATTGGCGGAAGAACGGAGACCGGCCCACGCTCTACACCATCGACCTCGCTTCGAGGTTTCTGGCGCTCGCCCGAAGCGAGTCGGGCATCAACAAAGACGAAATCACGCGCATCGACGAGATTAGGATCTGCCTCGAGGAGTACCGCTCAAGCGGCCTCACCGAAAAGAACCGCAGACTCATCCGCGAGATCGCGCATACCGATGTGTGGCGCGAGGTGGTGCAGCTTCCGCCAAGGCTAATGGCCAGAGCGCGGGCGAACGGCAAAGCCATGCCCGTCAAGGCCGCCGTCACGGCTCAGCTCGCGGTGGCTATCACGATCCTGATCCGGGCGCCGGTTCGCGTGCAGAACCTGGCCGCGATCCAGATTGGCGTAAATCTGATCCGGCTGGGCGGAGTGGGAGCGCCCTACATGCTCGTTTTCCCCGACTACGACGTGAAGAACGGGGTTCCACTAGAGTTTGAGTTCGACGCGAGGACGACGGAAATCATCGACGAGTACATCCATGAGCACCGGCCCCAACTGATGCGCGGGCTCAACCACGGTTACCTTTTTCCCGGAGCCGGCAAGGAGGCGAAGAGGACAAAGACTCTATCCAAACAGATCTCCAAGCTGCTGTGGAAGGAGCTCGGGCTGAAAATAACCCCGCATCAGTTCCGCCATGCCGCGGCATACATCATGCTTAAGGCCGATCCCGGCAATTACGAGCTGGTCCGGCGTGTGCTCGGCCATCGCAGCAGCGCCACCACCCGGGACTTCTATATCGGCTTGGAGGCGCTCGAGGCCAATCGTCTCTTCGGCGAGATGGTCACCAGACTGGAGCGCGGTGAGTCGCCTTTCAAGCCGTACCTTAGGAAAAAAACCGATGGCTGATCGAGTGCGAGCCTGCCCTTTGCGAGACTGGCCGACCATTGATCGCGAAGCGTGGGAGCGAGCCTGCGTACCGGCTCGGCGTCTGAAGCCGGGCGGGTCTGCGGCCCACGTGAAGCCGTCAACGCAGGCGAGCATAGTACGAGCTTACGGTTACCTACTCGATTCTTGCCTCCGAAATGGCATCTTCGACAAGAATGCCGAGCCGGCCGGTCATGTGACGCCCGCGATCGCTGACGCTTTTGTTCATGAGCTTCACGGCCGCGTGGGTTCGGTCACGCGAGCAATCTATGTCGAGAAGATCGGGCGCATGGCGAGGATCCTCGCGCCGGGCCGCGACTTCGCTTGGCTGCGAGAGATCGAAAGCGATTTGCGCTATGAAGCGCGGCCGCGACCAAAACACCATCGCATCGTTCCGTCTCACCGGCTGCTGAAGCTCGGGCTCGAACTTATCAGCCGCGGCGAAACAAGCGGTCATCTCACGGAGCTGAGGCGCGCCAGGCTGGTGCGTGACGGCCTCATGATCGCGCTCCTCTCACTCTGCCCCATTAGGCTCGGCAATTTTGCAAGCTTACGCATCGGTCAGCACATACGCCGGCTGGACGACACTTGGTGGATCATGCTCGATGCGGCCGAGACGAAGTCGGGCCGACCCGACGAAAGACCGGTTCCCGAGATCCTCACCTTGCATATCGATCGATGGTTGGAGCGTTGGCGCCACCTGTTCCTCGAGCCTGGCGATGCGTTCTGGCCGTCAACCAAGGGTGGGCCTCTCGCCTACACTTATGTTGGCCAAATCATCACCGAGACGACGCTCCGGGAGCTTGGTATTGCCGTCAACCCGCACCTCTTCCGGGACTGCGCCGTGTTCACCGTCGCTACCGTCGCAGGTGATCGGATGGGGATCGCTTCAGGGCTTCTCCAGCACACCGACTCGCGCACCATCGAGAAGCATTACAATAAAGGCGCGATGATCGCCGCCTCCCGGAGTTATCAGCAGATCCTCCGTCGGTTCACGAGCAAATGATTGTGCTTGGAACCCCATGCGGCGCTGACGCGCTCTGACTCGCTGCGCGCCGGAAGGAACGATTTCAACAAAACATCCTTATCCCGTGATCGATGTGTAGGTTCAAATCCTGGGCCCGAAGCCACCTATACCGAACACGCTTCCATTACGAGCGGACTCGCAAATAGGCCCAAATCCCGGGCACCCAACCAGCGTTATTTGCACCTCGACCTTGCGATCCTCGAGCCGGGGGCACCCCGTTAGCCCGCAGCGGTCTCGAAAACCGTTGTACGGGTAACCGTACCGTGGGTTCGAATCCCACCCTCTCCGCCAGAGAATTTATTATATGTCTTTCATTTCAATAGTATAGACATGAACAGCAGATCATCATACCACATTTTACTCCCCATTATGACGTGGGCCGTTGCGCGTATTTCGCTGCAGCAAGCCTAAGCGATGGGAGTAGTCCGCGGCCTCGATCGCCTCTCTTGCCTTTACGTCGCGGGCCTTATTCCGCGCGAGCTTCGGACCCCGGTAATCCGCGTTCGACTTAACCTCGCGCCGGCCCGCCCGGCAATCCGGGCAGCCATGCCAGAAACAGCCGTGGACGAACACGACGGTGCGTTTTGAAGGGAATATCAGGTCCGGCTTGCTCGGCAGAGCAGCCCCATGCAGCCGGTAGCGCAGGCCTTTTGAATGTAGAAACCGCCGGACCGCCAACTCGGGCCGCGTGTTCTTCCCGCGGATTGCAGCCATATTCCGGCTACGGCGCTCCCTACTGATCGTGTCCATCCGGACGCTACGTCCGCCGCGCAAAACGCAGCGTTCTTTCGCAGAAGCGCAGAAGCTGCTGATCGTTGATCGCCTCGGTCTCCCACGCCGCGTTCGTGTCGTGATGATATTTATTGGCGTAGTCGAGAAGATTGCGCAGCTCGGTCATATCGGCCGCGTTCAGGATCTCGTCCGCCGTGCCGACGCGTTGGTCGCAGATGCCGATAAAAGGCCCTAGCAGTGATCCGGGCGGGAACACGGCCGGGTAGGCTACGCGGATGAAGCTTTCTAGGATCGGCCGGAGGGCCACCGCAACGTCTCTTTCATTCGCGGCGGCACTGTTCTGCATGTAGGCCGCAACCATCTCGTGCCGCTTGTCGTGTTCTGAAATCGCATCCTGACGGACATCCCATGGCGCAAGCGATGAGCCATCAGCCGCGCGCGTAATCTTGATGGCGCTGCGCAGGGTGGTATCGGCGCCCTCCCAGATTTCGCACAGGAAAGGCTTCGAGTGCGATAGCACAACAACCTGATCCACTCGATCGAGCAGCCGGCGCAGCTCCTGGATCGTGGCCAGGGAGCGGTGCTCGTCCAAGCTTGTCATGGGGTCGTCGATGACTACGATCTTCTGAGCAAGCTGCGGATCCTGATCCAGTGACGCGAAAAAGAAGGCGAGCGCCAGCGTGTTCCGGTCGCCGGCGCTCAGTGTATTCCGGAACGAAGGGCCCCCGGCCGCCGATGTGGTGACGGCCACAGGCACGTTGTTGATGACGACGGCGTAGGAGCAGGCAGAGCCGCCGCGGGTGTTGACCGAGCTGACGCTGCCGAGCCGGAAGCCAGCATAGAACCGTCCGAGGTACTGATTGATCGCGGTCTCGTAGGCGGGAAATATGGTCTGCCGGTATTGGTCGAGCGCGGCACGCGCCTGATCGCGCAGCATCTCCGTGGCGGTCTTGGCCGTTTTTTCGTCGAGGTAAGCCTGGCAGTGGCCGGCGGTCGCCGGGTCGAAGCGATCCCGGACAGCCTTCAGCCGCGCGAGATCGGCCGTGAGCGCGGCGACGTTCGCGGAAGCCGCCTGCTCCTTCACCAGAGCGATTTGCGGGTTGACCGCCAGCAAAGCGGCGGACACGCGTGCCACCTCGACGCGGCTTTCATCGTATGCCGCGATGGCCGCGCGGGCTTCATTCGGGAGGGTTGCAGGTTCGAGCGGCGCGCCCTGTTTGCCGCGCAGGTTGCCGAGCACCGCTTCCCGTGCCGCATTCCATCGGCGGACAACTGCGGCCGTGTCAATCTCCAAATCCGGCACAGCTGTAAACGGCCCCCAGAACTCCCTTCTTTGCGCAGCGACCCGAATGGCGCGCTCGAACGCCGCAGGTACGTCTCCGGCGTGAGTGGCGACGATTGCCGCGATCTGGTCGGCGATCGCCTCCTTGAGGCCCGCATATCCCTGGCTGAAATAAGCGCGGTAATGGGCGATCAACTGCGATCCGGCGAGGTCCTGCGTACAGAACGGACACAGGCCGCCGGCGATCCGCGGCATGCCTTCGCCGACCCAGCTTTCGGCGTCCGCGCCCAGGCCGGCGATATGCGCGTGGACACGCGCCGCCGCCTCGGCGTCCAGTTCCGGCAGGCTCTGTTGCAGCAGGGCAATGATTGCCACGAGGTCGAAGGCCGGAAGACCAATTGCGGCGAATTCCGGTTGCTGCTGCACAGCTTCCGCCGATCGCGCTGCGGCAAGGAAGCGTTCCGCCTCCTGAATTGTAGCGTCGATATTCTCGGCCGGTTCCAGGGCGCAGAATGCATCGACGCTCAGGACGCCGCGCGCAGCGGCCGGAATTGCGCGTTCCTTGTCGCGCAGGGCGCGGTTGTGCTCTTCGATCCGGGCAACATGCGTCTGCACCTCGGCGTTGAGCGCTACCCCCTGCGCGCCCAAGATCAGCTCGTGCAGATTCTGCCGGTGCTCCGTCCCGATCGCAAGGCCGGAGCAGACGTTAGCGATCACGAAATTATCGTCGAACACCGTGAGATTCGGCAGGGTGGCCGACCAGGCGCCGTTTTCGAAGACCAGCGAAGGAGAGCCGCCCAGGCCTATGACGACGTGTGGCGGGTGCGTAGCTCCCAGCCTTTGGCGCTCAGCGATCAATCCCGCATCGCCGTTTCGCAAGGATCGCAGGATCGCGGCCAGCGTGGTCTTGCCACGGCTGTTTTCCGCATAGATCAGCGTCAGCTTCGTTAACGGAAGCTGCGCGCCGGCGCTGACAGAATCGAAATGCCCGACATTTCGCAGAAGCTGAAGCAGTGCGATCAATGGATGTCTGTCCTAGTTTTCAATGCAGAATGGCAAACCCCGGGCCCTCGACGCGCAATATCTATCATGTCAAGGCTGGCGAAGGCTGTCCTCGTGATCGACACCGCCGTCGATCCCACGGCGCCGCGGCCACTCGATCCCGTAGTCAACTCCACTGTTGCGAATATCGCGCTCGTCGTCATCGGGGGCAGCCGTTGTACGGCGATCCTTCCCTCCTCGCGCAATTGCTGCCAGCGGGCGCAAAGCTCGATCCGATAACCGTATGTGGCTCGAAAAAGGCTATCTATCTCGGCCAAAGCGACGCCGCGGCCCGCAATGAGAGTTTGGCGGACATCACAAATCTGCTTAACACGGCCTTGGCGAGCGCCGGTTCAAGCCTGCCTAATATCGAGTGCGATTGATGCGGCAACCGAGAGCGTCTCAGGTGCGAAGCTGCTCCTGATGGCGACTGTGAAAGCGGAGAAGCCGAGATTGAAAAGCGCGTTGAGCTTTCCTCGGACGTCGTCAAGTTCGTGGGCGTTCCTGATGGCGAAGTAAGACGTGGCCATGTGTTCGCAAAGTCTGGCCTCGCTTGCTGGCAGGACTGTTGTAGAACGGCGATCACCGCTCATGACGGACTAATCCGGCAGAAACATCCGCGCCTGCAGAGGGTCTTTTAGGCTCGTAACGGGCGCGACCCACTCCTTCATTGGCCCCAACGTCGCTACCAGTCGGCGGGGCCGCCCCTATGGCTGAACTGATCTTCGCGCCGATTCCGATTTCATATCGGGGTCGATTCGCCGACGATCGTTCCCGGAAAGGTGACGGACCCGGCTCTGGCAGCACCCCACAATGTTTACACGCGGGCGCTTGATGGCGGAACGCCCCTTAGGGTAACGGCAAAGCCAACCCTTAAGGATGGTCGCATCGCGCGGCTCTACATCGGCGATGCCGACCCGCTCACTTAGAGCTACGCCACCATAGAATCGCTAGCGAAGCCCTGCCACACTCAAATTGAGACACTACTGCGACGGTTGTCCTCCGCTATTTTGTCCAATATTTGCTCCGAGGCTGTCGCGGCCGCTCAAAACTGTGCGGAAAAGCCTGGGGTTAGAGGCTTTTCTGGTCCGTCCTCGAAGCGGCGTTTCCGCCGGGGAGGGGCGACTTCGTCTAGCGTGGGACGCTGTTCCGCAAAATGCCGGAGAACGAAGCATGCAGAAAGGTCGCCGCTCTCCCCCCTACCTCTCGCGCACTAAACTCTCTCCTAAACAGGAAGATGCCTCTGCACTTTGATCGGTTTACGCTATCGGTGTTTCGATGTCTTTGGGCCCAAGGGGTCTTCCTTCAACGTATTTCGTCCCTTCAACAAAACCCCATTCCGCGAGGAAATTCTCCCAAAACGCAAATGCGTCTATAAAAAGCTTTGAGGCGCTAATCTCTTTGTTCCCCTGTGTGACGCCGAGCGATAGCGCATAACCACCACTTTTAAAGCGCCCGATCGGCTCAACAACAGGAAGAAAGCTCGCGTTGGCCTTGATGTTGGGGTCCGCCCTTTTCAACTTCATGTGCTTCGAACCGTTTGCTATCTCCCGACAAATTCTCAGTGCCACCGAAGACCTCGTTAGCGCGTCGCTGAATCTCTCTAGGTTCTTTCTGTTGTCGGCGCAAAGGCTAAAGCGAAAAGCATTTGCTAGACCGCTTCGTCGTTCAGTGTCCGCGGATTCCCATACCCAGTCGACTATGTGCCACGCCGTTAACGCACAATTGAATGCACAAAAGGCAGGAGAACGATCGAAAGCGGGACCATTCGTGTCATGGGCGCCTGCTTTCGAAAGTTGTCTGATTTCCCATGCGAGTTTGTGGAGAAGATCGGCAGGGGATGCGAGCAAAAATACGCTGGGAGGGTTTTCGGGGCCCTCCTCAAGCAGAAATGAGCTATCCTCAAATAAAAGCATCGTTCCGTGGTCCTTAATGAGATCTGGAATGAAAAAGCATCCGCCGCGAGCCGCCTGGCTTACGCTTGTGGCCTTTTGGCGTCAACGACGTTTCCGCCGGGGTTCAGGTCACCTCCGTTGCGGGCCAGAGGCAGCAGAACCTCTAGGCACCTACGCGTTTGTTCGCCCGCGGACTTGGATTTTCGGGGGCCTAAAATCCCCTTCCAGCAGCGAATTAAGCTGCCCTGGACCAATTTCTAGGCCCTCGATCGCACTCGTGCGTGACAATCTAGGGCGTGTGCTCACATCGAGATTGGCAAACAGCGGTTGGTCGACGTCCGCTTTGCGTCAGGTGTTGAAACAAGGCCGCGATAGAGCCGCTCATGCGTCTCCCGCTCTTTCCATCTGTCCTGCGGAGCTCGACTCGACTCGCCCTGCATCTTTCCTGACCGGAAGCTTCCAATCAGGTCGCACGAAGTGGCAGGTGTAGCCGTCTGGAATTCTTTCGAGATAGTCCTGATGCTCAGGCTCGGCCTCCCAAAACGGACCGACCGGGGCAACCTCGGTCACAACCTTTGCCGGCCATAAGCCTGAAGCCTCGACATCACCGATCGTGTCTTCGGCGACCCGCTTCTGTTCGTCGCTGGTGTAGAAGATCGCCGATCGATAGCTGAGTCCCACGTCATTGCCCTGACGATTACGCGTGGTCGGGTCGTGGATCTGGAAAAAAAGCTCGAGAAGCCTACGGTAGCTGATCTTGGTGGGATCGAAGACAATCTCAATGGCTTCGGCGTGGGTTCCATGATTGCGATAGGTGGCGTTCGGCACGTCACCGCCTGAATAGCCGACGCGCGTGGAAATCACGCCGTCATATCGGCGAATCAGGTCTTGCATGCCCCAGAAGCAGCCACCGGCCAGAACGGCACGTTCTTCGGTCATTGGATATCCTCCACCTGGTCGAGATAGGCCCCGTAGCCCTCGGCCTCCATGTCATCGCGATGGATAAACCACAGCGAGGCTGAGTTGATGCAGTAGCGCAGGCCGCCGCGATTCGCCGGGCCATCCGCAAAAACGTGCCCAAGGTGGCTGTCGCCATACGTCGAACGCACTTCGGTGCGGACCATGCCCTGCGTAGTGTCTCGCAGCTCTTTGACATGGGCAGGTTCAATCGGCTTGGTGAAACTTGGCCAACCGCACCCCGACTCGAATTTGTCGGATGAGGCGAACAGCGGCTCGCCCGATACGACATCAACGTAGATTCCCGGCTCTTTGTTATCCAGATACTCGCCCGTTTCCGGACGTTCTGTGCCGTTTTGCTGCGTCACGCGATACTGTTCTGGTGTAAGGCCGGAAATGGCCTCAGGGTTCTTTCGGTATTCAGACACTTCCTTCCTCCTTCGCTCAGGCGGCCAGACCTTTGTCGGACAGCGTCTTCTGTGAACAGGTGATGGCCTGTCAGAAGCCGTACCCGACATGATTCGATACAAGATCTTGGCGACTTCATCATCGATCGGACGGATGCATTCCTCGTTGTCACTCTTCACGCTGTTGACGACCCGGCTAACAGCGTACGCTTCCATCAGGGCGGCATCGTAAGGCCGAAGCAACGCGCGCAGCTCGTCAGGTGTTGCACCAGAACCAAGCCAGCGGTCGTAGTCCTCGGACATCAGCATCACCGGCATACGGTCATGCACGCCGCTCACAAGCGGGTTCGGCTCACCAACGATCATCGCAGCCGAGAGGATCTCCTCGCCGCCTAGCCGAGCAAACTCCCAGACACCTGCGAAGGCGAACGGCTCAAGGTCTTTGCGTCGAAAGCGATAAGGCTGCTTGCCGTCGTCGCGCTGTTGCCACTCGTAGAAGCCCGTTGCCGGGATTAGGCAACGGCGTTTTGCGAATGCCTCCCGGAATAGAGGGAGTTTGTGCACGGTCTCAGCGCGCGCATTGATGTGGGGCACCTTGGGCTTTTCCTTCATCCAAAATGGAATGAGCCCCCACCTCGCCATTGTGAGTTCACGCTCCCCGTCTCGCGGATCAATACGAATGATAGGAATCTGGTCGGTTGGTGCGAGGTTGTACTTGGGTGGAAAATTCGAACGCGGAATCCGCACCGCGCGGAAGAGCGCACTGTAGGCGTCGCGAGGGATCAGGTTGTCGTAGCGGCCGCACACCCCACAAAGATAGGGAGTGTTCGCCCGAAGGCGTAGGGGGCAAGAGCCCCGGCAGGAAGATCGCGTTGGGCACGCCCAGCCCCGCCCATTCTCCGGCGTGTTATTAGCTTTTTTTGGCTCAATATTTGTTTCGCCTTCACGGCATTCGCGCGGTGAGACTCGAAACGCCCATTTATTGTCAGCTGGTTTCCGCCGGGGAAAGGCGGAGTCGGAGGAACCGGAGAGGTCAGTTGAATCAGGACACGCGCTGCGACCGCGCTAACCCGAATCCGCAAACCGGCATCAGATTACGACCTTGCTGCTGTCAATAAGAGACCGAAGGGCGTTGAGGAAATCACCAAGCTCGTCTTCGCTCATGTCCTCAAAAAATTCAGGTTCGTCTTTGAGAATCAGGTGCTTTGGTATGATTGAAGCGACTACCTTCAAATAAACAGCGGGATTGGCCTCCCGCGCCTTTCTAATCGCTTCCATTCCATTCTCGCGCCAATCGGCGCACAAATCATGAGGACCTTGATGCCGTGCATGAACTTTTCCGAGGAGCGCGACCCGCGCGACAGCACCATGCCTTCCTTTGGAAAGTGGATTTCGACCTCCAATTCGTCCACCGTCACCAAGTCCTTGAAGTTGCGATAGAGCCGGTCGGTCTTCTCGACCAGCAGAACGCGGACCGCTGAATGGGCCTTGAGATAGGCGACCATCTCGTCGAAGGCGGTCCGGCCGGTTTGTTTGGCCGTCTCCACGTCCACGTATTCCTGCGCGATCTGAAGCCCTGCGCCGCTGCGTATTCCTTCAAGAGATTCAATTGCGCCGGGATCGAGAATCCCTCTTTCTCCTGCTCCTTAGAGGAGACGCGGGCATAGATTACCGCCTGCTTTTGGGCGGGATCAGAAATCGTGTTGGGTTTCGATGCCTTG
>Ga0116223_10005206_pt1 | contig 11028 bp, 7 predicted proteins | sample Sb_taG_3_FD_90092 | JGI IMG/M metagenome (GOLD analysis project Ga0116223, IMG submission 90092) | Peat soil microbial communities from Weissenstadt, Germany - Sb_50d_a_PC metaG | ecosystem: Environmental > Terrestrial > Soil > Wetlands > Peat | place: Germany: Weissenstadt | collected 2010-09-21 | reverse complement strand
TGCCCGGTTTGCCATCGAATGCAACAGTCACGCCCGTTACGCGTACAAGGTGCAAACTGGAGAAGACGGAATCTGCCTGCCGGATCCGGTTGCGATGTGCGTTGCGCTCGATCCGACGGTAGGAACGGAATGGAGCGAGCACTACGTGGGCATCGAGACGCAGAGTGAACTGACGCGAGGGATGACGGTGGTCGATCGGTTAAACGTGGCAGCGGATGATCGCAATCGAACGGTTTGGGCGTCCGCCTTGCACACAGAACGCAAAGCCAAAGTGTGCTGGCGAATCGACACGAAACGCTGGAAGGATGCTCTCTTTTCGGCTCTCCGCTAGAAGTGAGTAGACGACGATCCCTTGAACTAGCCGTTCGCCTGCGAGTAGGTCGACCGCCTTAGAAATTCCCCCTGCCCGGCGCGGCCTAGAAACTTCTCTCCGTCGACAACCACATGTCCTCGAGAGAGCACGACATCTGGCATGCCCGTCACCTGAATGCCTTCGAACATCGAGTAATCCACGCGCATGTGGTGAGTGTTGGCGCTGATTGTGTGTTTGCGGTTGGGATCGAAGATCACGAGATCAGCGTCACTGCCGACTGCGATCGTACCCTTACGCGGATACAAGCCGAAGAGTTTTGCTGGAGTCGTGGAGACAAGTTCTACAAATCGATTCACGCTGAACCGGCCCTGGGCAACGCCACCGGAGTAGATCAGGCTCATACGATGCTCAACGCCCGGGCCGCCATTCGGAATCTTGGTGAAGTCGCCGCGGCCGAGTTCTTTCTGCTCCCTGAAACAGAACGGACAGTGATCGGTAGAGACGACCTGCAGATGATCGCGCTTGAGGCCGTTCCAGAGTTTTTCCTGATGCCATTTCTCGCGAAGCGGCGGCGTAAATACATACTTCGCTCCTTCAAAATCGGGCACGTCAAAATTTTCGATGGAGAGGTACAAATACTGTGGGCAAGTTTCAGCGTAAACCGGAAGGCCCCGGTCGCGTGCCTCCCGAACTTTTTCAAGAGCTTCGTTACAGCTCAAATGCACGATGTAGATGGGAGCTCCGGCCATCTCGGACAACGCAATCGCGCGCGACACGGCCTCAGCCTCCGCCGTGGTGGGCCGAGTGAGAGCATGATACTTGGGCGCCGTCTTCCCTTCTGCCAGCGCCTGCTGCACGATCACGTCGATCGCGCTTCCGTTTTCGGCGTGCATGCAGATGAGGCCGCCGTTCTTCGCCGTGGTCTGCAGCGCGCGGAAGATGCTGGCGTCATCGAGCATAAAGACTCCGGGATAGGCCATGAAGAGCTTGAAGCTGGTCACGCCTTCGCCCACCAGGGCATTCATTTCTCCTAGCTGACCGTTGCCGATGTCAGTGACAATGCAGTGAAAGGCATAGTCGCAAACGGCCTTCTTCGATGCTTTGTCCATCCACGTGTCAAAGGCTCGGCGCAACGGCTGACCTTTGTACTGGATGGCAAAGTCAATCAGCGTCGTGGTTCCTCCGAAGGCCGCCGCGCGTGTTCCGGTTTCAAAGTCGTCGGCGCTGGTGGTACCGCCGAAGGGCATGTCGAGATGCGTATGAACATCAATGCCCCCGGGCAAAACATATTTTCCTGACGCGTCCACCACATTCTTGGCATTCTCTCGAGGAAGGTCTTTGCCAATGGCCGCGATCTTGCCATCTGTGATCGCAACATCCGCGACGTAAGTATCCGTTGCAGTCACCACGGATCCGTTGCCGATGATCGTGTCAAAGCCCATCGAAACCTCCAGCCACGCCTAAGATGAAAGAGAAATTCTATGCTAAACTGCCGCACTTCAGTTCCTCATAATCTTTGGAAGTGATGAAAGGGGCTGCCATGCAGTTTGGCATTACGCTAAAGCCAGATATTTCGGTCGAGCGCATCCTCGGTTTGACGCGGCAGGCCGAAGCTGCCGGTTTCGAGTACGGGTGGCTCTTCGACTCTCACGTTTTGTGGATGGACCCGTACCCATTGCTCACGCTCATGGCCGCAAACACGCAGCGGATGCGGCTCGGCACGCTGGTCACGAATCCCGCGGCCCGCGATCTGACGGTGACATCGAGTCTCTTCGCAACATTGAATCTGATTTCTGCTGGCCGGATGGAGCTGGGCATTGGACGCGGCGACAGCTCGCGACGCGTGCTCGGCAAGAAGCCGGTGAGCTGGTCACAGCTGGAAACCGCAGTCAAGATTTTCCGCGATCTTACGGGCAGTCGGGAAATTGAGTATGAAGGTCAGCCCACGCGCCTCACCTGGGCAAAGATCTCTCCGCGAGTCTGGATCGCAGGCTACGGGCCCAAGGTGCTGCACATGGCCGGGAGGGTTGCCGACGGGATCATTTTGCAGTTTGCCGATCCGGATTTAATTTCCTGGTGCCTTGGTTTCGTGAAGGAAGGCGCGCGCGCCGCGGGCCGCGATCCCAGCCAGATCGAAGTGATGGCGGCTGCTCCGGTTTGGGTTTCTGATGATTTGTCTACCGCGCGCGAACGGGTGCGCTGGTTCCCCGCTCTAGTTTCAAACCACGTGATGGACCTCATCCGCCAGTACAAGCCGGAAGACCTGCCTCCGGCGCTGACCTCCTATGTGCAGGACCGCGGCGGTTACGACTACCTGCATCACTGCGTAGTGGAAAGCGACAACGCGAATTTTGTTTCGGATGAAGTGGTCGATCGCTTTTGCGTCGTCGGGCCCGTCAAGGCTCATCACGAGAAGTTAAGAAAATTGGCCAGCGTAGGGGTTACGCAGTTCAATTTGTATCTGATGTGCGGCGACGAGGAACAATCGCTCGACATCTACCGGCGCGAAGTATTGCCAGCGTTCCAGAAAACGGCACAGACGAAACGCTAGAGTTACGAGGCTGCGATTGGCGAAAGCACGGGCGGTCGCTGAAACCGCATCATCACGTAATAGACCACGAACGAAACGGTAAAGCCTACGAACCAGGAGTAGTCATACAAAACGCGTACGGCCGGAACTGCCAGACCTACCAGTGCAGTCCCTGCGCCCAGCGCAAGCGCAATCACCGCTCGCCAGTTGAATCCGCTAGAGTACTCATAGATTCCCCCGCGAAGATACAAATCGTCCACCTGCAGAACGCATTTTCGCACCACGAAATAGTCACAGATCATGATGCCCGCGACAGGTCCGAGAAAAGCGGCATAGCCACCGAGCCACCCGAGGATGAACGTGTTGTAATCGGCCAGCAGTTTCCACGGCATGAGCGCGATGCCCATCAAGCAGGTGATCACGCCTCCGGTGCGGAAGCTGATCCGCCGCGGCCACAAATTGGAGAAGTCGTTGGCCGGCGATACGACGTTGGCCCCTATGTTGACATTGAGCGTAGCCAGCAGAATCGCGATCAGCGAGATCACCACGGCGACGGGAGAATGAAAGCGACTGAGCAGTTGCACAGGGTCGGATATGGCCGTGCCGTAAATGACGACTGTGGCCGATGTCACAGCAATGCCAATAAATGCATACAAAGTCATTGTTGTCGGCAAGGCGAGCGCCTGACCAATGACCTGCTCTCGCTGGTTCCGTGCGAATCGCGTAAAGTCGGGAATATTCAGGGAGACGGTCGCCCAGAAACCGACGGTGCCGTTCAGAGCGGGAATCAGAAATTTCAGGAAGTCGGCGAATTTGGTGAAGCGCGAAGGCGCGGCCAGCATAGGACCGAAACCTCCCGCGCTGTGATAAGCCCATCCCAGAAGCAGCAGACCGACCGCTAACAACACTGGCGCACTGATGCCTTGCAGAATTCGGATGTATTCGATTCCCATCAGAATGACAACGAGATTGATCAACCAGAACAAGAGAAAACAAACAGCCGTGGAGTGGGGGAAGTCTTTCCATCCCGGAGCGAGCGTGGCCAGCAGAGTGCTGATCGCTTCGCCGCCGATCCAAGTCTGGATGCCGAACCATCCGCACGCCACGAGCGCCCGCAGCACTGCGGCCACATTGGCGCCGAGCACTCCAAAGGAAGCGCGGGCCAACACCGGGAACGGCACTCCGTACTTGGCTCCAGGATGCGAATTCAGCAGCATGGGAACCAGCACGATCACGTTGCCGATAAAAATAGTCATAACCGCCTGTTTCCAGTTCATCCCACCCTGGATCAAACTCGCCGCCAGCATGTAGGTCAAGATGTTGACCGACATCGAGATCCAGAGCGCGGCGAAGTTATAGGTGCCCCAATGCCGGCGGTCGGCCTGGGCGGGCGCAAGGTCAGGATTGTAGAGGGGACTGGATTCGATGCGAGATCTGGAAGGAGAAGGTTGGGGCGCGGTCATTGGTCTGATCTAAGAATCTGTTCCTCAGAAATGTGGAGCTCTAACGTCGCGATTCAATGTTTCCCGCGCTTCAGTCCGCGGCTGCCGCCTCTCCGGTCTGCGCGGTGATCGGGCCGTAGCTTTCCGGACGACGATCGCGGAAGAACTGCCACACTTTGCGGACCTCCGCAATCATGTCGAGATCGAGATCCGCAACCACGACTTCGTCTTTGTCCCGGCTGGCCTGGGCGATAATCTTGCCCCGCGGATTGCAGAAGTAACTCTTACCGTAAAACTCTCCAATGCTCCACGGCTTCTCGACACCTACGCGGTTGATCGCGCCCACGAAATAGCCATTGGCCACCGCATGCGCGGGCTGTTCGAGTTCCCATAAATACTCCGAGAGCCCTGCAACGGTGGCCGAAGGATTGAACACGATCTCCGCGCCGTTCAATCCCAGGATGCGCGCGCCCTCGGGAAAATGGCGGTCGTAGCAAATGTAAACGCCGACCCGCGCATATTTCGTCTCAAAGACGGGGTAACCAAGATCGCCGGGAGTGAAGTAAAACTTTTCCCAGAATCCGGGGTGGCAGTGTGGGATGTGATGCTTGCGGTATTTCCCCAGATAGCTGCCGTCGGCATCGATCACAGCGGCGGTGTTGAAATACACGCCGGGCATCTGCTCCTCGTAAACCGGGACCACGATCACCATGCGATTTTTTGCGGCGAGTTTTTGCATCAGGCGCACCGTAGGACCATCCGGCACTCGCTCCGTCAACTCATACCAGCGCGCATTCTGCTCCGCACAAAAGTAAGGACCGTAGAAAAGTTCCTGCAGGCAGAGGACCTGCGTTTTCTTTCGCGCCGCCTGCTCGATCAACTTCAGGTGCTTGTCGATCATCGCTTTTCGGATCTGGGCAAGAGGGCGCTCTGTGCTGAGCGCGTTGCTGGCTTGGATCAAGGCACAGCGCACTGTTCGAGGCATAGGACAGGACCTCCGAGGAACGCAACTATAGCAGAAAACTGCGGCGGGCTGGACCTTCTGCCGTACAATGCAAGACGGTGTCAGAGGAGCACAAGAGGCGTTACGGCGTTGCGGACCGTCCGGCTGACGGGGCCGCGGATAGACTCGCGCCGAATTCAGGCGAGCCCATCGCTGAACTCTTCGGGCGCCCTTTGCTCTCGAATCGCGGGATTCCTCTGAACCTGGATTGGGTGAAGCAGGTTCGCGTGAACACCAGCGCGGTGGAACGCCGAGCGCAAACTCACGTTACGCGTCGAACGGTGAAGAAAGAATGGCAGGCCGCGTGGCTTTTGCGTGCAGTCTCCTGCATGGATCTCACCACTCTTTCCGGTGATGACACGGAAGACCGTGTGCGCCGGCTTTGCGCCAAAGCACGGCAACCGATTCAGCAGGAACTTCTAAAGCGGCTTCAGATTGAAGAACTCCATATCAAGGTGGCAGCCGTTTGCGTTTATCATCGCTTCGTTGAAACGGCGGTACGGGCGCTCGAGGGCAGCGGAGTTCGAGTGGCCGCGGTTTCTACGGGATTTCCCGCCGGACTGTCTCCCGTTGAGGAGCGTGTTGCGGAAATTCGCCGCTCGGTGGAAGCGGGCGCTGACGAAATCGATATCGTAATCACTCGCGCTCACGTATTCGGCGGCAAGTGGCAGGAGCTTTACGATGAGGTGGCCGAATTCAAGCAAGCATCCGTTCACTGCCACATGAAGGCGATCCTCGGCACGGGAGACCTGCTCACGCTGCGCAACGTGGCGCGGGCCAGTTTCGTGGCCATGATGGCCGGCGCAGACTTCATCAAGACTTCCACCGGCAAGGAATCCATTAACGCCACCCTTCCGGTTGGATTTGTGATGACGCGCGCCATCCGCGAGTATGCTCAGGAAACCGGGATGGCCGTTGGTTTCAAGCCTGCCGGTGGGATTCGCACGGCAAAACAATCCACAGAATGGCTGGCGTTGATGAAAGAAGAACTGGGAACTCCGTGGATGAAAGCGGAACTCTTTCGCTTCGGGGCAAGCGGACTCTTGAACGACATTGAACGGCAACTTGAACACTATGCTACGGGCAGATATTCCGCAGATTACCGCCATCCGATTGCATAGTGGGCGAGCGAGGAAGAAAGCGAAACCACTCGAATGAGCATAGCTGAGAAATTCCTGACTATGGAATATGGCCCGGCGCCTGAAGACCCGAAGGATGCGCTGCTCTGGCTCGACGGGCATCATAGAAAGTTCGGCCACTTCATCGACGGAGCGTGGCGCCAGCCGATCGAGGGCGGATTCTTCGATTCGACTGACCCTTCCACCGGAGAGAAGATTGCGACGGTCGCTCAGGGATCGGCGGCAGATGTAGAAGCGGCCGTGCAGGCTGCGAGAAATGCATTTCCGAAATGGCAGTCTCTGGCTCCTCATGCGCGCGCTCGGCATTTATATGCGATGGCCCGGGCAGTTCAAAGACATTCTCGCCGCCTCGCGGTGCTGGAAACAATCGACAACGGTAAGCCGATCCGCGAGAGCCGCGATATCGATATCCCGCTGGTAGTCCGCCATTTCTACCATCACGCGGGATGGGCGCAGTTGCTCGAATCGGAGTTCTCCGGCTATACCGCTTGTGGAGTTGTTGGGCAGATTATTCCGTGGAATTTTCCTCTGCTCATGCTGGCATGGAAAATTGCACCAGCTATCGCCACGGGAAATACGGTGGTGTTGAAGCCTGCCGAGTTCACCCCGTTGACAGCTCTCGCTTTTGCCGAGATTTGCCAGGAGATTGGCTTGCCGCCAGGAGTCGTCAATATCGTTACGGGAGATGGTTCCACTGGCGAGGCTCTGGTAAAACATTCCGGCGTCGACAAGATTGCGTTCACCGGATCCACCGAAGTGGGCCGAATCATTCGTCGCGCAACAGCGCAGAGTCACAAGCGCCTTTCGCTGGAACTTGGCGGCAAGTCTCCCTTTGTTGTCTTCGAGGACGCCGACCTCGACAGCGCTGTGGAAGGTCTGGTAGATGGAATCTGGCTCAATCAGGGCCAAGTTTGCTGTGCAGGCTCACGCTTGCTTATGCAGGAAAGCATTGCCGAAGCGCTGGTGGAGAAGATTCGCAACCGCATGGGTGCTCTGCGCGTCGGTCCACCGCTGGATAAGGCCATCGATATCGGCGCCATCGTCGCTCCGGTACAACTCGAGCGGATTCGTCGCCTGGTTGATCAGGGAATTGCGGACGGCGCAACCTGTTGGCAACCCCAGATCGAAATGCCTTCGCGCGGACTCTACTTTCCTCCAACCTTGTTGAGCAACGTGCATCCCACGTCCGTCGTAGCACAGCAGGAGATTTTCGGTCCGGTGCTAGCTGCGATGACCTTTCGAACGCCCGCCGAAGCGGTAGAGCTTGCTAACAACACGGTCTATGGTTTAGCGGCTTGTGTTTGGAGCGAGAGTATCAACGTGTCGCTGCAGGTGGCGGCTCAACTCAAGGCCGGCGTGGTATGGGTGAATTGCACGAATTTGTTTGACGCCGCGTGCGGCTTCGGCGGCTATCGCGAGAGCGGTTACGGCCGCGAGGGAGGCCGGGAAGGTCTGCTGGAATATCTTGAACCATCCTGGTTCAAGAATGCTTCAGTGATTCCCGCTTCGGCTGGCAAGCCCGACGACTCAGCGCAGAAGCAACATGCAGATTCGGCGATCGACCGCACGGTGAAGCTCTACATTGGCGGCAAGCAGGTGCGGCCCGATTCCGGCTACACCTTCGAAGTGCGCGGCCAGCACGGCGAGTTGCTCGGCGACGCGCCGCTAGGCAACAGAAAAGATATTCGCAACGCGGTGGAAGCCGCGCGCAAAGCAGCAAGCTGGTCCAAGACTACGGCCCACAATCGCGCTCAGGTTCTGTTTTACATGGCGGAAAATCTCTCGCTGCGACAGGAGGAAATCGCGCGGCGGCTGGCAGCGATCGTTGGCGAGGCGCAAGCGGCCAAGGAAGTCGCGGCCAGTATCGAGCGAATATTCTCCTATGCTGCCTGGGCCGACAAGTTCGATGGCGCGGTGCACAACCCTCCATCGCGGACGATTGCAATTGCAATGAATGAGCCGATCGGGACCGTCGGAATCGTTTGCCCCAACGACTCGCCGCTTCTCGGTTTGCTATCTCTCGTTTTGCCGGTTTTGGCGGCTGGCAACACTACGGTCGTGGTGCCCTCGGAAACATATCCGCTCATCATCGGGGATCTCTACCAGGTCTTCGACACCAGTGACCTGCCCGATGGCGCCGTGAATATCGTTAGTGGATATGCATCCCAGCTTCTCAAGACCGTCGCCGAACACGACGACCTGGATGCCGTCTGGTGTTTTTCGGACGAAACCAACGCAGCCGCAGCCAAGTCGCTTTCGGTGGGGAATCTGAAGCAGGTATTCACCAACGAAGGCCGCGCCATCGACTGGTTTGATGCGAAGCAAGGCGAAGGCCGATGGTTCTTGCAGCACGCAACCCAGGTGAAGAACATTTGGGTTCCCTACGGCGAGTAGATCTGCTGGTTTGCGGCAATGTCCATTGACACGATGAAGGACGCCAAATAGACTCGGCGGTCGCAAGATTCTCCTAATTACATGTCCCGTCGCCCTCGAGTTGCGGTAGTTGGCAGTGCCAACATCGATCTGACTACGTTTGCGGACCGCTTTCCGAAACCCGGAGAAACGATTTTCGGCACGAGATTTGATCTGGGCTTTGGCGGCAAGGGCGCGAACCAGGCGGTCGCTGCCCGTCTTTGTGGTGCGGATGTCTTCATGGTGGCGCGCGTAGGGAGCGATCTTTTCGGCCCGGCCACCATCGAGAATTTCAAGAAACTGGGTATCGACACAACTCACGCCAAGCAGGTCGAAGGCTTGTCCAGCGGGGTTGCACCGATCTTCGTAGAGCCCAGCGGACAAAACCGGATTCTGGTTGTGAAGGGAGCGAACGACGCGGTGAAGCCGGCTGATGTGGATGCCGCTGCCGAGATGTTGAAGTCGGCCGACTGCATTGTGCTCCAGTTTGAGATTCCGCTGGAAACCGTCTACTACACGGTGGCATTCGCGCGAAAGCACGGCATCCGATGCATCCTGAACCCTGCGCCCGCACAACCCGTGGACGTGCACGCTCTAGCCGGCCTCGACTATTTCGTTCCGAACGAGAGTGAGGCCGAAACCATCACAGGCATGGCGGTTCAGGATGTTGAAGATGCAAAGAGGTGCGCCGAGAAACTGGTGGGTGATGGTATTCGCCGAGTCATCATTACGTTGGGAGCAAAAGGGTCTCTGCTTGCGAGTCGTGAGACGAGCACACATGTGTCTGCGTTTGCCGTAAAGAGTATCGACTGTACAGGAGCGGGCGACGCGTTCATCGGAAGCTTCGCCGTGTTTCTAGCGGAAGGAATGGCCGAACAGGAGGCTGTCCGGCGTGCCAATTTATATGCCGGACTTTCGACGATGGCCGTTGGGACACAAAAGTCTTTCTACGATCGCGTGCGCTTCGACGCGGAGTGGACATCCCGTTCCAAGAATTGAGTGCGACGAACCGGAAAACGATTCTCTGCGGATTTTCTTGTGTGCCGGTTCGGAAATTTGACGGCTGCTCCTACCTCACAACCACCGAAAAGTCTTGACTTCGTAAGGACTTGCCATTTATAAGGCGTCTCTACGGTCCAAGACCTCCAAATTGTTCATGCGGAATGGAGACTCTGTTCGTCATTCGGTGCGGGGCCGCCGAAAGGGGTTTCAATGTTGAACAAGAAGGCGCTGCGCGGTGTCGTTTTCTTTTCGCTGCTGTTGACGATCTGCCCGCTCCTGTACGGACAGGCGACTGGCAGTTTTTCCGGAACGGTTTCTGATAAGGCGGGCGCCGTAATCTCGGGGGCAAAGGTGACGGCCACGTCGCAGGGCACCGGTCTTTCACGCGAGGCCAAGACTGACGACTCGGGACACTACCTGATCCCCTTGCTATCCGTGGCGTACTACACGATTCGGGTGGAGTCGCAAGGTTTTCAGACTATCGAACAGAAGGATGTTCGGCTGCAGATAGACGAGCATCGTGAAGTTAATTTCGGGCTTGCGCCCGCGTCGGTCTCAACCGCGATTGAAGTAAACGCGACGGAGGTCGCAGTAGAAACTTCGAATCCGACGCTCGGTCAGGTAATCACTTCCGAGCAGGTCGCAGAGCTTCCGTTGAATGGCCGCGACTTCGTTCAGCTCGCGACGCTGACACCGGGCGTAACCCAGGAAACCAATCCCAGTAGCTTCTTCAATGGCGGCCCCAGCAGCGAGGTTTCGGCCCGAGGAACATATTCTCTTTCGGTCGGCGGTTCGCGAGCCCAGAGTACGGATTGGCTACTCGACGGTAACGACAACAACGAGTTGACGGCGGGCGGCATAGCGATTTTGCCATCCATCGATGCGATCCAGGAATTTAAGGTTCTCACTTATAACTACTCGGCAGAATGGGGCACGCGTGCGGGACCGACCGTGCTGGTAACCACGAAATCGGGATCGAACCAGTTTCACGGTTCGCTGTTCGAGTTCTTCCGCAACACCAAGCTGGATGCCCGCAGTTACTTCGCCTCAACAAAAGAACAGTTCAATCTGAATCAGTTTGGCGGCGCCCTGGGCGGGCCCATCCAGAAGGATAAGACGTTCTTCTTTCTCGACTACCAGGCCAAGCGGCAGCGGCATGGCATCCCGTTCACGGGGCTGATCCCGAC
>Ga0116223_10005203_pt1 | contig 11032 bp, 11 predicted proteins | sample Sb_taG_3_FD_90092 | JGI IMG/M metagenome (GOLD analysis project Ga0116223, IMG submission 90092) | Peat soil microbial communities from Weissenstadt, Germany - Sb_50d_a_PC metaG | ecosystem: Environmental > Terrestrial > Soil > Wetlands > Peat | place: Germany: Weissenstadt | collected 2010-09-21 | reverse complement strand
TGGGATCAATCGCGATGGGGGGGTGGAAAGGTGACAGCCACCAAATTTACAAAGCTGGGACATCTTGGTAAAAAGCCGTGAATGTCACGACCGAGGCGACATTCAGGTCGTTCGCTACGTGAGCGGAGCGCCCGGCGAGCAAAACTCGTGCAGCGAGCGGAATCGTGGCGTTGGTCGAGTTTGCGCCGTGTGGAGCGCGATGACCCGGCGTTTCCCATCCTCTCGACGTGGCCTTTGCCACGCCCCACCGATTGGCTGCAAATTGTCAACCAACCACAAACGGAAGCCGAAGTGGCGGCGTTGCGTTGCTGCGTCAATGCTCCCGACTCACGGTGCGAACGGCTCGGCCGGCAGGGCCAGGTCTATCAGCAGCAGTCGAAAGTCCTCGCGCGAGCGTAGCGGTGCGAGGTCCGGGTCTGTGTTCAACTTGCTGAAATCGCGGTAGCCGGCGGCGATCGCCTGGCGCAAGGCGGCTATCGCTCGGTCGGCCTCGGCCTCGGCGGCGGGGGCGGAGGCGGAGAGGCCGGAGCGGGGATCGGCGGCGACCGAAGCCAGCAAGGCGAGAGCGTTGGCGTGATCGCGGCGGGCCTTGGTGCTCAAGTTGGGGATTGCCTCCCGCAAGGCGACGGCGCGGCGGAGCGGTTCCGTCGCTTCGGTGCCGCGGCCGGCGTAATGAAGAGCCCGGCCAAGCCCGGTCAACGCGTCGGCTAGTCCGACGCGGTATTCGGTAGCGGTGGGGTGTTCGCGCGTAAGTCTTTCGTGAATCATCCGGCTCTCCTGAAAGCTCGCGACCGCGGCGTCGAATCGCCCGGTTGCGGTATCCACATCCCCGAGGTTGGCGAGGCTCTGTCCCACACCCCTCCGCCAGTTCGGGTTTCGCGGCTCGGCGTCAGCCAGAGTCTGGTGTAGCTCGAGTGCCTTGCGGTGCTCTCTGCGCGCGTTCGGCAGCTTACCGGTCCCAACCAGCAGGTCGCCGAGGCTGGTGTGGGCGTGCGCTAACTGGTCGCGGAAATCGGTGACGGCGGGGTTGGCGTCGGCCAGCTCCCGGTAGAGCGATAACGCCTTGCGGAACTCGGGCTCGGCTTCCGATAGCCTGCCCGTACTCGCCAGCAGGACGGCGAGGCCGTTGTGGCTGTCCGCCAGACTGGAGCGGATCCCGCTGACGGCCGGGTTGTCGTCGGCCAATTTTTGACGGATCGCCAGCGCCCTGCGGTACTCGGTGCCGGCATCCGACGGCTTGCCCGTCTGGCGCAGCAGGATGGCGAGGTTGTTGTGACCTGACGCCAGGAGGCTGCGGTACTCGCTGACGCCGGGGTTGTCGTCCGCCAGTTTCTGCAGGATTGGCAGAGCATTGTGGTACTCGGACTCGGCTTCCGATGGCTTGCCCGTATTCGACAGCAGGCCACCAATTCGCAGAATTGTCCGAGCCAGGTCAAAACGGGCCTCGTTCGTGGCCCCGGGCGCCGCCGCCAGCAACTCCTGGTCCGCTTGTGCCAGGCGGTAGGCCGCGAGCGCATCGGCAATTCGTCCGATCGTGCTCAGGAGCTGGCTCGATCGCGACCGGCAATCCGCCAGCGCCGCCCGGGCCGCGGGCGACGAGGCGACGAGCTTGTCCAGCACTGCCTCGGCCGCGCGGAATCGCGCCAGCGCCTCCTCGGTCTTTCCCGTCACCGCCAGCAAGCTCCCGACCGCCGTCAAACTGCGGCCGACGTCTACCGTCTCCTCGGCGCCTCCAGCCGATTCCGCGGCGAGTGCCTCGCGCATCGACAAGACCTTCCGGTGGGCCTCCAGGGCGGACTCTTGGTTGCCGACCCTTCCCGTCAGATCGGCCAGCTCGAAGTTCGAGGCCGCGAGCGCCCGCCGTGAGGCGATGTCCGTCTCCTTGCCGAGCAGGGCCGAAAGCTTCCCGTAGAAGTCCGATGCCGACTTCAACAACCGGTCGCGCAGATCCTTGAACTGGTCCTGCTTGAGCAGGAAGTCCGCGCTGACGCCGGTGTGGAACGTCTTGATCGCATCCACAGCCAATTCGTAGCGGGCCTGCACGGCAGCCCTCGAGCGCTTCAGCTCGTCATTAGCGGCGGCGAGCGCGGTGTTGGCGGACGTCTCGCGGGCCAGCGACGCGGACAACTGGCCGTTGGCCCTGGTTTGCACGGCCAGCACGGCCGACAGGCCCACCACACCGGCCAGAACCGCTGCCGCGGCGCTGGTGACGCCGGTGCGGTGCCGCGTCAGCCATCGCAAGAGCTTCCGCGTCCACGGCTCGGCCCAGGCCGAGACCGGCTCGTCGGCGGCCCAGCGCTCGACGTCCTCGGCCAAGGCCCGGCAGGAGCCGTAGCGGTCCTGCGGCTTGTTCGCCATGGCCTTCTTGCAGACCGCTTCCAAAGCTTTGTCCAGCGACGGGTCGAGCTGGCGGGGCGGGGGGAAATCGCTGCGCTGGACCTTGCGGAGCAACTCGCCGACGTCTGCGCCCTCGAACGGCGGGCGGCCGGTCAACAGGCAGTAGAGGGTAGCGCCGAGCGAGTACACATCCGATCGCGGCCCCAGCCCGTCGAGGTCGCCGCAAGCTTGCTCGGGGCTCATGTAAGCCGGTGTCCCCAGGGCGCTGCCGGGCAGCGTCGCAGCACTGCCGCTCGCCGAGGAGGGCACAAGCCTGCGCTCGCCGACGTCACTGCCGGGCTCGACCCGTCCCAGCGGCTTGGCCAGCCCCCAGTCGACGACGAGAGTCTCGCCGTGCTTGCCCACGATGATGTTGCCTGGCTTGATGTCGCGGTGCAGGACGCCGCGGCTGTGCGCGTAGTCGATGGCGTTGCAGACGTCCGTGAAACGCCGCAGCAGGCGACGGAGCTCTAGCGAACGACGGCCGACGTCGTTCCGTAGCGACTCGTCGGCGTGAAAGTGCTCGATGGCCTCCTTGAGACTGTCGCCCTTGATGAACCGCATGGCGTAATAGGGGCGGCCGCCGGCATAAGTGCCCAAACCGTAGACGGGCACGATCCCCGGATGCTCCAGCCCGCCGGTGATCTCGGCCTCGACGAGGAACCGTTGGCGACTGGTCGGGTCATCGGCATAGTGGTCAAGGATCTGCTTCAGCGCCACCTCGCGGTTCAGCTCGCCGTCGAGCGCCACGAACACCGCCCCAAGACCGCCGCGGGCGTGGGGCCGCAGGACACGGAACCGCTGGCCGTCGCTGGTGGCCGAGCCGACAGCGTACGATGGCGTGCGGTCCGCATCGCCGTCGTCGGTCGAGACGTGTGGCGAGGGGACGTGTTCCAGCGTGGCGTCGAGATCCGGTCGCCGATTTGAGCAAGGCTCTCACGCGTGGACTTGCCCGCCGAAACCGCGGCCAGGCTCTTCTCCACGTCGCCCCCATGCTTCCTGAGGTGGCGCGCCACGAGGGCTTCCACCGCCAGGCGATCGTCCGCCTCGAGGTCCCCGCGGGCTCACCTGGTGCTCGGCGAGCGGGCGGCTCTTGTCCAGGGTCCACGCCTGGAACGCCGCGACGAGCTGGCCCTGGTTGACCAGCCCGTTCAGCAGGGCGAGCAGGCCGAAGAGGAAGTCATGGTCGGAAGATGGCTTGGACACGGGTCGAGCTCCTCGTTGGTCGGGCGGGGCGCACGATCGACCGCCCCGGCCAGGGTCTTCGAAGTGGCATCGATCAGGTCATCGGGTGGACGGGGCGGATCGTCGCTGGCGAATGCAGTGGGACATCTTATCACGAAGCGATCAAACCAGGCGCGGCGATTACCGACACGGCCCTCCGAGGTCGTCAATGACGCCGGCGGTGCGACAGCGTGCGTAGGATCGTATCGAGTACTGTGTCGAGGCGTCGGCCCACGTCCGCGGCGAGGAACCGTAGCACGAAGAAGCCGTGTTCCTGCAACAGCAGGTCCTTTCGCCGATCGCGGCGATAGGCCTCCTCCCCGTCCAGATGTTGTGACCCGTCCAACTCGATGGTCACGCGTGCATCGGCACAGAGCAGATCCACTTCCATCTGGCCGCTCCCATCGAACGGAATCGGCAACTCGGCGTTGAGGCGGAATTGGCCCGCGGTGTCCGGCAAGGTCTCCAAGCGGCGGTAAAGGAACGCCTCGGTCGCGCTGCGCGCCCGACTGACTCCCTCGTCAGTGGGAACAACCTCGCGTGCCACGTGGACGAACAGATTCGCCAGCGGCATGTCGACCCCGTCGCGCACGAGTCGGCGGACACTGCCCGCGTAGTCGGTTTTCCACTGCGGATCGACGGGGAGCGGAACTTCCGTGGGCCATCCCGGCACGGCACTGGCGGGGAGGAGAATCTTGTAGCCCACGGCCTCGTAGCCGCGGCAGCGTCGATCGAACATGCGAGCCAGCATGGGCACGTTCAGATCGGCGTAGTCCATCACGCGAACCTCACGTTTGCGAACGTGCAGGCGGTGCAATCGGCCCGCGTATTGTGCGATTGTACCGTGCCAAGATACCGGCAGCGTCAGGAACAAGGTGTCCAGCCGCGCATCGTCGAACCCTTCGCCGATGAGTCGTCCGGTCGCGAGCAAAGCCCGCGGCTCGTTCTCGGGGATAGCCGCGAGACGGGCGATGACGGCGCCCACTTCGTTCCTCCCCATACCCCCGCGCAGAACAATCAGATGCTGGATGCCGGTCGACAACTGCTCGGCCAGGAAATCGAGGTGCTCGTTGCGTTCGGTCAATACCAACGGCGAGCGACCTTCGTGAACGGCCTCAAGCACGTCGTCGCAGATGAGCTGATTGCGGGTTTTATCCGCGATCAGTTCCGAGTACAGTTCTTGAAATTGAATGCGCACATCCTCTGCAGGGGCTCCAAACGGGCGAAACCCCGTGGGACGGACATACACGGCATGCGTAAACGGACGTGCGGCCGCCTGTGCCTTGGCATCGACCCGATGACGCACAGGCCCGCACTGCATGAAGACGATCGGATGGTGGCCATCTTTGCGGGTGACCGTAGCGGACAAGCCCGTGACGAACTTCGCCTTGGTCCTGCGGACCACCTGCTCGAAACTTTGAGCGGAGAGGTGGTGGCATTCGTCAACGATGAGATGTCCGTAATCTCCCACCAGGTCGCTCACCACGTTCTTTCGCACCAGGCTTTGGATGATCGCCACGTCCAGTGACCCTGTGGGCTTCTTTCGCCCACCGCCGATTCGGCCGATGACTTTGGGAGCCAGCCCCAGAAACACCGACAACCGTTCCACCCATTGTTCCTGCAATTGCCGGCGATGCACGAGAACCAGCGTATTGACGCCGCGCTCGGCGATCAGCCATGCGGCGACGACGGTCTTTCCAAAGGCGGTCGTGGCGGAAAGAACGCCGGTGTCGTGGGCCAATAGGTCGCGGGCGGCCATCGCTTGCTCTGGGTGCAGCTCGCCCCGGAATTTCACGTCCAGAGGCTTACCGGCGTTGCGTTCGTCTCGCATCACTACATCGACGCGCAGGTCCGACAACAGCTCTTGGACCTCGTCCAGGCAACCCCGTGGCAATCCAATGTGCTGCGCGTAGTCCTCGGCACAGGCGATAATGCGCGGCTTGTCGTAGGTCGACAGGCGCATCGCCTGCGCCTTGTAGAACTCGGGATTCTGAAATGCAGCCAGCCTGACAAGTCGATTGTACAGACCGGAGGGTAGAGGATCTTTGGCGATGTAGATCTGATCGCCGAGAATGAGCTCGAGCCGATCGGGCAGCGGTCCGGCGATCGGAGGCTCTGTTCGGCGTCGCGAGGGCGACAAGGCCCAAGGCGCGGCGGCTTCCTCCTCTACGGGCGCAACTCGCACACCGACAACACGTCCCCTCTTTTCAGCTTCTGAAACGATTCGCTCGACGCTGCCTCGATCGAGCTTACGGACGCTTGAGAGGAACGCCCATTGGTCGGCATGAGGCAGATGGCGGTCATCGAGAAAGACGCTATTGCCAAGCTCCCGCGGTCGCTTCTGTAGCGGCAGCGCGATCAAGTTGCCGAAGCCGCCTTGGGGAAGTGTGTCTTGATTGGGGAAGAAACGGTCATAGGAATCAAGCCCGATACCCGGCCGGTATTCCATCGTTTCGGTCAGCAGATGCGCGCCGAGCTTGCGCGCGAGCGTCGCCGGGATCGCCTGCTCGAAAAACAGCCAGATGTGTCCCCCATTGCCAGAGCGGGACCGCTCCAGGGCTGCCGACAGATCCAGGCGACGACATGTTTCCAGTATGGCTTGCGCGTCCTCCTGCCACTGCGCTTTGTCCAGGTCAGCCGCGAGGAAGAAGCAGGTTTCATCCCGGAGCAATGGGTAAACGCCCAAGACGAAGTCCCGCCCGGAGTCATCGTGGCCGGAGAGATGCCAGCGAACGACTTGATCCGTGACGGGCAAAAAGTGCTGATTCGGACATGCCGCGCATTTGATCTTCGGCTTCTCGCACAAGCCCGGTGCCCATTCGTTGCCACAAGCAGGTGAATATCCCGACTTGCCGGTCTTGCGATTCTCGAAGCGGCGAGGATAGACATCGTCTCGTCCGCGAAAGAGCGAGCGAAACAAAGCGATCTTGGACTCAGGCGGGGACTGGTGATGGACAAGTCCCTGGAGCGGGTCTCTGATGATCGAGACTGGTTGCGCCGCTTCAAGTCTCATCACGTGGCCTCAGTTCCGACGGACTAGGTCGACGATTGACCTCGTTTACTTCAAAATGGAACTAAGAAGCTCATCATACCACGAGACGATGGAGATGACAGTTGCGCCCGTTGCGTCGGCAGTGGGGACGGGACACGGCGAGATGGTCGTGCCCTCGCGCGACGGCTTGACCAAGGTTCAAGCGACGTGAACGACCGAGATAACTCAATGGTGCCAATCTATACCATGTTCAGGAGCTACTCATGACCTCGACCACTTTGAGAACCTTGGTGCGGCACGAGGGCGAAGTGCCCCGGGAGCGGAGCACCTGCGGCTGGCGTGACCGACTGATCAGCAACGAGGACACGGAGGTCGCCGCCTGGGTGCATGCCGTGGACATCGACGGTGCCCGGGAGCACTACCACAAACGCTCGGCCGAATTATACTGCGTCCTGGAGGGAGAACGGCGCGTCGTGCTCGTTGGCGTCGAGCAGGTCGTCCGCAAGGGCTCACTGGTTCACATCCCTCCCGGCGTCGTCGCCTGGATCGGGCTCGGGAAGGTCGGGATTGCGAGCGAGCCAGGCGATTGCCCCGGCTCGGTCGGCGAGTTGCCAGATCGACAAGATTGATGCGTGCCGGCTCGGACGAGCCGATGAGACGAAGCCAGCCCGACGAATGAGTCGCGCTCGGGCGAGCGGTCCCGGCACTGAGCCAAGGAATCGGCCATCGATCCCATCGGGGACCGGCCCGCTGCTCTCGGCCACGTCATCGGCCGTCGCAGTCCCGGCTTCGAACAGTCGCAAGAGCAGGGCTCGGCGGGCTCGCCGGATGTAGACTTCTCGCCGGGCTTCGAGAAGGGAGTGAGCCGCATCCTTGCGGCGCTCCCCTTCCTGTTGTCCCGCCTTGCGGTCTTTGTTCGGGGGGCTCATGCTCGGCCCCCCTTCGATGCCACCTTCGGCGGTTTACATCCGCTGGCGATGAAGGCTTCGATTTCGGCCATGTCCCAGCGCCTGAGGGCCGAGAGCTTGTAGCCTGGAGGGATCTTTCCGGAGTCGGCGAGCCGAATCATGGTTCGCCATGAGCACCCGAGCACTCGGCCGACTGCCTTACAATCGCCGAGTCGTCGAGTCCCCGATTGGGTCGGTTGAGCGACGGACATGCTGAGTCTCCAATTCGTCGTTGGTGAGCGAGCCCAGCGCTCGCTCGACGCTTCGGATTCTCAGCGATGGAATGGAAGGTCGAGTTTTTCCGTCGAGTTATTCCGGCGCTCTGTCGCCGATTGCCCAGTGTTTACAGGGCGAGACAGGCGTGAATTCTGGTGATGGAAAACCTCAGTGCTCTTGACGCCGCTTGCGAGATGGAGTGTTTCCAGGGCGTTTCCGATGGCGATCGAGGGCTCTTATCACTTCGTCTTTGGTCATCTCGAAGGCTTTGCCCAGGTCTTCAAGCGATTCGTATCTTCCCGTTTGCCAGGCTTCGGCGATGCAACGGTCTTGCTTCGCGTCAGTGTCGGCCGGTCGGCCCCCTTTGTTGCGGCGAGGTCGGCCGGCTTGTCTCGGCACCCTCTGGGAAACGTTGCCTTCGTCGTTCTTCGCTGGCGGATGATAGTCCCGTTGCCTTTCCAGTTCTTTCTCGGGGAAGATCGGAGAATGAGCACTGGGAATCAACGGCGGTGGAAGGATATGATCCAGTTGGTTGCACAACGCGATGACGGCGACCGCCTTGACTTCATTCAGCCGGAAGCCGGTGAACGTCTGGATTGCGTATTTTTCCGTCGCTCGTTCGTCCCGATCGCCAAACGCCCACTGTTTGTCGTGCGTGTAGACAATGTCGGTGCCTGCATCGGTCCCCCACGCCTGACAGTCCCATAGGCGGAGCGGAATCGGCTCTCCTGACAGGCCGAACATGTACACCATGCATCGTGGCATTTCCCGCGGAATAAGAGGCTTGCCGCCCCGAGAAGGATGCACTTCGTCGGGTCAACACGGGCGAACGGATTATCACCTGGTGCGCAATCAGACATGCTTTCCTACCCCGGAATCGGGCCGAACCGGGCAGACTGGCGGGGGGTAGGAATCCGCTTCGTTTGCTCGGCCCGCTTGGCTCGCCGGTTTGCAACCCGTTGAGCCGTCCCGATGCACTTATCATAGTGCTAACCGCGTCATCGCGGAATATCAACTCATGTCGAGATGGTCGCGTCCGGCGCCCCCCGAGCGGCGCCAACACAAGCCGGCGGCCGCGTCGAACACGGCGCAGTCGCTGATCCTCGAGCCGCATCGGTTCAACCGGACCAGCGGTTCCTCGACGTGCGGGGGTTCAGGCTCGCTTGCGTCCATCTTGCTCTAGATGTCCGATCCGTCAAAACTGGATCGAGCCCAGCCGGGAGTACGGCGGGAGTGCAAGGTTGGGCCGGCTTGTCGACGTTAGCTTAAAGCTTACCTCCGTCGATGGGGTTTCTAACCCCGTCAGCCGGGGCGGTCGATTGATAACTCGCGACGGGCCCCGGCATTCTTGCTACCCGAACGAACGGGCCAGCCAGGCGGTCGCCGCACAACGAAAGCCGGCCGGAGTCTCGAGGAAATCCCTCCGGCGCCGCAATGGCCCCGGACGTGGTTCTGATCGGCCAAGCGCCCCAGCGCCTCACGGCAAGCCGTGTAGGGGCTCTGGGCGGATAAAGCGCGCTTGTTTGGCCAACTGGCTGGCTAGCCATTCCGCACGGTCCCGGTCCTCCGTATCTCGGGGAACCCCGACGATGTTTGCATGTGGAGGACAGTTTACTACCACATCCAAGCCGAGATTTCTGAGCCGGCCGACGTGCAAGCTGGCAACACCGAAACACGTATTCAGTGACGCGGCACAAGAACTCGGCGACGCCAAATCGACCGAGAGACCATCGTCATCCTTCGGCGTTGGGCGTCTGCTAAACGCAGCAGGCAGGACTTGCTGTGTCTCAGGATCTACCCATCTCCTTCGCGCCATGGCTCGAAAAACTATGGCGTTGCAGTCGAGTGGTGGATGCATGGGAGAAGCCAGGATAGTCCACCCTAACTAACAGCGCCGAGCCGCGAGGCAAGCCGGTCGGGACTGGCGGGCTCCGTGCCGTGGCGGTCTGCCACCTCGTGATAGATGTACCCGTCACGGTTCGAACTTGCAGGAATCACCAAGTGCACGCTGGCGGTTGGACGGACCCATTCAATCCGAACCCCGCCCTGCGAGTCCGTCGACGTGCAGCCACGTGGAATCTGCCGCCCATCGCATGCCGAGATGATGGCGGCGTCGGTTACCAAATGACAAGCTATATCGAACGCGTGCTGACTCGCCCGCAGAGTACCGTACTCGTCGCTTTCCGCTTCCTTCCGAAGTTCCACAAGTTGCTGAATGATTGCTGAGAGGTACTTGATTCCCGCCGAAGCAAGCCGCAAACGCTCCGGCGCGATAGTGTCGGGAGTTGCGCGGTCGTCCGCTGTCCGAACGGACGGCGCCTGAGACTTCGGCGTCCTTGCTCGGGAGAAGGCCAGCCTCCACTCTAGCTCAGTGAACTCCGGCACGATCTGATTTTCCATGGTCAAGGACATGGGATTACCTATCCGGGGAAGTACTTGCGAAGGATTTCGTCGGCCTCAAGCGCTGCCATTTCGAAGAAAGCGCGGATCTGCTCTGGCTCGAAGCGACGCGAATCGGTTTCGTTCGGCAACGTGTTCAGGTCTTGTTCGACCAGAATGGCGGGGCTATCGTCCGCAATCATCCTGGCGCTCTTGCACCGTACCCAACTGTTGATCTTGTAATCGATGTCCTTCCTCCGTGGAAGATAGACCTTATGGTTGTGGACTTCGAATGATTCCGACCGGTTGAACGGCTCTCGCTGGCTCGACTCATTGCAGAACCGTTGAATGAGCGTCTGGGCCGGATTATCCACAGAGTATGTGCGATGGACAACCAAGCCGACGCGGCCGACGCGCACGTGAGACTCGCGGACGTAGCGTTCCAGCACTTCCGTGCATTCCCCCGCGGCGGATTCTAAACTTAGCGCCACCGCTGGAGGCTTGGCCTGCCACCCGGAATCTATGCGCGCCGGGGCCATCGAGAGGCGCCATTGGCCGTCGCCACTTTGTAAGATCACGCGTGGAATCTCTGGCGGAACTTCCGACGGTAACGGCAGAACTTGCATTTCACCATCAAAACGATCCCGAAAGCTTGCTAGGACTGTTCCAACCGCCTTTCCGGACGAGAAGCCGGAGTGCTCTGGCGTGAAAATCGACCCTTGCACGACGTTCAGCATAAAGTCTTGCGAGGTAGCCATCTCAGGCACACGGAAAACTTGCGTTGCTGGAGCATTGACGTTGCCGCATTGGTGTTTCTCCTAGTGAATATAGCCGCCGTCGTTCGAACAAGCAATTCTTGGGTCGCCTCATCGTTGATACCTCTAACTTGACCGCGGCC
>Ga0116223_10005202_pt1 | contig 11034 bp, 13 predicted proteins | sample Sb_taG_3_FD_90092 | JGI IMG/M metagenome (GOLD analysis project Ga0116223, IMG submission 90092) | Peat soil microbial communities from Weissenstadt, Germany - Sb_50d_a_PC metaG | ecosystem: Environmental > Terrestrial > Soil > Wetlands > Peat | place: Germany: Weissenstadt | collected 2010-09-21 | reverse complement strand
TAGCGGCGCTATTGAGCCCGTTGATCAGTCACGCGCCGCAACGACGTTGCCGCTTCGCTTCGAGAAAGACAACACTTCATGCTGAAACGCTTCCGAGGTTATTTTTCAAATGACCTCTCGATCGATCTTGGCACCGCCAATACCTTGATTTACATCAAGTCACGCGGAATCGTACTCAACGAGCCCTCAGTCGTCTCGGTTCAAAATGATCCGACGCACGGCGGCAAGATCGTGGTCGCTGTGGGTATCGAGGCAAAAAAAATGCTCGGACGAACCCCTGGGCATATCACCGCCGTGCGACCCATGAAGGATGGGGTCATCGCCGATTTCACCTACACCGAAAAAATGCTCCAGTACTTCATTGGCAAAGTTCACAGCAATCGCTTTCTTCGTCCAAGTCCGCGGGTACTGGTATGCGTGCCATTCGGCTCGACCGACGTCGAGCGCCGTGCCATCAGAGAATCCGCCGAGGGCGCCGGCGCACGCAGCGTCGATATCGTGCCCGAGCCCATGGCCGCCGCAGTCGGCGCAGGCTTGCCGGTACATGAAGCGCGCGGCTCGATGGTAGTCGATATCGGGGGCGGCACCTCCGAAGTCGCCGTGGTTTCTCTGAATGGTATCGTCTACGCGGCGAGCGTGCGTCTGGGCGGGGATAAGTTCGATGAAGCGATCACTCAATACGTGCGCCGAAACTATGGCATTTTGATCGGGGAGGTCACCGCAGAGCGCATCAAGATTGAAATCGGATCGGCTTACCCCGGCGCGCAAGTGCGCGAATGTTTGCTCACAGGGCGAAACCTCTCGGAAGGAGTTCCGCGCGGCTTCACGCTGAATTCGAATGAAATACTTGAGGCTCTTCAGGAGCCGTTGCAGGGTATCGTGGGCATGATAAAGCAGGCACTCGAGCAGACGCCCCCGGATCTCGGCAGTGATGTGGCGGAGGGGGGTATCGTGCTCACGGGTGGAGGTGCGTTGCTTCGTGACATTGATAAATTGATTATGGAAGAGACCGGGCTGCCGGTACTAATCGCCGATGATCCGCTGACTTGTGTTGCACGCGGCGGCGGGCAGATCCTCGAACTCACCGAGGAGAATGGACGAGGAGTCTTTGGGCTGCAGTAGCTTTATCGGCTGCCGCAATGGTCGATAACAGACCAGACTCTTGCTCATGCTCTCTCTCCTCATATCGCAATTTTTATATCGAATCGAGAAACGAGGGGCCCATTCGTCTTGGGATCTTCGCCCGACAATGGCACTCGGCCGCGGTCACCGGAGATGTAATGTTGGAGCTGTTGAATGGTGAATTTCTGCTCGGAGACAACGTCTTTGATCAAGTCGCCGATGGAGATGAGGCCGATGAGCTTGCCCTTGTCGATGACAGGCAAGTGCCGCAATCGGTGTTCCGTCATAATCAACGCCGGCATTACCGGACTGAAGTTCTTCTTCGAGGTCACTCTCGAGCGCGCTGAGTTGATGGCCAAGATGCGCCCCGTGCGCGTGGCGCATACGCCGCCGGTGATTCTCAGCCGCGAGGAGGTGCGCCGCCTGATCGAGTCGGCCAGGAACCTCAGGGGATTTTCAGTCTCAGTGCCGCCGCAGCGCTCTCGGCCTTGGCCCGCGCGTCTTTGGCGCCTGGCACAGCATCCTCGACTTTGCCAGCCATATATGCGGCCTGCGCTTGGTCCCACAGCGCCGTTGCATCAGCAAGGCTGGACTTGGCCGCGGCAAGATCGACGCCCTTCGCTACCCGCTTTTGCTTGGAAAGTGCATCGACCCGAGTCCTCACGGCACCGACAAGGGGCGGTAGCGATGCGTCGAGGCCAGTCCACTCATCTTTTAGCGACTTGATGACTTCAGCCTTCTTTGCCGCTGCAGCGCTGGCCAGGTCCTTGGCCTCAGCCAGGACGGACGGCGCACCGGCCAGCACGGCCGCGTAGTCCTGCTTGTCGTAGGAGGCATCCAGATCAGTTAGCTTGCCTTGGACGCTAGCCACTTGGTCGGGAATGTACGTGGTCGCGTCCGGCGATGCCGCCGCCAAGGCCCTGTTGATGTCAACAAGCGCCTGTTTGGCAGGTTCAATCTTGCTGGTGCAGGCGGCAACCAGTAGCGCGGCGCAGCCGGCTATCAGGAAGCTCGAGATGCTCTGGGTTGACTTCATGGGTCAAGACTCCGGGGTCTGATTATAGATACGCCACACTATATCCATGATATCTTCGGCTCTCCTCGCAGAACCGCAGCAAGAAGGAAGGCCTAGGCCATGAACACCTTTTCGATGTGCAGCGGCAAGATGATCCGCGCGCTCAGCGTCACTCTCACCGCGAAAACGTGGGCTACCTGCACGGCCACGCTTCTCGCCGGCGCCGCGATCGCGGCGCCGCCGCGCGCGTCCCATCCGTTCTCCATCAGCGAAAAGTCGTTTCGCTGCATCACGGAGATGACGCATATCGGGCACTTCTATGTCGACAATTTGGCCGGCAATCTCAAGGGCACTATCCGCGTGGCAAAATCGACGACCGGCGGAGTCTATCCCGTAGGCTCAGTACTCCAGCTCGTGCCTACGGAGGTCATGGTGAAACGTGAGAAAGGCTTCAACGCGGCGACGCACGACTGGGAGTTCTTCGAGCTGGATGTCTCTAAGGACGGATCGAAGATCCGTACGCGCGGCTTTGCGGATGTCAATAACCGATTCGGTGGAAATTGTTTCGGCTGTCACGTCGCGGCCCGTCCGGAATGGGATTTAGTCTGTGATACCACCCACGGCTGCGCTCCCATTCCAATCACAATCGCCATGAGCGGTGCCCTGCAGCGCACGGATCCTCGATGCAAGAACCAAGCACCGGTGAGCGCGGAGGATGCCGCGGCACTTGCGCAGCTCGGCGAGATTCTCAAAGCTCCAACGGAGGCCAAACCCGGCATGCAATGACGGCCGGGAGTGCAGCGGAAATAGTCCCCGATGATTGCTCGCCGGGAGAACCGGGTCAGGAGCGGTCACCCGCTCCCGGCTCCCACACTCCCACAGAACGTAGCGTGCAGAGTTTGCATCTCCCCATGGCGAGCCGGTGGTGCTTGACTACGTCGTTATTGCAGAAGTCGAGACTTTTCACTCCCGAGCGGTACGCCTCTATGCATTTGGCCGGGAAAACAAGCTACTCTTGCTCGACTGACTTGTGACAAGATTTAAGCAAAACGCCGAGGGAATTTAGGGAAACCCACAACGGCGGACATTCCCGACTATGCCGACTATCTATATTGGTTCCATTTCGCCAATGCTTCGATGATGCCGAGCACGATGATCGACATTATTATCGCGATGGTCGGCGGAGCGGAGGAGAATGACACGGTGCGCGTTGCGCGTAAGTTGTCTTTGTAACACTGGCACTGCGGGAGAGTATCCGAATGGCAACGATCAAAGTTATTCAGAACGGGCCCTATCTGGTCCAAGGCGACGATGTGACGGCGGTCGATTGGAATGGCGCCACCTACGCAATTCCCAAGCGTCCTTTTGCTCTGTGTCGCTGCGGCGGCTCCACCACCAAGCCGTTCTGCGACGGGACCCACTCTCGAACCGGCTTTAAAGCGGCCGAAGCAGCAGTCCCCGGCAGCCAGGACAAACCAGCCACCAAGCCATAGGCGCTGCGCTTCCTCGTACATTCGATGCTGAAAGTCCCGGGGGCCGTCGACCTTGGCAAATACCGTCCTGACGCCCGTGGCGAACCAGACCTCGGGACGTGAGCCAGTGCGTTCGACCATTGTACGACCCGTTGGGTCAGTCGGTTGGTTGCGGTGTGATCGTTCACCGACCGAGCGCCGGTTAACGTCGCGAAGGCGATGACCGGACTGGCGCCGCTCCATCCATGGCAACTCGCGCACGCACCCGCGTACACAGTCTTGCCCGGTGAATCCGCGCTGCCCGCTACGCCCTCGGCAGGAGACGATGGCGCGGGACTTGAGTTGGCTTTAGATAAATCGCAGGTAACAACCGCGGGTAGTGATCGCAAATACGTCACCATTGCCGTGATGTCGGCCTGCCCCAAATGGCTCAGGCTTTCGTCAATCGCCTCCCCCATAGGGCCGGCCGCCGTGCCTCATCCATCCGCGTGGCCCAACGACAGGTAATGGACAATTTCGGCATCGCTCCAGGCGCCCAAACCGCTGATGCGATCGGATGTAATGTTGTAAGCACGCCAACCGGCTTGCACGGTCCCTGCGAACTTCGCGCGATTATTCAGCGCTTGGAAAAGGTTTCGCGGCGTGTGTTGTCACGGGCGGTCTTTAAACCGGGCTATACGCCCCAATATTAAGAGGCTCTCGAGATAAGAGACTATTGCCTGTTCGCAAGGAGAGCGAAATGAACCTCATGTACTACAGACCCTGGTTGCTGGTGAATCGCTGGCCCAGCGAGCTTGAGCAGTTATTCAGCGGAAATTATGGCGCCTCAGAGGCCGCAGTAACCGATCGCGCCGCGTTAACACCGGCGGTTGATATTCAGGAGGAGAACGACCGGTTCGTCGTGCGCGCGGATATGCCGGGTGTCGCAGGGAAGGATATTGAGGTGTCCGCGGAGGACGGCACGTTAACCATTCGCGGTACACGCTTGACGCAAGATCGCGTGAATGACGCTGGCTTTGAACACGTTGAACGCGTAGCCGGTACATTTCTGCGCCGCTTCGCGCTACCCGAGGCAGCGCAAGCTGAAGAGATCAAGGCGCGCTACACCGATGGTGTGCTCGAGATTGCGATTCCTAAGCAGCTGCGCGTGGAGCCTAAGCGCATTGCTGTTACCGTCAATTAAAGGTCCCGCGACTCGCTGTAGCCGCGGCGTGCAAGTGCTCCGTCGTTGTCTAGTAGTGAACGTCTGCGGAGACTTGCATCGACGGGCGGTTACCTACTGCTTGCTCAGCCGCTACCTCGTTTCCCGCATCTGGGGCCCATAGCACGCTACGGCAATGCTGCCACGTTTACATTGTGGACGCTGGAAATGCGAGTGAATCGGCGCGATCCGCGTTTCCAGGCCTTCGCCACACGACTCGAGCTCTTGGAGTATTGGCAGCAATACGGCCCGCTCGATGATTGCTCCCTCAAGGATGGCAGGTTGACCTGTCATTGAACTGATTGGGGCGCCTAATTCCTTTTGAAGAATCCGGTTGGTCCAGCTGGCATTGTCCGATGCCGGAAAGCAGACGCTCGCGAACGGCAGGAACCACGCGGTCCTTTTGGCCGTGCAGCCCTGAGCCGAGGTGCCTTACGAAAAAAGCCAATAACATTGGACATTGCATAACACTCGGCGTACGGTGAATGCTGGCTCGTGACTCTTTCCTCTTGCGAGTATCTATTGGCTCGGGCGCGATTCTGGCGCCACTCTCAGCCAGCCCGCAATCCGACCGGTCCTCCGAACTAGACAGGGTTGCTGCGGTATGCGTCGCCTGCGGGTTGATTGTGTGGACTCCACGCGCGTAGTGCCTCCTCCCGGCATCTGCGCGATCAGCCCGTTGTATGGCGAACGCGCCGCGACGGCTCGTTCCATAAACAACCCAAGTGGCTTGTGCGAACCCGGCGGACACTTGATAAGTCGTTTTTATGAGTACTCAGCCTTTTAGCAGTCTGAAGTCCACTAGGCACCGTCGTTAGTCGGAACGCCATGAACCTATTCGCTGCCAAGGAACTCACGGTCCTGGCGGCGACGTTGTCACCCGTCGCTCCGCCAGCACGCCAAGCACTGATTATCACGGCGCCGTATTACCCGTCCGAGTATCGCAAGGATCTCGCGGAACACGTCGGTGCTGCGCCGTTAGCGACAGAGGTCATCGATGCGGGACATTTTAGCGCGCCGGCCTCTGGGCTGAAGGCTGCGAGGCTGATCTCCCGAGCGGCACTACAGGGAAAGCCCGGTACCAGTGAAGGCTGCCAGGACGATCTGGCAAGCGTGGAAGGGCTCAGCGTCGCATCGCGCCGAGCGCGCGATCGATCCGAAACTTTCCGTCACGCCAGGCGTCTCTTGCTGGCTAGAGCCCAACGCGATTTGCGCGAGCCATTGACGGCAATGCTGCGACTCAGCAGCGACTGGAATGTTCGGGGGACCGACATGGTAGCGGTAAGAATGATCGAACAACAACGTCAAGCGCTCGAAGTGATGACCGATCTCATTGACAGCTTTCTGAGGATCGCCGAGCCCGAGACAGCGCGGCAGGCTGCACTGCTCACGGACCTTGCGTTGCGATCCGCTGGCAGAAAACTGCGCGAGGCAAGCGCAACGCCCGCGCCGCGCGCTGAGGAATGGTCCGCCGAATGGTCCATGATATGCGCTGTGGACCGGCCCGAGGCGCCCGTGGCCGTCAGGCCAGCGTCCCGCGCGCGCTGCGTTCTCTTAATCGATGAGGACCGAGGGGTTCTGGGCGCGTTACGGATCTATTTGTTATGCGCAGGATATCGGGTGTTCGCGGCAGCTACCGCAGACGAAGCGCTCGACCGAGCCCGAATGGCGCGGATGGCGACATCGCGCATTGACATCATCATCGCGAATTTAGACCTCACTGGCGCCGATGACGGCCTCGCAGTGATCGACAGAACGCGTCTATTGTTGGGCTACAACGTTCCCGCGGTCTTACTTACGACTCAGATGTCCATAGAGATCGGCAAGCCTGCGCTGATCGCCGATATTTCTGTGCTGAGAAATCCTGTCTACCTCGATGAGCTCAAAACCCTGATTGGCGAGGTGCTTAAACGTCCAAGGCGCTTTCGCCTCCTTCAACTGAGAACCACGGGCGCGAAGCTCGGTCACGACGAACCCAGCCCAGAGGTCGTCTTCTGACAGACTCTTAAAGTCACATAGGCGGATACTCACCCAAAGGGCCGGAGTAGCTGGGCTCTTCCGTATTTATGTTTATGAGGATCCTTGAATGACTACCAGACACCCGGAACTACCCACCTCGCGCCAGTTTCAGGGATTGATTCTCCCCGCGCACCCGACGAGCGGCACCGAAGATGACGACGATGACCGAAACGATGAACATGCGGGTGAGAATGAGGCTTCCGTGCGCACGGTCGACGAGGACACCGAAACCCCCGAGGAGTTCGAGGGCAACGATAATGATAAGTTTGGTCATTCTAAAGATGACGACACCGACGAAGACGAGGACGAGGACGAGATGGCAGGTCCAGAGCACTAGCGCCGACCGCCCAACACGCCTCGACATCGATTTCAACGCGCGCCACGCATCTGTTAAGCCTTTCATTGCAGCGACCGAGCCGCCCGCTCGCTTTCCCTGTTGTGCAGCGACGGTTAAGCTCGTTCCTTGGGTATCAGCGGATCGGAGCGGCATATGCAGCAAGCTGTGCGCAAATATCTAAAGGCCCTTGAAGCGGGCGACGCCGACAAGGCGGCTGCACTGTTTACTGTCGATGGCTGGGTACAGTCACCGTTTTTGGGCCGACTTTCCGTGCGTGACTACATCACGAAGGTCGCCGGGGCATCGAACGGCACCGTGCTCACGGTGCATGATGTTCTAGTAAGCGCCGAAGGGCACATGCGAGCGGTCGCCTACTATCTCTACGACTGGCGGCTGAAGGATGGGTCGAAGGTATCGTTTGAATGCGCTGACGTATTCAATTTCGATCCTGATAGCGGCCGAATTGCATCTGTTGTGCTTGTTTATGACACACATCTCATCAGAGACGTCGTAGAAAACAAGTACCCGTGATGCCCTGCCTAGTTGGGGTACCCCTCGTTTTTGGTGCAATAATATAGGTAGAAACAGGGTGTATTTCCCGAGCGCCACGAAAGCGACTCTCGCAAATAGTTGATTGTGAGCGAGTTTCTGTTCGCCGAAAAGCATTGCAATTGCTCGAGAAAAGCAGCGTCGAACGTATGCCTTTTGGCGGGGAGATGCGCAGGATTTCTGCGCGCAAAAGCGGGTGCTTTTCGGTCAACAGGAACCTTGGCAAGATCAATGGAGTTCGACCAACTCCGCTAAGTCGGCAGAACATCCTACAGACATCCCACCGCGTTTTGCCCAGAATCTGCGGTAATAAACGCAAATTGGCTGTCACCCGACAAGCGCGGCATTGGCACCGACACCACCCCACCGGTCCGCATTGCGACCAAGTGAGAAGCGAATGGCCAAGATACTGTGTGTACTCTATGACGATCCCGTCGACGGGTATCCAAAATCGTATGCCCGCGATCGAATTCCAAGGATTGAACGCTACCCAGGCGGGCAGGCCGCCCCAACACCCAAGAAGTTGGATTTCAAGCCCGGGGAACTTCTAGGTTCGGTCTCCGGTGGTCTTGGGCTGCGCAAGTTTCTGCAAAACCTTGGTCATACCTTCGTCGTCACCTCGGACAAAGACGGTAACAGCTCCACCTTCGAGCGTGAACTCCCTGACGCGGAGATTGTCATTTCCCAACCCTTTTGGCCTGCCTATCTGACCGCGGAAAGAATTGCGAAGGCGAAGCAGCTGAAGCTCGCAATCACCGCCGGCATCGGCTCAGATCACGTCGACCTTCGGGCCGCAATAGCGCATGGGGTCACCGTGGCGGAGGTTACCTACAGCAACAGCATCAGTGTATCTGAGCATGTGGTGATCATGATTCTTTCACTGGTGCGCAATTACCTACCCTCTTACAAATGGGCGATCGACGGAGGCTGGAATATTGCCGATTGTGTGTCTCGTTCATACGATTTGGAGGCGATGGAGGTCGGTACGGTTGCCGCCGGCCGCATTGGCTTGGCCGTTCTGAGACGGCTGAAGCCTTTCGACGTCAAGCTTCACTACATGGATCGGCACCGACTTCCGGCGACGATCGAGAAAGAACTGAACCTTACGTACCATGACAACGTCGACTCGATGGTGCGCATTTGTGACGTGGTGACCATCAACGCCCCGCTGCACCCGGAGACCGAGCACCTCTTCAACGACGCACTGATCGGCAAGATGAAGCGAGGCGCCTATCTGATTAACACCGCACGCGGCAAGATCTGCGATCGCGACGCGGTGGTGCGAGCATTGAAGAGTGGTCAGCTTGCCGGTTACGCCGGCGATGTCTGGTACCCGCAGCCGGCGCCAAAGGATCACCCGTGGCGGACGATGCCTCATCATGGCATGACTCCACACACCTCTGGGACGTCTTTGTCCGCGCAAGCCCGCTACGCCGCCGGAACCCGAGAGATTCTGGAATGCTGGTTTGAGCACCGCCCGATTCGTGAGGAGTATCTGATCGTCGATGGCGGCAAGTTGGCCGGCGCAGGTGCGCATTCGTACAGCGTGGCCAAAAGCGTTTAGAGGCAAACCAAGCCACGGCGCTCGGCGCTGCTGACCCTGACAATCGAGGAGGTCAGATTCGAGCAGGACATCGGCGACGGGCTCGCGCTCGTCCGCATGACCAAAGTCAATCGCAAGGAAGCGCGCTATCTTGCGCCCGAAGCGGTTGCCGGGAGCCGCCGACGCGCGCCCTTGACTACGCAAGCCCGGAATCACGGGCCGACCCGCGCGCCTCATCACACAGCGAACGGAGCCGCACGTCAAGTTGCACTGAGTTGGTGCTGGGGGTCGTAATTAACGTGTCGCTGTACTAGGGGCACAAGGATGGATGAGCATTCTGCGCTTCGCGTCCTTTGTAAGAACTGATTGGAATCACAGAGTGGATATCGAAGACGAGACGCTGGTGCGCTTGCCGCAGCGCGGAGTCAACCGCGTCCGGGGATATTCCGCGAGCGAAGATGAAGCCCAGGTAGCTCGCGCCTTCTGGCGGAGGTGCAATGGTCTGGCCGAGGTGGGCAGTAATCTGGATGTCGCTGATATCGGCGATATTCATTGCATCTTCGAGGTGGCGCACGCCGAGGAAAATACCGTGCCTGGGGATAGGGATCATCATCACACCAGCAGCGTCGTCAAGCTGCGCTTGCGGCAATGGCATGTTTAAAGCGTCGCGAAGAATTAACTCTTCCAGGCTCATGCCCAGAGTATGGCGCAGCATTCTGCCGCACAGGCCGCCGATGGAGCGCGCGGCGATTTCCAGCAGCCAAATGCCCTGCTCGTTCAGACGCATTTCCGCATGAATCGGCCCGCTGCTAAGCCCGGCCAGCTCGCAGACGTGTTGCACAGTTTGCCTGATCTCATCCTGCTTTTCTTGGGATAGGCGCGATGGCGTGATGTAAAGCGTTTCTTCGAAATAGGGGCCGTCGAGCGGATCGGGTTTGTCGAATAGCGCAAGCACGCGCAACCCGCCTTCTTGCAGCAAGCCTTCCAGTGCGTATTCACGGCCAGGAATGAAGCTCTCCACGACCAATCCCAGCTGGGCGGCATCGCGATCGGCTTTGAGCTGTATGCCTTGCACCCATTGCACGGCTTCCCTGAACGCCTGTGGGGTGTCGGTCCGAATGACGCCACGGCTGGAAGAAAGCCGGCGCGCTTTGACGACAACAGGGAATTGACATGGGGCCTGTAGTGCAGGCGTCCGGCTATCGTTACCGAGGTGATAAAAATCCGGACAGTTAAGACCGCCACTTTGTAGCAAACGGCGAAACGCCAGTTTGTCACGGGTCACACGCACCGCAGCGGGCAGGTTGCCCGGCAAGCGCAACTGCTCGCGCAACAGTGCCGCCAGTTCCAGGCCGCTGTCGTCCACCGCCAGCACGGCGTCCGGTTCGCGTCCCAGCGCAGCCAGCACCTGCTTCACCGCGACTTCAGGCAGATCGAAATGCACCGATTGAATCGGACTGATGCCCCAGAGCGGCGCGAGCTGATGGCAATAATTCGCGGCAGTGATGATTTCCACGTCGAGGTTTTTCGCGGCGTCCAGGAAATCATCGTTACGGTAACCGGTGGTGGGCAGCAGCAGTAGAAGGCGCTTCATGGCGTACGTTTAGAAGTTTTGCAGTTGTTGCTCAGCGGGTTCGGCACAGCAGTACCAGGGCTCTGACAAGCGTGCGATGGGTTCGCCAAAATCCGCCTGCGTGATTGGCGGCGCAGAACGGTCGAGCGCATCGTGCGTGAGCCGCCAGATTTGCTCGAATATATCCTTGCGCGCTAATTTTT
>Ga0116223_10005201_pt1 | contig 11040 bp, 10 predicted proteins | sample Sb_taG_3_FD_90092 | JGI IMG/M metagenome (GOLD analysis project Ga0116223, IMG submission 90092) | Peat soil microbial communities from Weissenstadt, Germany - Sb_50d_a_PC metaG | ecosystem: Environmental > Terrestrial > Soil > Wetlands > Peat | place: Germany: Weissenstadt | collected 2010-09-21 | reverse complement strand
TTCAAATCGGGGTGACAGTGGCTGTGGCGGCACGTTTCCAACGTGCCGGTGGGATACGGCACGTTGGAAACGTGCCGCCACAGCCACTGTCACCCGAAACCGCCCGGTATTGAACCATGCCCTTTCCGCTGCCGTGCTTTTTCCTCAACCTCTTCCCAGGTCAGGGGAAGAATGTCGTCCCAACTCGGAGAGCCGGGTTCGAGAGGGGCGTGCTTGATCCTTGCCTTCTTGTTCCGGAGGATTTCCGCAACGGTCTTCCCTGTGTTCTTTGACATTTATGCCTTCCCTAGCTCGGTCGCCCGCCGCGTCGCCGCCTCCACCGCGTCGATCAGCGCCGCCCGCAGCCCGCCGCGCTCCAGCGCGTGCAGCCCGGCAATCGTCGTCCCGCCGGGGCTCGTCACCTGATCCTTGAGCACGCCGGGATGCGACCCCGTCTCCAGGACCATCTTCGCCGCCCCGAGGACCGTCTGCGCCGCCAGGGCCGTCGCCACGTCGCGCGGCAGGCCGACGCGCACGCCGCCGTCGCTGAGCGCCTCGATGATCACGTAGACGAACGCCGGTCCACTGCCACTCAGCCCCGTCACCGCGTCGAGGAGGTGCTCCGGCAGGCGGAACGCCCGGCCAACGGCGTTGAGCAGCCGATCGACCAGCGCGACGTCTTCCGGCGTGGCCCGGTCGCCGGCCGCATAGCCGGAGGCGCTGGCCCCGACGAGACACGGCGTGTTCGGCATCACGCGGATCAGCCGCCGCTCCGGCCCCAACCCGTCCGCCAGCGCCTTCAGCCCGACGCCGGCGGCGATGGAGACAGTCAGGTGCCGCGCCGTGACAGCCGGGCGGATCTCCGCGAGCAGGGCGGCCATCGACTGCGGCTTGACCGCGAGGACGAGAAGGTCGCTGCCGGCGACCACTTCGCGGTTGTCGGCCATGGCCCGCGCCCCCGTGGCGGCGGCGAACGCTTCCCGGGCGGCCGGCACCGGATCGCTGGCAAGGATCCGGCCGGGCGCCGCCAGGCCGGCGTCGATCCAACCGCGCGCCAGGGCCGTCGCCATCTTGCCGGCGCCTAGGAACCCGAGCCGAACCGTCTCGCCCGCCATCGCCCCTCCTTCCAGGGAATAGCCTTCTATCATACCGAAGGAACAATCCCGGCGTAAATGCTGGCCTCCTCCGCCGCCGCCCGGTATAACGAATCGTCCGCCCCGCCGACACGCGATCTCGCCACCCTCCCACCGCCGAGGTGTCATGCACGCCGAGCCCCTCCCCGCCGTCAAGCCGGACAACAGCGGCCGAGCCTGGTACAAGGAACTCAACCGCTATCACTGGTTCGTCTTCATCGTCGCCGCGCTCGGCTGGCTGTTCGACACCATGGACCAGCAGCTCTTCAACCTCGCCCGAGCCCCGGCGATTCGCGATCTGCTTGAGGCCTTTCCGACCGCCGGGTCCGCCAAGCTCTGGGGCGGCCTGTCCACCATGATTTTCATGATCGGCTGGGCCACCGGCGGTATCATCTTCGGCATCCTCGGCGACCGGCTCGGCCGTGCCAGGACGATGGTGATCACCATCCTGCTTTACTCGTCGTTCACCGGCCTGAGCGCCTTATCCCTGAGCGTCTATGACTTCTCGCTGTACCGGTTCCTGACCGGGCTGGGAGTCGGCGGCGAGTTTGCCGTCGGCGTCGCCCTGGTCGCGGAGGTCATGCCGGACCGCGCCCGGCCCCACGCCCTGGGATGGCTCCAGGCCCTCTCGGCGGTCGGCAACATCTCGGCAGCCTTCATCGGCATGGCCTTTGGGGAGTTGAAGACCATCGGGGCGATCCGCAGCCCTTGGCGGGGAATGTTCGTTGTCGGCGTCATCCCGGCCCTCCTGGCCGTACTGGTCATGCGCCGGCTGAAAGAGCCGGAGCGCTGGATGCAGGCGGTCGCCGCGGGGAAGGTGGGGCAGCAGTTCGGCTCGCTACGGGAACTCTTCGGCGTGCCGCGCTGGCGGCGCAACGCCATTGTCGGCCTGCTGCTCGCTTCCGCCGGGGTCATCGGGCTGTGGGGCATCGTCTTCTTCTGCTTTGAGCTGATCCGCGCGGTCTTCGGGGAGATCCTCAAGGCCGAAGGGTTGACGGATGCGGAAATCGAAGGCAAACTGACCTGGTGGGTGGGCCTCGGTTCCCTGCTGCTCAACGCCGGAGCCTTCTTCGGGATCTACGCCTTTAGCCGGGTGACCGCGCACATCGGCCGCAAGCCGGCTTTCGCCATCGCCCTCGTCCTCGCCCTGGTCAGCACCGCGTACACGTTCTGGTTCCTGCGCGACTTTGCGGACGTCTTCTGGATGGTCCCGGTGATGGGTTTCTGCTGTCTTTCTCTGTTCGGCGGTTACGCGATCTACTTCCCCGAGCTATTCCCCACCCGCCTGCGCAGCACCGGCACCTCGTTTTGCTACAACGTCGGCCGCTACGTCGCCTCGGTCGGCCCGCTGACGCTGGGTCTGCTGGCCAGCGAGGTGTTCGGGCACTACGGCACAGTCGGGAGTTGGCGCTACGCGGGAGTGACCATGTGTGCCTGTTTCTTCCTGGGCCTCGCCGCCCTGCCGTTCGCGCCCGAAACCAAAGGCCAACCGCTGCCCGAATGAGGTACGCTCGATGTCCGTCCCTACCCCCGATTGGCTGACCCGTCACGGCGGCGAACTCCGCGCCAACCCCGACGGCGAGGCTTACGCCGTCTACTTCGGCCCCGACCTGGAGTACGCCCTGCGCCTGTACCCGGTCCAGGGCAAGTACAGCTGCCGCGTCAAGCAGACCATCAACGGCAAGCACCTCGAAAGCGGCGCCCCCCACCCGACGACCGACGAGGCACTCCGCGGGGGCCTCGAAGACCTGCGCAGGGCGCTGGGGTGGTGAGAGTGCTACGGTTTAGCCGCCGCCCTCGATTTATCGTTTCGCGAAACGATAAATCGAGGGCGGCGGCTAAACGGGAACGACGATGTACAAACTCCGCGACCCCGACCGGCTGCTGTTCTTCGCCCTGTTGGCGCTGTACGTCTTGCCGCTGTGGGTCTTCCCCTTCTTCCCTTCGCAGGACGGCCCCACTCACCTGGAAAACGCCGTCATCCTGCGCGACTATGGCCGGCCCGACCGCCCCCTGCTGCGCACCTTCTACACCCTCAGCAGCGACTTCGACCCCAACTGGTTCGGCCACCTGGCGCTGGCCGGGCTGATGTCCCTGTTCCCGCCGCTGATCGCGGAGAAGGTCCTGCTCACCGGCTACCTCGTCCTCCTGCCGCTGGCGGCGCGGTACGCCCTGAATGGGGTCCGTGCGGGGGCCGGCTGGCTGGCGGTGCTGACCTTCCCGTTCGCGCAGCACTTCCTCTACCACATGGGGTTTCACAACTTCTGCTACAGCCTCGCCGTCTTTTTCTTCGTCGCCGGCTACTGGTTGCGCCACGCGGACCACGTCGGCGTCAGGCAGACGCTGGCGTTGGCGGCGCTGGTCGTGCTGCTCTACTTCTGTCATCTTGTCGCCGTTGTAATGGCGTTTATGCTCATCGGCACTCTCGCCCTTGGCTGGACGGTGCTCGACCGGCGCGCGCGGCGGCCGAGTTCCATCCGTCTGCGGCTGCTGGGGCCGGCCGTGGCCTTCGTACCGGCGCTCGCCCTGGGACTGGCGTTCGTCGGCCGCCAGGGACAGGCGATGCAGTGGGAGTACAAGCCGTTGCTGCTGACGCGGCTGCTGGAGTTGGACGTACTGGTGTCGTACCTCGACCTGGAGCGACTCCTCTCGCGACTCACCTTCCTGGGGTTGCTGGGGCTGGCCGCCTTCGTCCTCTGGAAGCGCTGGCGGGCGCGGCTGCTGGAGAAGCGCGACCTGCTCCTCGCCGTCGTCGCCCTCGCTCTCGTCGCGTACTTCACGGCCCCGTCGGAGATGTCGGGCGGATCCTTCCTGAACACGCGGCTCAGCCTGTTCGTGTTCCTTTTCCTGATCCTCTGGCTGGGAGCCCACCCGCTCGACCCGAGACTCAAGCGCGGCGTCCAGGCGGCGGCCGCGCTGGTGGCGCTGGGGCTGCTCGGCTTGCATACCTGGGCCTACGCCGAGTTCAACACTTCTCTCAAGGAGTACGTGGATGTTGCTAGTCGTCTGAAACCGGGCGTGACCGTCCTGCCGCTGACCTTTTCCCACCAACTGCAAGCCGGACACCTCGGCAAGGCCAAGGTCGGCGCGTTCCGCCACGCGGCGGCCTACCTGACACTGCGGGGCGACGTCGTCGAACTGGAAAATTACGAGGCCAATACGGGCTATTTTCCGGTGCGCTACCGGCCCGAGCTGAATCCGTTCGACCACATCGGCCGCGAGAATGGCCGGGACAAGGGACTCCAGGCCGAGCCGCCGGACGTGACATTCCTCGATTACCGCCCGCCGGTCGATTACGTTCTCCTTTGGAACGTCCCCGACAAGCCGCGCGACAGCCCCGCCGGCGCGGCCATCTTCGACCAACTCGACCGCAGTTACGAGCGCGTCGAGATGCCGCCCGGGTTGATCCAACTCTGGCAGCTGCGAAGCCGCAAGCGGCTCAGACGTCGGCCCACTCCCCCGGTTTCAGGACGACGGGTTGCGCCTTCGTCTCCTGACGGACGCGCGCCGCCCAGGCCGTCGCGTCCTGGGCGATCAGTTCCCAGGTGTTGAAGTGGATCGGCATCACTTTGCGCGGCTGGATCAGCTTCACCGCGCGCAGGGCGTCGTCGGGGCCCATCGTGTAGTTGTCGCCGATGGGCAGGATGGCCAGGTCGATGCCCTCCTCGCCGATCAGGCGCATGTCGCCGAACAGGCCGGTGTCGGCGGCGTCGTAGACCTTGGTCCCGTCCTTGAAGGTGATGAGGAAGCCGGCCGGGTTGCCGCCGTAACTGCCGTCGGGCAGCATCGAGCCGTGGAAGGCCAGCGTCAATTTCACTCGCCCAAAGGAGTAGTTGTGCCCGCCGCCGTGCTGCTGCCCGTGGACCTTCCCGAGTCCCTTCTTGCCCAGCCACTCGCTGATTTCGTAGTTGCAGACCACGGTCGCCCCCGTGCGCTGGGCGATGGCGACGGCGTCGCCGACGTGGTCGCCGTGGCCATGCGACACCAGGATGAAGTCGGCCGGCACGGTGTCGGCCTTGGCGGCGGCCGCCGGGTTGCCGGTCAGAAACGGATCGACGAGGACGTGAGTGCCGTCGCTCTCGAACAGCAGGCAGGCGTGGCCCAGCCACTGCACCCGGGTTGCCATGATCGTTTCTCCTCAGAGGGGCGAAACGCCCTCTCATTTGCCGTATACCTGGACCTCGCTCAGCCCGCCGCCGATACCCCAGTACTGTGTAACGACGACGCCGACCAAGGCCAGGATCAGCCCCGCGACGGGGAACACACGTGCCGTGACGGGAAACCTCCCGTCTCTGCCGCCCGGGTCAGGCAGGAATGATGAGCCGGCCTTCGCAGGGGTCGGCGGACAGCCGAACCTCGGCACGATACGCATGGAGGAATTCGGCGCCGATTCGCAAGAGTGATGAAACTCCTTCGACCTCCTCCAGTAGGAGCAGGGCACGCAGTCGGAACGGCCGCGGGTCTGGGCGTTCGAGGACAGGCAATCCGAGACGGATTTGGACGAGGCGAGCCCGGGCACCGTTCCAGCTGAGGTCAGAAGGGTAGGGGACGGACTCCGTCACGATGTGGACATCTGCCTCGTCCTCTCGGGGGAAAACGACGGAGATCGGGTCGCCCGGAGACAGAAGGGCCTCGAAGCCGCGGGACGTGAAGCGTCTCCCTCCTGTGGCCAGCAACCGCACACGGACGGTGAACAGGCGGCTCGGGCAAGGACAAACCTCCACATGCGGCTGCCGACAGCGAAGAAGGGTGGTGGTGGGCGGGGCGAGCGGATTCATACCGTGCGCCTCCCGTTATCCTCAGGGGGCAGCGCTGGCCAGACGAAGACGAAGACGAGGTCTCGCGGGCAGTCCGTCTTGCGCACGGCGTCTTCGTAGGCTTGCCGATCAGTACGCCCTACGCCCCAGATCTGTTTGTTGCGCACGGCGACGACACGTCCGCCGTGTCGGGCCTGCACTTCCGGGTCATTCTGCGCCCAGTCATAATCAGCCACCCGATCCGGTTCCTCGGCGGGGAAGGGGATGTCGTCGAAGGTGGCCGGTGGGCGCAGCATCACGAAGCCGTGGCCGATGTCTTCCAGGACCCCGGGCAAGAGAGGCATCTCAGCCGGGGAACCGGGGAGCGACTCCCCGCCGCGCTCGCCTTCTCGGTTGACGTTGCTATCGTTCGACATTGGCAAACTCCCAGGTACGGGGGTGACAATTGGAGCGTACCACGTTCTGACGGACCTGACCACAGGGAGTGCGAACGAAGAAAAAAGGGACATTCGTCATAATCCGGAATGGATAAGACGAATGTCCCTTCCCCTCGCCCGGCAGGCTACACCAACTCGGCGATCGCCTTGGCCCCCTCGGGCAGCAGGTAGGTCGGCCGGCCGGACTGGTCGTTGAACTGAACCTGCGGGTCGATCCCCAGCACGTGGAAGACGGTCGCCATCAGGTCCTTCGGCGTGATCGGCGTCGTCTTCGGCACCTCGACCTTGGCGTTCGACTCGCCGACCACCTGGCCCATTTTGAGGCCGCCGCCGGCCAACGCCAGCGTGCAGAGCGGGCCCCAGTGGTCGCGGCCGGCGTCGCCGTTGATGCGCGGCGTGCGGCCGAACTCGCCGGTGATCACCAGCAGCACCTTCTCCGACAGGCCGCGGTCCTTCAGGTCGTCGAGGAAGACGCCGATGGCCCGGTCCAGCGGCGGGCACGCCTGCTCGAGCTGGGGCTTCATCTTGTTGTGCATGTCCCAACCCTGGTTCGAGTTGGCGTAGTGCAGCGTCACGAAGCCGCAGCCCGCCTCGCACAGCCGGCGGGCCAGGAGCAGGTTCTCGCCCAGCCCCGCCGTGCCGCCGCGGTAGTTGTCGCGGATGCGCGGGTCTTCCTTCTGCAGGTCGAACGCCTCCTTGGCCTTGCCGAGCACCAGGTCGAACGCCTGCTGGTCGAAGGCGTCCAGGCCGTTCATCAGCCCGCTCTTATCGACCCGGCGATCGACGGTGTCGAACTTCTTCAGCAGGGTGCGGCGGTCGCCGATTTGCTCCAGCGGCAGCCGCAGGCCGAGGTTGGTGCGCGCCTGGCCGCCGGTGTCGAAGGGGGCGTAGGCGGCGCCCAGCCAGTTGGGCCCGTCGCCGTACAGGCCGGCGAGGCGGACGTAGGTCGGGATGCCGGTGGCCGGGTTGTTGGCGCCACGGACGCGCGCGGTGATCGAGCCGAACGACGGCCGGATCTGCGGGGCGCCGCTGTCGGCCGGCGGGTGATCGACGCCGGTCATGACGAAGTGCGTGCCGCCCGAGTGGCCCGAGTTGCCGTGGGCGAAGGAACGGACAAAGGCCATCCGGTCGGCCCGCTTGGCCATCTGCGGCAGCAGGCCGCCGATCTGCACGCCGGTGACGTTGGTCTTCACGGCGCCGACCATGCTGCGGTACTCGGCCGGGGCGTCCATCTTGGGATCGAACGTCTCGACGTGCGTCGGCCCGCCGCCGAGCCACAACCACACGACCGAGGTGTCCTTGACCGACTTGCCTTCGCCGGCCGCGGCCGCCCGGCCGCGCAGCAGGCCGGACAGCGTCAGCCCGGTCAGGCCAAGCGTCCCGACCTTGAGGAAGTCGCGCCGGGTGTGGCCTTCGCAGTCACTTCCCGTGCGTTTGCCCCAGATATTGAACACAGAGTCCCCCCTTTCGATGGGCGAACGTGGTGGGCGGCAACCGGGCGCGTCGCCGAGGTGAAGGAGTGAGGCAGGATGCTCAGGCGGCAGCGGCACTTGAGCTGGCAGCGATGGTAGCTTGTTTGCGGCAGAGAAGTCAAGCGCGCCTCCGGGCGCTGGTTCACTTCTTCGGCGTCACGACCAAGGTGACCGGGCGAGCAGGAAGGGACACGAGCACGTTGGGCTTTTGCGCCGCCTTCGGATCCTTGCTGTACGGCACCTGCGCCTGGCCGAGGACGGTCAGCGTGTACTCCCCCGGCGGTGTATTGGCCTGCACGTCCACCGTCACGGCGACCTCGTCCTTGCCCGCGGCAATCTCGGGGTTGGTCAGGCGGAAATAGGACGGCGGCGCCAGGGGCAGAACGGTCACCTTGCTCGTGAAGTCCTTCCCGTGCCGCTGAAGTCGTAATTTCAGTTCGACCTTCTTCCCCGCCTCGACCTCGACGCGCTCCGCCCCGAAGTCGAGGCCGTAGGGGGCATTCTCGCGCACCGCCAGGACGAACTCGCGCGTCGGCCGGCTGGAGCTGATGTTGGCCTCGGTCCAGACCCGCGTGTAGGGCCGCACCTCGCGGCGCAGGGTGCGCTCGCCGTCCTTGGCCGTGGCGAACAGCTTGACCGTCCCCGTCCACTCGGCGGCGCCGGCGTCGGCCCAGAGGACAAAGGCGCCGTGCGTGCCGCGGATGGTCGTCGGCAGGGCATGCACGCCGGGCGGCAGTCCCTCGGCGGTCAGGGTGATCGGGCCGTTGAAGCCGCCGGCCTGATGGATGATGACGTCCAGGTAGGCGGCCCCACCGGCCCGCACCGTCGTGCCCGCGGGGCCGGGGTTCTGCCCGTGGATGGCCGCGACGAAGAAGTCGGGCACCGGCTTACCAATCGTCAGCACGTACTGGTAGCGGGCTCCGCCGCGGCGGTAGCGGTCCTGCACCAGGACGCGGTACTTCTGCTTGGCACCCAGGTTCACCAAGCCCGACGGGTCGCGCAGGTGGCCGTCGAAGGCGTTGATGCGATGGCCGAAGTCGTCCAACTCCGCGACGCGGATGCCCTTGGCGTCCATCACCACGAGGTAGGGATCGGCGCGGCCGCCGATGCGCTCGCAGTAGACCTCGAAGGCGTAGGGCCCGGCCTCGGCCGTCTCGAACTCGTACCAGTCGGCGTCGCGCTCGCGGTCGAAGCGGCCGCTGACCACGGCCGGCAGCTTGAGCGGCTGGGCCTGCTCCGGCGTGTCGTTCGGCTCGGCCTCCAGCGTGACCGGCGTATCGACCAGCACCAGGGTCTGGGCGTTGGCGAAGGCGTCGCCGAACTTCGGCCGGACCTGGAAGCCGCGCAGGGTGCAGGTGGCCGCCGTGGGCAGGACGCTGTGGTCGGTCGGGTGCTCGAAGAAGCGGTAGGCGCCCAGGTCCAGCACCTCGGCCGGGGGCTTCACGGTCAGGCGCGCCTCGTCAAGCGGCAGGTCGAAGATGCGCCAGGGAGACGGTTTCGAGCCGGGGCCGAGGTTACGGCCGAAGGCGGTCAATTCGGTGGACTTGCCGGCCTGCACGGCGCGCGGGAAGAGGTTCTCGACCTGCGGCCGGTCACTGACGATCAGCCGGTAGGGGAAGCCGCCGCGGAAGGACAGGTCGTGCAGCTTGACGAGATAATCGCCATCCTCCGAGGCGACGAAATCCACCAACGGGTCGCGGCCGTAGTAGTCGCCGTTGGAGACCAGCGGCTTGCCGGCGGCAGTGGTCAGCGCCAGGCTCGCGTCCATCGGCGAGTCGAGCTTGCCGGCCTGGCACTCGATGACGACGCGCTGGCCCTTCTTGGCGGGAAAGCGGAAAACGTCCTCGCGATTGCCACCGCAGGTGCCGTTGACCGCTGAGTTGACGGCGATCACCTGCGGCGAGGCGGCGTCGGCTGGCCCCTTCTTGGCAACGTCGGTCAGACCGTGCGAGACGCTGAACAGCCGCGGATTGCTGACGCCGAAACGACCGACGAGGCGGACGTCATAGGTGCCGGGAGGAACGTCCGCAGCGATGGTGAGGCGGAACTGGCGCTCCTTGACGAAGGTGGCCTTCAGCCCGGGATGGTCGAAGAGGAGCGACTCGACGCCTTCGAGGTCGGCGCCGGCGATTTCGAGATCGACCGTGGTGCCGGCGGCGCCGCCGAGCGGAGTGAGACGGTCGAAGCGCACCGCGGGCAGATCGGCTCTCGCCGAAGCGACTACGAAAACACAGCACAGGGCGGCAGCAAATCGCTTCAAGGGGAGCACTCCTGCGAACGGGTTACGGCCTCTTCGGGATCAGCCGAGCGGCCACCACCAAGGCAACGCTGTCCGAATCGTGACGTGGCGCCGATCTCCGTCCACGAGGGATCGCAACCGGTTGAGCGTCAAAGCCCGCAATCCCAAGAGGGGTAGCCGCGGTGCCGTTTCGTCGGGGTAGAGGGCGACCCCATCATCGACCGCCAAATGGTAAGGCTCTCGGGTCTCGACCTCCTGCGTCCCGCGCACGTTGAAAGGAAGCCAGAGCCGTGCGGCGTGAAGTGGCACGCGCTGTCCGCCCTCGCGCATCGCCCCGAGCAGTCGCAGTGCCTCGGGCCTGATCCCCGCCCAACGGACCAATTGGCCGACGCCAATCGAGAAGTTATGCGTGTGGCCGGTGTCCAGAATGGCAGGGAAGCGGGGAAGGCGCACGTCCCAATCCGCGAACTGCTGAAGATTCAGACTGACCCACACGACAATCTGAAACGGCCGGACGCGCACCGCTTGCCCGCGCACGTTCAGCGTTGTCGCATCGGCCGAGTAGGGAAGGCGATTGAGGATTGTCACGGTTCAGTAGTCTTGCAGGTGTTCGGGCTTCAAATCCGCAACCTCTTCAATCTCCCAGGGTGCGAGCTGGCGAGGCCGTATGGTTGCCACGTACCAGGCGTCGGGCGGTATCTTTCTGCGGTTAAGCTCGCGGATCAAGGTGCGATCATCGGCCGCGATCCCGACTCGTTCCTCGCCGTGATACGCCACCCACTTGCGATGATTTCGCTTACTTTTCAGGAGTTCCGGCAGGTCGCGCCAGAACCCTTGCATCGAACGGAGGATGCCGGGAGGAATCTCCGCGCTGGCGTCGTCAGCGGGAATCGGCCGTTGCCCTGTCAATTCCTCGAATGCCTCGGCTCGCAAGAGGACATAGGTGTCGAGCGTCGTTCGATCAATGACACGCACCGGTTGGCCCTGTTCTATCGCCTGCCGCTGCTCAGGAGTCAATTCGAT
>Ga0116223_10005196_pt1 | contig 11051 bp, 7 predicted proteins | sample Sb_taG_3_FD_90092 | JGI IMG/M metagenome (GOLD analysis project Ga0116223, IMG submission 90092) | Peat soil microbial communities from Weissenstadt, Germany - Sb_50d_a_PC metaG | ecosystem: Environmental > Terrestrial > Soil > Wetlands > Peat | place: Germany: Weissenstadt | collected 2010-09-21 | reverse complement strand
CTCGATCATGTGGACCGGAATGCGGATCGTCCGCGCCTGGTCCGCGATGGCCCGTGTGATGGCCTGTCGCACCCACCAGGTCGCGTAAGTCGAGAACTTGTATCCGCGCCGGTACTCGAACTTGTCCACGGCCTTCATGAGCCCGATGTTGCCCTCCTGGATCAGGTCGAGGAACTGCAGCCCGCGATTGGTGTAGCGCTTGGCGATGCTCACCACGAGGCGGAGGTTGGCCTCGATCAACTCCTTCTTGGCGGCTTCGGCCTCCTGGTGGGAGTTGGTGATGATCTCGAGGGTGCGGCGCATCTCCGCCGCCGAGGCGCCGAACTGCTCTTCGTGCTGCTGCAGACGCTGGCCGATGCTGCGCTGTTCCTTGCGGAGGTCCTTGATATTCTCGGCCCGGCCGCCGGGCCAGGTTTCGAGCTTCTTTTGAACGCGGGCGATTTCCTTTTCGAGCGGCCGCAGCTCTTCGACCGCGCTGCGGATGCAATCGATGAGGTGCCGGATGACGGGGCTCTGGAAGCGCACGGTGCGCACCAGGCGCGAGGTGCGGACGATCAGGCGTCCGAGTTCCCAGAGCTGCCGCCGGTACTGCTTGGGCTTCATGCCGCGGGGGATGGCCTGGAGCTTCTGGCGGCACTGCAGGATCTTTTTGTACTGGCGCGCGATCTCTTCCAGGATGCGGGAGAATTCCACGCGCTTCTCCTCGACCAGGTCGTCGGTGAGGATGGGATCGGAGATCTGGATGATGTCGCGCGCCGAGATGGTGTCCCTAGCCATCTCTTCGCCCATGGAGATGATTTCCATGACGACCAGCGGGGCGCGGGCCAGGGATTTCAGGACGGTGTTCTGGCCGCGTTCGATGCGGCGCGCAATTTCGACTTCGCCTTCGCGGGTGAGCAGGGGGACGGTGCCCATCTCCCGCAGGTACATGCGCACGGGGTCGTTGACCTTCTCGCCGAAGCCGGTGGGCAGCTCCAGGTCGAGCAGCTCTTCGCCTTCTTCGAGTTTTTTCTCGAAATCCTTGGGCTCTTCGAGGATCTCGATACCGGCGCCATCCAGGCCGGCGAGCACGTCCTCCAGCTCGGCGCCGCCCGGAAGCTCGCCGGGCAGTACTTCACTGACTTCGTCGTAGAGGACGTATCCCTTTTCCTTACCCAATTGAACGAGCCGCTGAAGCCCGTCGTATTTGTCATCAATCGCCACTGAAGCCCCGTACTCCCGGCGGAGAAGAATCCAGATCATTGTACACCACGGCGGGATGTCCATTCAGCGGCAAGAATGTCATCTTCCCCCCGCTCTTTTTCCCTTGGCCCCCGGATCCAGTTTTGGCAGCTCGGCCATGAGCCGCAGAGCCTCCAGCATATTGCCCGCGCGTTCCAATTCCTTGATGCGCGCGCGTATTTCCGCCACGCGATTCTGTTCGTCGCTCAAGCTGACGCGGCGGACCGCCGCGAGCACCTCCTCACGCGTATACTGCCCATCCTCGGTGAACACGGCCTGGGCCAGCAAGTTCCGATCGGCCTCTTCGAGGCGCGCGTTGACTCCATCGAAGCTCAATGCCCCGTCCGAATCGTGCACGGCAAAGATCGCCTGAAAAATGCGCCGCGACAAAAACGCGGCGACCGCCTCGCTGGGCTTGAGCGCCTCGATCACTTCTTCGCACATCTCCGGCTGCGTGAGCAAAGCGTTCAGCAGCATGCGTTCATCGTGGCGCAGGGCCACCTTGGGCTTTTCGAAGGCTTTCTCCTGCCGGTCGGCCACGGCCTTGAGAAAACTGTCGAGCACGATGCCGCGCTCGACCCCGATATAGCCGGCGACTTCGTTGGCGATGGTCATACGGTCCAGCCGGTCCGTGATGTGTCCCACGGCGGGGAGCAGGGCCTTGAGCGCGGCGACCTTTCCTTCGGCAGTGCGCATATCGTTTTTCTTTCGCGCGCGGTCGGCCAGCCAGAAGAAGTATCCCTTGGCGGCGTCGAGCCGTTGCTGGTAGGCGCCGGCTCCGCGCTGCTTGCAATACTCATCGGGATCCAGCTCGCCATCCAGCTCCACGATGCGGATTTGCAAGCCTTCCTGGAGCAGCAGGTTGATGGACCGTTCGGCGGCGTTGGCGCCGGGCGTGTCGGGATCGAAATTGACCGCGATCTTCTGGATGTGCCGCTTGATCGCCTGCACCTGCTGCAGGGTGAGCGCGGTGCCGCAACTGGCCACCACGGCGCCGAAGCCCGCGGCCGTGACGCCGATCGCATCCATGTAGCCTTCCACCAGGATCACCCGGTCTTCCTTATGAATCGCCTCCTTGGCGCGGTGCAGGTTGTAGAGCACCGCACTCTTTCTATATATCGGCGTTTCCGGCGAATTTAAATACTTGGGATTGTCGTCGGCGGCGAGGGCGCGGCCGCCGAACCCGATGATCTTTCCGGATTCGTTGTGGATGGGGAACATGAGGCGGTTGCGGAAGTAGTCGTAGAAGGTGCCGTCGTCGCGCTTGCGGACCAGGCCGGACTGTTCCAGTTGGGCCGCGGGGAAAGTGCGCTGGTCGAAAATGCGCAGCAGGGCGCGGCCGGAGCGGTCGGAATATCCCAGGCCGAACTGTTCGATGGTGGCGGCGGCCACGCCGCGGCGGGCCAGGTAGGCGCGGGCGGCCTCGCCCAGGGGCCCGTCGAGGTTGGCGCGGAAATTCTCCTGGGCGTATTCGTGCATCTGGAAGACGGCGCCGCGCAGTTTGGAGTCTTCGTCGGCGTATTGAGAGCGCTTGGGCATGGGGATGCCGTGGCGCTCGGCGAGGGTTTTGAGAGCTTCGTAGAAGCTGATCTTCTCGATTTCCATGACGAAGTTGATGACGTCGCCCTTGGCGTGGCAGCCGAAGCAGTAGTAGAACTGCTTGGTGGCGCTGACGGAGAACGACGGCGTCTTCTCGTTGTGGAAGGGGCAGAGGCCCGAGTAGTTGTTCCCGGATTTGCGCAGGCGCGGCCCATACTCCTGGATCACGCTGACGATATCGACGGAGGATTTCAACTGCTCGGCGAATTCCATGGCGGCCCTTGAGGCTATTATCCCGCACCGGTTGGGCGGCGGCATCCGGCGGGTGGGCAGGTAGTCCGAAGCCAAAACACAGGCAGGAATGCCTGTGCCACGGTTGGGCGAAAGCCCGGCAGTGACAGGCGACAAAAAACGATCGCCTGTCCCACCTCGGACTCGGCAGAAATGGCCAAGCTCCAGGCGCCGGGCTAAAAGCCCGGCGAACACAGGCAGGAATGCCTGTGCCACGCTTGGGCGGCGGCTGGCGGGTAAACAGCGGAACCATAACCGACGATATCTTGACCGGAGCAACCATGGCGACGCTACACTCCTGTAGTGCTGAGCCTGCTGGAAGATCTGAGTCCTCACGCGCGGGTGGCCACGGCGGTCGCGCCATTTGCGATTGCGATCGCGCTGCGGGTCGTGCTGGGCCGGAACCGGCTGACGCGCATGCTGATTTCACTGGGCACCATGTGGTTTGCCATCAACGTGCTGATGGCGCCATATTCGGCGCGCATGACGCAGGACATCCGGGATTTGCAGTATATGTTCCGGTAGGTTTGAGATGCGGAGCCGCTAGCCGCTAGCTTCCGGCCTATAATAGAGGGGAAGCTTGCTACGGCCATGCTGACACCCGAAGACCTCCAACAAATCGGCGCCATGACTCGCGCCATCGTCCAAGAAGAGACGCGTGCCATCGTCCAAGAACAGACTCGCGCCATCGAAGACCGGACTCGCGCCATCGCCGCAGAGCAGACTCGTACCATCGTTGAACGTTTCATGGAAGCCATGACGTCCAATCTCTCCGACCTGCGCACCGAGATGCTAGGCCGCTTTCAAGCCAACGAACGCACGATGGAACGTATGTCGGAAACCCTCCGCGGCATCCAGACACACCTGATGGGCCTCAACCGCTGGGCCGACACCCTCGACCGCGACAATGCCGCCCTGGTTGCCAACTACCACACCCACGACCGCGCCATCCGCGACCTCACCGCCCGTGTCGCCGCGCTGGAAGAGAGGCGGCAGTAGGGCCTGCGCAAACAACGGCGGAAGGAGTCTGTGCCCCGGATTCAACGGGGCGCTTAGGGAGTCCGGCAAGATACAGTGACATTCTCGTCTCGGGTTGGGATTGTTGCCAGCAGCCCGAAAGTCGGCTAAAAGCCGGCTGCAGGATAAAATCCTGCCCCACGTTCCGGGGCGCGAAGATGCCGCTGTAAGTCTGCGGGATTCAATGGTGCGCGATTTCAAAAATACGGTCACGTATCCAGGAACCGCTTGCTAACGCGCGCGGCTCCGATCGAAACCGCGCAATTACAATGGGTCGTAGCGAATGGCCCACTGCCGAAGCGCCGCTACCGGATGGCCAGCACGCGGGCGGGGATGGGCCGCAACACTTCGGCCGCCGGAGGCACTTCCACCTTCCATCGCTTCATCCACAGGAACAGAGTCAACAGGCCCCACAGGTGGTAGCCGATATTGACTCGCCGTTCCATGTGATCGCGGATCAGCGAATGGATGGCGCGCGCATCGAAGACTCCGGTAGCCTGGATGGCTTCGTGCGTGAGGGTATCCATCAGGAGGCTGCGCAGCGTGCCGCGGAACCAATCGTGGGCCGGAATATCGAAGCCGGTTTTCTTGCGGTTCAATACCGAGTCCGGGAGCTTGCCGCGCATCAGCTCGCGTAGGATCACCTTCTGTTGGAAGCCGCGGATTTTGAGGTTTTCGGGCAGCGACCGGGCGAAGTCCACGATCCGCGGATCGAGGAACGGGGGGCGGACCTCGAGGGAATGCGCCATGCTCATGCGGTCGGTCTTATAAAGGATGTCGTCGGGAAGGTAGTAACTCTGGTCGACCTGGAGATAGCGGTCCAGCACGCCCGAGGATTGGATGCCCAGGCGAGCCACCAGCGCGCGCAGGCCGTTTCCATTGGATCCGCGCAGGATCTGTTTGCGCTGCTGGTTGGTAAAGGTACCGTTCCAGAAGAAGTGCGCCTCATCGGGGTCGAGCCAGCTTCCTTCGATCCAGCGTTTGAGCTTGTACTCCAGGCCGATCTTCTCGTCGGAGACGGGCAGGTAGCGGTCCAGGGCGCCGAGCATGATCCGCCGCGCCACGCTGGGGACCATGCGGAAGGGCCGCGCCAGACGGTCCGCGAGGTAGGTCACGTAGCCGCCGAAGAGCTCGTCGGCGCCTTCGCCGGAGAGCGCCACGGTGACGTGCCGCCGGCTCATCCGGGAGAGGAACCAGACGGGCAAGGCGCCGGCGTCGGCGCTGGGCTCGTCGGAGTAGTAGGCGAAGTCTTCGATGGCGCTGGGCAGCTCGAGATCCGGACTCAGGTCGAATTCGTGATGGTCGGTGCCGTAGACGGCGGCGATCTCGCGGAAGTAGCGGCTTTCGTCGAAGCTGCGTCCTCGAAACGAGACGGAAAAAGTCTTCAGGCGGCCGGGGGTCTGGAGCGCGGCATAGTGCAGGATGGTGGAGGAGTCCAGTCCGCCGGAGGCCCACACCCCGAGGGGGACGTCGGAGACCAGGTGCTCATGGACCGCATCGCGCAGGAGCACGTCGAGTTCTTCGGTGGCGGCGGCGAGCGAGCATTTCCGCGGCTGCGGACGGTCCGGATGGCGCCCCGGATTGTGCCAAGGCTCGATCCACATTCTGCCGTGGCGCCATTCCAGGAAGTGCCCGGGGCCGACCTTGCGGATGCCTTCGATCAGGGTGCGATCGCCGGGGACGTAATTCACCGAGAGATAAGAATCGAGCGCCTCCAGGTCGAGTTGCCGCGGGACGGAGGGGTGCTCCAGGATGGCTTTCAATTCGGAGCCGAAACAGACGTCGTCGCCGCTGCGGTAGTAGTACAGCGGCTTGATCCCCATGCGGTCGCGCGCCAGCACCAGGCGTTTGCGCGACTCGGTCCAGAAGGCGGCGGCGAACATGCCCCGCATACGCGAGAAACACGCGGTGTCCCACTCGAGGAAGGCATGCAGGACGGTTTCGGTGTCGCAAGTGGAGTGGAAGCGGTGCCCCGCGGCCTCGAGCTGCCGGCGGATTTCGAGGTGGTTGTAGATCTCGCCGTTGAATGCGATGGCGGTATCGCGGTCGTCGCTGACGAAGGGCTGATCGCCGCCCGCGAGATCGATGATCTTGAGGCGGACGGCGCACAGGGTAGCCTCGCTACCCTCGAAAATCCCCTGCTGATCGGGTCCGCGATGGTACAGCGATTCGGTGATGCGCTGGGCGACGGCCTTGCTAACGATCCTGTTCAGACATGTAAATCCCGCAATCCCGCACATTCGGTAAGTCCCCGTTCCGGTATGGAACGCAGTAATTTGCATCCATTCTTCGATGGATTTGTGTTGACTATAACACATCGAAGGGGTTGGGGGTTGGGGGTTGGGGGTTGGGTACAGATCCGAAATGCTATCAACCTTTTCGCGGGTGGTGACGTCTAATCTCCGAGGCCAGACGTATGCGTGGTTCCTGGTGCGAATTCGCTATCGCTATCTCGGCTGTTTGGCTGGCCTCGTGTTCGCATTCCAGCCCGCGGAGCGCGCTGGCCGCCGCGCCTGCCTCGGCCGGAACGGAGACCCCCAAGGCCCGGCATGAAGTCCGGCTCACCGGGATACTGGAAGCGGTCCACTCCTCCAAGGTCCTGGTTCCGCAGATCTGGGGGCAAGGCGGGCCGGTGACGCTCACCAAGCTGATTCCCAACGGGTCGCAGGTGAAGGAAGGCGATGTGGTGGCGCGCTTCGACGCCACGCAGCAGGCCGATATGGTGCGCGACACGCAGGCCAAGTACGACGACCTGGGCCACCAGGTGGAGCAGAAGGCCGCGCAAAACCGCGCCGACGCCGAACAGCGCACCGCCAGCCTGCGGCAGGCGGAGGGCGACCTGGCAAAGGCCGAGATGGAGTTGCAGAAGGGACCGGTGCTGGCCGAGATCGTGCGGCTGGAGGACGAGGTCAAGGTGGACATTTCGCGCAAGCACGTCGAGAGCCTCAAGAAGTCCAACGCGCTGCACGATAAAGCCGATGCGGCGGCGCTGCGCATTCTGGAATTGCAGCGCGACCGCCAGAAGGTGACCCTGGAGCGGGCGCAAACCAACGTGGCGAAGATGGAAGCACGGGCCAACCTCTCGGGGATGGTGGCGCACCAGAACCTGTACCGCAACAATTCGATGGGACATGCGCAGGAAGGCGATCAGCTCTTCCGCGGCCAGCCGCTGGTGAGCATCTTCGATCCCAAGGAGATGCTGGTGCGTTGCGCGGTGGGCGAGCCCGATGGCGCGGCGCTGGTGAAGGGCACGCGCGCCACGGTGTACCTGGATGCGTACCCGGACCTGGCGCTGCCGGCGCATTTCGAATTCGCGAGCCCGGTGGCATCGTCGGCTTTGGGCAGTCCGATCAAATCGTTCACGGCGGTTTTCAAGCTCGACAAGAGCGATGCGCGGCTGATGCCCGATCTTTCGGCGGCGGTGGTGCTGGTCACCGGGGCCCCGCCCGCGGGAGCAGGCCAATGAGCGCGCGCTCGCGGAGGATCCGGTTCTGGGGCACGCTGGTGTGTGTGGTTCTGGCGCTGGGCGGAGCGTCGGCGGGAGTGTATCGGCTGCGCCAGGTGGAGAGTGCCGTCACCCTGCCGGTGGCGCCGGCACGGCAGGGCGATTTCCTGGTGATCATCCGCTGCCGCGGAGAATTGAAAGCCGGCCGCTCGGTGCAGATCTATGCGCCGATTGTGCCCAGTTTGTCGATCGCGTGGATGGCTCCGCCGGGGGAAAAAGTAGACCAGGGCCAAGCCATCATCCGGTTCGATTCGAGCAGTGCCCAGCAGCAGCTTCAGCAGAAGGAAGCACAGTTGCAACAGGCCCAGGCAACGCTCGACCAGGCGCTGGCCCAGGCGAAAATCACGGCGGAGCAGGACAAGAGCGACCTGGCGGATGCGCAATACACGGTGGAGAAGGCGCGGCTGGAGGCTTCCAAGCAGGAGGTGGTGAGCCGGATCACGGGTGAGGAGAGCAAGATCGACTTGGGCGTAGCGGAGCAGAAACTGAAGGTGCAGGAGGCGACCGTGGACCTGCACGCGGCGTCCGACCGGTCGAAGATCGCGTCGGCCGCGCGGCTGCGCGACCAGGCGGCGGCGGATGTGGCGCTGACGAAATCGCGCATCGCCCAGATGGAGATCAAGGCGCCGCTGCCGGGCTACCTGACGTATGCGCCCAATTACTCGCAAGGCTGGATGAACGCCAAGCCGTTCAAGGCCGGCGACAACGTGTTCTCGGGGATGGGCCTGGCCGAGATGCCGGATCTCGACACCCTGATGATGGATGCCAAGGTGGAAGAGATCGACCGCGGGCGCATCGCGGCCAACGACGACGTGCGCGTTCGAGTAGACTCGCTACCGGAGCTGACTATGCCGGCCAGGATCGGACAGATCTCGCTGCTGGCGGAAACCGGCAACGAGTTTCCGCCGGTGCGCAGTTTTCGGGCCTATGCGCCTATTCCGCATCCGGATTCGCGCCTGCGCCCGGGAATGAACGGCGGGATGGACATCATCATCAATCGCATTCCGAACGCCATCAGCATTCCGGCGAAGGCTCTCTTTACGCGCGCCGGAAAGCCCATCGTCTACCTGGCGAATGCCGGCCACTACCGGCCGATGGAGGTCCAGGTGCTGGCCCGCAATCCGGACGAGGTGGCCATCCGGGGCATTGGCGCGGGCTCCATGGTGGCGATGGTGGATCCGGAGAAAAAGGACCAGAAGAAATGAGAGCGCGCATCCTGTTTCTGGCGGGCGTGGTGGTAGTGCTGGGAGCGATTGGATACGGCGCCCTGCGGGTGACCCGGGTAGCCGCTTCCACCAGCGCGGTGGAGCTGCCCACGACCAAGGTCAAGAAGGGCCGGGTGACCATCACGGTGGCGGCGCGCGGAGAATTGCAGGGCGGGAACTCCGAGATGCTGACGGCGCCCATGGCGGGCGGCGGCGACCTGGCCATCACCCAGCTCCTCGAACCCGGCCAAGTGGTGAATGCGGGCGACGTGGTGGTGCAGTTCGACACCACCCAACTGGAATACAACCTGCGCGAAGCCGAAGCCGACCTGGCGGAGGCCGAGCAGCAGGTGATCCAGGCCGACGCCACCAGCGAAGCCACCGAGGAAGAATCGCGCTACACCATAGATTCGACTGCAGCCGATGTGAAGACGGCCGAACTGGAAGTACGCCGGAACCCCACGCTGCCGGCGATTACGGCGCGGCAGAACGAGCTGGCGCTGGAGGCGGCGCGGAACAAACAGCGGCAAGCGGTGCAGGACTACAACAACAAGAAGACCACCTCCGCCGCGGGTATTGCCATCCAGAAGGCCGCGGAAAACAAGGCCAAGGTTACTGCCGAGACGCAGGAGAAGATGATCGACAGCATGACGCTGAAGGCCAAGACTGGCGGCTACGTGAACGTGCAGCAGAACAGCAACCAGAACATGATGTGGATGGGCATGCTACTGCCTCCCTTCCAACTGGGCGACACGGCCCGTGCGGGCATGGCGGTGGCGCAGATTCCCGACCTCAAGAGCTGGGAGGTCAGCGCGAATGTCGGGGAGCTGGACCGCGGCCACCTGACGGTAGGGCAGAAGGTGACGGTGGGAGTGGTGGCACTGGCCGGAAAATCGTTTGCGGGGCACGTGAAGTCGATCGGCGGCACCTCGGGCCCGCCGTGGGATCGCAAGTTCGAGTGCCGGATCGCGCTCGACGAGGTGGGCCCCGAGCTGCGTCCGGGCATGACGTCCAACATCGTGATCACCATCGAAGCGCTGGACAACGTGCTGTGGATTCCCTCGCAGGCGCTGTTCGAAAGCGACGGGCGCTCCTTTGTGTACCTGCAATCGCCTAACGGCTTCATGCCGCACGACGTCACGCTGGTGCGGCGCAGCGAGAGCCAGGCCGTGATTACGGGAATCCGGGAAGGCGAGCTGGTGGCGATGTCGAATCCCGACCAGGCGAACAAGCCGGCGGCGGGCCCGCAGAGCGCCATGCAGGCGCTGCCCAAATGATTATCCGGTTCTCCGATATCGGCCAGGCCTTTTCGAACCTGCGCGCGCAGAAGACGCGCACCCTGCTGACGGCCCTGGGGATCGTGTTCGGGGTGGGCTCGGTGATCGGAATGCTGGCGATCGGCTCGGGGGCGAAGGAGGAATCGCTGCGCTTCATCGAGCTGCTGGGCGTGCGCAACATCCTGGTGGACGCGCGGCAAGCCACCAGCCAGGAGGAGTTCATGCAGCGCCGCCGCTCGTCGCCGGGCCTTTCGGATCGCGACGTGCGCATTCTGCGCGCCAACATCGAGGGGATCGAGACCCTGTCGGCGCGCCGCACGCTTCACCCGGGGCGCGTGCTGCCCAAACCTTCGCCCACCGTTCCGGATCTGTACGGAGTAGAGCCCTCCTACGGGGTGATCCACAGCCTGCACCTGGCGGAGGGCCGGTTCTTCGACGAGTCCGACGATGCCGCCAGCGCCACGGTCTGCGTTTTGGGCGAGGGGGCGAAGGTCAATATCCTGGGGTACGGGCCGGCCGTGGGCAAGTACATCAAGTTGAACGATACGTGGCTGGAGGTGGTGGGGGTGCTCAACGAGCAGCTCATGGCGGGCGCCCAGTCGAGCGGCGGCACCATGCTGGACGTCAACAACATCGTCTACATTCCGCTGAACACCTTTCAGTACCGGTTCTGGGACCAGAGCGCCAACATGAAGGACGGGCTGGACGGGATCGATCTTCGAATGCGCGCCGAAGCCGACAGCATCGAGACGGCGAAGGTGGTGACCGCGGTGCTCAACTCCACGCACCACAACGTGCAGGATTTCACGGTGACCATCCCGGCGGCGCTCTTGGCGCAGCAGCAGCGGACGCAGACCATTTTCACCTACGTGATGGTGGCGATTGCGGCGATCTCGCTGCTGGTGGGCGGCATCGGCATCATGAACATCGTGCTGGCGACGGTGCTGGAGCGCACGCGCGAGATCGGCATCCGGCGCTCGATCGGCGCGCGGCGAT
>Ga0116223_10005192_pt1 | contig 11056 bp, 6 predicted proteins | sample Sb_taG_3_FD_90092 | JGI IMG/M metagenome (GOLD analysis project Ga0116223, IMG submission 90092) | Peat soil microbial communities from Weissenstadt, Germany - Sb_50d_a_PC metaG | ecosystem: Environmental > Terrestrial > Soil > Wetlands > Peat | place: Germany: Weissenstadt | collected 2010-09-21 | reverse complement strand
TGGACGACCAGGGCCGCGAGACTATCGCCCTGCCCAGCGACGGCACTTACAGCAACAACGCGGCTTGCGTGGGTGGCGGCACGTTCAGCTACGGCGCGCAAGCCTGGCGTTATATGGAGAAAGACTTCCGCATGCGCTCCACGTACGGCGCGGTGGAAGGCAGCACGCTCGAGGACTGGCCCATCGGTTACCACGACCTGGAACCCTTCTATGAGAAGGCCGAATGGGAAATGGGCGTCTCCGGCGACGATACCGACAACATTTTCAAGGCCCCGCGCCGGAAGCCGCTTCCCATGCCGCCGCTGCCGCCGGGCCAGGAGCACCAGATCCTGCAACCGGCCGCCCGGCGGCTTGGGCTGCACCCGTTCGACATCCCGATGCTCCGGAACACGGTGCCTTACAACGGGCGCCGGTCGTGCATGCGCTGCCGCTGGTGCGTGGGCTTCGCTTGCGAGGTGGATGCCAGGACCGGCACGCATAATACGGTGATCCCGGCCGCACTGGCCTCGGGGAATTGCGAGCTGCGCACCGAATGCATGTCGAAAGAGATTCTCCTGGATGCCCGCGGCCAGGCGAAAGCGATCGCTTACTTCGATGCCGCGAATCGCCTTCAGGAGCAGACCGCCGACCTGGTAATCGTATGTGGCGGAGCCGTGGAATCGGCCCGCCTGCTGCTGAACTCCAGGCACCCGCTTCATCCCCAAGGCCTCGGAAACCGCTACGGATGGGTGGGCCGAAACCTGCATGCACACGCCTATCCCGCCGCGACCGGGCTCTTCGATTACGACACCTACGACGACCTGGGCCCGGGCGCCTCCATCGCCATCTGCGACTACAACCACGGCAACCCCGGACTGGCCGGCGGTGGAATGCTCGCCAACGAGTTTATCCGGCTGCCTTATCAATTCATGACCCAGGTGCCGCCCTGGGTGCCGCGTTGGGGACAGGCGCACAAGGACTTCGTCCGGCAGGCTTACAAGCGGACCGTAGTGATCATGGGACCGGTGCAGGAAATTCCGGTCTTCGACGCGCGCGTTCAGGTGGACCCGAAGGTCAGGGACTTCTGGGGCATTCCGGTAGCCCGGCTGTCCGGAGGCCGGCATCCGCACACCATCGAAATCGCCCGATTTCTGGCCGGAAAAGCCGAAGCGTGGTTGAAGGAAGCCGGGGCCGCGCGCGTCTGGCAGCGCATTCCCGCAGCTACGCTGAGCGGCGGACAGCACCAGGCCGGAACCTGCCGCATGGGCAACGATCCCAAGACCTCCGTGGTCAACCCGAACTGCCAACTCCACGATGTGGACAACGTGTACGTCATCGACGCAAGCGTCCACGTCACGAATGGAGGATTTAACCCGGCCCTGACCATCCTGGCAAATGCCTACCGGGCATCGCAGAACCTGCTCAAATCCTGGAAGGGCACGAAGGTGACCTCGTGAAGAGGATTCTGGCGATCGCCGGCCTGATTGGCGCGGCTCTGGTCCTGATGGTGCCGGCGGCGAGCCTGTATTACGAATCGGGCTCGGGACGGGGTTGCGCCAGTTGTCACGAAATGCAGCCGCTCTATGACCAATGGCACGCCTCCAGCCATCGGGGTATCGGGTGCGAGAAGTGCCATGGCGGGGCCCTGACGCTGGATGTCTCCTTCCACTGGAACAACGCCAGCCGCGTTCTCTCGCACGTGCGGGGCGATCTACCCGAGCAGATCGGCTTCGGAAACAAGTATATGGCGGCGATGACGGACGAGTGCAAAGGCTGCCACCGCCAGGAGTACGCCGCATGGCAATCCGGTCCGCACAGCGCCTCGTATACGCGCATTTTCCTTGACAAGAAGTACAACCAGGATAATCAGCCGATGGACGATTGCCTGCGATGCCACGGCATGCACTTCGAAGGTGGAATCCGCGACCTGATCGCCCCGGTGAGCCGCAGCGGACCGTGGCGCCTGTTGCGGCCGGAGTTGGCGAATATGCCGTCAATGCCGTGTCTGACCTGCCATGAGATGCACAGGGAAGGCCAGCCCATGCAAAAGACGGATGCCGACGGGCGCGTTCCCGGCGCCCGGCAGGAAATCGCGCGTCCGTCTCTGGCCCTCTTCGATCGCCGGACCGAGCGATACATTCCGCTGGCGGAGCTGCCGATGCCGGCATTGCTGGAAGGCGTGCGCGTGGTCAAGATGAGCAAGGACCAGCGCCAGGCTCTGTGCTACCAATGTCACGCCCCGATGGCTACCAGGCAGGTGGGCAGCGGCGACGACCGGACCGGACTCGGCGTGCATGAGGGCATCAGTTGCCTGGCGTGCCACGAGCAGCACGGGCAAAAAACGCGGGCATCGTGCGCGTCCTGCCACCCCAAGATGTCGAATTGCGGCCTGGATGTCGAGAGGATGGATACGACGTTCTCTTCATCCACCAGCAAACACAACGTCCACTGGGTGAAGTGCGTCGACTGCCATCTCAAGGGTGTTCCCAAGAAGAAGGTTGCGGTGGGATAGACAGCCGGAGTCGGCCACTGATTTGCCCGGCTCGTCGGGCAGGCAATCTTGCCTGCAGCCGCTTTTCAGGCGGCTGGTCCGGGCCGGAGCCCTGATAGCCACAATGGCAGTGGCCGGTGAGCAAACGTACGGCGCCTGACAGTTCTACCCTTGGATGTCATGCTCCCTTCCATTCGCGGAACCGTAGCATGCACAACCCCCCGTGTTTTCAAAGGATTAAAAGACTCCTTGATACGTGAAGCGCTCCTGCCCAAGTGACTTTTTGTTACTGTAATTCGACCTCTACACGCTTGACAAGTGTTGCCAGAGGGCCTATGGTTTCCTTAGGTTATCTCGAATTCGACGTCAAAGATTTCGCTTGCCTTTTACAGCCGTCGAGACAAGCGCTTTTTGCGTCCGGTTCCGGTTGTTTGGCGCGTGGGTTCCGTTTCGTGCGCCGTGGACGGCAGCCATAAGAAAGCGGATGACTCTGTCCGCGCAGGTGGCGAGTTGCCCGCAAGGCTGCCGAGCGTTCTTGAGAAAGGAGATGTTATGCCGCGTTTGCATTCCTCCCGGCCGCTCCCCGAGTTGCCGAACCGTGCTGGTTCGGCAGGTGCCGGTTTCGTCTCGACATTCGTAGTCGGCCTCCTGCTACTGCTCTTCGGAACCGTGCTGTGGGCCCAGCAGACCACCGCCGATATTCTCGGCACGGTTATGGACATGTCCGGTGGCGTGCTGCCCGGCGTAAAGATTTCGGTCCACAACCTTGGTACGGGAGCGGACTACGCAGCGACCAGCGATAACGCCGGGAACTATGCGGTCCCGTTGCTCCCGGTCGGACGCTACAGCATGAAGGCGGTCGCCTCCGGCTTCAAGACTTGGACGGTTCCCGAGGTCACTCTCGCCATTGGTGACCGGTTGAGACAGGACGTCCGGCTGGAAGTGGGAACACTGGAGCAATCGATGGAGGTCACGGCAAGCTCTCCAGCGCTGCAGACGGATAGTTCCTCGTTGAGTAATCTGATCAATACGAATGCCATGCAGGATCTTCCTCTCAACGGGCGCAATTTCGTCGTATTGGCGCAGCTTACCGCGGGATCCGCCGAGGGAGAGCCCACCGGGCTGCCAAGCGGGACACGCCCGGATGACCGCCGCCTCACCTCGGCGGTATCGGTCAACGCTCAACCCACCAGCTTTAACAACTTCATGATCGATGGCATGGACGACAACGAACGATTCATTGGCACGGTCATTGTTAAGCCGGCGGTCGACGCGCTGCAGGAAATGAAGGTACAGACCAGCCTCTACTCGGCCGAATTCGGAAGGACCGCGGGCGGCGTCATCAATTTCGTGACTAAGTCTGGAACCAACGAATACCATGGCTCGCTGTTCGAGTTTTTCCGGAACCAGCACATGGATGCTAGAAGCTTCTTCGCTGGTGCCAAGCCGCCTTACCACCAAAACCAGTATGGCGGCAGCATCGGCGCCCCGATCCGGAAAAATCGCGTGTTCTACTTCGCTGACTACGAAGGCTTTCGACTGCGTCAGGGGCAGACATTCGTCGACACGGTTCCGACAATTGCGGAGCGCCAGGGGAACTTCGCGGGGCTGAACGCGATCTTCGACCCGCTCAGTACCACCGCCCAGTCCACCCGCACCCGGTTCCCCGGGGACCAAATCCCCGCCAGCCGCATCAATCCGATCGCTCTGAACCTGATCAACCTGTATCCGCTGCCCTTGACCAGCGGGCTTGTCAACAATTACACGTACCAGCCGTTGAAGGAGCAGAACAACGATACCTTCGACGGCAGGGTGGATTACCGGTTCTCCGATGCCAACACGGCGTTTGTCCGGTATTCCTTCAATAACACCAACACGGTGATCCCGCCGGGGTGCCCGGTCGCCCCCAGCGGCATCAGTCCGGTCTGCGACACCGGGCGCTCCGGAACGGCTCACCAGCGGGCTCAGGGCGCTCAGTTGAATGATGCCCATGTTTTTGGACCGCACCTGGTGATGGAACTCAAGTCCGGCTACAGCCGCTACGAGGTCTATTCGCTCCCCCAAAACTATGGCAAGAGTGTCTCCCAACAAGTTGGTCTGACCGGGGTCAATATCGATAGCGACAGTTCGGGACTTTCCATCATCTCCACCGCCGGTCTCACATCTCTCGGTGACGCGAGCTACATTCCCATCATTACGATCAACAACCTCTTTCAGGAAGTCGTGGGCCTCACCTATCTCCGCGGCGCGCACAGCATCAAATTCGGATATGATCTGCGGCGGCGGCAGACGGATCCTTTCCAGAGCCCTACCGCCAGGGGACAGTTCTCTTTCAATTCGAACTTCACCAACGACCCCACCGGAGTGGTATCGGGTAGCGGCAATTCGGTCGCTTCGCTCCTGTTGGGATATCCGTCCAGTACGACACGCAGCAAGTACCTGGTCTCCCCCGGGTTGCGAAACTGGGAAATGGGCACATATGTTCAGGACGATTGGCGCGTGTCGCGCTGGCTGACTCTGAACCTCGGCTTCCGCTACGACTACTACGGCCCGAATTCGGAAGTCGCCGACCGCATCTCCAACATCGACCTCGTGAAAGGGCAAATCATCATCGCGGGGCAGAACGGTGTGTCTTCCTCAGCCGGCGTCCAGCCGGACCACCTGGACTTCTCCCCGCGCTTCGGGTTCGCCGCAACCATTGCAAAGGGGACTGTGGTGCGCGGCGGGTACGGGATCAGCTTTGTGCCGAATATGATTGCCAGTTCGATGGCCTTGCGCAACCCACCGTTTGTCAGCCTGTTTACGATCAACGCCACGCCGTTGACGCCGGTGAATTCCCTTTCGGATGGTCTGCCGACGCCGGTGGCCACAAGCGCGACCAATCCGACCGGCAGCCTGTCGGGCGTCGCGTTCACCGGGGCCACTCCCTATGTGCAGCAGTACAACTTCACGTTGCAGCGGGAACTGCCACTGGGCCTGGTCGCAACGGTGGCCTATGTTGGAGCCTTGGGACGCAGGCAGTATATCTTTAACGGCGCCGTGAACGTGGACTTGGCTCCTCCCGGCCCCGGTACCATTCTGCCCAGGACGCCGTATTATTCCGTTTTCCCCAATGTGTCTTCCATCGCCGTCGCGGCCCCCTGGTATAACACCAGCTACCAAGGCCTGCAAGCGACGTTAGAACATAGGTTTCAAAGCGGCCTCACTCTGCTGAGCACTTACACGTGGTCCCACAGTCTGGACGACGAGCCGTCGATCTTGAACAACCCGCAAACCGAATATGGCAACTCCTATCTGGACCTGCGGCAGCGCTTCACGCTGTTGGGCGATTACGCCATGCCATTTGCCAAAGGCGCAAAGGGTCCGGCGGCCATGCTCGCGAAGGGTTGGGGAATGCAAGGTGTAGTTGTACTGACCACGGGAATTCCGTTTGACATTACGAATTCCGCCGGCCGCTCGAACACCGGTGGGAGCGACCGTCCCAACGCCATCGGTGATCCCACCTCCGGCTTCACGCAAAGCGTCTACGAATGGTTCAACACCGCGGCCTTCGCCTCGCAGCCGCTATACACGTATGGTGACCTGGGTAGAAACGTGCTCCACGCGCCGGGCCGAAAGTCGCTCGACTTGGCAATTCACCGGGAGTTCATTCCAAGGGAAGGGTTACACCTGCAGTTCCGTGCCGAGGCGTTCAACATCACCAACACCCCGCCGTTTGGCGCTCCGGGCGGGTCCTTCGGCTCGGCGACTTTCGGAGTGATCAGCAGCGCGGGCCTCGGACGGAACGTCCAACTCGCCCTGAAACTGCTTTTCTGAGAAACTCGGCCCCGGCATGCCAAGCCGCCCTTTGCGACCGTGTGGGTCCCGGGGGCGGATTGTGCCATTCGAACCCGCCCGTGGAAATGTTAGAATGCAGATCTCGATGACTCGGCTCCTGATTGCGATCGCCGCGGGTTCGGTGCTGTGCGCCGCCGGCGGCGGCGGACGAGACTGGCCCGCCTACGGCGGGGGCTCCGCGGGTATCCGGTATTCGTCCCTCAAGCAGATCAACCGCTCCAACGTGAGCCAGTTGCGCCTGGCCTGGACATACGACACGGCCGACGGGCCAGGCGATCCACAGACCCAGCCCATCGTCATCGACGGCGTTCTTTTCGGCCTCACTCCCAGGCATAAGGCGGTGGCTCTGGATGCCGCCACCGGAAAACTGCTCTGGCGATTCGATTCAGGGATCGCAGGACGCGGCCCGGACCGGTCCGTAGTCTACTGGGCTTCGGGCGACGACCGCCGGCTGTTCGCCGCCGTCCAAAGCTTCATCTTCGCGCTCGACGCACGCACGGGAAAAGCGATTTCCAGTTTCGGGAAGGACGGGCGAATCGACCTTCGCGAGGACTTGGGGCGCGACCCGGCCAAACAATCGATTGTTCTGACCAGCCCCGGAATCGTTTATAAAGACCTGCTGATCGTCGGGGATCGCACTCCGGAGGCGCTCCCCGCGCCCCCGGGCGACATCCGGGCCTACGACGTCCGCTCCGGCAAGCTTCGCTGGACCTTTCACACCATCCCCCATCCCGGTGAACCAGGCTACGAGACGTGGCCGAGGGATGCCTGGACCTATACCGGCGCGGCCAACAACTGGGCGAGCATGTCGCTCGACGAGAAGCGCGGCATCGTTTATGTGCCGACCGGCTCGGCTGCCTCCGATTTTTACGGCGCGGATCGGCTGGGCGACAATCTGTTCGCCAACTGCCTGATCGCGCTCGACGCCGAAACCGGCCGGCGCATCTGGCACTTTCAGGCAGTCAAGCACGACCTCTGGGATCGTGACTTTCCCTCGCCGCCGGTGCTGGTAAGGGTGAAGCGGGACGGCAAAATGGTGGACGCCGTCGCACAAACCACCAAGCAGGGATGGCTGTACCTGTTTGACCGGACCAATGGAAAGCCGCTGTTCCCCATCGAATACCGGAAGTATCCGGCCAGCACGGTTCCCGGCGAGGTGGCTGCCGAAACGCAGCCGCTGCCGGTCAAACCTGCGCCCTTCGCGCGTCAACTGCTGACCGAGGATATGCTGTCGAATCGCACGCCCGCGGTTCATCAATGGGCGCTCGAGAAGTTCCGGACGCTTCGCAGCGAGGGGCAGTTTGTTCCCTTCGGCGTTGGGCGTGAGACGGTGATTTTTCCCGGCTTCGATGGCGGCGCCGAGTGGGGCGGGCAGGCGTTCGATCCGCAGACGGGACTGCTTTATGTAAACGCCAACGACCTCGCCTGGACCTCCAGCCTGGTCGAAAATGCCGGTGGAACCTCGGGGCTTCAGCTCTATCTGACCAATTGCGCCGGCTGCCATGGAGACAATCTTCGGGGCGCTCCTCCGCAGATGCCCTCCCTGGTGGATCTGCGCAGCGAGCGCAGTCTGCAGCAGGTCGTAACCATGATCCGGCAGGGCGGTGGACGGATGCCGTCGTTCCCGAGCCTCAGCGCCGGGGCTACCACATCCATCGCACAATACGTCCTGAACGGAGACAGCAAGGAACTGGCGCCCGCCGGAACCTCCGCGGGGAATCAGAAGTATCGCTTTACCGGCTATCACAAGTTCCTAGACCCGGATGGCTACCCGGCTGTCGCCCCTCCCTGGGGAACGCTGAATGCCATTAACCTGAACACCGGCGAGTATGCCTGGAAGATTCCCCTGGGAGAATATCCGGAACTGGCGGCACAAGGTTTGAAGAACACGGGAACGGAGAACTATGGGGGTCCCATCGTGACTGCCAGCGGGCTGGTATTCATTGCGGCCACCAACTTCGACCGCAAGTTCCGGGCGTTCGATAAGCTCACCGGTAAATTACTTTGGGAGTCCACGCTTCCGCTGGCGGGGAACGCCACACCCGTCACATACGAACTGGGTGGAAGGCAGTATGTGGCGATTTACGCGACCGGCGGCAAGGCGGGCCGAGGCGCGGCCTCGGGTGGCATCTATGTTGCATTCGCCCTGCCGCCCAGCCGATGAGGAGGAATCCTACTCCTCCCTGTCGAGCGGCGTCACCGGATCCAGGAACATCCAACAGACAATGCCCAGCAGATACACGCCCGACGCGACGTAGAAGATCGGGTTCCAGTTATTCCCGGTCCAGGCCAGAATGTGGCCGTTGACCCAGGGCGCCAGCGCGCCGCCGAGGTTGCCCCACATGTTCATCGCGCCCGACAGCGTTCCAGCGTACTTCCCGCCAACGTCCATGGCGGTGGCCCACGATCCCGGCATCACCAGGTCGTTGGAGAAGCTCGCGACGCCGATGGCAATCATGGCCAGGGTCGGATCGTTCACTTTGGTGGACAACAGCAGAAACCCGCTGGCGCCCGCGAAACCGATGTAGGCCATCAGGCGGCGCGTCTGCGATACGCTGCCGGTGAGGCGCGTCAGCGGCCCCGCCAGCAGGAAGCAGGCGGGGTTTCCGAGCCCGCCGAAGAGCAGCGGAATCACGCTCAACCACGCCGTGCTCAGGTTCGCGAGATGCCGGCCGTCGCGCAGATAGGTGGGCAGCCACGTCAAGTAGAAATACCATCCGTAGGAGAGACAGAAATACTGCCAGCACAGCATCCACACATGGGGCGAATGCAGGAACTTGCGCCAGGGCACGTTGCCGTGGCCGGCGGCCATCCTGGAGCTGTGCCGCAGCAGGTCGCGCTCGGCCTGGTTGAGCTGGGGGTTCTGCATGGGGTCGTCGCGATACCAGAAGAAGAACACGATCGCCCAGATCACGCCCAAACCACCGAAGAGCTCGAAGGAGTGGCGCCATCCCACCAGCCCGATCACCAGAGCCACCAGCGGCGGAGTGAAGGCGCCGCCCCAGCGCGCGCTCAGCCACATGATGCTCTGCGCCCGCACGCGTTCCCTGGGCGGCAGCCACGTGGTGAAGGCCTTGGTCAGGTTCGGAAAGCATCCGGCCTCGCCCACGCCGAAAAGGAAGCGCGTCGCCAGAAGCGAGCCGTAACTCCACGCCCAACCCGTCGCGGCCGTGAAGAACGACCACGCCAGCACAATCCGCATGAGCACCTTGCGCGGCCCGATCAGGTCGCCCAGAAAGCCGCCGGGCACCTCGAACAGCGCGTAGGCCAGGATGAATATGGAGAACACCTTGCCCATCTGCACGGCGTCGAGGCCCAGGTCCTTGCGCATGGATAGAGCCGCGAAGGAAATGCAGACCCGGTCGATATAGGTAATGATCGCCAGGGTGACCGCGAAGACGATCACCCAGTAGCGGACGCGGGTGGGACGCTCGGCGATCGCCGAGTAGGGAGCCCTGGCAGCCATAGTCTCGCATCACATCACTTTTGGGGGTGAGAATGCAAATGGTTGAAGCCGTGAAACGTCTAAGGCCGGATTGCCTTGGTAGACAAGCTCCCAAACTGGCTGATCCGCACCGATCCCTCCGGAAAACCGCTCGGATTTCCAGCCGTCCTCCCATCGCTTCAATGAACCGCTCTAACGTGCTGACATACATGTCGGTGCGGCGTTCCAGTTTGGAGATGGCCGACTGGTCGACCTTGAGGGTCTCCGCCATTTGCTGCTGTGTCAACCGGAGTGCGCCGCGCAGTTCTTCCAGCGCCATTTCCTGCTTCAGCCGCTGGTAGGCTGCGTCGCTGCGTGCGATAGACGCGGGCGACATTCTCGCTTCGAGCTCTTTAAACTTCCGGGCCATCTTTCAACGCTCCTTCCTTCTGGAGTTGTTCGATATGGTCGTCGTAGATCCTGTCCGCAAGCGGCACGAATTCCTCATCCCATCGGTCGTTCCCGGTCCTGTCACCGCCGATCAAAAGCACGCCGGTCCGTCGCGGGTCAAATGCGTACATGATCCCTAGATGGTATGCAGCAGAAGGCGAGCGGCGAGCGGACGTTGTACCGCAAGATCGAGGCGATTCTCGGTTGTGCGCACCGGGCACGGGGTCGGGTCCGCGGCGTGGACGGTCTCATTGAAGCTGTCGTCATGCTACGGTCCTCGGCATTTACAGACTTCAGGGCTCACAAACGCAAAGGCTCTGCGCTTGTCCCCTGCTCACGGGACCTTGTTGCGGCTAGGATACAGCTTTGCGTCGACTTGGGCTTGGTCGACGCCGATGGTGGGCGATTGACACAGGCCGGTCTCCAGGCTCTGGAGGCAGGGCAATTTGAATCGGTTGTAGGGCATATGACACGAGAGTACCTGATGCAGAAGGGATTTGATCTGGCTCAAGTGGAGAGCCGCATTGCGCTTCAGAGAAACCTTTCGTGGCTTCCGACCGCCCGGAACCTCCACGAGAACGAGATGGCCCCTGTGGAACTGCGCCTGGCAGATTTTGGACGGCTCCTGGGCCTTCTGGGTGAGTGTGGATTTCTGGGTGTAGTTCAGTCACGAATCTACGTCCCGACACCTCGGGCAAACTCGAGGTGACGGCGGCCGGCTATATGAACTACCTCAGTTCATAGAATCATGTTTAGGCACAGTAAATAAATAAACTTTACAACTGATGTTACTTGCTTGGATGAATCGTGTAGTTCCATTCGCCATGAAATTTGTCGGGCTTCAGATTGACATGGGCAAACGCTTCGTCTGTGAT
>Ga0116223_10005191_pt1 | contig 11058 bp, 11 predicted proteins | sample Sb_taG_3_FD_90092 | JGI IMG/M metagenome (GOLD analysis project Ga0116223, IMG submission 90092) | Peat soil microbial communities from Weissenstadt, Germany - Sb_50d_a_PC metaG | ecosystem: Environmental > Terrestrial > Soil > Wetlands > Peat | place: Germany: Weissenstadt | collected 2010-09-21 | reverse complement strand
GGCGTCTCCAACGTCTTCTCGGTGACCACCGATTTACAAGACGTAAAACCGTAACCGCCAAGACTCACGTAGGGGCGGACGAATTCGTCCGCCCCGCGAAGCGAAGCGAGTGACCCCGGACGAATGCGTCCGGGGCTACGTATTCTCGTTTGTGCCTGCGCACTTCGCTTGCTAAATCGATATTTCAGCCTCTTTTCTGATCCTCCCGCGTATAATGCTCCCTGATTCGACTTCGCCCCAACGGACATTCGGAGGAACGCCATCATGAGTTTGCAGGCCATGAATCGCCGCACTTTCCTGGAAACCGCAACCACCGTCACCGCCGCCACGCTCCTCACCAGCCGCCTGGGCTTCGCCGCCGGCGATCACAAGATCGAAAAAGTCGGCGTGCAGCTCTACACCGTCCGCGACCTCATGAAAGACGATTTCGACGGCACCATCGCCAAGGTCGCCAAGATCGGCTACAAGGAAGTGGAATTTGCCGGATACTTCGGCCGCACCGGCCAGCAAGTCCGCGCCGTGCTCGAAAAGAACGGCCTCTCTGCTCCCTCGACCCATGTGCAGTACGACGAACTCGACGACAAGTTTCCCTCCGTCATCGAAACCTCCAACACCATCGGCCTGAAATACATTGTCTGCCCCTGGATCCCCGAGGATCTCCGCAAGTCTCCCGACATCTGGAAGAAGGCCTCCGATAAATTCAATCGCTGCGGAGAGCAAAGCAAGAAAGCCGGCATGCAGTTCGCCTATCACAATCACTGGTTCGAATTTCTTCCCGTCGACGGCAAGCTTCCCTACGATGAACTGCTCAAGCTATGCGACCCCAATCTGGTGAAGATGGAAATGGACTTGTGCTGGATTACCGCGGCGGGCGCCGATCCGTTGAAATATTTCAACGCCTATCCCGGACGATTCCCGCTGGTTCACGTCAAAGATCTCAAGACGCTTCCCAAAATCACGGCCGGAGGAGCGCAGAACTACGGTGACACCGTCGACCTGACCGAGGTCGGCAGCGGCCTCATCGACTGGAAGAGAATCTTCGCGCAGGCCGACAAAGCAGGCATCAAACACTACATCGTCGAGCACGACCATCCCAAGCAGCCGATCGAGAGCATCGCCGGGAGCTACGAGTATCTGAACAAGCTGCGCTGGTAGATTGAAGCGTGGACGTTGAACGTCGAACAATGACTGCGATCACCGCACCCGGATCGGCCGCGGGCCGGCGAGCCATCGCCGCGCTGTTGGTGGCTTGCGCCCTGCTGAGCAGTTCCTGCGAGAAGAAAGTTGCGCGTCAGGCGGCGCTTTCAACCTTCAACGACGGCAGGGCCGTCAGTAGGCGCCCGGAAGGTTTCGTCTCTGCCACCGCCAGGCTCGGCGGTGGAGGCGGCGGAGAGACCTTCAATCTGGCTCCCGCGTCCGTCAGCACGGCCCTCGCCTCTGCCGGCCAGTCCGACACCCTCGACACCCGCAAGATCATCCGCAACGGATCGCTCGATCTACTGGTCAACAACGTCAGCCAGTCGATTGACAGGATCGGATCCATTGTCACCGGCGTAGGTGGATTCGTCGAGAAGTCGACGCAGACCAACAGCGGCGGTCATTCCGCATCAGTCACCGTCCGGGTTCCTGCCGCTCGCCTGGACCAAGTCATAACCCAGATCAAGGGCCTGGCTACCACAGTTGACCGCGAGAGCGTTGAGGCGCGCGACGTTACCCGCGAATACATCGACCTGGACGCCCGTCTGCGCAACGCTCAGGCCGAAGAAGCACAATACCTGCAGATTCTGAAACGCGCCACCACCATCAAAGACACCCTCGACGTCACCGAAAAACTAGCCGACGTGCGCGGCCGGATCGAACAAATGCAGGGCGAGATGAAGTTCCTCACCGCGCAGATCGACATGTCGACTCTGGAGATCTCGCTTCGCGCCGAGGCCGATGCCGCGGTGGCGGGAATCTATTGGCGGCCGCTCCGCCAGGCAAAGATCGCCGTTAGTGAAATGGTCGCGGGACTGGCAGACTGGGCGGACTCAGTCGTCGCATTCTTCATCAATCTGCCATTGATTGCAGTGTGGTTTCTGTCAGTTGTCGCTCTGCTAGTTATTGTATTTCGCGTCCTACGCTTCTTGTGGCGACGGTTCGGGCCAAAAGGCTGGCGACTTCCGCGGAAGCAACCGGCACCGCCTGTCTCCACGCCGGGCCCGAGTTGAGAGACGCTTTACTTTCGTTGTTCTGGGTTCAACCAGCTGTCGCAGGGGAGATTCATGCAAGTCAAGCGCACGCCTAAAACTTATGACGTTTGCATCATCGGTTCCGGCGCCTCGGGAGGCACGGCGGCCAAAGTGCTCACCGAAGGCGGCCTGAGTGTCGCGTTGCTCGAGGCCGGGCCTCCCCTGGTTCCCGAGACCGACTTCAAGGAGCACGTCTGGCCTTACGAATTGCCCCACCGCGGCGCGGGTGTCGGAGGCCGGGCACGCCAAGGGCTAGAAGACGAATTCCTTGCCCCCAACGGCGCCTGGGAAATCGAAGGCGAACCCTACGTTTCCGCTCCCGGCACAAGGTTCCGCTGGTTCCGTTCGCGCATCGTGGGCGGACGCACCAACCACTGGGGACGCATCGCCCTCCGCATGGCCCCGGTGGATTTCAAAGTCCGCTCGCGGGACGGCATGGGCGACGACTGGCCGCTCACCTACGACGACGTCGCGCCTTACTACGATAAAGTCGAATCCTACATCGGAGTGTTCGGGACAAAGGAAAATATTGCCAGCGCTCCCGACGGAATTTTTCTGCCTCCGCCCAAGCCGCGCTGCACCGAAACCATCATCAAGAAGGCCTGCGACCACTTGAGCATTCTGTGCATCCCCTCGCGGCTTGCGATTTTGACTCAGCCCCACAATGGCCGCGCCGCCTGCCACTACTGCGCGCAGTGTGGCCGGGGATGCATCACCGCGTCCAACTTCAGCTCCAGCCAGGTAATGATTCCGCCCGCGCAGAAGACCAAGCGTCTCACGCTGATTACCGGCGCCATGGCGCGCGAACTGGTCGTAAACAAAGACGGCAAGGTCGAGGCGGTCTCCTACATTGATAAAGCCACTCGCGAGGAGAATCGCATTCACGCCCGCGCCTTCATCGTCGCCGCCAGCGCCTGCGAATCCGCGCGGCTGCTGCTGAATTCCAGATCGACATTGTTTCCCGACGGCTTGTCCAATTCCTCGGGCGTCGTGGGCCGCAATCTGATGGATACCGTCGGCAGCGATGGCGGCGGATACTTTCCTCAGCTCGAAAAAATGCCGGCGCACAATCACGACGGCGTTGGCGGCATGCACATGTATTTGCCGTGGTGGAAGTTCGATCGCAAGAACGACTTCCTGCGCGGCTACCACACCGAATTCGGCGGCGGACGCGGCATGCCCGGCGTCGGCGACTACGACGACCTGTGCGACGACTTTGAAGGCTACGGCTCGGCCCTGAAGCAGGAGTGCAAGAAGAAATACGGCACCTACATCGGCTTCGCCGGCCGCGGCGAAATGATCCCCAACGAAAACTGCTACTGCGAAATCGATCCTTCGGCGGTGGATCAGTGGGGCATCCCCGTGCTGCGCTTTCACTGGAAGTGGAGCGACAACGAAATCAAGATGGCGAAAGATATGCAGGAAACTTACCGCCAGATCACGGAAGCCGCGGGCGGCATCTACCTGACCTCGACGCAGCCCGATGGGCCGCATCCCTACGGGATCGCCGACGGCGGCGTGATCATCCACGAAGTAGGCACGGTTCGCATGGGAGAGCGCCCCGCGACGTCAGCCCTGAACCAGTACTGCCAGGCGCACGACGTGAAGAATTTATTTGTGACCGACGGAGCCAGCTTCGTCACCAACGCCGACAAGAATCCCACGCTCACGATCATGGCGCTGACTTGGCGGGCCTCAGAGTACTTGCTGGATCAGGCGAAGAAAGGAAATCTCTAACCCGGGCGGACTATGCCAATTTCACGACGCGACATTCTCAAATCGCTCACCATCACTGCGATCACCGGTTCGGTCCTGCGGGTGATTCCCCTCGAAGCCGCCGCATACGCTCATCGTATGGTGCGCGCGGAAAAGGCCGCCGCGGAAAATCAGGCGTACGCCCCCAAGTTCTTCTCGGCGCACTTTTATAAGACCCTGCAGTCGCTCTGCCAGACCATCATTCCGTCCGATGACGATGCCAAGGGAGCGATCGAGGCCGGAGCCCCCGAATTCATCGACCTGATCACCAGCGAAAATAAAGAGTACCAGGTCGCTCTCGGCGGAGGCTTGATGTGGCTCGACAACACCTGCCTCGATCGCTACGGCAGCGCTTATCTTGATTGCACACCGGCGCAGCAGAAAGAAATTCTCGACCTGATCGCCTATCGCAAGAATGCGAAGAAAGATCCCAGCCTCGGCCAGGGAATAGAATTTTTCGGCTTCCTGCGCAAGCTCACCGCCGACGGTTTTTTCACCAGCGAAATCGGCATCGCCTATCTCGGCTACATCGGAAACACATTCGTTAAGGAGTTTCCCGGCTGCCCTCCTGTGCCCGAAGCTTAGCCACTGCCGGCGCTCAAAATGTGGGGACAGCCGCCCTCGGCTGTCCGCCGAACGCAGCTCGGCTCTTTGCGGCCGCTGCCCTCTACTGCGGCAGCCCCAACTTCTTCAGCAGCGCGGCATATCGCGGGTCCGAACTTTGGCCGGCTATCGCTGGATCCATCCTGACCCACACGATGCCATCTGAGTTTTCCGCGTGGCCCTTTTCCAGCTCTAGCGTGCGGTCCAGCCGCCATCGATGAGGATGGTCTCGCCGGTGATCAAACTGGCCGCGCTGGAGGCCAGGAAGACGACCGCGCCGGCTACGTCCATTGGCTCTCCGATGCGATGCAACGCCGCAATACGCTCCACCACATCCGCCCGAGCCTCTGGATTCGCCAGGTAACTCTCCGTGCCCGGGGTTCGAATGAACGTAGGGGCCACGGCGTTCACCGTGATATTGTATTTTCCCCATTCCACGGCCAGGCACTTGGTGAGGTGAGCGATGGCGGCCTTGGTCATGCAGTACACTGACTCGGTGGGTAGCGCGACGAATCCAGCCTGTGAACTCAGATTGATGACACGCCCGCGTTTTTGCGCAATCATGACGCGCGCGGCGGCCTGGCTGGCAAAGAACGTCCCTTTCAGGTTTACGGCCAGGGTCTGATCAAAGTCTTCCTCACGCACATTTTCAGCCAGGTTGTCGGGAGCCACACCTGCGTTGTTCACCAGGATGTCGAGCCGTCCGAAATGCCTGACCGTGTCCTCGACTGCCCGGAATATCTGGTCCAGCCGGGTCATTTCCATCTGCAACGGAAGAGAGCGCCGTCCCATCGCAGTGATCTGTGCGGCTGCGTCCCCCGAGGCGTTTATGTCGCGCAGCCCCAGGGCGACGTCGGCTCCGGCGTGAGCGAGCGCCAGTGCGATCGCCCGGCCCAATCCGCGCGCGGCTCCGGTGACCAGCGCTACCTGCCCGGTAAGATCGAAGCTTGGAAATTCCATCAACGGTCCGAGCCCTTCCCGAACGGATCCTCCAACGACAAGGTCTGCGGCGTGAACAGCTCCGCGCCGTTTTCCGTCATGTGCATGTCGTCTTCAATCCGCACTCCGAACTCGCCGCGCATATAAATTCCCGGTTCGTTGCTGGTGGTCATGTTGGCCTGCAGCTTGGCCGCATTGCCGCGGACCAGGTAAGGCCACTCGTGCCCATCCATGCCGAGACCATGGCCAAGCCGGTGAGTGAAGTACTTGTAGTCGGGACCATATCCCGCCTCAGAAATTACTTTCCGGGCCGCCGCATCCACCGACCCGCACTCGGTTCCCGGACGCGCCGCCGCCAGTGCCGCCGACTGGGCGCGGAGTACGATGTCGAAGACCTTCTTCATCTTGTCGCCGGCCGGCCCCGAAGCTTTGCCGAGAACGAACGTCCGCGTGATGTCCGACTGGTAGCCTTCGACCGTGCAGCCGTCATCGAGCATGATGATCGAGCCTTCGCGGATTACTTGCGGCGTAGTCGAACCGTGGGGATACGCGGTGGCCTCGTCGACCATAACGCTGGCGTCGCCGGGAAATCCTAACTGGCGGTAAGCCGCGTCAATCAGGTCGGAGACCGCGCGCTGGGTCATCCCCGGACTCAGCGCGCGGTAGACCGCTTCGTACGCCGCCAGCGTGACCTGCGCCGCCAGCCGCATCAGCGCGACTTCGCGAGCGCTCTTGATCATGCGGCAACCGGCGGTCATCGGAGTCGCGCTCGTGATGGTGGTCTGCGCGGCGGCCTGGGATAAGGCCTTCGCAATGCCGTCGGCAAAAACGAACCGCACCGTCTCTTCGATTCCGAGCTTGCCACTGGCGATGCCGCGATCTTTCAAGCCCTGAGCGATGCGCTGGTACGGACTCTCGTCTTCCTGCCACACCCGCACATCGGCGTGCTCGCCATCGGGCGCGTTGCCGAGTTGCTCGCGCGCCCGCCCTTCTTCAAAGGCCGGGCAAACATAAAACGCCGCGCCCTTGGCGGGCAGCACCAGCGCGAAGGCGCGCTCTCCGCCCCACCAGCGCATGCCTGTGAAGTAGCGCAGCGACGTGCCTTCCATCAGCACAATGGCGTCGAGTCCGTTCTCACTCATCCGCTGGCGGGCGCGCTCCTGGCGTTCGCGGCGCTCTTCGCGCGTGATCGGCGCAGCCTCGTTCTTCCGCGACTTCAACTCTGCCAGTGACGGCGGCAGGGCTGCATCGTCGCGTTCTGCCGCGGCAGTAGACCCCAGAGGATGCGATGCCACCGCCATTCCCGCCGTAACACCGCCCACTTCCAGAAATCGTCGCCGCGAGATCATCCAGCCCTCCAGGACTTGAACGTAATCCGAGCGATTATATTGCATTGGTGATTGTCGATCTCAGATGGCAGACTCAAGAGCGAGCCTGACCAGGAATCGGGAATACTGCGAATCCCGAGCCGAGGACTCGAGTGCAAGCTCAATGTTTCGTGATGCTTGGGACGTAATCCATATATATATGTATGTACGACTACGTACAACTCTACAGATTAATCCCGAACGCCAGAAATCGGTCTCGCGCGTCGCATGGAATGCCCTTTGCGGAGCCGGAAACGGCCCTGGCATCGACGATCGGTGGCGCGGGTGAAGATAGGGGTCCGTCCGCGACGGAACTGCGCGTCCCGGAGCCTGCAAACGGCCTTCGACGACTTATCAACCACTTACGAAGGCGCAACGACTTACGGTGAACAAGCTCATCGCGCACAGAGCGAGGATCCCGGCAAAGAGATATGCTCTTCTCCTGTCATGGAATCTGGTTTCCAGTGCGCCGCGTGCGGAGAATGGAATACCACCTCGGTGGACGAGTCCGCTGGACGCCGCCAGAGTTATGTGGAAGATTGCCAGGTCTGCTGCAAGCCGAACGTCCTTCACGTCGAATACGACAATTCGTCGCAGGAATTCTTTATTACCGCCGAACTGGAGTGAGCGCAACGGAAAGCAAATGCAACCACAGAGGACACGGAGGACGCAGAGAGTAAAAGATTAAAACGGGGAACTTCCTCCCCGATTGCCTGAGAGCAGTACGCCCGCGATTTGTGCACTTTCTATTTCATTCCTCTGTGTCCTCCGTGTCCTCTGTGGTTTTCATTTGCGCTATTCGTCGGCAGAGCCGGTTTTGCAGGCTTTCACATAGTCTGGATGCGGTCCCTTCCACTCACGCGCCAGGAACTCGAATTCCAGCCGCGCGTTGTCGGAGCGAATTCCTACTGGCCCGTCCAGCTTGGCGGCGTCCGACCCGACGTCTCCCTCCCAGACTTCGTGGTTGTCCGCGAAAACCCGCAGCTCTGCGTCCCGCATTTCGGCGCGAAGCGTGTGAGACTGCCCGGGCAGTAAGCGTGGTACGGCAGAGGCCTTGCGCGGCTTGATGTTTTCGTAGCCGCGATTGCCGCATTCGGCGCTGGTGTGCGCGCCAGGATTGCTCTTCACCGAAACTACCACTTTCGATTCGGGATCGATGCGCCAGATCGCATACACCAGGTTGCACGGATCCTGCGCACGCAGCTTGAAACCGAACTGACGGCGAATCGTGCCCGATCCCAGCGCCGATTCCTTGCTGGTGCCGCCCAGATAGGTGAAGCGCAGTTCGGCCGATTGCGCCGTCCACTCGGTGACGTAAGCGCGCATCTTGGGAACACTTACCGACAGGCGATTGTTCGCGGCCTTCTCAATCGCGCCCTCGGTCACGCAGAAGCGATCACGACTGATCGTAAGCCAGCCGGCGGACTGGGCTAGAGAAGCGCCCAGCAGCGCGGCGCATACCGCACTGGAAAGCATCACTCGGTTCTTCATGAACCACCTCTCATGAAGCCGCGCCAAACTGAAAACCACAGAGGACACAGAGGACGCTGAGGAGCAAGCGGACTGTCAGAGTGTGTCGCTGGCCTTACTCTCCTCGTCCTTAGCGTCCTCGGCGGTTTTCATTCATGAGGAGCTACTCCTTGTAGAGATAACCTGCGACCAGCGCGGTCAAAATGGCGCCCAGCCACATCTCAATCATCCAGCCAAGTGGCAGGGCGCGGCCTACGGCGGACCATGTGGCCTGCGCGAAGTTCTCCGGGAAGCCGGCGAAGAAACCCACCAGAAATCCGATCTTGAGCGCGGTGCCGGGGCCTGGTCCCAGGCCCTGACGCGCCCAGGCGTACAGATGCGCGACCGCGATCGCCAGAATAAACAGCAGCACGGTCCACGCCGCAACGAAGTAGGGATAGCGCGGGGTTTTCAGGAACCAGCCCGCCTGTTGAGCCCCTACATAGCGGAAACTGGTGATGTAGTGGTAGATAAAAAAGCTCCACAGATTCCAGACCACGCCTCCCGCCAATCCGCCCAACCAGATTCTGCCTCTGTTGAGTTTCATGCAGTGCCTCCTCGGTGATGGGTCTTTAGAAGACGGCCCAGGACGATATGCGCGGAAGTGTACACCAAATCGTTCGCCAGCGAACTGCCGGGATCACGCCCGGCGGACCGCCGGCGGTCGCCACCTACGACAGGAGTTTCGGCAGGACTTGCTGCCGTTGGGTGAACGTGCGCCGCATCTGGCGGCGGACGAACAGCGCGTTTGCGATCGCACCGAGGATTCCCCAGCCAACTTCATAGTCGATCACATCGCGGACGCGCGTGCCGGCAACGCCTCCACGCATCTCCGAATGGAATTCGTGGCGATGCCGCCAGCGCTTGAACGGACCCTTGTCCTGCACGTCGGCGAAGTAATGATTCCATTCAAACTCGGTGATGCGCGCGATCCACTGCGCGCGCAAAGGCAGAAAAGGGAAGACGCGAAATGAGGTCACGATCATGGAACCGCCGCCCGCCGCTTTCCCTTCGACGATGCCAGGAGCGCCCAGCTGCGGAGCTAGGCGGTTCAGTTGGACAACCTTCGTGCCGCTGTCGGCGGGCATGATGAGAGGCAAGTTCTCAGGGTTAGAGAAGAAGCCGAACACACGCTCGACGGGAAAGGGAACCCACTGCTCGAATTCGAGATGGCTGGCCACAATGCAGAACTCAGGTAAGCCCCGTTCAAGTTAAATGAGTTCAGGTTAAACCAGTTCACGTTAAACCAGTTCAAGTTGAACCAGCGGGCGTTCGCGGCAGCATCTTCGTGTCAATTCAATGTTTTCCGCCAGGCGTTGTACCCGGCCTTTTAATTTCCGGCCGCGGCGGCGTTGGCCTTCTCCGGATTGAGTTTGGCCGCCTGCGCCAACGTTTCCGAAAGTTGACGAACCGTCTCCGCTTGCCCAGGACCCACCACCAATTGCCGCATGATCGTCTTGCTGTTGATGTGTGCCTGTCCGATCTTGTTGCGGCGGATCGTGACATTGGTCAGACTGAGAGTGTGGAACTGATTGCACTGGGTGCAACTGTAGAGCGATGCGATGAGATGATCTCCGCCTTTAGGGCCCGGGCCAAGGGCTTCCATAGGACGGAGGTCGTTGCTCTCCAGTTGCAATTTCAGTTGCTGCACGTCGGGCGAAGGCGCCAGCAGAAAACGCGCACCGCGATGGCACCAGCGGCTGCATGTTTCACAGAACGGACGATGCTGCAGGACGGCGAATCCGGCGCCGATCGCTGCGGCGATCACTACGGCGGCCTCCGCCGTCCAAATCAGCCATAGCTCCCAACCCTTGGTGGAGTCGCCGCTGCTCAGTCCCCAGGTGCCGTACTGGTTGATCCATTTCATCAGGGACCAGACGATGGCCGGGTGTTGCGCCAGCCGCGCCCAGCTCAGGTGTTTGCCCCCGCTGCGCTGGTAGACAATGGCAATCCACATGGCCCAGGTTGCGTAGAGCGCGAGAGCGGAAGTGACAGCAGTGATGACGATCGTTGCTCGCGTGTTGCGCACCTTGCCCCAGATCATTCCCCAACCCGCGGCTAGGCCAACCAGACCTCCGAAGGCGAGCGTGGCGAAGGCTGCAAAGTGAACCTCTGTGATGAGAATGATCCCATGCGCGTAGGCGTAGGCGAGAGCCAGTCCGCTGACGCCTCCCACCATTGACCCCAACGCCAGACCGCCCAGGTTGAAACGTCCAGAATGCTTGTAGTACATGCTTGCCGAGCCCTCCCGACTGGGTGAATCAGGATTGTGGCTTGCAAGTGCGCGGGGTTATAGATGACTTAGGTGTGCTGGTTTCTGGTTCCAGAAACGGCTGGTCTGACCACCCTATCCGCGAATTTCCACAAGAAAATCCGCGCCAGTGGCGGAGATCAAGAGAAATCTTAGCGAAAGAATAGCGAAAGAACCAAGAGCGTAAACCCAACCCCTTGTGGTCGCTCGACTAGTTAACCACAAGCCTTCGTATTTTCCCAGATCGGTGCCGGAGTGGGACTGCCACCATCAAGTTTCTGCTTGACAATAAACGACTTACAGCTAAGATGTGGTACAAAGTGGTACGGAGTGGTAAGCACAGTTAGGGCAGTGGGACGCGAGAGCTGAAAACGAGGAGCCGGTGGAAATCCGACCCAAAAGC
>Ga0116223_10005187_pt1 | contig 11066 bp, 6 predicted proteins | sample Sb_taG_3_FD_90092 | JGI IMG/M metagenome (GOLD analysis project Ga0116223, IMG submission 90092) | Peat soil microbial communities from Weissenstadt, Germany - Sb_50d_a_PC metaG | ecosystem: Environmental > Terrestrial > Soil > Wetlands > Peat | place: Germany: Weissenstadt | collected 2010-09-21 | reverse complement strand
CCTACGGCACGGCACGCGCCTATATTGCGACCGGCATCAGCATCAGCGACGTCGGCCTCCAGGCTGCGTCCCTGGTCGATAGCGCCAACCGCGCCTTCGTGCAGTGGGCGGGGATCACCGCTGGTCTTTCCCAATCGTTCTATGACTTCTACAGCGCGCCTGCCGCGCTGTACCGCGCTGGCTACCTCCCGTCATCGGATACCGGCGACGGCGGCTGGCTGGTTGCCGGCTATACCGCGCAGCTCGGTAACGGCCTGTCGGCGACGCTGTCGTTTGAAACGCGCCGCACAACGCAGATTATCGACCAGAACGCCATTCTGCCGCAGCAGGCTAGTGGCGGCAGCATTTTTGCGGGGGCGGGGAGCGCGTCAGGTACGATCATCCCGGGGTCGTTTTTTAACGCGACCACCGGTAATAACACGGGCACCTCGTTATTCCCGGCTAACGGCGCCTACGGTGGCCAACAGGTTCCGGATATCGTCGGCAATCTGCGGCTCGATCAGACCTGGGGTGGCGTTCAGGTCATGGCCGCGTTGCATGAAGTCAACGCCACCTATTACAGCACTGCCAATAGCAATACGTTCGCTGCGGGCCCGCCGTTCCCTGCCCCAGGCACCGCTAGCGCTGCCAATGTCAACGAGGGCGCTCCGAGCAACGCATGGGGCTGGGCCGTTGGCGCGGGCCTCAAGTTGAACTTCCCGATGATTGCCCAGGGCGACTACTTGCAGGCCCAGGTCAACTACACCCAAGGTGCGCTGCGCTACATCAATCATGGCCAGGACACCAACTACGGCGAGCTCAACGGCAATGCTCAAACCTTCGGCGTGATGAGCGACGCTGTTTACGGCGGATGCAACACACCTCCCGGTAGCGCCGTCGCTACCGTCGTCTGCGGCACAACCGCTAGCGCTCTCCAGTTGACTACTGGCTGGGGCGTCAACGCGTCCTATGAGCACTACTGGACGCCGCAGTGGCATGAGTCGTTTGTCGGCAGCTATATGGCCGTGAAGTACGACCAGTTGGCCAACGCCATGCTGTGCGAGGCGGCTGGTGGCGGTGCCCCTGGCCTGGGGAACGGCGTTGCGCAAGGTGTTGGGTTTGGTAACGCGGCTGTCGCCACTGAGGGGTGCAATAACAACTGGTCATACTGGGGCGTTGGCTCGCGCCTGCAGTGGGACGTGACAAAAAGCTTCTACTTGGGCGTCGAGGCCCTTTACACCCAGATGAAGAGCGGCACGACGTCGGATGGCTTGATCCATGGCTATGGTTTAGGAGGGCAGCTTGCCGTCCCCGGCGTTCCCAATTCGTCGCAATTCACCGAGTCGCATGCGAGCAATTGGAGTTTCACCGCCCGTATGCACAAAGACTTCCTGCCTTGATCGTCTGATCGAGGTTTGAATTCGGAAACCCCGGCGGTCCTCCGCCGGGGTTTTTCTTTGCGGCGCTCTTTTGTGCGGCGTTATCAGCGGGCGGATGATTTGACTGCGGCGCGAGGTCGGGCTCGAGCCCGAGGTCAGGCTTGGCGTTGACCGAAGACGCTCGAACGCAATACTGGCTTTGCTCGATCGCGCTCGCAGCCGGCGACGAATTGCGCCAGCCGGCGCAGTAGATCTTCCCCCTCCAATATGGGGACATGGCCCTGATCGGCGATCTCGATGACCTGCATTTGGGGGTGGCGCGCCTGCATGGCCGCCACCGTTGCGACCGCAAGAATGTCGGAATTGGCGCCGCGGATGACCAACAGCGACACGCGCGCAAGCGCGCCGAATTCGTTCCACAGCGGCGGCAGCGGGCGCTCGATGTCGAAGCCGGCGAGGGTTCGGGCCAAGTGCACGTCGTACGTCGGTGCCAGCTCGCCGTCGTCCATTTTCCACGTGCGCTGCGCGGCGGCGAGCCATTGCTCGGCGCTGAGTTTTGGAAACTGGGCGCTCTGCAGCCGGCGCAGGATTTCCGCTCCTTCCGCAAAGCTGCGCGGCTTCGGCAGCTTGCCGACATAGCCCTTGATGCGGGCGACGCCCTTCGGCTCGATCACCGGCCCGATGTCGTGCAATACGACGCCGGCGACCGCGGTCGGGTGAGCGACGCCGAGCAGCATGGTGAGAATGCCGCCCCGCGAGCTGCCCACGAACACGGCTGCGCCGATGCCGAGCGCGGTCAACACCGTCACCACGTCGGCGAGCTCGACCGCGACATTGTAATTTTCGGGATTGCTGTCGTATTCAGATTGCCCACGCCCGCGCGAATCGATTGCGATGACTCGCCGGCTGTGCCCGCCGTCGTTCGCGAGCGCCGGCGCCAGCACGTCGAAATCGGCGACCGTGCGTGCGAGGCCCGGCAGGCAGACGACCGGAAGTCCGAGCGCGGTGCGCGTGCCGTATTCGCGTACATGCAGTCGCAGGCCATCTTGCGCGGTGACGAAAACGCTTCGTCCGGCATCGCGCGCGCTCGCGAGACTTGTCGCTACGAAGAGATGAGGGGAGGGCGTGTTCACCGCTGGTCCCGATCGGGGATAAACGCGAACTTCCGGAAGCGGAATGCGCGCCAGCAATGTAGGGGGCGGGACGCGGTCACGCAATTGCCCCAACTCGCGCCTAACGACGCAGGAAAATCGTGTGATTTCAGTGCCTTGCTTGGATCAGCCGCCGCGGCGCAGGTCGGCCTCGATCAAAAGCTTGGGATTGTTTTCGACCAGAACGCGATAGACCTGCATGTTCTCGATAATGCGCTCGACGTAGTTGCGCGTCTCCGAGATCGGAATGCGTTCGATCCAGTCGATCGGGTCCACCTTCGGATCGCGCGGATCGCCGTATTGCTCGATCCATTCCTTCGCCCGGCGCGGTCCGGCATTGTAGGCGACAAAGGCGAGGATATAGGAACCGCGCCAGCTCGCGATGTCGTTACCGAGCTCGGCGGTTCCAAGCTGCGCGTTGTAGACGACATCGTTCATCAGCCGGCGCTGGTCGAATGTCACGCTGAATCTTTTGGCGGTATCGCGGCCGGCGGCTGGCGTGACCTGCATCAGGCCGATCGCATTGGCGCTGGAGACGACCCGCGGGTTGAACGCGCTTTCCTGGCGCACGATCGAAAACACGACACAGCGCTCGACTTGCGGCCCGATCTGCTGATAGTCCGGGATGCCGAAGTCGGGAAATGCATAGCGCTCGAACGGCAGTCCGCGGCTAAGCGCGGGCTTGCCGATCAGCAGCGTCGCACGCGCGTCGTCATGGCGCTTGGCGATATCGGCAAACGTCGCCAGCGCGGCGACATCCGTCGCCTTATCGCCGAGGTCGGCCGCCATTCCGGCGACGAGATCGCGCTCGTCGAGGGCGTAAAGGATTTCCAGGGCGCGCGCGACCTCGAGCGACCGATGCTCGGCGGGCGACTCCGGCTGCGTGCGCAGGCTGACCTCGTCGAGACCGAGCTTGGCCCGCGCCAGCTGGCCGTAATAGGCGGTCGGATACTTGGCCGCTTCCTGATAAGACGCGCGCGCCTCCTGTCCGTGTCCCAGCGCCTCGGCGGCGCGACCCTGCCAGTAAAACGAACGCGCCACCGTGATCGGATTGGTCACGCCATCCGCGATCCGGACGAAATGGGCGAGCGCCATCGCCGGCTCGTGCAGGAACCGCAGCGCAATCCAGCCGGCGGTGAAGTGCTGCTCGGCGCGGTAGTTCTCGTTGACCGGCGCTGCGGCGCCGTTGGCGACCTCATAGGCCAGCTTGGCATCGCCGAGGTCGAGCAGCTTGCGCGCAATCAAGCGCCGCTCGACCCACCACTGATCGACATCGCCGAGCTTCGCTGACTCGTGTGGCGCTGCGACCATTAATTGGGCGGCTTCCGTAATCTTGTCGGCGCGGCGCAGCCATTGGATGCGGCTGAACATGTAGCCAGGATCGCGCCGGGCCGCCTCCGGCACGGCCTCGAGCAACGCCTTGGCATTGCCGGCCTGGTTGATGACGGCGGCGCGGGCCTTGGCGATGGCGAGCGCGACGGCATCGAGATGATGCGCCGCCCGCAATCCGGCGTCGTCGTCTTCCGCATCGAGGCGGGCATCCATGCGCGTCTTGTCGTCGGCGGGCGTGATAAGGCCGGCGAAGGCGTCGCGCGCCTGCGCTTCGAGATCCGCGGAAAAACTGTCATTGCGCCAGCTGTCGCGCAGGGTCGCTTGCGCGCCGGCAGTATTGCCCTGCGCGAGCAGCGCCCGCGCCAGCGCGAAATGGCCTTTGGCGGTATGCGGCGCCTCGGTGCTGAAGAAAGCGACGATCGCTTGCGGACTGGCGTGCTCCTGCCACATCACGCTCTCGGCCCGCCGGCGCAAAATCGCGATGCTCGGCCAGCTCGGATTGGCGGCGATGAAGGCGGCATAACGGGAGAAGTCGCTGCTGCCGTCCTCGCTGCGCAGGATCGCCCATTCCACCAGCTTGCGCGCGAGCGGATCGGAAATGGTGCCTTCGACGTTCGTGGCTTCGTCCTGGCGGCTCTTGCGCACCAGATCGAGCGCCTGTTTGACCGCGGCGAGGTCCATCGGCGACGTCGTCGAGGTTGCCGCCATGGCGAAAGCGGGGGAGGAGCGCAGCGGCTGCGCGACCCGCGCGGACGCGGGCGCCTGCAACACGCCGCTCGACGGGACCGCCGAAACCGGAAACGGGGCCGCCGCGCCTGCCGCTCCGGGCGCCAGCAAGAGCGGCGCGACGCTTGGTGCGAGCTTCGGGGCTACCAGCTTCGGCGCCGTCGCCTTGCCCGCCTTGATCGCGGGCCGCGGCCGCGGCACCGGAACCGGCTCCGATGGCGTTGTGGCATAGGCGTCAGCCGTTAGGGCGCCGAGGACGGCGACGAGCGCGATAAGCCGAAAACCCGGCACATTCCCTCCCGGCACGGCGTATCGCCGTCAATTCAGCAAATCTCTTGGGCCGGTAAGATTGAGGAAATCCTAACCCGCGCAAGTCGGCACGACAATTTACAATTTTACGGCGAAAGCGGGGCCAACAACGGAAATGTGATGTTCCCTGGGCGTTGTATCATCAACTGCCGCAAAGACAAGGCAATGAAATTCCTTAGCATTGCGCACCGAAGGTGTGCGTTTCTCGGTGATTGTATGCTCTTTCTCAGTCCTTTAGATTGGACGTGCGTGTCGTTTGCGAACAGAAACGATGGGGCGATTGTTGGCAGTAGCTGTTGCGGACAATGGAGCATTTCAGCGCGCTTTGGCAGCGCTTCAAGCCGGGAACATCAAAGACGCCGAGCGTTCGCTCAAAGTCGTTCTCCGCACGCAGCCGAGACATGTCGCAGCGCTCAATCTGCTTGGCATTGTGCTGACACGGCTCGGCAGATTTGCGGAAGCTGAGACTTATCTGCGCCGAGCATTAGAAGAACATCCGAACTCCGATGCGACGTTGTACAATTATGGCATTATCCTCAAAGACTTGAACCGACCTACCGAGGCGTTGCAACGTTTCACTCAGGCTTTGGCAATCAACTCCGCTGCTGCCGAAACGTGGAACATGCGCGGCACTGTGTTGAGCGACCTGAAGCGTCCTGATGATGCAATTGCAGACTTCGAAAAAGCAATCCAGCTCAGTCCCCGATATGCGGAAGCATTCTGCAACAAGGGCAATTCATTGGCGATCCTCAAGCGTTTGGAGGAAGCGCTTTCTGCATTCGAAAGGGCGCTGACACTCAAACCTGATCTCATCGAAGCTTGGTGCGGCCGTGGCAATGTTTGCTGCGAACTCAAACGCCACGACGAGGCTCTTGGCGCCTTCGAGAAGGCGCTGGCGTTAAAGCCGGGCCTTCCCGAAGCGTGGTTTGGCCGCGGTAGTGTTCTATTCGAACTTAAGCGTCATGACGAGGCCATTGCCGACTATAAAAAGGCGCTGACGCTAAAGCCCGACTACATCGACGCGTATAACAATTGCGGTTCCGCTTTCCTCGAACTCGAGAATGTTGTCGAAGCCATTGCCGCCTTTGACAAAGCACTGGGGCTAAGACCAGACTTTGCCGAGGCTTGGCAAGGTATCGGCAGTGCTTTCCTCCAACTCAAACAGTATGACAAGGCATTTGCCGACTATAAGAAGGCGCTGACGCTAAAGCCCGACCTTGCCGAGGCTTGGTTTGGCCTTGGCAAGGTATGTATCGTCCTCCGCCGATGGGCCGATGCGTTTTCGAATCTCGATAAAGCGTTCAGCCTCAAACCCGACCTGAAATACGTAGGAGCCTATCGTCTCTGGGCAAAGCTGCAAATATGCGACTGGACGGATCTGGAAGCGGAGGTCGCACAGCTTTTGTCAATGATAAAAGAGCGGCAGCCTTCGAGTACGCCCTTCACACTCCTCTTAATGCCGTTATCGGCCGCCGATCAGCTACAAAACATCAGGCGCTTTTTGCAAGATCAGCGGACTTTTCAGCCAGTTTGGCGGGGCGAAGTTTATTCTCATGAGCGCATTCGCATTGCCTATGTGTCATCCGACTTCCGTGAGCACGCCGTCGCCTATCTGACGACCGGGTTATTCGAACATCATGATAAGTCCCGTTTCGAAATGACTGCCATCTCGTTCGGACCGGAACGGGATTCGGAGATGCGCAGTCGAATAAAGGCGTCTTTCGAGCGATTCATCGACGTTGATCCCCAAAGCGATCAGGAAATCGCCGATCTCATTCGGCAGCTTGAAATTGATATCGTCGTTGATTTGAACGGGTTCACCCAAGAGGGCCGACCTGGCGTCTTTGCACGACGACCGGCGCCCATTCAGGTGAATTATCTTGGCTATTCCGGTACAATGGGCGCCGAATATTATGATTACATCATTGCCGATCGCACCGTTATTCCCGACGAGCATTTTGAATTCTATAGCGAAAAGGTGGTCTGGCTGCCCGACAGCTACATGGTCAACGATGCCGCGCGGCGCATCGCGGAGCGTGTGCCCACGCGCAGCGAGCTGAATTTGCCTGATACCGGATTCGTCTTCTGCTGTTTCAACCAATCGTTCAAGCTCAATCCGATGGTCTTCGACCTCTGGATGCGGCTTCTCAAAGAAATCGACGGCAGCGTGTTGTGGTTGAAGTACTACAATGAAACGGACTCGCACAACCTCCGCCTCGAGGCTTCGCGCAGGGGAGTGGCGCCGGAGCGCCTGGTCTTTGCCCCGCAGGTTCCGCTCGTCGCGGAGCATCTGGCGCGTCACCGGCAGGCTGATCTGTTCCTCGATACATTACCCTACAATGCCCACACGACCGCGAGCGACGCGCTGTGGGCGGGGGTACCGGTTCTCACATGCCTGGGTTCGACCTTCGTGGGGCGTGTCGGCGCAAGCCTGCTCAAGGCGGTCGGCCTTTCCGAGCTCGTTACCACCTCGCTTGAAGAGTACGAGGCATTGGCGCTCAAGCTCGCACATGATCCGGCGCTCCTCGCCGCGCTCAAGGTCAAGCTCGCGAGCCATCGCGACAGCTATCCGTTGTTCGACACCAAGCGCTTCACGCGCAATATCGAGGCGGCTTATACGATGATGTGGCAGCGGTATCAGCGCGGCGAGCCACCGCAGAACATTGCCGTTGGCCCTTCATCGGCAGATGACGGTTAGTCCGTCATGTAGGGTGTGGACTCATAAACATGTGGCATGTCCATCTTATGGGCGACAAGCGGGCATCACGCAGTGGGTACAGTCTAACCGGACGCAGTCCCGCTTGTTACCCACAAAATTGGGCTCGTTCAGACGCTTTAGCAGGCCGTGGGAAGCGACTACACCTTCGATTTGCACGAGAGCCTCAACTACAAGTCTTCATCAAATCGAATAATGCGGTGGCAAGGCTTGAAACCGCGGTCACGTTCTGGGACAATCCAAAAATTGAAAGGAATACTCTACCGGCACATCTGTTTGGGACGGCGGCCCAGAGGCATTTCTGGAGAAGATTGTTTTATGGCGCTTTATGCAGAACCACGTATCGTCGAAGATCTGAGCCAATGTCAATTCTACCACATGATGGATTTTCCTGGCGGCGTGACGGTGCGCGGCAATTGGGATCTGCGGGGCAGTTTCGAGAAGTACACGGCTAATGTCGATTTCGCCGGCAAACGCGTGCTCGATGTCGGCACGGCCAGCGGCTTTCTCACCTTCGAGGCAGAGAAGCGCGGCGCCGAAGTCGTGTCGTTCGACTCATCGTCGCCCGAGATGCATGCAGGCTTGCCCTTCATCGAGGTGCGGCGCCGCGGCGGCAGCGCACCCGATGCCGCTGACGATTTCGAAGAAGGGCGCAACGCCTACTGGTATGCACACAGAGCCTACGGCTCGCGCGCCAAATGCTATTACGGCGACGTCTACAATCTGCCCGACGAACTGGGCGAATTCGATATCGTGATGGCCGGCTTCATATTGGTGCACCTGCGCGATCCGGTCTCCGCGCTAACATCGATAACGCGGCGCTGCCGGCATCAACTCGTCATCACCGACGGGATCATCGAATCTAAGGACCCATTTATGATGTTTATCGGCGGCCCCTGTGAAATCCCGAATGTAAACAAATACAACAACTGGTGGCACTTATCCCTTGGCCTCTATGCTGTGCTCCTCGAGATCCTTGGTTTCCAGATGGCTTATTACAAGCAAAACGTCTATCCGTGGCAAAATGCGGCAGGCTTGAAGCGTCTTATGCAGGGTGGAACCATCGGCGCCGTGCGCGTTGAGCCTGTTGTCTAAGGTGGTCAATGAGGCAGATGGCTAAAGTTCTGACGATTTTGCGTCGAGTTGGGGTCGTCCCCTCTTGCGGTCTCGGTTTAGGTGAATGGAATTCGGTTTGACGACCTTTTCGCACATGTCTCATCGACCGCAATCGAAGCACGGCGGGTCTTCTTCTCTCAATATTCTTGGGCAAATTTCAACGGCATTGTCCGCTGTGGACACTCAAAGGATTTAAGCTTGACGATAATCCGTCTTGGGGGCCCGGAGATTTGGCACCCAAGTTATTTGGCCTATACGAACAGGAAGTTTTGAAGCTTTTGACCGAATTACGGGGCAAGCACCAAATTCTCATAAATTTGGGCGCAGCCGATGGCTCTTATGGCGTCGGTCTAGTGGCTGCGGGGGTCTTCGAGCGTTCGATCTGTTTTGAAGCGGCCGAAAAAGGACGGGACGCGGTCAAAAGTACCGCTCAGAAAAATGGAGCGACAGAAAAAGTCAATATCTTGGGCGCGGCGGGAGCAGATTTCCCAACAGCTTTTGCGGGGCTCGGACTCAAGGCCAGCGATTGCCTCATTTTGTGCGACGTCGAAAGTGCGGAGTTTTCCATCTTTTCAAGTCAATGTCTGGCCAGCCTACAAGGTGCTCACGTCATTATCGAGCTTCATGGCTACTTGCTGGCAAACGGCAATGTGCTGGAACAGAGCTTGATATCAAATTGCCGAAGCCTTTTCCAAACCTCGATCGTAAAGACGTCGACGCGGGATCTGTCGTCAATTCCTGAATTGGACGCGCTTAATGATTCCGACCGCTGGCTGATCTGCTCCGAGGGTCGGCCAAAGCTTATGTCGTGGCTCATACTTACTCCAAAATAGATCGAAAAATCGTGAGTGGCGTTGTTTGATCTGGCGCGGCGTGGCGTGGCAACGTACAGTGACGCATGCCGTCGAAGATGCGTTCGGCGCCTATCTCGCCGATAAGGACTATGGGTGAAGCGATATGGTGCATCCAATGAAGGGCATCATCCTTGCAGGTGGCGCCGGCACGCGGCTTCACCCGGCGACCTTGGCGATCAGCAAGCAAATGCTGCCGGTCTATGACAAACCGATGATCTACTATCCGCTATCGGTTCTGATGCTGACCGATATCAGAGACATACTTGTAATATCCACTCCGCGCGACATTGTGGCGTTTAGCCAACTTTTGGGGGATGGGTCGAAGTGGGGTCTATCGCTCTCATATGCGGTGCAAAGCGACCCGCGCGGACTTGCCGAAGCGTTCCTGATTGGCGAAAAGTTTCTTGATGGTTCGGCCGTGGCACTGGTGCTTGGCGACAACATCTTTTACGGCGAAGCCTTGGGGGTATTGCTGTCCAATATTAGCCGCATCGGCATCGGCGCCACCATATTCGCATACCGCGTCGGCGATCCGGAGCGGTATGGCGTTGTCGTATTTGACAGCGATGATAAGCCGATCTCGATTGAAGAAAAACCGTCATCGTCCACATCCAACTGGGCGATCACCGGGCTGTACTTTTACGACCGTACCGTCGTCGACATTGCTAAATCGTTGAAGCCGTCCGCTCGTAATGAACTGGAGATTACGGACATCAACCGGATTTATCTGCGACGCGGAACGCTCAAGGTAGAGAAAATCGGACGAGGAATTGCATGGCTTGATACCGGCACCCACGACTCTTTGCTTGAAGCTAGCGAATTTGTGCGCGCTATCGAGCACCGTCAGGGATTGAAGATCGCCTGCATTGAAGAGATCGCGTTCCTCAAGGGTTGGATCGATGCCGACCAGATTGCGGCGATGGGAACGGCAATGAAATCGACGGCATACGGCCAGTATCTCTTGGAGATAGCAATGTCAGCCGGCCGTGTCTGAGTGTTCCAGTCCCCGTGGGCTCGCGCGTCGGCGGTACAAAAGTGCGGCCGCTGGCGGGGTATAGGGCGTGGATCGCCGACTTGGAGAAAATCCTCGTTCGTTTAAAGGCAGGGGATCAAAGTGCCGAAATGTCTGCTGTGGACCGATATCGTTGCGGAAGTGGAGTGTGCATCGTAGCAGTCGAGGATGATTGCCCGATCATTTACTCGATCACCATGTCGGCGGTGGCGAGCACTGAAAGCGAAGTATATCGCCTTACGAACGATGCGACCAATCTGACGGCACGGCCTTGATAAATCGCGAGCCTTCTACTAATCGGCTAAACTCTAACTCCATGCGGCCATTCTGCGTCAAATGGCAATAGTCCATCGGATGCGTAAAAGAATAATGCATGTCGCGGCGGCTGGATCGTCGGATGGACGCGCTCGAATGCCCGCACGTTCTTGAAATATCGCTTCAGGCACTCGGCCAGGCTCCTCATGTCGTGCCATAGAATTCCCGGGCCGCCGT
>Ga0116223_10005186_pt1 | contig 11069 bp, 12 predicted proteins | sample Sb_taG_3_FD_90092 | JGI IMG/M metagenome (GOLD analysis project Ga0116223, IMG submission 90092) | Peat soil microbial communities from Weissenstadt, Germany - Sb_50d_a_PC metaG | ecosystem: Environmental > Terrestrial > Soil > Wetlands > Peat | place: Germany: Weissenstadt | collected 2010-09-21 | reverse complement strand
TGGTATTTGCGAACCATCTTGATGGCGCATTCCATCGCCTCGGCGCCGGAATTGCAGAAGAACACCACGTCGGCAAAGCTTGCGTCGCACAGCCGTTGTGCGACTCGCTCGGCCTCGGGAATTTGATACAGATTGGAGACGTGCCACAGCTTCTGCGCCTGCTCGGCGAGCGCGGCGACGAGCCGTGGATGGGCGTGTCCCAACGCGTTGACGGCGACGCCGGAGGCAAAATCGAGATAGCGGTCGCCGTTGGTCGCGATCAGCCATGCGCCTTCGCCCCGCTCGAAAGCGAGGTCGATGCGTGCATAGGTCGGCAACAAATGCGATGTCACGGTTGTGCCCGCGGGCGCGGCGCAGCAGCATCTGCGCGGCAAAAACGAAATGTGCCGCCTTCAGGGCGGCACCATTCAGCATTTTATTTTCGTTTGCCGGTCTGTCAACACGGTACAACAGGTGGTTGCACCGTTTGATGACGCCTCAGCCTTCCGAAATCGTCCTTTTCATCATCAGTATGGGAGGGATGCTGTATGCTACGCAAGCTGACCAACTCTGAGTCACAGCATCGATGTCGTCGTTCCTTCGGCAATGCGTGTGACGGTTACGCTGACCTGCCGCTGGTTCGCTACGCACCTTGTGAAGAATGAGAAAGAGTTCATCTATCAGAACCACCCGGACCACGTGCGGCGTGTATGGCGAGTGGGCCGGGCATAGGAATGGCCGTAATTGGCGAAGCGCACGCCCCACTCTTGGTTCCCGAACCACGTGCGGCGACTGTAGCGAGTGCGCTGGGCATAGGAATGGCCGTAATTGGCGAAGCGCACACCCCGCTCTTGCTTACGAGTAGCGTGCTTCGCCTTCGCGGCCATATCTGAAGCCTGATCACCTTCGGTCACAAGGGTTATATCGCCCTTGTATACATTGCCCCTGAGGGGACCGCTGGTGATTTGTGTCCAGTATGCGATGTTGTTGGAATACCAAGCATAGCACGTCTGGTAGGCTACAGGCCTTAAACCGTTCCGTCCCCGCCAAACGGATCTTAAGCAGATTTTATTGCCTTCGACGTGCCAGGTGCCGGTACCGAAGCTTCGAAGATCTTTGCCGGAACCGACAAGACGATGGTCGGGACTGAAATAGTACTTGAACGTTGGATAGTTGATTGTTTTATTTGAATACATGCCGATGATGTCGTTCATGGGCAGCGGGTGAACATCCGGGGGTAATTTAGTGTTATTGGCCGCCTCAGCCCCACCGATTGAAAACACAACCGAGACGAAAAGACATACGAGTACAGCAGTCTTCATTTTGCGCACTCCCGAGCTACGAAGTTCAACAGCGACACGAGAGAATGAGCATGGATCAGACTCATAAGCTTCGCGCCGGCTTCGCTTCCCAGACTATCGTCCACTGCATCTCGGCGCCGCATCATTGTTGAATTAGTCTTAACGTGCCCGGAAGTAGGCAGACAGCCACGTCGGGTTCTCCGACTGCAGCAAAGTCATCGTGATCGAGTTCACAAAATTCGTCGCCACCAGCTCGTCGCCAACCTTCACCGGTTGTGACGCCACCAACTTTCCGTCCGGGTGATAGCCGATCAAGGTCCAGCGGACTTCAAAGTTTACGTCCCAGAAGGAAAGGTCCCATCTCTGTTGTCGTTTCAAGTCAAAGTAAATGACATCGGGCACCCCGTCATCATTTCTGTCGGGCCGCCCTTTTCACATAGCCGCAGATGCGCGGGGACCTGCTCCGCCCGCTCAACATCGTCCAGCACTTCACGGCGGCGGATCACGTGAGGGGAGCCGTCAAGACCAATGAGAACTACCGCCGGCCGCAGGTCGATGAACTGCATCGATTGTGTGAGGTTATAAGCGCCGACCGGGTGGAGTACGAGCTTGTCGTTGACTTCGAGCGGCGGAAGCTCGACCTGTTCGCGAATGACATCAATGTTCATGCACAGACAGCCATAGAGCTTGGCGGTCCCGGTTGTGGGCTGTCGAGGAGGCCGCGTCGGCTTGACGCCCACCCTGAACCAAGCCGCCGTATAGAGAAGGTGCACGCCCGCATCGACAATATAGCCGCCACCGCCCTTCACGGCGGCGACCGAAGTGACCAAGTAGCCGGCGTCGTCAATCAGATGCCGTCCGGTTTCAAGACGCAGCATCGGACGTTGTTTGCGGGGCAACTGATTCAGCACGCCCGCGATGGCCGCAGCATAATCTTCAATCGGGGGCGCCTTCATGTTCTCCGGTAGCCCGTGCAACAAGCCGCCGGAGGGAAAGCCGCCCCCAAGATTGACACAGGGCACAAGATGACCTGTCTTATCAGAGACGGCGCTCCGCAACGCAAGAAGGTGTTGAGCCGCGACGGCATAGGCCCTCGGCTCAAGAATATAGGTTCCGATGTGAGTGTGCAGCGTGTGCAGCCGCAGACACGGGTTCGCGGCAACTCTCAACGCGGCTCGGGCGGCCTCCCCGTTGGCGGAAGCGAAACCAAATTTAGCCCACGTGGGGGCGAAGCCGGTATCCATCCAGACCCGAATACCGACGTTGACGCAGCGATCCATTGTTGACGTGATTTCTTCGACCGCGCCAAGCTCGTCCCAATTGTCGATTTGTACGAGCGCCCCTTGCCCCAAGGCGCGCTCCAAGCTCGCCCTCGACTTGCACGGGCCGTTGTAGATGATGTCCTCTCCCGGAATGCCCGCCAACTCGGCCTTCCGATATTCGAAATCAGAAACGACTTCCGCTATCCAGCCCTCTTTGTGAAAGAGATTGCAGATCGCTTTGAGGTAGTTGGTCTTGTAGGACCAGCCGAACGTGGTGTTCGGGTAGACTTTTTTGAACGCCCTACGGGCGCGCCGAGCGGTCTCAAGTACCGTGCGTTCCGAGAACACGAACAGCGGCGAGCCGAATTCGTCGACAAGATCATCAACGTTGATCTTGTCGATTTCATCGCAAAACGACGCCGATGACCCGGCACTCGCAAGATGGTTGCGGGCGACGACGGCATCACGGCGTCCTAGCTCGCCAGTGACGGTCGGAGGCGAGTAGATTTTTGGGTCCGGCGCACGCATTACGCAGGCTCCATTTCTTTGATTAGAGACCCCTCTGACAACTCCGCCAGTTGCGAAATATCTCCCGCAAGGTCAACACAATGGCGAATGAACATTCGGCCCGCCTCACACGGAGCGGCCGGGGCTACCGGGCGTGAAAGCATCATGTCAACCAGCATCGCCGGCAGATTACACCCGAGTTGGGACGGGAAGTCGGCCCAGGCAGGAAAACGCGGGTTCATTTCAATCAGTTCATGACCCTGGCGGCTCCGGACAAATTCAAGCTCGAACGGACCCCACCACTTCAATTTATTGATTACTTTTTCAACGATGTCTTGCAGCGTCGGATCAGCAACAACGATGCCGCCAAACGCCTTGCCGCTGCTCGTCATCATAATTTTTCGGATGGCACAAGAGCCAAGCAGACCGCCCTTCCCGTCACCCAAACCAATCACGTCGTATTCGTCGCTACCGTAGGCAATAGATTGTGCGACCACAGGTGCGCCCCAAGCAGCCATGAGAGAATTAAAGGCATACGCAACCTCCGCCGCCGTTGCTACCCGCAATGCGCCGTACTGCCGGCCCTTTAAAAATAGCGGGTATCCGATTTCCGCACACGCCTTGTAGGCGGCGTTCAAATCGTGGGCAGCAATCGTCCGTGGCACACGAACGCCGGCAGCTTCTCCGAGCTTCCCGAGATTGTCCTTGCTGCGCCGTTCAAACGTTTTCTTTGTCAGCCGTGGTGTTTTTATCCAGCGGGACTTGAACTCGCCGGCTAAGTCGAGATAGTTGGGGATTTCCGCGTCCAGGCACGGGATAATGATTTCGAGCGGATGAAGTTCACATATTTCGTCCAAACGCTCCAAAAGAGCTTTCGGCCCCTTGATCGGAACCGGCATCAAAAACGCAGCATCGACACCATCATCACCCTTGCTAAAGAGTCCGCTCTCAAGCGTATCATATGACAGACCGATTATCTTCGCCGATGGGTGACGCCGACGAATACTGCGGATGACAGCGGGACCGGGCTGTGGGTTATCCCCACGGTGCAAGCCGCTGACTGCAATAGTAAGTTGTTCTGTCATCACTCCCTCGCCGAAATGCTGTTCAAGAAGAATTCAATGTCCCGCGCGGCGGTAGCTTGTGAAATCGCGTACCGTTGAGAGCAGGCGACGATGATCCCGCTGAGGGGTGTCTGTCGTTTCAGTTCGCCGATGACGAAGGCCGCCGTCTCGCTGACGCGGTGGAATTTGCCTGAGCGGACATCGAAAACAAGACAGCCAATAATTCTCAAGTCGGAAAGATGGGCGGCGGATCGACCGCCCACCTTCCCGTTCTTACGCTTTGTTATTGTGCGATTTGCACTCACGCGACGAGCACGGTCGGTCCCAACAGGGCCGACTTAGATCTTAGCCAAGTGAACCAGCGGCGCGTGGCCGCTGGCGATGGGGGTAACACCCGCTTCGTCAGAGAGAACGATCCGACTTACTGGCGCGGCGTCGTGGGTGAAACTCGCCGTTCCTGGACCGACTAGCGAGAGTAATCCAATTGCGCCGAAAATCGGCACAGCAGCTTTGCTCTTTGCTTTCATGGCAGATCCCTCTTTCCGCCACGGCGTTCGCCGGGGCTAGACGGAATAATGGTCTGCCCTCGGGGAGAGGGTCAATTCTTAAGTTACTGACTGGTTAACTCGCTTCGAACCGCGCCCGCTGGCCGGCAATCAGCGCGTCGAACTCGACGAGGTTGCCGCACGTCGGCCGGATCGCCTCGGCGGCGGCGCGTTTGCTGAATTGAAAAAGCGCGCGAATGAACCGTGAGCAAAATCGTCACCGTAGAAGCTCCAACAGCAACGACATCCACCTCAGTAGCCCGTGCAGCGGTGCCGTTAACAGCGTTGATATCTTGAGTTTGCAAGGCTATCGTCAAACGTCAACGGCGGAGATCGAGAATGTCACGCGGCACGGTGAAGTGGTTCAATTCCCAAAAAGAGTATGGATTTATTCAGCCGCAGGGCGGCGGAAAAGATGTGTTTGTCCATATCTCGGCTGTCGAGAGAGCCGGGGTCAACGGCCTCAATGAGGGGCAGAGGAAGACGCGAATAAGGGAAAAACATCGGCAGAAAATCTGAAGGTTCAACGCTGATCTCGTGCAACCGTTCATCGCGATGTGGACCGAGTATGTTGCTCATACACCGGCACGAACAACAATGACCGTCGACGAATCCAAGGCCCTTAAGAATAGCACCCGCGTTTAGTTTTTTGTAATCCCAGGTCAGGTCTTTGCGCATAGTGACGAAGAGACTGAAATCTACTTCGACCCCGAGACCGATGCGCATCTCGGTGCGTTTGTTGTCGGCAAAGGATCGCTTGAGGATTGGCAGCAGCTGGTTGCCAAACCAAGCCGCAAATCCACCCGCTTACGGTTGTCGACCGCGGCGGCGCTGCCAGGTGGAGGCGTCCGGTGCCCCAACACAAAAACTTGCTGGTCCATAAGAGTGAGTTCTAACAACTTTACCAGAATATCGCCGGATCCGAGATTGAGAATGTAACCGTCCGGAGCGAACGTCATTATCCGTTGTATATCAATCGGATCGCTCCCTTCCGCGATCACGACGACCCTGCAATCAGAAAACAGTGAGCGAAGCAGTTCGATGCTCTCGGAGACCTCCTCAACATTGCTATGGGCTCCTTCGATCTGAAGAAGCGCCAGCGTTCGCCGCCCGGGCGGCACCCTCACGCCCTTCAGCTCCGACGCCCTCGCCGCAGCTGCAATGACTTTGTAGGGAGTGTGTTGAAGAAGGAAAACTAAGCCCTCACGTAACAAGGCACGCTCTGCAATGACAATGGTGGACATATTCTGACGCACGATGGCTCGGTCCCAGCTTTTGCGCTATCAGCCGACGCTTCGGACTTATTGAGGTGACTTCTCCCATCCCATTACAGTCGCGAGACAGAATGATCCGGAGAACACGTCGCGCCGCCAAGCTAAAAGCTTGCTGCGAAGGCGCATTCTTGGCGAGAGAAAATTTGGATATCGTCCGTAAGGAGTACCGTGCCGGTTGCAGGCCATGCAACGCCATCGATTAGTGGGGTAATCTCAAAAAGCCCGGTTAGGTGTTTGCAGCGTTCTCCAATGGAGTGACACGGCTTGCGGACTTTATGGGATGCGAAGCTGGCACGCCGGATGAAGAGCGGTCCATTTATGGTGGAACGTTGTCCGGCAGGCGCGGCAACGACCCATTGGTTCTCGAACCCGGTAGCGGCTCTTGAGAACGAGCAGTCAAAGGCTCGACGTCAAGTGACGGCGAAACCACAGCTTCCTCGTTAGCAAATCCGTTGGCGACCGCCCAGATGGCAGCTTGAGTCCTGTTGCGCGAATCCGTCTTGCGCAAAATGGCCTTGAGATGAACCTTGACCGTGGATTCGGTGATGTTGCACAAGCGCGCGATTGCCTTGTTTGAATTGCCGCGCACCAGGTGCGTGAGTATTTGCTGCTCTCGTTGCGAGAGCGGGGATCCATTTCGGCCGTGCCGGGTGTCGGATGCGTCGCCAAGGTTCGCGGCGTCCTCGTGATCGTGTGACTTTGGACGGCTGCTCGCCCGGAGAGGCGCCGGCCGCGGCAACGCAAGAAACTGCTGGTCCATGAGCGTGAGTTCTAACAACTTTACCAGAATGACGCCGGACCGAAGATTGAGAATGTAGCCGTCCGGAGCGCACGCCATTATTCGTTGCATATCGACCGGGCCACTCGTTTCCGCGACCACGACGATCTTGCAGTCGCAAAAGAGCGATCGAAGCAGCCGGATACTCTCGGAGGGTTCCTCAACATTGCCGCCGGGTCCGTCGATCTGGAGAATTACCAGCGTTCGAACCCCGGGTGGCACCCGCACGTCCTTAAGTTCCGACGTCTTTGCCGCAGCTGCGATGACTTTGTAGGGAGTGTGTAGAAGAAGCGAGGCTAAGCCCTCGCGCAACAACGTATGCTCTCCGACGATAATGGTGGACATGCTTTTACGCACGACGGCTTGGTCCCACGCTTTTACGCTATCGGATCGCCTCGATGTTCGGATACTCCGAGCACGAGTTAAAGCTCAACTCGCGACTTTAATACTTCATTAGGCGCTTCAGCAGCGGGATTTTCCGCCTCACACATAACAATTAACGTTACCGGCGCCGCGTCGGCGGGCGGCTGCGCAAGATATCGCCGTATAGCGGCCGGCGTTCGCGGCGCTGTTATCTGTAAGCGCCTTTGGCGATTCGTATCGCAGCGGTACCCCTTACAGACAATAACCGAATTGCAAATCGCGTTGCAGCGGTACCCTTTCGGACAATGTCCGTATTTTCTCTGGTCAGAAGTGCCTCGGTGCGCAAGCTTCAGCTGGCTGCAGTGACCACGACTGCAACGGAGCATTGTGACAGGGAATTCGGAGCGTCGTGATGAACCTGTCGACAGCGAATATCGTTTCTCGCAAACGGACCGCTCTTTGGCGCCGACCGATATGAACTTGGCCGTTGGTACAACAAAAAATGAATGAATACGGGAGGCGATCAGTATGGACACCTTAGTCCACGATACTTTGGTCGACCGCGCCAACCAGGCGCAAGGGTCCGAAGCGCCGCCAATCAACCCCGCAAAAGACGTGCAAGCGTCCCAGGTGCAGGCACCCAGGCGCCTAGTGTTCTGGGAATCCGAACACACGCGCCCACCCGAGCTAAGAATTAGCTCCGGCGCTGTGGAGGAACTCATCGGTGCCGAGAGTAATTATCTCCAGGTCGCGATGAAACATCCGTACCTGCCGGTGTCGCAGATTCGCGCGCAGCAGCTGGCGCGCATTCGCCAGCTTGTAGAACTCGCCTATAAAGATATTGAGGTCTATCGCACCAAATACCGGGCGGCCGGATTTTCGCCTGCCGATCTTCGCGATTGGGAGGACATTCAGAAGATCCCCGTCATCACCAAGCCGGAGCTCATCGCCGCCTTTCCGGATGGCTGCGTCAACGCGCGCTACAATCCCGAGGGTCTGTACTCCACTCGCTCGTCGGGCTCGTCCGGCCAGACGCTGCTAATCCGCGTCGATCAGGAGGCCATCCTCACCGACACCGTCCAGGGCGTGCGCCAATTCGTACTCCAAAGTGGCGGCAGATACGGTCCGGACGATTTGCTGGTGCACGTCTATACGGTGCCGTGGTGGTTCGATTCGATCGGTGGTCAGTATCAGACGGCCTTCATTTCGAATCTGATCCCGCCGACGGGTGTGGCACAGCATCTGCGCGAGCTCAGTCCGCACATTTTGTCGATTTATCCGTCGAACCTCCATGCGCTTATGCCGCACGTGGAGGAGTTCCGCTCGTCGCTCTATCTGGCAGTGACCCATTCGGAGCATTCCTCACGCGCCGCGCGACGGGAATGGTCGCGGCAGCTAGGCTTGCCGGTCCTCGACGAATACTCCTCCGAGGAAGCCACGCGCATCGCGATCGAGTTGCCAAATGGCCGCTATCACGTCTGCGAGGACACGGTGCACCTTGACGTGCTGGATCCCGAGACGCTGCAGCCGCAAATCCCGGGCAGGCCCGGCCTCGCGGTCGTGACCAATCTGCTTAACGAGGCAATGCCGTTCATCCGCTACGTCCAGGGCGACTTTGTCACCGTTCCGGCAAACCCGGAGCCCAGCTATGTCAACTGGTCGCAGATTGCCAATATCGGCGGGCGACTCAACGATGCGTTCGTCAATCGGGCGGGCCGCGTGATTGCGGCTGGCAGCATCCTTGACGCTACCTACCGCTGGATGTTTGACTGCGGTCTGCACCTGGCGCAATTCGAGATCGTGCAATTAGAACACGCGTTGGTGGAGGCGCGCTGCGTACTCGGCAGCGGCACCACAAAGACGCGCTTCGATGAATCGATGGCCCACTTGGCGGAGCTACTCTCGCTTTGCCTCGAGCATCCGGTGCAAGTGAAGGCGCAAGCGCTCGACGCGCTGCCGCGCCGGTCAGCCAAGCAGCGGCCGATCCGGCGCGAGATGGTCTGATAACGGGCACATCTGATAAGGGACACAAAAGTGCGCGACTCGTTGAGCCGCATCGGCGCCATGACGGCGCGTTACTGCTATTTGCTGAAGTCATCGTGGCTACGGCTGCTCGAGCTGGCCTACTGGCCGACGATGCAAATGCTGGTTTGGGGCTTTCTCTACACGTTTCTTTACGCCAGCGACTCAAACCTTTTGAACACCGCCGGCCTGCTATTGGGCGCAGTGTTGCTATGGGACGTGTTGTTCCGCGGGCAGCTCGGCTTCACCTTTACCTTCCTCGAGGAGGTGTGGTCGCGCAATCTGCCGAACTTGATGATGAGTCCGCTGAAGCCGACCGAATTAGCTGCCTCGCTGATGCTGATGAGCCTCGTCAGGTTGCTGATCGGCACCATACCGGTCACCTTTCTGACGCTGCTGCTGTTCGCTTTCAATATCTACGCACTGGGATTGCCGTTGATCGCACTTTTCATCAATCTGGTGCTCACCGGCTGGGCGGTCGGGCTCGTCATCTCCGGCCTGGTGATGCGGCACGGGCTCGGCGCAGAGAGCCTTGCCTATTCGGTGATGATTCTGCTGTTGCCGCTTTGTTGCGTGTACTATCCGATCTGGGTGTTGCCGGCATGGCTGCAGCCGGTTGCCTGGTCGCTGGCACCGACTTACGTGTTCGAAGGCATGCGGGCGGTGTTGCTCGATGGGGTTTTCCGCGCCGACCTGATGCTCGAGTGTTTTGCGCTCAACATCGCCTATCTCGCCGTTGGCTTCGCGACGTTTCTGTACCTGCTGCGCAGCGCGCGCCACAACGGCACTCTACTCACCATGGGTGAATGATTGAAGGGTGCGATGAATCTCATCGAAAAATTTCATCCGGGCGAGAATCGGCCCCTGGGCACGGCAGATATGCCGCGTTACTCCCCGCCGGTTTCCGTCAATGCCGAAATCGCTTCGGCCATCACCGTGGAGTACCTGTGCAAGAAATACGGTGCGCACTGGGCGGTGGATGACGTCAGCTTCGTCGTGCCGAAAGGTTGGACCATAGGGCTGCTCGGCGGCAACGGCGCCGGCAAGACCACAACTATTGCGATGATCATGGGACTCGTCGTTCCAACCGCTGGCCGCGCCGTGGTGCTCGGTCACGACATGGCGCGCGAACGCCATAAGGTGTTAGGCCGCATGAATTTCGAAAGTCCGTACGTCGCGCTGCCCAGCCGCCTCACCGTCCGCGAAAACCTGACTGTGTTCGGACGGCTCTATGGCGTGCCCAACGTGAAGGAACGCATTGACGCGCTTGCGCAGGACTTTGACCTCGTCCCCATCCTCGATCGAGCGACCGGCAAGCTTTCGGCCGGACAGAAGACACGCGTCTCCGTAGCCAAGGCGCTCATCAACCAGCCCGAAATCTTATTGCTTGACGAGCCGACCGCGTCACTTGATCCTGATCGCGCGGAATGGGTCCGCAGCTGCCTCGAAATCTATCAGAAGCAACGCGGCGCCACGATACTTTTGTCTTCGCACAACATGATGGAAGTGGAGAGGCTGTGCAACTTCGTTATCATTATGAGCTTCGGGCGCATCATTGAAATGGGAACTACAAAAGAGCTGATTGAACGCTATGAGCGCGAGAATCTTCACGAGGTCTTCCTCCACCTCGCTCGCTCCGATCATTAGAGCTGCGTTAGACCGGAAGGCCAAAATCGCCAGGGGCGCACTCCAAAAGGAAGCAACCTGGTTTTGGCACAGAATGGCCGGCAAACCCAAGGGAACCAATCGGGGGCCGGATTCCGGCGCATTAACGAGCGCCGCCGCCCGGCTTATCCCGCATTCATCCACATGGAAGCAGGAACATGTGGACGTATGTCGCACGACTCTTGCGCCCGACACCCGCCATATTGTAGCCTTTTGATCGTCTAGTACGACATCTCGTGCGGCGGACAGTCTTCTCCAGCGTTGGTGATGTGCGTGTTGGGCAGCAAAAGCTGCCCGGCCGGAGGTGGA
>Ga0116223_10005185_pt1 | contig 11072 bp, 6 predicted proteins | sample Sb_taG_3_FD_90092 | JGI IMG/M metagenome (GOLD analysis project Ga0116223, IMG submission 90092) | Peat soil microbial communities from Weissenstadt, Germany - Sb_50d_a_PC metaG | ecosystem: Environmental > Terrestrial > Soil > Wetlands > Peat | place: Germany: Weissenstadt | collected 2010-09-21 | reverse complement strand
GGTGGCCGCGCAGCAGACATCGTCGTGGCATACCGTGACGACTGGCACCACCCCTTCGGCGAGCATGGACGTTGCCGAGGTCCAGGTGTACTCGTAGTGCGGCGCACGGGGTGCTCCTGACGGATCCGCCCGGCTGCTGCGGACCCAGTGAGCCGTCGAGTCTGCCTGTCTTGTGCTCGAGTAGGCGGCAGCGGCACTGCTCCCTGCAGCGCGATCACGTCGCCCAGCTCTGACGCAAGCCAGAGCTCTGACCTGCGGTCATACCCCGTATGGAATGCAGGCTGGCACGCTGATGTCAGCGGCGTGACCAGTCACAGACCGCCCCGGTCAGCTTGGAATGCCTGCAGGCCGTCTCGGAGCGGTCGGTCTGCGCTGGCCCACGTCGTAACGGCATAGTCCACGTTCACCAGGGGACAGACACCACGGCTGGCAACGACTGCCTCGGGCGCGCTCGGCTTCGATCCGGTCGCGGTTGGGTCAGGGGTCGTGCATCTGCCGTACGCCGAGAGGAGATAGCGGCCTCGTCGGACCGTCAACCGTCCCGCCCACATTCGCATACGACCGAGCCCACTCAAGAGAATCGATCAATGTTGATCTCGGACTCTCGTCGTACATGGCAATGAGATCATCGGGAAGCCCGCCGTATCTCGCGGTCGAGCAGGTGGCCAATCGCTTGAGATTCCCCGAACGCTAGAGGCCCTTCAAGCCTTCGCCAGACGCCCCGCGTCGTACAGAACTTGGCAGAGTAGCCCGCCAGCAGCTCTACGTCGTCCGTCGGGCGCCGAATGTCGGCCCCGTTCACGGAGCGGACCAAGACGGTCCACGGTCGTCTGATGGGTCGACCTCGACCCGGCGACCGCAGCCGCAGCCGCACTACGAGTACACCTGGACCTCGGCAACGTCCATGCTCGCCGAAGGGGTGGTGCCAGTCGTCACGGTATGCCACGACGATGTCTGCTGCGCGGCCACCTGCAGCTCCAGGAGCAGTTCGTACGTGCCCGCAGCGACGCCGCCGCTGTTCACCTCCGACTGCTCGAACATCAGCTTGCCGTCGAAGAAATACTTGACGCTGACGTGGGGGATGTACTCGATCCCGTAGACGTGGTATCCCGCTGTCAGGTCCGAGCCGGTGCCGTAGAGGGTGTCGCGATAGCCCGAGTACTCACTGGCGCCCCCGCCGTAGTCGGTGTGCATGACGCCGTTCTGCGGACCCGGCCCGAGAAACCCGCCCTCGAACAGGTCGATCTCGGGCACCGGACTCGTCGGGGTGTCGGGCATGAACCAGATGGCTGGCCACATTCCCGCCGTCATGTCGGGCATCTTGGCGTTCACCTGGACGTACCAGCCACCACTCGGCAGGGAGAACTTTCCCTCGGTCGTGACCACACCGCTGATCCATGGGTAGGTGCCGGCGTACTGGTTGGTGTTGCGCTGCGCCGTCAGCGTCAGCCCGTTGTCCACACTCACCTGGCTCGGGCCGAACATGGCGATGTTGTCGGCCCCGGGCATGTTGCCTCCGCTGTAGGGCGATGGAAGGCTGCCGTCGTTGTTCCAGACGGTCCCCTGCGCCCCCAGGGAAGTGGTCCACTTGGTCGTGTCGAGGCTGGTGCCCGAGAACTGGTCGTCGAAGATCATCTGTTGGCTCTTGTAGCCGGCGGGAGCGGGCATGTGCTGAGCCGAGGAGCCGGGGGGAGCCAACCTGCCACCATTGGAGGAGTCCCAATACAGGACAACTCCCAGTACCAACACCAACACAACGACACACGCCGCTCCGACAATCAGGCCGACGATATGCGAAACCCAAAAGGACGCGGGCCGTTGGACCCGCATCGAGCGCGGTCCAATCGCCGGACCTTGCGGTCGAGTAGGTGGCCAATCGTTTGAGATTCCCCGAACGCTAGAGGCGCCTTCAAGCCTTCGCCAGCCGCCCCCCCCCGGTTGTACAGAACTTGGAAGAGAAGTCCGCCAGCAGCTCCATGCCGCTCGGGGACCCGAACGTCGGCTCCCGTTCAGGGAGCGGACCAAGACGGTCCACGGTCGCCAGAGGGTCAACCTCGACCCGGCAAGACCCTGGCAGGCGACAAGGACCGAGCTCGCCTGCGTATCGACGCCGTCGCCGGTCTCGTCAGGCGCACCCCTGGCTTCACCGTTCGATCAGTGTCGACCGCTACGACGCCACCACCCAGCGCGGCGCCCGCCTCGATTGTCGTCGCTGCCAACGCGCTCAGCGCGTACGGCCTACGTGGCTCGCTGTTCAACGACGACGAGCTGACGCAGCGGGCCGCCGCCAACCGCGAACTGTGTACTTCCGGGCTGCCGAGGGTCGGTCATGGTGCAACAGGTCGGCCCACTTTGGCCGCCAGCAGGAGATCCTGGTCGCCGAGGCCACCAGCTCCGTCGCCCCAGAGGTCGGGCCGGCCACACCATCCGCCGTAATACACCCCATCGGCGAGCGACAGCCCGTGTCGCTCGAAAAGCTCCTTTACATAGCCCTCTTCGTAGCCAGTCGAAAGCTCCGGAACTTTGTCGTTGACAGTCCAATACGCTCCGTGGTCGTGTCTGAAGCGAAGGGAGCCTTTTCCGGCGTCCATCATCTCGATGGACTCGGCGTTCAGGATGTAGAAGGTCGCGTAGCAACGCCCCCCTGGGCGTAACACGCGCGAGATCTCGGCGATGTATCGGTGCGTATCCTCAGGGAGCATGTGTGTGAAGACGGAGACGAGTACAACGAGGTCGAAGGCGTCGTCCGCGTATGGAAAGGTGTAGTCCGATGCCTGCACGTGCCCGCCAGGGTTGTACTCCTTGTTGAAAATGTCGGCCAACGTGAAGTGGAAATTTGGGTATCTACCTGCAATATGCTCATTGCACCAATCGATTCCTGACGGGACGATGTCCAGACCATCGTACGAGCCGCCGCCCTTCAGATAGCGTGTCAGCGGAATGGCGAGTCGTCCGATCCCGCAGCCAATGTCCAGTACACGCGACTCCGGCGTGATGACGCCCAGTCGGGTCAGACGGTCGACTGCTTCCTGCGCGCCTTCCTTGAAATCAACGCTCCCAACGAAGATCTTGGACCTCGGCGGAATCAGCTCGTCAGACTGACTGGGAGCTGATTCGATCAGATCGAGCAGAACAAAGTACAGCTTGCGCAGGGTCCAGCGGACGCGCCTCGGGATGGCCGGCATGAGCACGCTGTTGAACCACTCTTGTCGGTGCAGTAGGTGCCTAAACCTATCTAGGGCAGAACCGAGTCTCTCCAGCACGGTGCGTGCCAAGCGAGTCACGTCTGTACTCATCCGGCTATGTCTGTCCTCCGAGCTCATACTCGCTCCAATCTGCCGAAGCCGGTACGCCGTCACTGCGAACGATGCAGCCCACGCGTCCGAGCCGGCCGATGCTTGCTCGCTGCTCACTCGACCCCGCCATGACGCGCTGCGCCAGCCCGAAAGAATTCTGACATTGCAGTCCGCGCCCAGATAGAGCCGACCGGGCTGAACCGGCACAACGTTCCGACAACAACTGGCAGCCGGTGGCGGTCACCTCGTCCACCCCGACCACCCCCTCGGATACCCGATCGCCTTTGGGCCATCCCGGTCCGCCCGATGAGCGACTGTGGCTGGGTCGATGCCGAGCGACTCGTCGGGGTGTGGCCTCCGACACCGCCGTGCGAGGCCCGACGAGTGGACCGCGGCGGGGGTCTTTGAGCGCCTGGCCGAGCTGATGCTCACTGGTCCCAACGAAATGATCAGCTTGCAGTGCGATGAGCTCAACCTCGACGGATCCATCCCAAGCCCTACCGAGCGGGGGCCGCGTGGACGGGCAGGAGCTGCAGGTGGCCGCGCAGCAGACAACGGGGTGGCATACCGTGACGACGGGGACCACTCCGGGTGGCATACCGTGACGACGGCACCACCCCGTTGGCGAGCATGGACGTTGCCGAGGTCCAGGTGTACTCGTAGTGCGGCGCACGGGGTGCGCCTGAGGGATCGAGGCACGACCCGGGCGGTGTGGTCCGCGGAGACCGCGACTCCCTAAGGTGGGCCGGAAACGCTGCCGGCGATGGTCGCCAGCAGCGCGGGGAGCGAGAGCGTGTGTGAGCCGACAACGGGGGCAACTGTCGACGCGAGATGCGCCCCCTCCCCCGTCGTGACCACTCAACGTGAGATCCGATAATGGCCCCACCCAGCCTGCTTGACGTGCCACACCTCGACGAGTGGGCACCCCAGTGGGATCAACTGGTGGATTCCTCCCCCCTTCCGTCGCCTTTCCTGCGATCGTGGTGGCTGGCCGGGACCGGTGGCCCTGGCGGGCACTTCCTTCTGGTCGTCGACGATGCGCGACTCCTCGGCGGCCTCGCCTTGGAGGAGCGCCGCCGGAAGTCGAGCCTCCGCGTGATGGGAGACGGGTCTTTGTGCCCGGATCACCTCGACCTGCTGGCCGCCCCGGGCCACGAGGCCGAAGTGGTCGGGGTCATCGGGGACTGGCTCTGCCGTCCTGGTGGACGACTCTTCGACCTCAGGGGCATCCGGGCCGGGTCGCTCCTGATCGAAACCCTGCCGGGTCGGGTTCGCCGCGAGCTGATGGCCGTGGCTCCCTTTGCGCCGTTGCCCGACAGCGCGGAGGCCTACCGGGCCACCCTGCCCTCGCAGTTCCGCCGGAATCTCCGTAAGTCCGCCGGTCGCCTGGAGGCCGAAGGCGTGCGTCACCGGACGATCCGGGGCCCGGCGGTCCTCGGGTGCCTCGACACCTTGCGCGAGCTCCACCAGTCGCAGTGGGGAAGCCGCTCTGGCTTCCTTCCCGTCTTCGACCACTTCGCGGCGGCATGTGTCGGTGGCACCGCGGCCGGTAAGGTGGTCGTCCACGAACTCGCGAGCGACAACCTGGTGGTCGCCACCGTGATTGCGTTCGAGGTGGCCGGCCGCGTGAGCCTCTATCAGAGCGCCCGGATCATCACCGATCCCCCCAGGCGGGATGCGACGACCGCGCTCATCGCCGCCATCATCGACGACGCCTGTGCTCGAGGCTTCACCGAAGTGGACTTCCTCCGAGGCGATGAGACCTACAAGGGACGGTTCACTACCAGGCATCGAGAGATGTTCAGGCTGGTGGCGGGCACAGGAGTCGTGGGCCGGCTCGGATGTCTCACCAGGGCGGCGACCTTCCGCGCCACCCAGACAGCAGTTAGATGCCTTCGTTTCGGGCGATCCACCGTCACCCGATGGAGGGCCTCACGCTCCTCCATCGGGTAGGTCGGTCCACCGGCAGTGGCCCGCGCCGTCCCGCTGCGTCGTGCTTATGTCCGCGGACCGAGCCGTATGCAGATGGGCGATGTCGCTCTTCATTTGGCAAGCGCCTCTGGGCGACGGTGGCCGAGACGTTTTCCGACGGACCAGACCCCCACGGCGCCGATCTTGGCTGCGTCGACGATGGCGGAGCGCCGGGGCTCGCGTGGTTCAGGTGCGCCTGCCGAGCGAGCGCGTTGAGGTCCTCAACGCACGTCTCACGCACCGAAGTGGCGGCATGGTGCGCAAGGGTGACGGACATCGAGGTGTCGGGTCCGTAGTGCACCCAGTGCGGCGTGCAGGGGGGGATCCCGACCGACCCCACCACGAGAGGGCCGCGGTGTCCGGATCCTGAGGCTCAGACTCTTGCCAAGGAAGGGAGACAGCTCCATCGTGCCGATTGACAAAATCAGGACAACAAACACCGCGACCGCCGTCCCGGTGGTGAAGAGGCGCGCCGCTCCGCGGCCTCGATCGGTCCGATCTTCGCCAAGAGGAGGAGTGGGATCCCGAGGGTGCCGACCGACGCCAGGATCAACGCCGTCGACGCCGCGGCGGCCGCGAGACCGACATCCTGAGCCACAAAGAGGTGCGTCACGACCGCCCCATAGGCGAGGCCGATCACCGCGATGGCTCCCTTCACGGCGACGAGGTACCCGAACGTGGTGAAGAGGCGCCGCAGCATGGAAGGGGACCGCGATCTGCGCCGCACCCGACCCCGACTCGCTCGCGGAGCTCATGCCGTGGTGGACCAAAACCGGCAAGCCAGCTCGGCTTCTCTACCCCAGCGGACCAGAGGGGAGGCCCGCAGAGCCGGACGCCGATCCACGCGACGGACGCGACCCGCGACGGCGTCACAATGGTGCCCATGTCATACTTGGGGCTGCCGTTGGGATGCCGAGGCGCGGCGGCTCATCTGAGAAGCTGCACTGGAAAGTTAGCCCTGGAGCGGGGTCACGCGATGAGAGACAAAGTGCCGGGGCCCACTGATGTCACAGCAAATTCTTCCTGAGCGCGGCGAGGTGGCGGTCGAGCCCCTCCTCGACGCACCCGACATCCGGCATGAGCCACCGGCCCCGGAGAGTGCGACCACGCCCGTGACCGCCCCAGCAGGCCGGTCACGCCTCGGTGTCGTGCTGGCGTTGGCCGGTACAGGCCTGCTGATGCAGGGGGCGGCCGACGCCCTCGAACGCACTGGGCATGAGTCGCTCGCGCTGCCGCTCTTCCTCTGCGGCATCGCGCTCCCCTTCGCCGCGTGCGCATGGCGCCTGACTGGCACGCACGCATCACGAAAGGAGCGGATCTGGGTCTCACTCGTTCTCGGTCTCGGCCTCTTGGCTTCGTACGTCATGCACCACCCTCTCCTCTTGGACGGCTTCGACGAGCTGCTTCACGTTGGAACCCTCGAACACCTTCTCGACAGCCGTGCTGTGTTCCCCACCAATTCGATCCTGCCGGTAAGCCCCTACTACCCCGGACTCGAATTGGCCACGGCCGCCACACGATGGCTCACCGGCCTGCCCTTGGTGGTCGATCAGCTGTTCGTGCTCGCCGCCGTCCGTATCGTGCTCGTGCTGGTCGTCTTCCTCGTCGTGGAGCGTGCCTGCCACTCTTCGCGTGCGGGCGGTATCGGTGTGCTCGTCTACGCGGCCAGTCCGCAGTTCTACGGATTTGACGCCCAGTACGCCTACGAGACCCTCGCCCTCGCCTTCGCAGCGGCGGTGGTCTATCTCCTCTTCGTCTCGATCGATGCCGCACGACCCCGGATGGGGAGATTGTTCGCGCTCGCGCTCGGTTGCATCGGCGCGGTGGTCATCACCCACCACGTGACCAGTTGGCTCACCGTCGGCTTCCTCGTGGTGTGGGCCGTAGGGCTGTACCTCACGGCCCACCCTTGGCGCCGTCCCACGCCCGCTGGCGGCGAGCCACCCGTGGCCACCGAGCAACAGCTGATGGCCCAAGGCTCGACGATGCCCGACCGTGACCCACGCAGCAGGAGGAGGACCCAGGCCCGTATCGTCGGAATGGCCGCCGCGATCAGCGTCGTCGTCTGCGGTGCGTGGACCATCTACGTCGGCCGTCTTCTCAGCCAGTATGTCGTTCCCGTCTTCGCCGCCGCGTCCGCAGACATCAGCGAGGCATTGGGCAACGGTCACGGGAACCGGACGCTGTTCAGGAACGCAGCGGGTGGAGGATCCCCCGACTGGGAGATCATCCTCATCCTGGCGTCTGCCATCGGTTGGTGCCTGATCCTCGCTCCTTCGCTCTGGAGCGTCATCTTCAAGCGGAGTGTTCGTGGCGGAGCACTCCGCTACCTACCGGCCGTCATCGCAGCCACCTATCCGATCTCCCTGCTTGCCAACGTCTCGTCGAGCAGCAAGGCTGTGGCCGAGCGCGCCACCACCTTCATCTTCTTCGGCGTCGCAGTGGTCGTTGGCGCGTGGTTGGCGAGACGGATCTCGAGGGACCGTCGGATTATCGAGCGGGTCGCCACGATCGGCGTGGCAACCGTTGTCTCCGTGGGCAGCCTGCTCTTCGGCATAGGGCCGCCGGTGGATCTCTTGCCCGGGCCCTATGTCGTCGGCGGAGATGATCTGTCAGTGGGCTCCCCCTCACTGGCGGTAGCCCACTGGGCCGCCACCCACCTGCCGGCGGGTTCCCACGTTGCGGCCGACATAGACAACAGCGTGCTACTGAACGCCATCGGTGGCGTGGAACCGGTGACCGCCGAATCAGGGCTGATCAATCCGGAACTGCTCTTCTTCGACAAGTCGCTCAGCCTGTACGACATCTACCTCATCCGAAAGGCCGACGTCCGCTACATCATCATCGACGACCGACTCGCTCAGGGGCTCCCGCTGTACGGAACCTACATCGCCATGGGTGAACCGCCCACTCGACTCACCCTGGGCGAACTCAACAAATACAACTCGTATCCATTCGTCAAGCGCATCTACGACAACGGTCCGATCCAGGTATACGACGTGACGGATCTGCTCCCCCCCTCCCACCGGGCTCCACCTGCGGGCCCCCCGGTGGGAGGGACAGGTCTTGACGTGGGTCTCTTCCTCCTGGCCGTGCTGGTCGCCGTGATGTGGGTGCTCAGACTGCGCCGCCGCTCGGAGCCGGTCCATGACGCAGTGCACCTCGTGGTGTGCGGGGTGGTGGGCGCACTCGTGCTCGGTGTCTTCGGCGCCTTCCTCATCCGGCTGACCCACGTGCCACCCAAGGCGGCGGCCATCGTCGTCTTGCTCGTGCTCCTGGCGCTGAGCCTGCGCCCAGCGAACTGGCACCCGCGCCGATTGGCGGTCATCCGCCGACAGTCGACCGAGACTCCCGGACCATCGGCGTCACCCGCCGGGGCCTTCGACGTCTTCTCCCCCGTTGAACCGCAAGCTGGCCCGACGACCGCCGTAGGCTCCTTGTCCGACACCAGCCAACCGGACCCCATGTCGTCCATCCGTGCACCAAGCAGAACCCGTCGAGCGCGATCCCAAGTGTTCCTCGGTGGTCTCGGGCTGCTGCTCTTCGCCCTGGGTGCCTCCTTGGCCACGGTGGCGTCACTCAAGGAGTGGACGCCTCCCCCCGAGCTTTCGGTCACCACTGGGCCCCCGGCGCTGTCCATCGTCGGTGGACCCCCGGCGCTGTCCGCCGGCAATCGGACCCTCGACCGTTCGGTCGCAGACGTGCAGCTCGGTTCGGCGGGCCCCATCGCCGCCAGCATCGAGGTCACCCGAGGTGGCAGAAGGGTCTGGCAATCCCGCCTGGCGCAGACCACCGCGGCTCAGAGCGTCGACCTTCCCGCGGACCTGCTCCACCAGGGTTCTCGCGTGCTGCTGGTCTCGGGTGGGCATACCCTGCGCGAGGTCGACGGCTGACCCATACCCCCTCGTTCGCATCCACCCACCCGACTGGTCCTGGGCTGAACGTGTAGCTCTGGCCGGGGTGGCCAGATGGCCCGAAGGAGCCCTGCGCAGTCCGACCGGAAGGTCGTCGGGGTCAGCAGAAGCTCAGATGGTCCGGTCCCCGCCCAGGGTGGCGGCCAGGGCGAACGGTTGCGGAACGATGCCGAGCTGTTCGAGGACCTCGAGATTCGGCACGTTGGGTGCCGGCCGGACAAGTCCGAGGAGGGAGTCTGCTCGGACCGGCAGTTCGACCGGCAAGAACTCGGTCGCGCGCAAAGCTGCGTACACGGCCAAGGGGGGGATGGGGACGAACCGAGGCCGTGGCTTGCCCTCACTGGCGGCGAAGCTGGTCAGCAGTTCCGTGAACAGAACCGGTTTGGGATAGGCCAGGCCCACGGGGAGGGCGGGCAATCGCTCAGCCCGGGCCAGGGCGACCACGGCAGCCGCGAAATCCTGCTCGGAAACGGTGAATTGATGTGCTCCGGGCCCGAAGTCGGGAAGCACGGGAAGGGTGGCCAGCCGGCGCAGCGTCCCGGCCATACCACCCCCCCCGGCTCCGTAGACCAAACCGGGGCGGACGACGCACAACCCGCGAGCCCGGGCCGCGATCTCCATTGCCAGCTTGGCCCGACCGTACAACTGACGTGTCCCCGCATACGCCGACATCGACGACAGAGCGATGGTACGTCGGACCCCCCTCGATACGGCCTGGTCGAACAGCGCGACGGCGCCGAAGACGTTCGACTGCCAGATGTCGGCCCGGCCGGTCAGCGCCATGTCGTAGGCACAGTGGACGAGCAGGTCGACGCCATCCAAGGCATCGGACGAGCCGACCGAGTTCAGGTCGAAGAAGCGGTCGCGGCTCCCCGGGGCCGGGGACCGAACCAGCCGACGGACCGCGTACCCGGCCGATCCGAAGGCGGTCACCAGGACCGAACCCAGGTAGCCGCTGGCTCCGGTGATGGCAACGACCGGAGGCCCGCTTGGCCTGGGGGTTCTGGGCCTCCGGGCACTCGTCATCGGGGGCTCCCGAGCGTTTCGCTGGCGATGCGGTGGGCGTTGGCCATGATCGTCAAGGTGAACGTCGTGGCAGGCACGCCCGGGAAGACCGATGCGTCCACCAGGTGGATGTGGTCCCACGCGGCGAGACGGCCCGTCCGGTCGGTGCTGGTTGCCGTCCGGGTCCGATCGTGCGGGAAGCTGGCGCCGAAGTGGTAGCTCTTGGCCGCCGCAGAGAGGGAGATCCTGGGGATCGCCGGCCAGAGGTCCAGGGCAGGGGCGACCTTCAGCATCGAGCGCACCAGGCCTTGCAAGAGGGGCGGCCAACGGTCGCCCGGTTCGCGGTCGATCTCCAGGTCGGGCAACCGGTCGTTACCGCCCGATGTCCGACGCGCCACGACCTTCAGCCTCGGTGACCGCCAACCCGGCACGTAGCCGAGACCGACCGAGATCCGCCGCAGCACCGCCGCCAGCGCGGGTTCCGCGTGCGGACGACGGAGCGCGCCCGGGAGAGATCCGAGAAAGGCCGGGTTGTAGTCGTAGAAGTGGACCACAGAGAGATCGACTCCCTCACCGGTGGCGTCGTAGAGGAGATTGAACTGGTTGAGGGTGAAGCTCCGCTCAGAACGAGGGTCCGGAACGGGTCGCCTCGAAATCGTGGGCATCACGAACTGCAGCGACTCTTGCAAGTAGACGGCCCGGTCGAGGGCGCCGAGGGAGCCGAGCACCAGCCGCGTGGTGCCGATCCCGCCACAGGCCACGAAGATGCGGTCGGCGGTGAGGCGTTCCAGCCGGCCCGACTTCGTACTCCGGACCAGCACCTGCGGGTGACCGTCGACTTCGTCGAGACGGCCGGCAAGGACGTCTGGTCGGTAGCTGCTGCGCT
>Ga0116223_10005183_pt1 | contig 11073 bp, 10 predicted proteins | sample Sb_taG_3_FD_90092 | JGI IMG/M metagenome (GOLD analysis project Ga0116223, IMG submission 90092) | Peat soil microbial communities from Weissenstadt, Germany - Sb_50d_a_PC metaG | ecosystem: Environmental > Terrestrial > Soil > Wetlands > Peat | place: Germany: Weissenstadt | collected 2010-09-21 | reverse complement strand
TGCAGCCCGGCGTCGGCGTCGTCCCGGTACAGGCCGAACAGCTTGGGCAGCAGTACGTCCCGCTCGCTCGGCGCAAGCTCTTTCTCCCCAAATTCCCCCAGGGCCAGCAGCAAGGCACGGCGAACGGACACATCCTCTTCCTCATCGAGCCACTTGACGATGGCCTTCGGGTCGGCCCCCAGCGGACTCAGGCGGTGGATCAGGTAGCTCCGCACCCTTGGGTCCGGGCTGTGCCGCAGAACCGGCCACACCTTGTCGGCCCGGCCCATCCTCAGCAGAGCCACCGCCGCATTCGCCTGCCGTTTGGCCAGATGCTCCTTGTCGTCTTCCGGCACCACCGGCCGGTGCCAGACCGAGGCCGTCACCAGGGGTTGGTCCGCCCCAACCTCTCTTACCGAGAGGGACGCCGGGCGGTAGCCCCGGTCGAACAACGCCCGGCAGCGGGCCAGGTGCCCCGCCGGGTCCAGGCCGTGGACCTCGCTGGAGGACCGCCCCGCCGCCGAATGCCACACGGCGCTGTAAAGCCGCTCCGGCCGACCCGCCCACAGCAGGGCCACGAAGTCCGCCCGCCCCTGGATCGGATCGAGGTCCGGGTCGCTCTGCATGTGCCGGTAATCGGAGTAGCCGCTGGCGACCGCCTCCTGGAGCCAGGCGGCGGCCCGATCCCCATAGGACTTGCTCCGGGCAGCGTCCTTACCGGCCACTGCCTGGGAAGCCAGGGCATAGGCGCAGGCCGCATCGTACAGGAAGCTGGCTGGCTTGGCGTTGGCGGTGATCGCCGCCTCTAGCCGCTTGAGGCCCTCGGCGTCTTCCCCCAGATAGGCCGACACCACCGCCTCCAGATACGCCTTCTGGCTGGCCTCGGTGCCGAGTTCCTGCAACGTGGCGAGGTCGGCCTTGGCCTCCTTCGCTTCGCCGAGATGGGCGTGGGCGATAGCCCGCAACTGATAGGCCGGGGCCAATTTGGGAAACTGGCCGATCACCCAGGACAGATGACAGATCTTCGAGAGCTTGGTCGAACTCGGCCCGATGGAAATGCGCTTCGGCCCGCCGGAAGCGGGCGTTGGCGTCCTCCGGCTTGGCTCGCAGTTGCTTCTCGGCCTCAGCGAGTTGCTGCGTGAACCGCTCCCTGGTGCCGGGGATTGGCCCCGCCTGGCCGACCTGGACATCGACCTGCAATTCCCCAGCATGGTTGTCGCCGGAGTAGTCGGCCTCGGTCATGTCGAAGGAGTGGTCCGCCGTGGCTGCCGGGCCTTGGGCTTTGGTCCAGACGACTCCAAAGCGTGCTTTCCCATCCGTACCCGCCAATGGCGACAATAGAGTGAGACGGTAGCCATCCGTGCGAAGGGAGGCCGCCTTCGTTTGCAGTTGATCCACGTCCAGGCCGACTTCCAGGTGAGCAATGCCTGCATCCGCCGTAGACTTAACCCACAGGGCGGCGTAGTGTTCCGTGGGGCCATTCTCGGCAGGGTGCAGGTAGCCGCTCACGTCCACGGGCCGGAACCCTTGTCGTTGCCGCTCCGCATCCTGCGTCCGCATCCCTTCGGCGGAGAGGCTGTGTGCCAGGTGCCAATCCTGGCCGTCCCGTGTCCAGACCGCCGCCACCTGCACCGCCTTCCCAGCCAGATACGGGCGAAAGCGGGTAGGCCGATAACCCGAAGACCGTAGCCCTCGGCCAAAGTCAGGAAGTCCCCCAACAGCATCGTCTGCGTGAAGGCGAACCGTTCGGTCAGGATGCCCTGGGCCGCCTCGATTTGCTGTTTCAGTGCCGGAGCAGGCTCCTGCCACGAGGGGTTCAGCGGGGCGTTGTTCCACTTCGGTTGCGGTTGCTTGTCTACCTCGGCGCTCAGGAGCGATGCCGCCTGCTCGCCGTGGGCCTGGCACTTCGGGTACAGGACGGCGAACTGCTTGTCGTCGCCGTCCAGGAGCAGGTCGGCCAGAACGCTGGAGTGGTCGCTGGCCTAGTCGGCGAGGATGGTGGTGGCGAACGAGCGCTCGGCATCTGGCCGCCCTCGGTTGCGGTAGACCTCGGCCAGTGGCTCCAGCAGTCGCTCCCGCACGGGACGGAGCATCTCCAGCAGAGGCGTGTAGTGGCTGGGGTTCTGCTGCATGGCGGCGAGCAGGTGACCGGTGACGAACGCCGATGCCTTCTGCCAGCGCCGCCGGTTGCTGTCGTCCTCGGTCACGTCGTAGCTGGTCAGGGCACAGGCCGCCCGGAAGCGCTGCTCCGGCTGCACCTGCGCATCGTCCAGCACGCCCCACAGCCGCTCGATCAACTCCTCCTTGTGCGGCTGCAAGGCGTCCCGGATGACAGCCACTTCCTGCGGCTCGCCGCCAAACAGCCGCCCGTACAGGTACTCCACCTGGCCCTGGTCCACGGGCAGCAGCGCTAGGCTGGCGTGCAGATGTTCCTTCAGATGCTCCTTGGAGTTATCCGGGGCCTCTTGGGCATGGCGCAACAACAGGGGATCGGCCCAGCGGCGGTAGTGCGGCAGTTGTTCCACCAGGCGTGGTACATCCCCCGTTTCCACAGTGACAACGGTCTCGACCAGCGCTTCGGCCCGCAGCCGGCCGTGGATTTCGTAACCGCCCCAACCGAGCAGCGACAAGACCAGCAGAAGGGCCATACCCCGCACGACATGGTAACGGGTCGCCTTCCGCATCATCTTCTGCTGCGGCGGCGGCGTCCAGTCCGTCTTGCGGGTGAGCAGGCGGATGTTGGCCCACTCCCACCAGGCGGGCAGATGCCGGTTCTCCGGCTTGGCGCTCCACAACGCTGCTCGTTCCGTCAGGCGAAGTTCGGCCCTTCCTCGCCTCGTCTCCTTCTGCTTGCGGGTGAGCCAGTCCCGCAAGGAATGGACGAGGTAGTCGTGTGTCAACACGAAGAACCGGCCGCCCGCAGGCCCAAGCGTCGGCTGGCCTTCCCCCTCCACCCCTTCGGGGTCGGTCGGCGTGATGAGACGCAGTTCCCCGTCGAGGATGCGCAGCAGGGCGTCGAAGTCCCTGGGCCGTCCCCCATAGCCCGATGCGGCCAGCAAGTCCTGGTGCGAACGCATCTGGCCCTTGATGTCGGTCCCGGTTTCTGGCAGCAGGCCCTTCAAGACGGCCTGGGCGGCTCGCTGGTGCAGTCGGTACTGCGGCGGGGCGGTCGCAGCGGCGCAGGTTTCTTCGAGGAAGGTGACGCCCACCCCCTCCATGCCGCCGATTTCCTTCAGGGTGGCGGGAGTCCACGGCTTGCCCTTCACCATCTCCGCAAAGAGGGCCAGTCTTACGGAGATGATCTTCCCGTCCTGGGACAAGCCTGCAACGGCTTGATCGAGGAAAGAAGCCTGCGCTTTCGTCAGCGCTGAGGCGCCTTCCGGCAGCGCCCCAAAAGCCCGGCCGAATGCCGTCAGCACTTTCTTCGCATGGCGTGGGTCGAAGAGATCGACCAGCGCCATATTGCGGCCCTGGAGAAGCTCGACCTCCAGGTCGCCCATAAAACGGCTGACGGCGAGCCAGAAATCGTCCCGCACCATGACGACGCACTGCACACGGCCGCCGTCGCATTGCCGCAGCGATTGCGCCAGTTCCGGGTTCTCCTCCGCCTTCTTGGCGTGCAGCCATTGCTCGAACTGGTCAAGGACGATCAGCACCTTCTTACCACCTGGAATACCTCTCCCTCTGCGAAGGGCAGCAATCGTCTCGATCAGGTCAAGATTACCCGGCAGGTCAGGACACGCCTTGCGTAGCCCCTTCAGCAGCCGGGCCTCCGTTTCATCGGGAGCCGCCTCGATATAGACCGGGATCATGTCGTCGGACAGCCGTGGCAGCAGGCCCGCCTTCACCAGCGACGACTTGCCGCACCCGGAAGGCCCGTAGAGCAGCCCCACGGCGAAGGTGTTGTCGGCGTCCCTCTCCTCGATCCGGTTTATCCAGAACCGAATGCTGTCGGGCAAACCATCTCGGTCACGGGGGCCGGGCAGCAGTTCGAGGAAGAAGTCCTTGTCATGGGCGTCGAAGGAGCGCAGGCCCTTCGGCACGATCTTGACGGGCTGGCTGTCCGAGGTCGGTGGAGTGGCCGTGGCCGATGAACGAGACGCTCCCGAAGCAGGGGAAAGCGGAACGACCGGCGTGCCCGAGGAAGAGCCCACGCCCTGCTCAGCGGAAGCGTACTGCTGGCTGACGCTCTGTCGGGCCAGGAAGTGCCGCAGGTCGTCGTCCAAGTCTTTGCCTGTCGAGTACCGCTCCGAGGCCCGCTTCGAGAGGGCTTTCAGACAGATGCGGTCCAGTTCCTTGGGGATACCATCGTCGATCTGCCGGGGCGGGCGAGCCTCGAAGCTGGTGATCTGCTCCAGAAGCTCCGCTCGTGTCTCGCCCCGGAAAGGACGCCGCCCGGTTAGCAGTTCGTAAAAGACCACGCCCAGGCTGAAGATGTCCGAGCGGCCATCGACCCGGTGGCCCTCGCCTCGGGCCTGCTCCGGGCTCATGTAGGGCACAGGGCCGCCGAACCCCGGCCCCTTGCCGAAGTCCTCTTCTCGCAAGGCCAAGCCGAAGTCGGCGACATGAGGCTCGCCGCCGGTGTCGATGAGAATGTTGGCCGGCTTGATGTCCCGGTGGACCAGTCCCTTCCGGTGGGCGTAATGGAGAGCTTCAGCTATCGTCGCAACGAGTTCCGCCGACTCGCTGAACGATGGCCTACTCTCCTTGAGCTTCTTGGCGAGGTCGCTGCCTTCGATGAACTTACTGACGACGAAGGGCAACCCGTCCTCGGTAGCGCCAACGTCGTGAACGGGGACGATATGCGGGTGGTCGAGGCTGGCGAGGATGCGGGCCTCGGCCAAGTATGCCTCAACGTCTTCGGGCGATGAAATCCGCTCCCGGTGCGGCACTTTGATGGCGACCGGGCGGTGAAGCTGGTCATCGTGGGCCAAGTAGACGATCCCGAAGCCTCCCTGGCCCAGCATCCGCTCCACTCGATAGCGACCGATGCGCTGCGGCAGGTTGGGCGGTGCGGCATCTACGCCGGGCACTTCAGGGGTGGTCGGGACGAGAGGGCCGGTCAGGACTTCGGGCTCGCTCCTGGGCGGCAGCCTCCCTGGGCGGCGGTCGGGATGCGGGATCGGCTGGCCTGAATGCTACCAGGGAGCAACGCTCGCCGCAAATGTTTACGCCGGCCGAGGAGCGTGCTGGCAGGGGTCAGGTTCGAGAACGTGCGCTCGACCTGGCGACAGCGCTCTTGCAAATGGCCGGGGAGCCGTTAAGATGCCGCCCTTATGTCTGCGGCACGCCGTCACGGATGACATCAACGTGTTGCGGAACAGCACGGAGGGGCTGGCCCACGGACGGGGTAGGCCCCTTGTTCTTCACCCGCCCCGACCGGCCACCCGATCTTGCCCCGTCAGCCCTGATTATTGACCGCAAACGCCCTTGGTCCCGGAAAACCTGCGCCTCAGCCGCAGAAAGCCCTTGCCTACGGGACGGCGGGCACTATACTGACCTACAGACGCCCCTACGGCACCGGACGTGCTACCCTTTCCCCTGCCCTTGAGAACACCTGCTTCTGAAACCTCTTCTCGTTGGCCTCACCAAATTCGCTGGGAACTCCATGACGATGCGGACTCATTCCGCCGGCCCGACCACGGGCGGCGCACCTTCTTCACACATCAGGCGCCTACAGCGTGCCTTCCTCGCCGCCGAACTCGACCTTGGCGAGCGGATGTATGCGGCGGGGATCGATGACGGCTTCCTCGGGGCGCAGATCGCCGCCCTGTGGCAGAGACTTCGCCGGGCCGAAGCGGCACGGCTCCCGCTCGGGCCACTCCTCGCCCAACGCCGGGAACTGCTGCTCCAATTGGCCGCTGCGGCGCTCGAAGTAGAAGCCCCGCTGCCGGGTGCCGAAGCCGAGTACGGCAGGGCGAGGACGGCCCAGGCGGCACTCAAGAAGGAAGCCGAAGGGAGAACCGTCACGGCAAGGCCCGAGTTGGCGTCGGTCGGCGCTTGAGGACCGGCACGCTGCTGGCCGGCGCCTCACGGCACAAGCCATCCCGCAGCGCCCCGTCCCCTCACTGCTCCGTGGACCGGGCCGACCTATTCTGGCCCCGTTCTTAATCCACGAAGGCGAAGCAGCGAAACGGCACTCGGCGGGCGACGGTGCCGTCCTCGAAAAACAGATCGGCGACCTCGGTGGGGCCTCGCTTCGTCTCCGCCACATAGGGCCGGACCTGCGCCTGGAGGCGGTCGCCCTTGCGGATGACGACTCGCTCCAACGGCTGTTTCGTCGAGTCTTCGAGATCGGCCACGAACTCGGCGGCGAACTGGATCGTGTGGGACATGATGCTTCCTCCGGCTGCGGCTCCACTACCCTGCGCTCAACCCACGTCAGCCAGTGCTGGTATCCGCCGGGTGTCGTCCTGTTCGGCGCTGCGCCGGTGTGCCCGACCGCTCTCGACACGCTTCGGCTGCGCCACCCGCAGCAGCAGTTGGCCCCAGCCCTCGTGGGCGGACGGAAGAAACGTCGGCCAGTTCTGCTCGGCGAAGCGGAGCGCCTCGTCGGGAGTCGTTCGCTGCCTCACTTCCGTGTACCAGAGATAGGCGGCGAACTGAGCGGACACCTTCAGCGGGTTCATGTGACCTCCTGGGTCAAATCCGGCGTTAGCAGCCCGTTGAAAAAGGCATCCAGAAGCTGAAGCTCGACCAATCATGCTCGCAGGAAATTCACTTGACCTTGAGCTTTGGAACGACTTTTTCAACGGGCTGCTAGGGAGGAAACGACAAGGTGCCGAGTTCAGCAGCAGACACGAGGCAAGCTGCGGGCCTCGTCCTCGGCCTGCGGTGCAGAACGATGGTGAAAGCAAGAGGCGTGCCAGCCCGACGAGTCTGAGCCCCTGCTCGGTGCCGGAGAAGCCCGAGCGGCCTCCTGTAGCCGCCCGCTCTTGGCGGTGTAACTTCTGTCCCGGTAACCGCTTTCGGGTTGAAGGAATCCAGCAGACGGTCTACATCGGCGGCGGGCAAGGGTGACGCCGAGGGAGGAGAAACTCGTGGGCCGACTGGTGACGGCGATGGCGATGATTGCCCCCAGTTTCCCTGGCTTCCCGGCTCGAATTTGGCGGTGAGGCAGAACTTCCCACAAGTGTGACGAGAGTTGCCTACCCTCGGGGTGCGCAGGTGGATTGCTGCCGTAGCAAGCCGGGCTCAACGCCCATTCGACCCTCCTTCCTTCTCGACCGATCTGCCGACTTCCTTCCTCGTCGGCACGGGGTTATACTGGCAGCAGTCGCCCGCCGTGAGATTCTGGTCACTTGCAGGCGGAAGCGAGGCCCCCAATGGACGAACCCGAAGCCGACGACCTGCGGCAGCAGTTTCAAGAGTTGCGTCAGGCGAAGGCCCGCTGGCAAGCCCTGGCGATCATCTCCCTGAGCGTCCTGGCGCTGCTCCTTACTGGCGGGCGGGGCCACCCTGTTGACGGGGGGACTGCTCATGGGTCAGCGGATGCGTGAAGAGGCGATGCGTGCCGAGGAGGCGGAGATGGAAGCCCGAGAGCAGGCCGAGCAGGCCCGGATGGAAGCCGAGCGGGCCAGGGATGCGGAAATGCAGGCCCGGATGCGTGCCGAGGAGGCCGCCCGCCAAGCCAAAGAGAACGGAAAAGCGGCCGAGCCAGGCCATCGATAAACGTACCGCAGGCCCATTCGCACTGCCGTTTCGAGCCTGACCGTCACGAACAGGGACGACCGGAGGCCAGGGCCAACACACGACTTCGCAGACCGACACGCCTGCGCTGCGGTCGAGAAACGAAAAGGCCCTCCCGGCAAGCAGGAGGGCTACTGCTGGAGGAGATCGCTCACTCCGACAGCACTTCGGCGAGTTCCTTGACCGCCTCCGCACCGAGCTTCTCGACCAGTCCCTTCACCGCCCGAATGTCCTCGACGCTGATGCCGCCGTTCGTGCCACCGACCCTGGGAGATGCCTTCGGCGGCGCCGGTGTCTTTGACGGTGCAGGTGTCGGCTCCGGGGCTGGTGCAGCAGGCTGGCGGATAATACCGCTCTTCTTGGCGGCATCCCTCAAGATGCTGCTCTTGTAAGTGGAGATCATCTTCGTGTCCATGTCGAGGTCGAACTTCTTCTTCAGGTGGTCCTGGATGTCTTTGGGCTGGGCGTCGTTGCCGAGTTCGGCCAACGTCTGCCGCACGCAGTCCATCTTGTTAATCGTCTTCCACGCTCGGTTCTTCGGTATTCCCCGTGGCATGGTTGTACCTCAATGAAGTGTGCTGGGTGTTGTCGTGTTTGGCCCACGGCGCCTATCGTATGACCCTTCTGACGGTTGGTGCAAGAGTCCAGGTCAAGATTGCGGGAGTCACGGTGGCAGACTTTGCCGGTTGGGGTGAGGACAGGGACCGGCGAAGGCATCATCCATCGAGATCATCAGGCGTGACCTTCCCGGCCGGCGAGAGAGAAACGCTCGGGTAGAGGGTGGCCAGACGGATGACGATGGCCCTCGCCACTTCCTGGTTGTAGCCGGGGTAGCCGCCTGTCGGACCGACCCCGGATTGCTTGGCCCGCATGACTTCCTCGGCCTCCCGGACGGCCTCGGCCACGATTTCCGTCCACTGCTCAGACAGGAGGATGGCCTGGACGATCTCCTTGGGGTCGTGGCTGTCGCCGACCGCCTCGGACAGCCAGTTGGGCAGCATCCTGCTCGTGTCGCTCATCGCCGCTTTCCCCTTGAGAATGCTCCCCTTGTCGGTGGAGATCATCTCCGTGTTCATGTCGAGAACGAACGTTCTCCAGAGGAAGTCGTGAATGTCCTCGGGCGGCGGCAGGCTGAAGCGAGGACCCGAATTCAAGCCTCCTTTTGCAACCGGCGAGAGGCGCAGCAGATGGGGCCTTTGCGCTGCGCCGGGACTCTTGGCGGCCTTTCCCCTGCATTGCTACTGACATGACCCGCCTGACTTGCTATGGCCTTTCCCCGGCCGACAAGCACGAGGCGTGGAAGGCTTTCTTCAAGCGCCTTCTCGGCCGACGAAAGGAATCCACAATGGCTTATCAGGACGAATTCGCCCGAGCGAAGAGGGCGGCAGGGGCCAAGATGGCATTCTGCGTACACCTGGCGGTCTACCTGCTCGTGAGCGCCCTGCTCATCGCCATCAACCTCCTCACTTCCGCCGGGCACCTCTGGTTCCAGTGGCCGCTGCTCGGTTGGGGCATCGGCGTCCTCGTTCACGCCCTCGTGACCTTCGTGCTGCCGAAGGGGACGGGCATGAAACGGCGGAGGATCGAACGGGAGATGCGGCGCAGCGCCTTGAAGAAGTCCTAGCCCGCCGTGTCGAGGCGACGGCCACGGCAGGACTTTCCCTCGCACGTCGCACGGCACGGGGCGCACGTCTTGGCCGGGAGGTCCAGCCGGCGTACCGCCATCGCCCGCCGGCTGGGATGGCCAGGACTGCCCAGTTCGCCCTTTGAGAAGGTGAAGCAAGGCAGGAGACGTTGGGAGTGGAAAAGAGCCGGGGGCGCTTGCAACGCCACTTCCCCGGAGTACAATAGAGTTAGCTAAGCCAGTCCGAACGTGAGCCTCGATCCCCGGAGGTGGTTGCTCGGTGGCATCGGCATCTACGGCCCTGGACGGCACGGCGTCTTCGCCGTGACAATCCCCCAGGAAACCCGATAAGTAACTCCCGGTCCCATCGCAGCGACGGCTTCCACGGCATCAAGCGAAGGAGGTACGCCAGTCGATACTCTAACGCAGCAGTTGGCGGAACCTGTGGCCGGTCGGATTTCGGCTCATACGGCCTTGGGTGGCTCCGGCTCTCCTCGTGGGCTGTGCCCCCAAATGCTTGAAAAGTAACTACCGATCCGACCGCCCGAACGGGTTCCGGTTCGTCGCATCGAAGAAGCAGCCCGCAGCGCCAAGAAGGGCCTATCTGGCGCTGCGGGCTGCGTCGTTCTTGTCTTGGTGTCGATGTCCGCCAGTATCGCTTCGACCACAAGACGACGGCCTTCCACAGAAGCAAGGCTCAGATTCCCGGCGGTTTGTTGGGCTGATGTTGCATCGTCCAATCCCGCTTCGTGCCGGCTATAACCTCAACGATGCTCGGGAATTGGGGCCGAGGTGACGTTCAGCGTCAGGCGGCCACCTGAAATGTCCACTTCGTAGTCAACGACGATCTTGCGGAGGTCAGGGAACAACTTCGCCCGCCGTTCCGCAACGAAGTCCATAAGCTGGATAGCCACGCCGGTGTCCTCGGCACTCCCGTCTTTCGGGACGAAGCGGTCGATCAGGTCTTTTTCGATGCTCGGTTGTTTGTCGGGTGGGACCATCGACTTGTTCCAGCCAGCGATGGTCAGCGAGATGATCGCCTCCGCTCGCTCGGCGGTCTTGCCGTGCTGCTTGAGCAACGGCTCCGCAAGCTGGAGGATCACAGCCGACATTTTGGGTTCATTTTCGGGCGTTGGGATTTCGCCTTTCACTCCCAACGCAGCCAGCCGCTCCCAGCGTTCCTTGTCCTTGCTTGTCATGCGTTTTGCTCCTGGTGCTTGACGGCAACTGAATGGTAAGGCGGCGGTCGAGAATGCTCAGGACCGCTCGGCTGACGATGGAAGAAGGGAGTCTTCACTTCTTCTTCGTCACCTTCTCCAGAAACTCGAACAACGCCTGGGTCGGCTTGTCGTCAGGCATTCCCAGGTCGGCATTGATGGTGTCGTGGGTCTTCCCCTCGGCCGGATAGGCTTTTGCCGACACGCCCGCCTCCTGCAACGCCTTGGCCAGTCGTTGCGACTGCGCCTTGGTTTCCGGGTGAGCCGCAACGTGGAGGATCAGGAAGGGCGGGATGTTCTTCCCTTTAGCGACGTGTGTGACCGGAGACAAGTCCTTCTGGCTGTCCGCATCGCCAAACTTCTGCTTGTATCTGTCCGCCCGCTTCTGATCCACGGTCTGAATCTGCAAGGGCACGTCGTAGGTGTCGCCGTCCACCGGCACGCAGCCCTTGATGATCGACAGCGACAAGCCCTCGGCCTTGAGATGGCGGTCGTCAGTGCAGACCAGGGCGGCCAGTTGCGCCCCGGCGGAATGCCCCATGACGAAGATCGTGTCGGGATCGC
>Ga0116223_10005180_pt1 | contig 11078 bp, 13 predicted proteins | sample Sb_taG_3_FD_90092 | JGI IMG/M metagenome (GOLD analysis project Ga0116223, IMG submission 90092) | Peat soil microbial communities from Weissenstadt, Germany - Sb_50d_a_PC metaG | ecosystem: Environmental > Terrestrial > Soil > Wetlands > Peat | place: Germany: Weissenstadt | collected 2010-09-21 | reverse complement strand
CGAAGGAAACCGATACCTCGAAATGAGCCGCAGCAGCATGCCGCGACCGACCCGAATCGACAAAGCGGGCTACCCGTTCACGCAGATCGAGCGAATAGGCTTTCGGCATCGCAAATCACCTCCTCGCGGAAGTGAATCACGAAACCCGCCTCACCGGAATCCCTTCGATTCAACCTGAAAATCCGGCGCTCTAGCCTCTTGGGCGGCGCAAAGATGGCGGCTAATCGCCGTCCTCTCTTTGCTTGGCGGCCAGCGCATCCCTCACGCATTTCAACAATGCTCCTGCGGTGAAAGGCTTTACGAGCCAGCCGAGCGGACGCGCCGCCACGCCGCGGGATCGCATGGCAGGACCCGCATGCGCCGTGACAAAGACACAACGAAGCGCATGGCGCTGAAGAAGCTCGGTCGCCGCGTCGATCCCGTCGTCGCCCTGCGCAAGCCGAATATCCATCAGGACGAGATCCGGTTGCTCTTGGGCAGCCAAGCTGAGGGCGTATTCGGCATTGGTCGCGATGCCGACCACGGCGAACCCGGCTTTGGCCAGCAGGTCTTCATTCTGGAGACCGACGAAGTAATCATCTTCGACGATCAGAATGCGGCGCGCTCCATCAGCTGGAACGGCGCTCCCCTCGCCCTGCGCCGCCAAACAACGCACGGGCCAGCCCGGAGTTCGAATCAGCGAAGCGAGTTCGGCTCGATCCCCATTCGCTTCGAACGGGTGGACCGGCCTCATGCGCACCACGCAGTGGGCAGCATCGTATTCGATCGTTCCGGCGCTCGAAACAATCAAGGCCGCGTGAGAGAGGCCGTCGAAGAGAAGATGGAGGTCGAGCGTTTGGGTCATCATCGTTCCGGCCATGCCGATATCGCCGGAGGCTTCCTCGAGGCCGATGAGATCTCGCAGGCTGCCGGCGGGTTCGCGAACCGGACGCCGCAAGACAATGTCGCGCTCAAGTGCAATTTCGGCAGCAGCAGACACGGGGATGCCCCTCACGCTGTGCTCCGCGGTGATGCAATCTACTGCGCGGAACACCATGCTGGAAGCTAGCAGCGCCGCCTGCAATTAGGAAGCATGTAATTTTTTATGAGAGAGGGAACCATTCGCTGAGTCTACGCCTGTAGTCAAGCACAGGCTCTTCGACGCGATGCATGATCTTCGAAAGGTCGAGTGTCAGTCTTTGTTCGGAGCCCTCAATCGGCGCCCGAACATGAAGCCGGCGGCGAGCGCGAGTCCGACAAGGGCAAGCGGTCCCACTTGCTTGGTCAAGGCCACGCCGAGTCGCAGAGCGGCTTCTTCGGGTTTCATATTGGCCTCATGCAAGACCGCGATGAGCGGTGCCATGGTTTGATCAATGCTCTCGGAGAGTTCTGCACGGCTCGCCTCGCCCGAATCTTCGGGAGGCAGATCCGCTTGAGCCGACTTTTGCGGCGGCTTCTGTCCTTTCAAACGGAACGCGACCAGACACGCGGCCGCAATCACGATTTGAAAGCCGGCGACCGAGAGGGCTGCGATGGTCGGTCGGGTCATCTCCGCGACCCAGAGATAAAGCGCGACCGACAAGAAGGCGAAGCCGGCGAGGGAAAAGATGAGCGTGACGATGAGCAGAACCATGCTAGTCAGCAGGCGCCTGCCCATAGCCTCGACGGACGCGGTGATTTCGCGCAATTGTCGGGTCAGGAATTCGATCATTTGTGCGGACGGACCAAGATTCCGATCAGGAATCCCGCGATGGCCCCGGCGAAAACGGCGGTGAATGGACTACGCTCGATCGTGTTCTCAAGATCTGCAGTGATCGCGCCGAGTCGATCCTTTGCTTCGGCTGTTTGAGCCGAGAATTTTTGCCGAGCCTCGTCCGCCGCGCCGAGCACCTGTTGCTTGGCCGAGGCGGCCTGATTCTGAACGAGCTCAAGCACTGAAGCGGAAAGCTTGGAGATATCTTCGCGAAGGTCGGCGAGATCGGCACCAAGGTCGCGTCGAGCTTGCTCTCCGATGTGTTCGAAGTCTGACATATCGTTCTCCATACCCTTTGGGTTGCGGATGCACTATCATCATTCAGGGCAACCAGCACGCGCGTGGAAGCCATGTGTCGCACCCATGATTATTATGCGCTATTATTAATCATAACTGCGCTTCGCGCACTTCGATTGCGCTATCGGCCCTATTCGCGGGTTCCACTGCATGGGTAAGGTATTCGCGGGGGTGCCACTGCGCGGATCGATGGCAAAGGTCCTTCAAGCAACGGTCGAGGCCACGAAACCGTTCCATGCCCCTTGTCGGAACCTTCATCGGCGCGGCGCGTTGGTCCGCATAGGCCAAAATACAGGCAATCATCACGAGGGATGACGCATGACCAATTCGATCGACTTCCCGAACAGAACATCCACCCGAGGATTCGCGTCCATGGATCCCGAGAAGCAGCGTGCGATCGCCCGCAAAGGGGGTGAGAGCGTGCCCCACGAAAAGCGGAGTTTTTCACAAAATCCCGGTCTCGCGGCCCTGGCCGGTCGCAAGGGCGGCCAAAGTGTCAGCCCGAACAAACGGAGCTTTTCGCAGAATCATCAGCTGGCTTCGGAGGCCGGACGCAAAGGCGGCCATGCCTCGCATGGTAGCCCAAAAGCGATGAAATATTGACAATGTGAGGAGGAGCGGTGCGTCAGGCGCCGGCCCCTGCACGTAAGCCCTTGCCGTGATTGCTGAAAATCGGCGCGCTGCGGCTGATGCCGTCGCATTGGCTCGGCGCAAAAACGGGGTGCCACCCCGACCGCCTCACGGCCCGCGTACATCTGTTTCCCTTGCCTCAATTTCTGGCGGCACAGCTTAAGCTGGATGCCTCGCGGCAACTGGGACTGCCGGCCGCTCCACGCCGTCCGGCAGTTGATGGCGGAACAAAACAGAAACTAAAGCTGCCATTCGAGGCGAATCCATACTGAGGCGGTCGCGGTGTAGTCGGAAGTGGGGTTGTTTTTGGCGCCGGAGCGTCCGTCGAGCTTGGCATGCCGTGGGACCTTACCAAGGAAATCCAAAACGGCTCACCCCGGCAAAACTTCGCGCGTTGAACGAAGGCAAAGCGCAGGCTCCTCGCTTGCCGGAACGGCGTACTTGAACTCTGCCGTCAGCGTTCAATTTACGCATTCGCCTTCAGACGTGAGTTTCAATCTTGCCTCCCAGAGCTCTCTTCTTCGATGTCTTCGGCACGCTCGTCGATTGGCGCAGCGGCGTCGCGCGGGAAGCCGAAAGATCGCTAGCACCGCGCGGCGTCTCGCTCGATTGGCTCGCCTTCGCGGACGCCTGGCGCGGCGAATACCAGACCGGCATGGAGGAGGTGCGCAGGGGCCGCAGCGGCTTTGTCCGGCTCGACATCATCCACCGCCGCAACCTCGAGCGCATCCTGCCGCGCTTCGGGCTCGAGGATCTCGACGAGGAGACGCGCGCGGATCTCAATCTCGCTTGGCATCGGCTCGATGTCTTGCCGGATGTGCCGGGCGCCCTCGCGCGCCTGCGAACGCGCTTTCTGCTGGCGCCGGTCTCGAACGGCAATATTGCGATTCAAGTCGATCTCGCCCGCCGCAACAGCCTCATCTGGGACGCGATCCTCGGCGGCGAGGTCGCCCGCGATTACAAGCCGAAGCCGCAGGTTTATCTCAGCGCAGCGGAGACATTCGGCGTGCCGCCAGAGGCCTGCATGATGGTCGCGGCCCATTCGTCAGATCTCGAAGCGGCGGCCGCCTGCGGCTTACGCACCGGGCATATCGCGCGGCCGAACGAGCACGGCCCCGGCAAGGGCGAGAGCCGCCCTTCGGTCCCAGTCGACATTGCGGCCGCCGATCTCGGCGCCTTCGCCGCCGCACTGGGTGCTTGAGCCCAAGACAAGGACTGTGCGGATACCTTTTGACGCCAGGAGTCGCGCCTCCGCCGCCAGGTTCGAAATCAGCGATGAGATGCGTCGGGCGCCGCCCGCGATGTCGCGCGAAATTGGTCGGAGTGAGAGTCCGCTAAACTGCTATCCAAGGCAATTCGAGGTCGTCCTCTGTATCCATTGTTTTTCATTGGTTTAATATCTCATGCGTCTTTCTGTGTCCGCCCCCATCTGATATAATTCGCGTCGAATTGTAAGACTGATTGTAAGACCGAGTGGCGGCCATGGCGGGCGGAAAGCAGAAACTGACGGCGCGGACAGCGGCGACCTCGAAACCCGGGGCGTTATGGCGATGGCGGGGGCCTTTATCTGGTGGTGTCCCCGAGCGGCGCGCGCAACTGGGTCTACCGTTTCACATTCGGCGGCAGGGTAACGGAAACGGGGCTCGGATCGGCGGCCGTAGTGTCACTTGCCGAGGCACGAGACAAGGCGCGTGACACCCGGAAGCAAGTGGCAGCAGGGAAAAACCCTATCGAAGTGAAGCGCCAAGCCGCGATAATCGAAGCGGGAATTCCGACGTTCGGCGCCGTCGCGGATGCGCTGATTGCCGCAAAGGAAAGCGGATGGCGCAACGAAAAGCACCGGGCGCAATGGCGCTCGGCCCTCACCGATTTGGCTGCGCCACTTCGCTCCCGTCCCGTAGATGAAATCGACACAGCGGCAGTTCTGGGCGTCCTCACGCCCCTTTGGCAGGCGAAGCCGGAAACCGCTTCCCGATTGCGCGGGCGCATCGAAGCGGTTCTGGACGCGGCCAAGGCGCAAGGCCATCGATCAGGCGAAAACCCGGCGGGGCATGGCGCGGGCACCTTTCACACCTCCTGCCGAAGCACGGGAGGCTCACGCGCGGCCATCACGCAGCGATGGATTATCGGGACATCCCAGCTTTCGTCGCCCGGTTGCGCGAATGCGATGCCATCGCCGCAATGGCGCTCGAATTCGCCATTCTGACGGCGGCGCGGTCCGGCGAAGTCTATGGTGCGCGATGGTCTGAAATCGATCTTGAAGCGAGAGTCTGGACCGTTCCTGCCGGTCGCATGAAGGCCGGGCGCGAGCATCGTGTTCCTCTGTCCGAGCGCGCGCTCGCCATCCTCGAAAATTTCCATGATGCCATGACGTGCGATCTCGTTTGTCCAAGCCCTCGTGGTGGGCGGCCTCTTTCTCATGTGGCGATGGCCAAAGTGCTGCAGCGATTGCAGATTTACGGGGCGACGCCGCATGGCTTCCGATCAAGCTTCCGCGATTGGGCAGGAAACGAGACGCATTTTCCACGAGAGATTGCCGAAGCGGCGCTCGCGCATTCTGTGGGTAATGCGGTCGAGGCGGCGTACCGGCGGAGCGACGCGCTCGAAAAGAGGCGGGCGCTAGTGGAGGCGTGGGCGAATTATTGCGAGCTGGAAGCTGGTTCTTGTTGTGAAGCTGGCGCGACCGCGCTCATAATTCAAATCGCGCGGATAGGACGGCCATCCGACAAGCCGGGACGCATCGCCCGGTTTCCGCGTATTTCCTCCGATGCTCGCGGATGGGCGCGTGCCGAGATCCAAGAATGGTCAAATCTTATTATGACTGTCGGCTACTTATGGAATTCTTATTGGATTAGCGATTGCCGGATACGCTGCACTATTCGTCCCCGCGTTTGGAGGCGGTGATCTAACTTGGGCAATTGAGCGGCAAGCATCGCTCCAACTGCTGGGTTGGATCCCCACAGGGCGATCGGAAACCTCGTAATTGACATTCGTCTTCTCATACTCCGACCTCTCGATGCGTTTGCCGGACAAAACGCCCTTTTCTCGGATCGCCGCTATCGCAGCGGCAAACTGTCCTTTCTCGACCGCTAGCCGGCGTACTTCCTCTGCCTCTGCGATCAGGCTTTCGACTGAGCATGCCGCCGTCCCCCTACGAAGACGGAATCAGCACTCAGGCGGCCGGAGCAATGGGCCAGGGAAAGCTCACCGGCAGGTTGGCGGCCTCGACGAGCTTCTGCGTTAACGCCTCGTGCAACCGCGCCCATTCGGACTGTACGTCCACCGGCGGCGAGCCGTGCACCAGATTCTTCATCTGGAGCGGATCGGTTGCGAGATCGTAGAGCTCGTATTCGATGCCGCTGCCGTCGATGCCGAAATAGACCGCGTAGGTCCAGTCCCGCTCCCGCAGCGCGCGCAGGTTGGCACCGGCAGCGCCGGCCGACAGGCCGAACACGTCGTCATAGGAGAAAAGGACGGAATCTTGCACGCTCGCCGACGGATCGCGCAGCACCGGCACGATGCTCCGGCCAAGCCCATGTGACGCCAGCTCCGGCACCCCGGCCACTTCGGCGAGCGTCGGAAGGAGATCGAGGTGGGAGTAGAAGGCCTGCGTTTCGCGCGGCTCGGGATACACGAGCGGGTTGGAGACGACCAGCGGAATATGGATCATCTCTTCGTAAGCGGTGTAGCTCTTCTCCCTCATCCCATGCGACAGGCCGAGTTCGCCATGATCGGCGGTCCGAACCACGACGGTGCGCTCGGTCAGGCCGTGCGCGTCGAGTGCGTCGAGAATCGTCATGATACGCTGGTCGACGACCTTATGGAGATAGGCGTAGAAATTGACGTAGTCCCGTTGTGCATCGAAATCTGGGAGCGGCGCCGACTTGCCGAGGGCGGCGCGTGCCTCGCGTTGAATCTTGGGCTTGGTCGCGAGATCATCGGCAAAGTTGGGCGGCAGATCAATGCCGAGCCCCGCGAACTCCTCCCGCCGGTAGCCACCATCCTTCCAACCGTCCGGAAAGAAGCCGATGTCGTGCGGGTTGACCAGCGAGACGAACAGGCAAAACGGACGGCCGAGCATGCGGGCGCGCGAGATAAAATCGAGCACGCTTTCGCCGCCGACACCCGGCGTCTGCCCAGAGGCGCCCGGCGTGACGCCGCTGACATAACGTCCGTCGTTATTCGGCGTACCGCCACCGAGCGTGGCCAGTCCGTTGAAATAGCCGAACATGCCCGGCTGGCGCTCCTGGATGGCGTTCCCGGCATCCGGCGGGTTCCACTCCGCCAAGCCGTATTGGCGCTTCAGGTACGCGATATCGGCGGCCGTCCACTCCTCGCCGCCCGACCCCGGCTTGGCATTCTGTGCGAAGCCCAAGTGCCACTTGCCCTTCCACACCACGTGGTAGCCGGCACGATCCCGTAGTAGGGAACCGATATTCACGCGCTGCCGCGCGCTCGGCAGGCCTGGCCACAGGAAAGTTCGCGCCACTCGGTTCACCGGCGCGAACTGGCTAGTCATCATCACGGCGCGGCTGGGCGAACACTCGCTGGCGGCGGTATAGGCGCGATGGAACGTTAGCCCGTGACGCTGCAGGCGCACGAACGCCGGCAGGTTGGCCTCCACCCAACCCGCGGGCCAATGCATGTGGTAGCGCTCTTGGTCCGTCAACAGGACAATGATGTTGGGCGTCTGCGGCAAGCTCGGTGGACCGTCGAACGCCCGCTCGGCACGCGCGACCTGCTCGGTGGAGAGCACCCCGACCAACCCGCCGGCGGCCTGCAGAAACCTTCGTCGCGTCGCCATTGCCAACCCTCGTGGTTCACGCGCCCTGCCGCGGATTGCGGGCGCGAGGCTACCTCGAAATTGGTGGGAAACAAGATGTCACGCCGCCGCATACAGAGTAGTTTGCCTTCGGTGTAAGCGAATATTGGGGGCGTACGGGTTATGTGTGGTAGCTTGTCGGCGAAACTGTTGTGCTCCATCGCGGCGTTGTCGCTGCTGCCATCCGCCGCAATCGCGCAAGTTCAGATCGATCAGACGTTTGTCCCGCAAGGGCCATCACCAATCGTCACCGATCAGAATTTTAAGCCGCGAGGGCTGTCACCGATCGTCGGCCCAACTGCGACGGAATGCGCGCTGCCCTCATGTTCCCCGTGGGCTTGCCCCTGCCTGCACTTGGCGGCCGCAGGGATGGCGGATGCACGTCCGCTCTTCGGGCAAGGAACCAACGACGAGCGGCAACGGTTCCCTCTACTCACGTGACAATGGTGGAGGACTCCCCAAATGGCAAAAGACAAGACGCTGAAAGACCTATTTCACGACACGCTCAAAGACGTCTACTCCGCGGAAAAGAAAATCCTGGCCGCTCTGCCTAAAATGGCGAAAGCCGCCCAAAACGAAGCGCTGAAAGCAGCCTTCGAGAAGCATCGCCGCGAGACCGAAGGTCAGGTCAAGCGCTTGGAACAGGTGTTCGAACTCATGGAAGAGAAGCCGCACGCTAAGACCTGCGAAGCTATCATGGGCATCGTGAAGGAAGGTGAACAAGTCATGGACGAGTACAAGGGCTCGCGCGCGCTCGACGCTGGTCTGATCGCCGTCGCTCAGGCCGTCGAGCATTACGAAATTTCCCGGTATGGCACACTCAAGACCTGGGCCGAGGAACTCGGTCTCAGCCAAGCCGTCAAGCTGCTCGATGCTACACTGGCGGAGGAGAAGAAGACTGACGCGGCGCTCACCCAGCTTGCGGAGAGCGTGGTCAATCAGGAAGCCGAAGCAGCGTAACCTCTTTCGACCGATCATTGGACCGCGGGGTCGCAAGGGCCGCCGTTCTTTTATGCAGCCTGGATACACTTGCCCTGCCTGGAAGTATTCTCCGCCAATCGAGCCCCAGCCGGCAGAACCAGCGATACGCCAGATTGAGATCGACTTCCTCGCACAGCCGGCGCTCAGAGCAAATGACAGAGATGCCCAAGAGATGGGCCTCGCATGATAGAAGACTGGGCCAAGATTTGGAGACCTCAGGTGCCGCTGTGGCCTGCCGTGTGGCATTGCCAGACCAGTTGAGAGTCACAACAAATGGATCCAATTGTTGCGGCCCCTTGGGCCCTTGACTGGGTTTGGAGTCTGCCGTTGATCGTGATGACCGTTATCGTCCATGTAGTCGGACTCATGCTCATCTTTAGAGGAGTGGTCGATGTAATGAGCAGAGCGGTCGTCCGCCGCCGCTTTGCCCCGATGTTCGTAGCGTCGATGGGCATCGTTATACTGCTTGCGACGATTCTTCACGGATTTGAAGCGGCCATTTGGGCCGCAGCATATCGATTTCTTGGCGCATTGCCCGACTTCAGGTCGGCGATGCTTTATTCGCTCAATGCGATTACGACCTACGGTCACGAGAATCTGCATCTCGAATACCGGTGGGAGCTCATGGGTGCATTAGAGGCGTTGAATGGGATGCTACTGTTCGGGCTGACGACTGCGTTTTTGTTCGCCATGATCCGCGAGGTTTGGGAAATCGAAGGCAAAGAGCGGCGGCGCAAATCGGATGCGGGGATGACGCGGACGGATTGATGTCCGCTTGCGGCGCATCTCTGTCATCGAGCCTGCGACGCTCGCTGGCGGTCGGCAGGCGGACGCCTCGAACAACCTAGTTTTCGGCTGCGAAGGGACGTGAGGTTTGCCATTTTCTGTGTCTTGGCGCGATGGCCAGCTTGGCGAGGCCGATCTTGGCGCGGGCGCGGACCATGCCAACAGTGCGGATGACGAGCCCGATCCGTACGAAATAGCTCGTCGGGCCGTCGATGCCAAGCGAGACTTCCTGTAAAGTCCGTCAAGCCCTATGAACCATGACGCCCGAACCGCCGAGCATCGCTGAGCGCAAAATGTTCGAAATTGAAAGCCGGTCGGATTCCGGGATGATCGTCCTACACACCGAAGAAGGTCATCGTTATCATTTCCATGTCGCCGCAAACGACTAAGAACGTCGGGTGTTGTCACCAGACTTTCAGTGCATTGAAAATCCGGCGGCGATGCACTCGGGCGCATTTTTTCGCGATTTGGCGTGGAATTTTGCAAATGACGAAGCGCAAAAAATTGGCCCTCGACGCTATTCGGGGCGTCCGCAATGCCGGGGCGCCATCCACACCTTCTATTCGGGATTCCAGGCAATCCACAGAATCGCCATCTTTCGTGTCAGTTCGGGGTTGATCCGGGGAATTAGGGCCGCCGCCGCGGATGCGCAAATTGGCGGCGTGAAGCGCGCTGATGCTTTTTGTAACGCAGAACTTTTTGGAGGACATGGCGCTGGTGATGTGCGTCGCGGCGCTAGCCGCGGTCATCTGTCAGTTGCTGCGTCAACCGCTGGTGGTGGGCTACCTGATCGCCGGGATGGTGGTCGGGCCACACGTGCCGGGGGTGTATGCGAATACGGAGCGGGTCCAGCTCGTCTCGGAGCTCGGCGTTACCCTGCTGGTTTTCTCGATCGGCCTGGAGTTCAAGTTTCGCCGGTTGATGCGGCTTGCTCCCACCGCCGGATTGGTAGCCCTAATCCAGGTCGCTTCGATGATCTGGCTCGGCTATCTGGTGGGGCGCCTGATGGGCTGGACGCCGTGGGAGAGCCTGTTGACCGGCGCGATGGTGTCGATTTCCGGCGCCGTCATCGTGGCCAAGGCCTTCGAAGAGGTGCGGGTGGATTCCAGGGTGCGCGAACTGGTCTTCGGTGTGGTGCTGTGCGAAGACGTGGTCGCGATCTTACTGCTGGCGGTGCTGATCACGATGGCAAACGGCGGTGCGCTGTCGCTTCAGGCGTTGTCGATCAACGCGGGCCTCCTGAGTTCATTTATCATAGTGCTGATTGCGATCGGATTGATTACGGTCCCGTACGTGGTGCGTGGGGTCGCGCGGTTCAAGCGGCCGGAAACGCTCTTGATTACCAGCCTGGGGCTGTGCTTCGCCTTCGCGATGATCGCCGAACGGGCGGGTTACACCGTCGCGCTGGGCGCGTTCCTGGCCGGCTCGCTGGTGGCCGAGTCGGGACAGGGAGCGGAGGTTGAGAAGTTGATCGAGCCGGTGCGGCACATTTTCGGCGCGATCTTTTTCGTCTCGGTCGGGATGCTCATCGACCCGCAGCTGCTGGCAAGGCACTGGCCTGCGCTGGCGGTGCTCAGCGCCGTGGTCGTCGCGGGCAAGATCATCAGCGTCTCGTTAGCCTCGATGGTAATTGGCGAGCGTCCCAATACCGCGGTCAAAACCGGGTTCGTAATGGCGCAGATCGGCGTGTTCTCATTCCTTATCGCCGAGGTGGGCACGGGCGGAGCCGCCACGCGCAGCTTCCTTTACTCATTGGCAGTGGGGGTCTCCGCCATAACCGCCTTCCTGTGCCCATTTCTGATCCGGGCGTCTAATCCGGCGGCGGATTGG
>Ga0116223_10005178_pt1 | contig 11079 bp, 7 predicted proteins | sample Sb_taG_3_FD_90092 | JGI IMG/M metagenome (GOLD analysis project Ga0116223, IMG submission 90092) | Peat soil microbial communities from Weissenstadt, Germany - Sb_50d_a_PC metaG | ecosystem: Environmental > Terrestrial > Soil > Wetlands > Peat | place: Germany: Weissenstadt | collected 2010-09-21 | reverse complement strand
AGTTCTGGGCCGCTGCGATGGCTAATTCCGTCCCGCCAGAGTGAAACACCTCAAACTGCAGCAGGTCGTCCCGAACTTGAGCGAGAGTTCTTGAGTCGCGGATGCCCTGCAACACCTCGCAAAGGATCAAATCGGTCAAGCCCAGTGGTTGCTCCCGCAGTTGCCAGATCAGCCAACTGGCCTCAGGATTTTCCGTACCGCGCAGATAGTCGATCCAGACGGTTGTGTCGACGATCACCATTCAGTGGTTGGGTTAGGTCGCAACTCGGCTCAAACGCGATTGATTCAGGTCGCCTTCCCATTGCACCTTGCCGCGATGCCGGGCGATCGCTCCCTGGGCATAGGTTCTAACCAGTAATTGCAAGGCAGTTTCCACAGCAGCTTTCTTAGTCCGGGCGCCGCTGCAGCGCATGGCTTGGCGCATCAACCGGTCATCGATTTCAATGTTGGTTCGCATAAGTTCACCAGCCTGTCGATGTGTAAAGATATCACATTTATGTGTATAGAACAAGGAGGGCCCCAATCTGCAGTTTTGCTTAGCCGCCAAGGACTGCAGATCCCTCGCGTTGCTCGGGATGACAACGGAGTAAGGGATGGCAGGAAATCGAAACGGCTAAAGTCGAATGACAGCGTCGGGCGGGCCGGTGTTGTCAAGTAGCTGCCATCAGGTGGCAGGAGTGCGTCTTCACGATCAGCCAGACATCGCGTCCTGGCTCGAGTTGGAGGGAATCGCGGGCGGCCAGAGTCAGGTGGACTTCCATTTCTACTCCGCAATTCACGCGCGCGGCCACGATTACATCCCGCTGCTCGAGGGCGAGCAGGCGACCGGGCAGTATGTTGCGGGCGCTCAGGCCGGCAGGTTGAACCGTGGCCAGCAGGATGTCCCCGGCGCGAATGCCGACGATCAGGCGCGAACCGGTTTCGGCGCGCACCAGCGGCGTTTCCAGTTCGACATTGCTCTTGCCGAGATTGCTGTTGTCGAGACTGCTGTTTTCGAGGCGACAGGTCATGGTGCCGCGATCTTCGTGGGTAGAAGTCACTACGGCGTGGAAAATGTTTTCGAAGCCGATAAGTTGGGCGAGGGATTCACGGCGTGGAGCGGACATGACTCCGTGCGGAGTGCCGTCGGCGATGATGCGGCCATTTTCGAGCACGAGGACGCGGTCGCCAAGAGCGAAAACCTCTTCGCGGTTGTGAGTGATGTAAATGATGGGGATGGCGTGGGCCGCGTTCCAGGCGCGGAGGTCGTCGATGATTTTCGATTTGGTGGCGGCGTCGAGCGCGGCCAGCGGCTCGTCGAGCAGCAGGACACACGGGTCGGTCACGAGGGCGCGGGCCAGAGCTACTCTTTGCCGCTCGCCGCCGGAAATCTCTCTGGGTTTGCGCTCGCGCAGATGGGTGATACGGAGGGATTCGAGGATGGCATTGCTCTTTCTCTGGCGTTCGGCTCGGCTTATACCGGAAAGGCCGTACTCGATGTTTCTTCCTATCGTGAGATGTGGAAAGAGTGCGAGATCCTGAAAAACATAGCCCATCCTTCGGCATTGAACCGGGAGGTTCGTGTGGTGTGCACTGTCGAAAAGGACTCGGTCGCCGCTGCTGATTTTTCCGGAGTCGGGGGTGGTCAGGCCGGCAATGCAGTCGAGCAGTGTGGTCTTCCCTGCCCCGGAGGGGCCGAAGACTATGGTGATTCCGGGGGCCAGGGTGAATCCCAGGTCGAGCGTGAAATCTCGTGCGGCATTGGCAAAACGCTTGTGGATCTGGACTGCCAGAGTGTTTTGCGACGACGCGCCGGCAATTATTTCCACGGCCAGGCGGCTCCTACCGTTCGGTTCACGCCGTAGACCAGCGCCAGCGCCGCGAAAGAAATCGCCAGCAGGACGAGGGCTGTCTGATTTGCTGAGGAGTAGTTGAGGGCTTGCACCTGATCGTAGATGTCGATGGAAACCGTCCGCGTAACCCCTGGAATGTTTCCCCCGACCATTAACACGACGCCAAACTCGCCAACGGTGTGGGCGAAACTCAAGGCTACTCCGGTGACCAATCCCGGGAGAGAAAGCGGCAGGATCACGCGGAAGAAGGTTTGCAGTCGCGAAGCGCCGAGGGTCGCCGAGGCCGCCGTCAGCCTGGGATCAACCAGCGCGAATGACGCCGCAAATGGCTGAACCGCGAAGGGCAGGCTGTAAATGATGGAACCGATGACGAGGCCTCCGAAAGTGAATGCGAGGGTGTGCCCGGTGAGCGATTGCCACCCGCGTCCCAGCGGGCTGCGGGAACCGAGCGCGACCAGAACGTAGAAGCCCAGGACCGTCGGAGGCAAAACAATAGGCAGCGCTACCACCGCTTCGACGAGAAACTTCCAGCGACAGCGCGAGAAGGCAATCCAATGGGCGATGGGCAATCCCAGGACCACGAGCACGGCCGCAACCAGTACCGCGAGCCGGATTGTCAGCCAGAACGCCTGCCAGTCCATGTGTCTCCGCTAAAGTCGCCAATGAATACAGAGCAGTATAGCCAAACCTCGGGCTGGGACGTTCCAATCTGGGCCAAGCCGACGCGGAAATGTTCATTGGTCACAAAGGCGCGGGCACTGTGCCAGCTAGGATGGCTGCTCAGGAGGTTGGAATGGAAATTCAGGATGCCATCAAAGTGATCCGGGCGCTGGCGGACGGAGTGAATCCGCAAACCCGCGAGTTGATGAAGGACGACTCGATTTGCCGCAATCCGCAAGCGGTCATGGCATTGAACCGGGCGCTCGCGGCCCTGGTTACGCAGCAGGAGCGGGAACTGAAGAAACCGGCGAGCGCGGGCCAGTACTGGTCACGCGCGGAGGATCAACAGGTTTGCGAGGAATTGCGCAAGGGAATGAATTTTGAGGATATTGCGAAGACTCACAACCGGAGTGTGCCTTCGATTGTCGCCCGCCTGGTCAAGCTGGGGAAGGTTGTGCCGGAGAAATCTACTCCGCTATTTCCACCGCAGGTGGCATGAGGGAAACATCCGCGAACGCGTGGCTCCTTGATCTGTCGCGAAAGATGTCTGGCCGAAAGCACGGGCGCGGACGCCTGCGCCTACATTGGCTTGTGTTGTTGATGTTGGCGTCGTTCCAGCCGAATGTTTGTGGCCAAGAGGTAAAACCGCGTGCGGAAGCTGACTCTGCGGCGCGGGCGCAGCGGGCTTTGCGGGAGCAGTGGTTTCTGCGGGGGCGTAGTTCGCCGGGGCAGTCGGGTGCGGCCCAGCGATATCGAGCGTACTTGCAGAAAATGCGGATGCGGGCTGCGCGTCTCTCGACGACGAAGAGTCGGGGGAATGACGCGCCTCCGTCTTCTTCTGTCGTCTGGAGCCCGCTGGGGCCGGCGCCGTTGGCGTCGGACGCGAGCGGTGTCGGCGAGTACGACTACGGATGGGTTTCCGGGCGAGCCACTGCGGTTGCCGTGGACCCGGCTGATCCGACCGGCAACACGGTTTACATCGGCGGGGCTTATGGCGGCGTGTGGAAGTCAACGAATGCGACGCTGACCGTCACCCTAACTTCGTCGGACGTTACATGGACGGCACTCACTGACGATCAGGCCACGCTGGCGGTGGGCGCGATCGCTATTCAGCCGGGAAACAGCAATTCAAACAACAGCTTGATTCTGGTGGGCACGGGCGAAGCCAATAGTTCGGCCGATTCCTACTACGGTTTGGGTATTCTCCGTTCTCCCGATGCCGGCACGACCTGGACCTTGATCACAGAGGACACCACGCAGACGCGGCCATTCGCAGGGATGGCGTTCAGCAAAATTGCGTTCAGCAGCAATTCTCCTAGTCTCAACCAAGCAGTGGCAGCTGCGGCAGGGGCTTCGGAAGGAATTATTGAGGGTCTGGCAAATCCGCTAACGGCAAATCTTGGTCTTTATTATTCGGCCGACAGCGGGGTCTCGTGGACATTCGCGAACGTAAGCGATGGCAGCGCGGGGACGGCGCCCGGTTCAGCGACCTCGGTGGTTTATAACGCCAGCGCGAACCAGGGAGCTGGACTTTTCTTTGCGGCGCTGCGCTACCACGGCTTTTACTCGTCGGCCGACAGCATCAACTGGACTCGACTGCCCAATCAACCCGGCGGCGGTCTAACCGCGACAGCTTGTCCGGCGAATCCCAGTTCATCGAGCTGTCCAATTTACCGTGGCGAAATCGCAGTGGTTCCCGGCCGCAAGGAAATGTACGTCTGGTATGTAGATGGGAACGATTTCGATCAGGGCATCTGGACATCCCTCGATGGCGGCAACACCTGGACCGAGATCGACGACGCGGGCATCATCAATTGCGGGGATGAACTTGGTTGTGGCACGGAACAGGGCAGCTACAATCTGGAACTCGCGGCGGTGCCGAACGGTGGAGCGACAGATCTGTACGCCGGAACGATCAACCTTTACAAGTGCGGGATCACGGTCAACAATCCCACATGCAGCAGCAGTGCGTTTCTGAATCTGACGCATGCGTATGGGTGCAGCGCGATCGCCATGGTTCATCCCGCGCAGCACGCATTGGCATTTCTTCTGACGAACAACAATCAGCAGGACGTGATGTACTTCGCGAACGACGGCGGGATTTACCGTGCGCTCAATGGCTACGCAGATTTGACCACGGGAACCTGTCGCGACGGCACGAACCAATTTGACAGTCTGAATATGACGCTGGGATCGATAACCCAGTTTGTTTCATTCTCCCAGGCCTCCTGCATTGACAATACGTGCTATCCGGGCACAATCCTTGGGGGAACCCAGGGCAACGGATCGCCGGGCACGGTTTCGGGGGCCGGAAGCTGGCAGAATGTGAACGTTGGGGATGGCGGCTATACGCAGATCAGTCCTGCCAACGAACTTTTGTGGTTCGTCTCCAACCCCCCGGACTCGATTTCAGGAGTGAATATTTTCAGTTGCGGCGCGGGAGCTGATTGTCACACGCAAGACTTCCAGAGCAATCCGGTCGTCAGCAGCGCGACCGTGGGCGGAGATACGGGCGCGTTCTATCCGCCGTATATTCTCGATCCGGAGAACTCCAACGAACTGATTGTGGGAACTTGCCGGATCTGGCGGGGATCTGCGACCGGCGGCGCATACACAGTCCTGAGCCATAGTTTTGAAACTGGCGGGGACGGCATCTGCACCGGCGCCGAAATCAATCTTGTTCGTTCTTTGGCGGCAGGGGTGGAAAGCGACGGCGTTTCCAACGTGATGTATGTGGGAACGGATGGCTACGGTCCGCTCATTCCCACGACTCCGCCTGGCGGGCACGTCTGGGTGAGTACGAATGTCGCGAACGGGCTCTCGAGCTGGCTTGATCGGACGGGGTCGATCAATCCCAACAATTTTCCGATTTCCAGCGTCGCAATGGACCCCTCGGATATTTGCGGGACCGCCGCTTACGTCGGCATCATGGGCTTCAGCACTGCGCAGTTCCCGACCTCACATGTATGGAAGACATGCGATGGTGGAAATTCATGGGTGGATTTCACCGGCAACCTGCCGAACGCGCCAGTCAATTCCATCGTGGTAGACCCCGCCTCGGCTAACACTCCGGGGATAGTGTATGTGGGCACGGATATGGGCGTGTTCTCTACTCCGACTGCCAGCGCTCCACCACCAAACTGGACCGAGTTGGGAACACCGGGGGGTTATCTGCCCAATGTCGCCGTGACTGCGCTCGGTATATTCACGCAGCAGGATTCTACTCAACTGCTTCGCGCTTCTACTTACGGGCGGGGAGTGTGGGAGTTTCCGCTGTCACCGGACTTCTATTTAACGATTTCAAATAGTCCGATCACGGTATTCCCGAGCCAGAGCGTGCCGCCCTTCAACGGAACCATTGATTTTCTGGGCGGGTATATCTCTCAGGTGAACCTGACTTGCATTCCGAGTTCAACTTGCTCGGTCACGCCTCCAAGTGCCCTACCCCCGCCGGTGGAACAGGCGCTCTCCGCTAGCGTGATCGCAAGCAACATCCCCGGCGATTACGTTTTCGACCTTCACGGCTCCGGCCAGGACCCGAACAAGATCCAAAATGATGCTTTCTTTACCCTGAAGGTAGTGGACTTCAGTCTGACAGCGCCTTCGCCGACGAGCATTACGGTTGCTCCAGCGAGTACGTCGGTGCCAGTTTTGTTCCAGGTGATGGGGCTAGGATCGTTCGATGACACGGTAAATCTTACCTGCGGGAACTTACCCTCGGGAGCAGCGTGCAACTTCTATGTCTTCTATGTCAACAATCAATCGGGAACAAAGTGCAAACCCTATGTCAACAATCCACCTGTAACGTCGGTGAATCCCACAGCAAGCAATACCGCGTGTGTGACACTGACAGTGACAACCACCCCAAGCGCAACCGCTGGCACAGCGCAAATCGCGATCAACGGATCGGTGACGAATGGTCCCACGCACCCGCAGAACTTGTCTTTGACGATCCCGCTGGACTACGCGCTGGCGATCAGCAATCCAAACCTGCAAGCGGTAATGGCCCCGGGCGGTACTTTACCGGTGCCCTACGATGGCACACTGACGTCGCTGAACGGCTACTTCCTGCCGGTGAATCTGAGTTGCGGGGCGGGCGCGACGCCGTACCCGTCCCGTTGCTCAGCTTCGCCCACGCCGCTGCCGCCGACCACGAACGGGGCCATGTTCACGGTCGAAGTGGCAAGCAATCAGTGCTCTCCGCCAAATACTCCGCCGCACACGCCGTTTCAATTCAACATCGTGGCCCAAGGCACGGATTCGTCGAAGACTTCGCACACTTTTCCGGTGACGTTCACGGCAACTTCCCATTCGCAGGACGATTTCACCTTGGAAGTGACGCCGCCTGGGTCCACTACCGCGCCCGTGGACACGCCGGTGGTGTTCAACGGCACCCTGGCCGGAACCGTCTGTTACTACTACCCAGTACATCTGTCGTGCGGGTCAGATGCTCCGTCGACCTGCCAATTCTCCCCGGCAACGCTCGATCCCAGCGTGGGCAACGGCACACCGTTCACGTTGACGGTGAGCAGCGACGTGGCCGAGACCTACAACTTTCAGATCACGGCCGTGGGCGGTGATCCCGACGCCACGACTCATTCTTATCCGAACGCAAGCTTTACCTCGACCGGCGGCGGCTCCGGTTCGGGTTTCAGTTTCAGCATTACGCCAAACCCCGCAGTTGAGTCGCTGCCAGCGGGACAGCCGGCAATTTATGATCTCGATGTAGCGCCGGCGGGAGGGACGTTTCCCAACAATGTCACGCTGGCGTACTCCGACGACTGCCCGCCATTGAGCACATGCGTGCTCAGTTCGACGCAGTTGGCGAAAGGCAGCGGGGCCACGCACGTGACTTTCACGATCACAACCACTACTCCCGTTATCGCGTCGGCGCATTCAGCGCGAGCCCTCAAAGCCCCCGCCTATGCGCTAGGGCTTTCATTGCCGACACTGATCATCGTCTTGGCTGGGATGGGACAAGGCCGCCGGAAACGGGCCGTACTTTTCTTGTTGCTTGCGCTCATCACTGCAGGACTCTGCGTGGAAATTGCCTGCGGCAGCGGCCTCCAAGGAAACGGCAGTGGGGGAAGTGGGGATCCGGGGACGGCCGCGGGAACTTACACTATGACTGTGACCGCGACGATGGGATCCGTTCAAGAGACCGCGAACGTCACGCTGACTGTCAATTAGGGGCGGGCCGGCTTCGGGCTTCGGGCAATGCTCCCCCGACGCTCGCGTCTACATTTGCTGGTGTCGATTCTTGCGCATTGTGCATCTTTTCTGTTTATCTTGTTAGCAATGTCCTTGGCATCCTGATCGAGGACGTGCTTACAGATGCCTGATCAGAGCTTTGACGTTGTGATAATCGGCGGCGGAATTGTGGGGCTGGCCACTGCCCTCCAGTTCGGCCGCGCCTTCCCCAGGCTGCGGTTGCTGCTGGTTGAAAAAGAAGACCGGGTCGCCCGTCATCAGAGCGGGCATAACAGCGGCGTGATCCATTCCGGAATCTACTACAAACCCGGTTCACTAAAAGCAAAACTGTGCGTGGAGGGCGCGGCTGCGATGACGGCGTTCTGCCGCGAGCATGCCATTCCGGTTGAGATCTGCGGCAAGATCATTGTGGCGACCAGTGCCGAGGAAATCCCGCGGTTGCGCGGCTTGCTGGAGCGCGGGCAGGCCAATGGAATTCCCGGCTTGAAGTTGTTGGACAAAGCGCAGATGCGCGAGATCGAGCCCCACTGTGGCGGCGTGGGCTGGCTGCACGTGCCAGGCACGGGAATCACAGACTATGTGGCGGTCTGCCAGAAGTACGCTGAGTTGATTGCCGCGCAGGGCGGGGAGGTTCGCACCGGAACCGAGGTTACGGGCATCGCTCAGAACAATGGGGAAACCGTGATCGAAACTACGCGGGGATCGTTGAGCGCGAAATATTTGATTAATTGCGCGGGGCTGCACAGTGATCGTGTCAGCCGCATGGCCGGAGAAAAAACGGAAGTCACGATCGTGCCATTTCGCGGGGAGTATTACGATCTGGTGCCAGACCGAGAGCATCTGGTTCACGGGTTGTTGTATCCCGTACCCGATCTGCGTTTCCCGTTTCTCGGGGTGCACTTCACGCGTCGCGTAGGCGGCGGCGTGGATGCTGGGCCCAACGCGGTGCTGGCGTTTAAGCGCGAAGGCTATCGGCGAACTGATTTCAGTCTGCGCGATATTTCCAGCACGCTAGCCTATTCCGGGTTCTGGAATATGGCTGCAAAATACTGGCGCAGCGGCGCCGGAGAATTTTACCGATCCTTTCACAAGCCGGCTTTCGTGCGCGCTCTGCAAACTTTGCTGCCCGAGGTTCAGAGCTCGGACTTGGTAGCGGATGGCTCGGGCGTGCGCGCAACCGCAGTGGGTCGTGATGGATCGCTGCTGGATGATTTTGTGTTTGTGTGTTCACACCACATTCTGCATGTATGGAACGTTGTGTCGCCGGCGGCAACCGCTTCGCTGCCAATTGGACGAGAGATTGTGGGTATGGCCCAGCAAGGATTTGGACTGGAGCCAGGATAAAGTCGCTGGCGGTCTGTGGAAAAGGTCTGAAACCATGACTAGGTGGTCGCCTGACTGGATTAGCCCGTTTAGATTAAACGACTTGCAGATAACCTTTAGGGTTACAGTTTGGCTTTTCTTTTGTGGCACTAAAGTGCTATTTACCCTGTATAGTTATGAGAATAAAGTCTCGTTAGACAGTCGCTAGGGATGGCGGCTGATCGGGGTGGGGCATTCTCCTCCGTGCATTTGTGACCCGTCCTTAATGGCTGTTTTTGACTTCTCTGGCCAAGCGAAAGCCAACTCTTGCGGGAAAAGTCTCATCTTGCAGGTGTGGTTTAACTGAATGGACAGTCTGGAGGACCCCCTCCGGACACGTGGTCTGGATTCTTATGGCTTATGCTATCGCCTTACCTGAAGTTTCTGAAGTGATCCGAGTGCTGGCCGCTGACGCTACAAGAATGAACAGCCAACTTCTGGCTGCCGCGCTGGAGCGCGACAAACGGTTCCAGGTCTTGGACGCGGTGTCGGATGCGACTGGAATCATTGCTGCCGTGGCCAAGGAAAGGCCGGCGGTGGTGGTGATCAGCGCCGAACTCGATGACGACAAGCGAAAAGGCTTCGAGGTAGCGCGCGAATTGCACGCGCTGCACGCCGAAACGCGCGTGGTGATGCTGCTCGACAGCTCGGAACGCAGCCAGGTGGTGGAAGCGTTTCGCACTGGCGCGCGCGGAGTTTTCTGTCGCAGCGAATCGCTGAAGTCGCTGGCCCGGTGTATCCAATGCGTCAGCGAGGGGCAAATTTGGGCGAACAGCAAAGAGTTGCGTTATTTGTTGGAGGCCTTGGGCGAAGCGCTGCCTCTGCGAGTAGTGGACACGCGAGGGGCTGCGTTGCTCTCACGGCGTGAGGTCGAAGTGGTGCGCTGCGTGGCGGAGGGTTTGTCGAACCGCGAGATCGCGCAGCGGTTGGGCCTTACCGAGCACACGGTGAAGAATTACCTGTTCCGCATTTTTGACAAGTTGGGGGTTTCCAAGCGGGTTGAGGTCGTCCTCTACGCGTACAGCTTAGGCAATGCGGCTGAAGTCACGATCCCGAGCACCAACGGAAAGAAATTGCCATCCGTGACAACGAACAAGATCGTGGGAACGTCTCAACCACTATCACAATTTCCATCACCCGCCGTTTCAAGGCTGGCGAAGGCGTAGCCGAAGCGGCTCTTCGCCTCGACGGATTCTGAACTTCCGTCCAGGGAACTTTAAATCACTGCGAATTTCATGCGGCGCTGCACGGGCGGTGGACGCCCGCGACTACGTTACGACCGATCTACATCGGTTCGGGCCCGAACCCGTCCGAGGCGCGGGCCGGTGATGGTCTTATCGAGAGAGTTCTGCCAATTCTTGAGCTTCGCGGCCACCTGCTGCATGTAGGCTGCGGCTTCCGTCGGACTCAAAATCTCGTGATTGTTTTGCCCGTTCGTCGAGGGGGAAGGATTCCGTCGAGGCATATAAGGCGATTCGGAGAGATCGGTGGGAACATCACTGGTGAGTTTCGAAATATCCAGGTCGGCGATCACTTCCTTCACCGTTTCCGAGTCAACGATTTTCTTGTGCATTGCGCAGGCGATCGAAAGCGCGCTGAAGCAGAAATTGTTGATGTTTCTGGGAATGCCTTCGGTGAAGGCCGCAATGTCTCCATAAACTCCGGGAGTAAAAAGCGGAGCGCCCTCGTAGCCGGCGATGCGCAGCCGATGCTCAATGTAATTCTTGATCTCTCCCGCGGAGAGTGGTTCGAGGCCGTGAACAATGGAGACGCGCTGGCGCAATTGGGCCAGGCCGGGGCTGGCCAGTTTGTCGGCCAGTTCGGGCTGTCCCGCCAGAATGATGTGCATCAACTTGGCTCGCGGGGTCTCAAAATCGGAAAGCAGCCGCACCGTCTCCAGCACTGAAGGGTCGAGATTCTGCGCCTCGTCGATGACGACAATGAAGCGATTGCCCGCCCGCGCCTCTTGCAGCAGGCGCCGGTTGAATTCTTCGTGCATGCGCACGAAATCAGT
>Ga0116223_10005175_pt1 | contig 11083 bp, 8 predicted proteins | sample Sb_taG_3_FD_90092 | JGI IMG/M metagenome (GOLD analysis project Ga0116223, IMG submission 90092) | Peat soil microbial communities from Weissenstadt, Germany - Sb_50d_a_PC metaG | ecosystem: Environmental > Terrestrial > Soil > Wetlands > Peat | place: Germany: Weissenstadt | collected 2010-09-21 | reverse complement strand
GGACTCATCGACAGGAGTCGGGTTCTGCGGGCCGTGCAGCGGGCGGGTCATCACATAATCGCCCTCGGAGCCGTATTTGCCGCGTATGTCTTCGATGGCGCGGATGTAGCCGCCCTCCACGATGACTTCCGTGAGGTTGTCGTAGCCCTCCAGGATCGGGCCGAGGTGAGCACTGTCCGCGTGGGTCACCATGCCCGTCGCGTTGTACGGCGTGCGCGTCAGCAGGATCGGTGCCCGCCGGGCGCCCTTCGGAACAACGATCACCGTGTGCAGCTTCACACCGTCGCGCATGGGGATCATCACGTCGCGCTTGCTGAAGTCGAAGCTGGCCGTGACCGGCGCGAACTTGGCGGGCGTCTCGCTGGGAAAGTCGGGGTACTTTTCCTGGGGGGCAGCGGTCTGGGCCGCGGCAAGAGCCGCGAATAAAAGGACGCCGAGCATCGGGCACAGCAAAGCTGAAACTCGAACCCGGGCCCCACACGCGTAGGTTTTTGTCTCCGGGCTGCCGTCATGAGTCACAAGTTCGCTAAGAAAGCCCTCCTTATGCGCGCCGATCTTCAGGAGCCCCGGCAGGGGCGGCATAGGGTAGCCCAGGGCGTAAGCCCTGGGTTGAGTGGCCCTCACCCCGCCTTCGGCGCCCCTCTCCCGCCGGGCGGGAGAGGGGACGGGGGTGAGGGTGCTGACTGCCGACCCACGGCTTGCGCCGTGGGCTACACGCTGCCGCCCGCTCCGCGGGCTGGAATGTTTAGCGGACTTCTGACTCAGCACACTAGGCGGAGCTTTTCGTCCCCGTTCTGCTTTCTGGCCTGTCACTGTTATCCCTCCAGATTTGGTGAAGACGCCGCCGAAAACCGCTGAAGAAGACTAGGCAGTTGGCCGGCAAAAGCCGAGCGCGCCAGAACCAGATTGCAGCCTGCCTCTCGCGCCGCAACAATGAGTTCGTTCTGAACGTGAGATACAAAACCCACGGCCGGGATGTTTTCGGTCTTGGCCTCACCCTTGAGCGCCCGCAAAATCTCCAACGCCTTCCCGGAGCGATGATTAAGATCAATAATCAGGGCGGTCGGAGCGGCCTCGACTGCCAGTTCCGGCAGGCCCTCAGGCTGCGCCGCTTTCACCACCACACCGAGGTGCTTGGCCGTCTCCTGGATTCTGGAGAGAAACAGAAGGTCGTCTACCATCGCCAGAATCATCGCTGACTCTCAAGATCGGGAAATCTGCTGATTTGGAGATTGGGTGAACAAACATCAATCGTAACACAGGAGCGAGGAAAACAACCATCCTGGAGTGTGCCCGGTAATGTGCTAGTGTCCTGAGTCAGAAGTTCGTTGAAGAATTCAGCCCGCGCAGCGGGCGGCAGCGTGTAGCCCACGGCGCAAGAAGCTGTGAAAAAACCAACCGGCTGTCATCCTGAGCGAAGCGAAGGATCCCCGCAGTTTCTTATGCTTCAGCGGCTTACGAACAACTGCAGAGATCCTTCGCTGCGCTCAGGATGACACATTCCGAATCTCTTCACACGTTCCAAGCCGCGGGTCGCGAGGGCCATCGAACCCAGGGCTTGCGCCCTGGGCTACCCTATGCCGCCCCTAACGGGGCTGTAAAAAACAGTTGAGCATCATTGGAAATTCTTGATCAACATCGCATCGGTCGTGTCGGTGCCGCGGGAGAGGGCTAGGCGGCCGTCGCGGGACCAATCGAAACGGAAGATCTTGTCCGATGTGAATTGCGTTACGGCCTTCGGTGGGCCACCCTCCATCGGTTCTTCCCAGATGTTGCCCACGCCATTCACGCTGTTGATGAAAGAAATGGCGCGACCGTCGGGAGTCCAATGAATGATTGAAAGACCGCCGGCAACAGTGGCGGGCAGCGGGAAAACCTTGGCGGGTTGGCCGCCCGCGAAAGGGATCATCGCCAGGCTGAGTGGCTGATTCTGGCCGGGATAGTACAAGCAGGCGATCCACTTGCCGTCCGGGGAGACTGACGGACCGGCTGACATGTAGGCTGTCAACTGGGAGGCTGGGCCGCCTTCGCTCGGAACCTTCATCAGAACGTACTTGCCGCTCTCACCTCGCGTGAAAACTACCCACCGGCCATCCGGCGATATAGTGGGAAGTACGTCAAACTTACCCTGGGTAAGCTGTTTCATATTGCCACCGTCCATATCGACGCGCCAGATGTTTATCGGGCCACTTGGATCCCACCGGGCGAAGGCAATGAAGCCGCCACGGAGAGAGGGTTCGGGCCACCAGGCATCCCTGGATAATTCGTTGCTGGTCAGCCGTTGAAGGTTCGAGCCGTCCGCGCCCATCTCCCAAAGGTCACCGTGTCCGTTATGAGATGAGGAATAAACGATTTTCCCGTCCGGTGTCCACGCCAGACCCGAGTAGCCGTCGTGGGTTTGGTTTCCGGTGCTCAAAGTCTTGGCTTCGAACTCCTTGGCCGGCGTGGCGACCTGGACGGTGGCCAAAACTTCGTGCTGCAAGGTCAGCAGCGTCTTTGCGTCCGCGCTCACCCGGGCCCCACCGTAACTCGAAAGGTCGTGGGTGATCCGGCGGGGCGCGCTTCCCCCCAGTGAGACTTCGTAAAGCTGTGATCCCGTCCCTGATGTCGTTGTGTCCCCCGAAACGCCAGCAACCAACAGGTTACGGCTTCCAGGGAGCCAGGTGAGATCTAAAATGCCAATCCAATGCGCGCCAGCTACCGGCTGAGCCGGACCGCCCCCCGCCGCGATGGTGGTCAAGACCGTCTGATCCTGAAGATAAAAGACGAGGGCCTTGCCATCTGGAGACCACGTGGCGCGGTGCCCCGCGATTCCCCCGGGTACCTTGTAAGATGCCAACACGCGCTCGCCAGAGCCATCCAGCAAGGCGGTCAACAAGCTGTCCTCACCAGCGGAGTTCGACCGCACAAAGGCAAATCGCTGGCCATCCGGTGAGAATGCCGGCGGGCCGGAAATCTCCGCCAACATCTTTCTTGGCGTTCCGCCCAGGGACGGCACTTGATAAAGATCGCCGCTCTGCTTCAGACGATCCCTCCGAACAAAGTAGACGTAGCTGCCATCGGGAGAGAATGCCAAGCCGGGGCAAGAATCCTCGCCCAGGGCGTCAATCTGCACGTCACTCTCCGTGGCCAGTTGCTTCAGCCAGAGGCTTTGCTTGCCTGCCGTCTCACGCACATAGGCCACATATTTGCCGTCGGGTGAAATGTCCGCTTGCCGAACGTCGCCGCTGCCCGTCACGCGCGTAAATTCCAAGGCGGCGGACGGTGCCGGCGCATGGATCGAGGCGCGATAGAGGGCATAGATTATGACAGCGGCAATCACGATCCCGCCTGCCATTAATGCCATGATGCCCTTCTTATGGCGCTTCACCAGTCCCGCGATGACCTGCGAATCGGAACTCTCGCCCGTGGCGCGGGCATCTTGCCCGCCTGCTCTCTCGCCGCTGTCCGGCCCCAGGGCAGGCACAAGGCCTGCCCCTACGTCGCGTCCAGCCGCCGGGACGGCAGCAGCGCCCCGGCTCGAATCCGCATCGCGCTTCAGGCGCTTCAAATCGCCGAGAATGTCCGAGGCGTGCTGATAGCGCAAGCTGCGGTCCTTCTCGATCGCTTTGTCGATAATCCGGTCCAACTCCGCCGGTAATTCTGGATTCACCTGCGACGGCCGGGGCGGCTGGTCGCGCAGAATGGCCGTAAAGATGGTGGCCGTGCTGGTGCCGCTGAACGCCTGCCGGCCCGTCGCCATCTCATAGAGCACCGCGCCCAAGCTGAACAGGTCCGTGCGCGTGTCCACTTCCTCGCCCCGCGCCTGTTCCGGGCTCATGTAGGCCACCGTCCCCACGGTCGCGCCCGGGCTGGTGAGATGCTCGGGCTCGAGGGTGGCCGTCGGCGTGTCCTGTAGGGGCGAGGCGTCGCCTCGCCCTCCCTGGGCGACCCACCGGGTCGCCCCTACCCCCAATTTGGCCAGACCGAAATCCAGAATCTTCGGAACTCCCCGGCTGGTGATGAAAATATTCGCCGGCTTGATGTCGCGGTGCACGATGCCCTTGGCGTGCGCGGCATCCAACCCGTCGGCAATCTGGATGGCAAGTTCGAGTAATTCGCCGACAGCAAGAGCACTTGGACCGAGTTTCGAGTTTCGATTTTCGAATTTCGTGTTTCCCAGGCGCTCGCGCAGCGTCTGCCCCTCCAGCAACTCCATGGCGATAAACGGGTGGCCCCCGTGCTCGTCAATGTCGTAGATGGTGCAAATGTTGGGATGGTTGAGGGCGGAGGCGGCCTGGGCTTCGCGCTGGAAGCGCTCGAGCGCCTGATGGTTCCTGGACATTTCCTCCGGCAGGAATTTGAGCGCCACGAAGCGGTGGAGCTTGGTGTCCTCAGCTTTGTAGACGATACCCATACCTCCGCCCCCGAGCTTCTCCAGGATGCGGTAGTGGGAGACGGTTGTGCCGGTCATCTCGCTGAGCCTCGGCTACGCTGACGGTGGATGCCCTGATGGGAAGATATCTTACCATGAATTGCAGTTTTTTTGCATTTTTCGCTTGACAACTTCACGGACTTGTGATAGCCTACCATGATGGTCATGTTCTGGACACATTGTCGCAGGCAAGTGCTGGGCCGCGCCGAGGCGCAGGGGAAAGCTGAAGGGTCCCGGCTATGGGAGAATGTGGGGAACTACAAAAAATGAAAAATCGTGGGAACGAACTCAACGAAGTAACTGAAAACAAAGGACATCACTTTATTGAGTGCTGCAAATCATGCGCGTTTTGCGCACGAATTAGCACAATTTAGGCGCTGAAATGAGCAAAGAGAGCGCAGTTTGCGCAAACGAACCGAAGGTTCAGACCGGCAAGGCGAGGCCGGGCAAGTGACAAGAAGTCGACTACAGATGACCGTTCTCGAAGACCCGCTTGGGAGGACGAAGGCGTCGCGCCCAAGGTGCGGGTCGCCCCGACGCGAAATAACATGCCTCTCCCGAGGCGCCGCGCGCGGGCCACATCTTTGGCCGGACACCGCGGGCTCATGCGGTGAACGCCTTCAGCCCCAAAGGGGCGCCCTAACACAGCCCAGGCCAACGGCCTGGGTCGATGAAGTCATTCCTCTCGGGTTCGCAAAAGCCCTGAAGGGGCGTGATAAGTCCAGCGAACAGCCTTCGTACGCGTGCTCCCGTAACGTTTATTCCGCCCTTTCAGGGCTTAACGCTAAGCGCAGGAAGGATTCGCGGACCCAGGCCGTTGGCCTGGGCTGTGCTAGTGCCGCCCCTTTGGGGCTCAGCCCGAACTCCGGGGCCGCGCGCCAAATTGGTCTGGGCCGTGCTAGTGCCGCCCCTTTGGGGCTCAGCCCGAACTCCGGGGCCGCGCGCCAAATTGGCCCGGGCTGTGCTAGTGCCGCCCCTTTGGGGCTCAGCCCGAACTTTGCTGCCGCACTCCAAAATTGAGGGAACAAAGCGAGAATGTCTATGAAAATAAAGAGTCGAGAAGTCGAGGAGTCGAACAGTCGAGGAGTTCTGAAGTCGAACCGGGAAGTCAGGCGGTAGGATGCCGACGGTTTGTCACTCTTCAACTTTGGACTCTCGACTTTTCGACTCGAACTTTTACGATCGAACCGGGAATGTCTATGAAAACAAAGGAACGCTGTGGAAAACTCAGAGGCGGGCCGATTGTCTTATCCGATCACCCGATGGCCCGATCACCCGATCTGCTGGGCACAATGGCCCACTTTCCCGAGTCGCAAGTGTTTCAAATGCCACATTGTCGAGTTCTGCGCCGGGCCCGCCGACAGTTTGTACAGCGGCCGCGCGGATTGTTAGACCTCGGAGGTTGCGAAATGTCGCTTAAAGCGCGTGCAGGGTATTGCAGAAGCGTCCTGCGGCAACGAACTGGCGAGGCCGGCTCGCCCCTGGCATCTGACTGCGGTGACGGGCTGGCAAGGGAATTGCAGTTCCTTTTTTGGATTTTGGGAACCGTAAGTCGGACATTATGTCGCTCTCAAGCCCACGCTTCGCAAATCCCCCAGGTTCAATCTCGCACCGTTTGAAGGAGGATGCCCTTGAGCACCCAGAACACGACCATCGTTGGAACTCCGGCGCCTGAGAACCGGCCCCGAGTGAAACCCAATCCCAAAGCGCCGCGCCAAGCCTTGCCGTTGCTTTCGCCGGAAGACCGGCTGCGGGGTCCGGAAGAGGTCGCTCTGGGTTTTTCCCTCGCGCAGGTTCAAGTTGAGGCGCTTCGCTGCCTGCAGTGTAAGAATCCGACCTGCGTCGATGCTTGCCCATTACATATCAACGTCAAAGGCTTCATTGGCTTGATGTCAATAGGCGACTTTGCGGGGGCATTCGACAAGATCAGCGAGGAGAGTCCTTTTCCGGGAATTTGCGGCCGGGTGTGCCAGCACGAACTCTTCTGCGAACGCGCCTGCCTGTTGGGAAAGAAACTGGAACCGGTGGCCATCGGCTCGCTGGAGCGTTTCGCGGCCGATTACCATCGTCGAACAGCCGCCGCACCACCTCCAGCGCCGGCGCACAGTGGGCCGCGGGTGGCCCTGGTGGGAAGCGGTCCTGCTTCCCTGATCACGGCCTATGATCTGATCCGGCACGGTTACCGGGTGACGATTTTCGAGGCCTTGCACGGCCTGGGTGGCGTGCTGGCTTACGGCATTCCCAACTTCCGCCTGCCGCGTGAGATTATTCACGACGAGGTGAATCGCCTGCGCAGCATGGGCGTGGAGTTTCGCACGGACTTCATCGTGGGCAAGACGGAAGCAGTGGACGAATTGTTCGCGGAAGGATTTCAAGCCATATTTCTCGGTACGGGCGCCGGCCTTCCGCATCTGATGAACATTCCCGGCGAGAACCTCATTGGTGTCTACACCGCCAACGAATACCTGACGCGACTGAATCTGATGGAGGCTTTCCGCTTTCCGGAGTCTGACACTCCGATTCGCATCGGCAAGCGGGTGGTGGTGGTGGGCGGCGGCAACTCCGCCATGGATGCGGCCCGCTGGTCGCGGCGCAGGGGCAGCGAGACTACCATCATGTTCCGGCGTGGCAGGGCGGAGTTGCGCGCCCGTTTGGAGGAGATCGAGCACGCCGAGGAAGAAGGAGTGCACTTCGATTTCCTGGCCGCCCCGGTTCGCCTCTTCGGGGACGAGAAGGGTATCCTGCGCGAAATGGAGTGCATCCGCATGCAGTTGGGAGAGGTTGATGAATCCGGCCGCCCCTCACCGGTGCCCATGCCGGGTTCGGAATTTCGCATGGAGGTGGACACGGTGGTGATGGCGATCGGTCAAAGCCCCAACCCGACCGTCCAGCGCGCCACTCCCCAGCTTGTGACCAAGCGCGGCAAGGTTGTGATTGACGCCAGCGGAATGACCAGTATGCCCAACGTTTTTGCGGGTGGCGACGTGGTGCGAGGCGGCTCGACGGTGATCCTCGCCATGCGCGACGGCCGCGCGGCCGCCGCAGCCATTCACAACGCCCTTAATTATCAACCACCCGCGGCACAGCCACTCTTGGTTGAGCCGTCCGACAGCGCACCTGTAGCACAGCCAATCTTGGCCGTGCCGTCCGACACCGCACAGGCACTGGCGACCGTGCCGCCCGTTGCCGGTAACCGGATTTTGGCGAAGCGGCTGCTGACCCCGGAGATCGCCTGGTTGCAGGTGGAAGCGCCGGAAATTGCCCGGCGGTGGAAGCCCGGCCAGTTCATCATCACCCGGCCGACCCAAACCAGCGAGCGCATTCCGCTGACGATCGTGGACGGGGATGCGGCCCAGGGAAGCATCACCCTGGTCGTGCAGGCGCTAGGCAAGACAAGTAGGACTACAGTGCGGCTGGAAGCCGGCGATCGCCTGGCGGACCTGCTGGGACCTCTGGGTGAGCCGGCCAGCATCGAGAACGTCGGCCACGCGCTGTGCCTGGCGGGAGGAGTGGGGGTTGCCGAGTTGCTGCCGGTGGCGAGGGCCTTCCGAAAGGCGGGCAACCACGTCACGGCCTTATGCGGGGCACGCTCGTCGTCGCTCATCATCCTGGACGAGGAATTGCGCGCGGCGGCCGACGAGGTCTATTGGGCGACCGATGACGGCACCGCGGGCGTGCACGGCACGGTCGTGGATCTGATGCGCGTCTGGCGGCAGAGCCATCATGATGAGATCGGCGCGGCGCATGTCATCGGGCCAATCCCCATGATGCGCGCGGCCGCCGAGGTCACTCGGGAGTGGGGCGTGCATACCTACGCCAGCCTCAATCCCATTATGGTGGATGGCACCGGGATGTGCGGAGGATGCAGGGTCACGGTAGGCGGGAAAGTCCGATTTGCGTGCGTGGACGGGCCGGAGTTCGACGCCCACCAAGTGGACTTCGATGAGTTGACTCGCCGCACTCGAGCCTACCTGGCGGAGGAACGTGTGGCCCGCGAGCGGCACGAATGCTCGGTGGGTCTGGGACAATGATCCCGGGATACGAGCCCGGAAGGGGAAAACCCCAAGAGCAACCATTCCGGAGCGTCCGGTATCTTAATCTTAGAGGGCAGGAGGTTCGGGGGAGAGCCTTCAGACCCTTAGGTCTTTGAGTTCGGCGCGATTATGAACAAATCAACACATCGCGAAACGAACCACGATAACTACTATGGCAGAAGAACCAACAGTCAATCCGAGCCAAGAGAAACGGGTAAGGCTGATCCGCCCTTCGATCGTTCTGCTTTGCGGACCGGCTGCCTGCGGGAAGTCCACTTTTGCGCAGCGCCACTTTCGCCCCACGCACATCATCTCGTCTGACTGGGCGAGAGGCCGGGTGTGCGACGACGAGCGGGACCAGCGATTCAACACCCAGGCGTTCGCGCTTGTCCGCTGCCTGACGGAATTGCGATTGGGGTTGAACCGGCTCTGCGTGGTGGATTCCACGGCGCTCGCGCCGCCCCACCGCCGGGAGTTCGTGGAACTGGCCAAGAGGTTTCAGGTTCCGTCCGTGATCTTCCTTTTTGACGTCCCGCTGGAGACCTGTATCGAGCGCGATCGGCAGCGGGAACGGTCGGTCGGCGCTGCCGTAATCGAGCGTCACTACCTGGCTTTTGGGCAGACCAAGACGGACGTTCGTCAGGAAGGCTTTGACCAGATCATCGAGCTCGGTGACAGCGATCTGGACAAAGTTCAGATTGAGATTGTCTTCCGTCCCATTTCGCAGGCTGCTCCAGCGCCGGGGCGACGCCCTCAAACGGAAGGCCGATCAGGTCCTCGGCCTTCGCTGCCCAGGGCTCCGCAGGCGCAGGCGCCGCGCGAAGTTGCGCATCCTTCGACCCCGCAAGCCCAACCGGCGGCAGGCACACCCGCTAAGCCGGAGTCCAAGCCGCCGGGTGTATCCCCCAAGCCGCCTTCTGCGGCTGCACCCGAGCGCACCCAACCCGCTCCTGGGGCGAGTCCTGGGGGCGCGGCCGCGACTCGTGCCTCGACCTCGAGCGCCGCAGACAAGATGCCACCGAGTCCAAAGACCGCCTCTCAATCCTGAGCAGTCGCTCATGCCCGTCTGCCGACAGGCACTCAGATACCATGAAAACCCTGTCATTCTGAGCGAAGCGAAGAATCTCGCTCTGGTCCGTGATGAAGCGAGAACGAAAAGATCAGAGCGAGATTCTTCGCTTCGCTCAGAATGACAGCCAATTTCAGGGCAGATTTGGTTGAAGCGCGGAAGTGCCGGTCAGCGATCCGGCCTGCCTTCCAGCCGGTCGTAGTCGGTTTGCGCGCAGGTTGAACCCAGGGATTCATTGTAGAGCGACGGCAATCGGAGGATTTGGCGGACTTCCTCGTCAAAGCGGTGGAGTGTCTGGAGGTCGGTCTTGCGAATGGGGAAGCGCGTTTCGCCGTGGCGCCAGAACTTCTGGTACCCCTTGTCCTCGAGCTCGCAATCGAGGCCGCGGATTTGGAAATAGGGCGGGCCTGGAGCAAGCCACAGGCGATCAGCCTGCGGTTCAAGGTAGCGCACGAATCCGTACTTCCTCACGCCGAGTGAACCGGCGACGGACCCGCCGTCGACGATCTCAAAACCTGACGCCTTAAACTGTTCTCGCAGATCGCTCATTGCAGTTTCCTCATGTTCAGCCTAGAATTTGAATCTAATCCATTGAGGGCTTTAAGCGCAAGGTAATGTAGGGGGACGGCTTGCCGTCCCCGGGTAGGGCAAGCCCTACCCCTACACCACCGGGGTGCACCCATGGTCTTACGGATCACACCAGGACAGACGGACGCAATACGCCAGCATGGCGCGCGGGACTATCCCAGCGAGTGCTGTGGGGCGCTTCTCGGCAAGGTCGACGGCGAAGCGAAGCAGGTGATGGAGGTCGCGGCGCTCAAGAATCTGCGGCACAATCCCAGCTATGCTCAGGAACTCCTGCCCGTTGATGACCTGGCACGCGAAACGGAGCGCAACCGCTTCCTGATTGACCCGCTCGAGCAATTGCGGATGGAGAAGGATGCACGGGCCCGCGGCTTGGATGTGCTGGGATACTACCACTCACATCCGGATCACCCCGCCCGGCCTTCAGTTTATGACCGCGAGCACGCCTGGCCGTGGTATTCTTATATCATCGTTTCTGTGGAGCGGGGCGTTGCGAAAGACGTAACTTGCTGGGTGCTGGCTGAGGACGGGGGAGTATTTAACCCCGAGTCAGTCGAGGTTGTTGAGTAAGTCAGGGCGTAAGCCAAACGATGAAACGCGTAGGGGTAGGGCTTGCCCTACCCTCGTCGGCCTAGTAATCATGCGGGGACGGCAAGCCGTCCCCCTACAGCGTCGCAGTCACACGGACTCGGAATCGCCGAGTTCCCTGAAGCATCACATAAAGCTAGGGCTGCCTGCACCATCGGCACTCAGCGTGAGGAGAAAGAATGGCAGTCAAGATAATGATCCCGACTCCCCTTCGACAATATGTGGGGAAGAAGGACCAGGTTGAAGTGGAAGCGAAGACGGTGGCGGAGGCGCTCTCGAGACTCGCCAGCGAGTATACGGAGCTCAGACGGCATCTTTACAACCAGGAGGGCAAGCTGCGCAGCTTCGTCAACGTCTACCTGGGCGATGAAGACATTCGTTTCCTGCAGAAGG
>Ga0116223_10005168_pt1 | contig 11093 bp, 13 predicted proteins | sample Sb_taG_3_FD_90092 | JGI IMG/M metagenome (GOLD analysis project Ga0116223, IMG submission 90092) | Peat soil microbial communities from Weissenstadt, Germany - Sb_50d_a_PC metaG | ecosystem: Environmental > Terrestrial > Soil > Wetlands > Peat | place: Germany: Weissenstadt | collected 2010-09-21 | reverse complement strand
GATCTGGTGACCGGCCTTCACCCTCCAGGTAAAGTCAGTTCCGAACGAAAAAAGAATATCGCGTTTCTGTCGTTTCGGAGCAGGCCGCCCTCATTCACAAAATTGGCCGGTAAACTTGCGCTACTCGGACAATGCTGAGAGGCGACCGGGGCGGGCCCGGCTCAGGAGGATTCCTCCCGTGAAACGCCGTCCACGAAATCGAACCGGGCTTCTCAATCCAGAGGGCCGAACAAAGGAAAGCCGCCGAGGCCTGAACCCCGGCGGCGGAGAAATTCGAACTGGGTGGGCTCAGCTCCTGACCGAGTAGCTGCGCTCCCCGTCCTCACCCTTGGTGGAGGTCACGGCCAGCCCCATCTTCTTCCCGACCGTCCCGGACAGGAAGCCGCGTACCGAATGCGGCTGCCAGCCGGTGGCCTTCTGAAGTTCTTTGGAAGTGGCCCCGCCGGGCCGCTTGAGCAGGTCCAGCACCTTGGCGGTCTTGGTGCCCTCGCGGGCGCTTGCCGGAGCCTTTGCGGGTTTGGCCACCTTTTGGCCTTTGGGCGCATGCAAACCGCGCAGCTACCTTCGGCCGGGCGTGCAGGTTGTGGTGTGCGGACTACTGGACCGTAGGGCAGTGGCATCAGTGGGTTTTCGCTTTTCCGGTGGGGCTGCGGGGCCTTCAGCGCGGGCGCTGGCTTGCCCACGATCGCATCCACGGTCTTGCGCTTGGTCTCAATACGGATGTGGCTGTAGCGCTGGCGAATGTTGGTCTGAACGGATGCCGACGATAACCAGAGGGCAGAGACAAAGAAAAGCCGCCGAGGAAACCCGGCGGCGCATGCGCGACCAATTGCTGGCGTTAGCTGGCGTTCAGCCCTTGACGGAGTAGCTCCGATCCCCGTCCTCGCCCTTGGTGGAGTTCACGGTCAAGCCGAGCTTCTTGCCCACCGTACCGGAAAGGAAGCCCCTGACCGAATGCGGCTGCCAGCCGGTGGCCTTCATCAACTCCTTGGCGGTCGCGCCGCCGGGCCGCTTGAGCAGGTCCAGGACCTTGGCGGTCTTGGTGCCCTCGCGGGCGCTTGCCGGAGCCTTGGCGGGTTTGGCCACCTTTTGGCCTTTGGGCGCCTTCTTGGCCGGGGTGGCCTTCTTCCCCGACTTGGCCTTCGCCGGCGCAACCCGGGGCTTCCGTGGCGCAACGGCGGGCTTTTTGCTGGCCTTCGGCTGCTTCGGTTCCGCAGCCGGGGTGGTAGCGGTCTCTTGGGTCTTGGCTTGTTCTTCTGCGTTCGATGTCATGGTGTAATCTCCTGGCGCGGTAGTCACCGCGGTCATGACATCCATCACTCCGGGGCGCTGCAAAAGCAAGGCCGATTCACCAGATTTTGGCAGAAATGTTTCGGCCAGGAAGCGGGCGCTGGAATCGCCCGGGCGGGCGTGGAGGTAAGCACTGGTCGTCGCCACCGAGCTGTGGCCGAGGGTGGCCTGGACGAGGTGGATGGGCGCGCCATGGTCTAGCGCGTGGCTGGCGTGAGCGTGCCGGAGCCAGTGAGGGCTGATGCCAACATCGACGCCAGCCTGCTTGGCCGCCTGGCGCACGATCATGCGGACGCGCCCGCGGTCCAGGGCCCGCCCGCTGCGGGACGGGAAGACCGGATCCTCCGCGCCGGCCGCGCCACGCAGGGCGGCCAGATCCGACCACACCGCTGCTGGCAGGGGAATGGCCCGCGTGCGACCGTTCTTGCCGAAGACGGTGACCTGACCGGTATCGCCGCGGGCGTGCAGATTTCGCCACCGAAGGCTGCATGCCTCGGACACTCGCAAGCCGGCGAAGTATAGCAGATTCAAAAGGATATGGTCGCGCGGGTGCGTCTCGGCCGAAAGAAGCCGCTGGACGTCCTCCTCGGACATAACCCTCTCCGCCAAGCGGTTCTCGTACCGTGGTAACGCCAATTCCGCAGCGGGGTTCACCGGAATGGAGCGCATCCGCTTGCAGAAGCCAAACAGGCTTCTGACCGCGGCCAGCGTGCGTGCGCGGGAGATGGGCGCCAGCCCGGACGCGATCAGGGACTGCGCAAAGCTCTGCAGGTCAGCTAAGCCGATACGGTCCAGCGGCTTCTGCACGTGAGCGAGGAGGCGGTCGGCGTCGCGCTCATAGCAGGCGCGGGTTTGCGGGCTGGCCTGGCGGTCCAGCCAAAGGCGGCGGATGTTTGCATCGCGGGAAGATACCATAACCGTCCTTATGGTGTGTTCGGCACCACTCATGTGATACCTCGGATCGGCGGGGAGAAGGTGGCGCAAGCGGGGCGGGTTCCTGGGAGCGTTTTTGCCGGGATCCGATCTTGGTCGGCCGCTTCTGAACCTCCGGCGCGCCGCGTCATTTCTCGATACAATCGTCCCTGCTGTCGTAATGACCAACGGCGAACCTCTTGGATGGATCAGAACGCTTCGATCAGATGTATGAGCGCATGATGGCGCTCCTCTCCGTTTCCGCCCGCGGAGCGGTGCTTTCGACGGCCCTCGCCGAGACCCGGGTTCAGTCACTCGATTTAATGGTCAAGGGTTTTGCCGCGCGGAGATTACGGCCGAGAGTTTGGTAAACCAACTGGATCAGATTGAGCTGGATCTCAAGTCATTGAAACGTGGCACCGACCCGTCTGGTGATCTCACGGACGAGGAATCAGTGCGGTTGCAGATGGCGATGGACCGGCTGAGCAAGATGATGGCGACTCTGAGCAATATGCTTAAGAAAATCTCCGATACCGCGCAGACCATCACCCAGAATTTGAAGTGATTGCCCGCTCTGGTGCGAAACCACTCCGGAATGGATGGGGCCAAGAGCCGAGCCATGCCTTACCCTACGATGCCAGCCAAGCAGGTCCACTCTTGAACAATCGGCGGGCGCGGTCCCTTTTTATAGGGCGGACAAAACGTTCACCTCCGCCTGTAGCCTGTAGGGTCATGTAGGGTTTTCAGGAAACTTTTCCACGCGAGCGTGTACGAGAGAAAGTTTCCGGAAAAGGCTACATACCCTACATTCATTGGCAAAACCCCTACATTTTTTCCGAAACCCCACTCAGGACGGGTCCGGCCGAAGCCCTATCCCGTCATATTTCACGCCTCTATCGGTTCTCCGCTTCGTAAAACCACGCTCGGACATCCGGCGGCTGAATGCCGTTTCATTGGCCGGTTCTTCTCCAGCATCGCCAGCCCATGCCTTGTAGGCGCCGTACAGGGCCCGCGCCGCCGCCGATGCATACTCCCCAACCACGCAGCACTCGGATGCAAACCGCGCGATCTGGTCCGACTCATCCCGGTATTCTCGCGTCGCGGCCAATATCGACTCGGGATAGTTCAATCCCTCGTCCTGCCAGCGCATAGAGCCCGCGACGGCCCAACCCAGGATGCCCGGAAGTTCGCCCATCAGCACGGTCTTCAGCGTCCGGTCTTCCCGGCCCTCGAAGCTGACGGCAAACGGCACCAACTTGATGCGGCTCCAGATTGCCGGGTCGTTTCCTCGGATAACCGGCTTGTGATTCGTGGCGAGCCAGATTTTCCAGGTCGGGTCAAACTCACTGGAGTTCTCATACAGGCGCCGCGCCCGCACGATATCGCCGCCCGTGAGCCACTTCAGCAGCGATTCGGCCAGCGCTACGCCCTCGCGCGACTCTTGAGCGGACACCATCCGCTTGCCGCGCATATTCGCCACGTCATCGCGCGGCCCGGCGTCATCGCGCCGTTGCACGAATGTACTAAAGTCCGCTGTTCCCGCGTAATCACCCAGCGCGGACGCCAATATCTTTAGCAGTGTTCCTTTACCGTTCCGTCCTGTCCCATACAGCAGCATCAGGCACTCCTCGCGTGTATCGCCGCTCAAACTGTACCCGGCTGCTCTCTGAATGAAAGGGATAACGTCCGGATGCGGCGCGAAAACCTCCGCAAGAAACTGTTCCCAGCGATGGCAGGTCGCCGCGGCGTCAAACTGAACAGCCGCGAGCTTGCTTATCAGATCCTCGCGCCGATGCGGTTGTAACTCTCCGGTGCGAAGATTCACTGTCCCATTCGAGACGTTGAGTAACCAGCGGTCGCCGTCAAGTTCATCAGGTGTAACCGGGATTCCCTTCTCGGCCTGCGCGAGCTTCAACATGGCCTCCATCGCCGCCGCCGATTCGCTCCGGCGCGCCCAGTTCGCCGCCGCGGCGCGTTGCCCTTCGGTTGTGTACTGGCCGGCTTCCGTGTAGAGCGAGCGCACCGTCTCTTTTGCCAATTGCCGCACTTCGGCGCCGGCGTCCCGCTTCCACCGGATGCCGTCCCACACCAGCCAGGCGCGCCAGTCATAGCAATAGCGGACGCTGGAGGCGTGCTGCGCGACAAAGCGCTCCGCATTGCCCAATTCAGTGAGCGGGCGACAAACCGGCGGAGCGCTGTCAGACGGCTCCGGGCCACGCGCCGGCATCTCGTGAATTTCCGGCGCGGATTTCGCCTCGAGTAATTGCTCGATGCTCGGCCCTGTCGCCGTCATGCGGCCTCCGTTCTGGTGATTCCCAGGTACTCTTCCAGCGCCGCGCGCTCACATTGCTCCCGCCGGTGCGCCACCACAACCAGCGCGGCCGTCACGCCCGGGTAACGCTCTCGCCACCATTTGTACTCGCTCACCAGCGCGGGGCCATCCAGACGTGGAAGTGTCGAGAGTAGGGCCTCCACGTCGGCTATCTCGCCTATCTCCGGCTGCGGTAAGGTCGGATCGAAAAGGGCCACCTTCAGGGTGGTGAGCAGTTCCTCAGCTATGCTCACGGCCGCCCGCTGCCAGTACCGGGCCGCGGGGAGGTCGCGCTCGAGTTGTCGCCGCTCCGCTGCCCATCGCGCACGGTCCTCGGGCGAAAGCGGTTTATCCTCGATTTGGACGCCGGCCAGGTCCGCACACCAGCGCAGCGCATCTTGCCGGGAGCCGCCGCGCGCCCGAACTATCAGGTCCAAGAGGCCGCCACCCTCATCCGTTGTGAAGTCGTGCCAGAGACCGCGCGCGTCATCCATCGACACGTTGAAGCCATCGCCGCCGCGCCAGGTGGCCGGCGCCCGCCAGGTGTCAGGGCCCGTCCGCCGCGGCTCCCTGCCGGCGAGCGCACGATAGACTTGCGAGATTTTGATGCTGGCCAAAATCTCGTTCACGCGTCCGGGCGGACGCGGTTGTGATACGCTTGTCATTGTAATAGCTCCCAAAAAGATTCGGCCCGCCAGTGTTGCAGACACCGCGGGCCGATTTGCTTTAGTGTTTAGTAAGAGCGCAGCGCAGGTGGATCAAGCCCTGCAGTCTGCCTTTTGGATTGCCGACTTAAAGTTGGGCCTAATGACTTCGGCCGGCCGCAGCATAGCAGATTTGCAGTGGCCGTCTCCGGACAACCTCAGCGAACACGAACCCCCGCTCACCTGCGAGCGCTTCTCGTACTGCGTATCGGAGCGGGGCCCTCTCCTCCCGGGTCACAACCGGCGCGACATTCTGGCGTGGTCTCCAACTGCAGGGGTAGAGCATGGCGAAACTCGAGTCGCACCACAAGGCAGTCTTGGAGCCGCATCAGCTCATCAAATAATTCGCAAAACGGCCGCTTTAACTGGAAGTCGTCGCCGCCACGAACATCCGCTCGGTGGCTGTCGCGGTCCAACCGCGCAATGCGCACAAGCCTGGCGTCATGATCGAGCAGTGGCTGTCCGGCGCGGACATGCATGTTTTCAATGCGGCCGAACTGGTATTCCCGCATGATGTGGAACAGCGAGCGTTGGGCTACGGTCAGATCGCGCGTGGTCCGCGGTCCGGTCTGTGATGTAGAGATCATAGGTTTTGTGTCCGCTGGCATAGGAGTGCTTCCTCCAAAATAATGCTTGATAATTTCATCAGGCCGGGTCATGAGTCGGCTTCATTAGCGGATGTCGGGCCGCGCCTCTTCACCACGGCCAAGCGCACTACAGACTTCGCTGATACGCAACCGAGCGACGATCTCGGCAGCCCTGTCCAACAACCCGGGAAGTCCGTCATGGCCGGGCCCCCAGGTTGCGCAGAATACGATCGAGGGACGCACGTTCCTGCTTTTCTATCTGGCGCAACAGAGAAAGCGCTTCTTTGTCGATATGTTCCTCGATGCAAGCGCCACACAGCCCCCGCAGGATGCCCGGGGGGATGGCATCAACTTCCACGCTTTCACCTTGAAATGTTCTGCAGCGGGAATCGGTGGTCTTGGTGGGCCTTGTCGGAAGGTCGAGCAAACCAATTTGCTCTTCGGTTACCGCTACGCGCTCGAAGTGGATATCCGCAGCGGGAGCAAATTCGCGGAGGCCAGCTTCGGTGGCCCGCGTGATGTCACGTCCGCTTGGATCGTGGTCGCCGAAGTAGTAAATGAAGGTTGGTTTCCCCTGGTTGGCGATCGCTCCAGCGGCTTCGTGCAGATACGACACGGAGGGATAACCGCGCGTCACCATCAACGGCACGTCCCATGGTTCGGTCTCCCTGTACAGCACGCCAGCCAGAGCATCTTTCTCAAGCCAGACCTCGACGTAGGCGTCCTGATTACTCCATAGCGCGCGGCGATAGGTTTCCTTCGTTAGCTCCAGCATCCCTCGGAGCGAGGCGTACGTCCGTGGTTTGCGCATCCATCGGGTGTTGTCAGCAATCCAACCGAAATCAATCTCCCCAGAGCGGCGCATTTCTGTCAGCAGGCGCACCACGGTCTGCTTGTATTCTGCTTCTGTTTTGCCGATCGCGCCGCGGCTGACGAGCTGGTAGAACACCTGCCTCACGGTCATCGGATTGTCGAGGGCGAGCAGGTCATAGATGGCCGTGCGGATGTCTAGCATCTCCGAGCGGGTGCGTCGGACCTTTGTAGACCTAGGTTGATAAGTTCCGGCACCGACGTCGGCACCGGTCGCCGCTGAATGTGTTATGTCCATCAATGGATCTCGCTAAAAAAGCTGAAGGCCCGTCGGTTGCGGACCGAGCGGGCCTTCTTTAACTGCCTGAACTGAGTTTGGTTATTGCCGAGCTACCTCACTGTTTTCCGGACTCTCGGTGGTAGTGCTATCCGCGATTCTCAGCCTGTTTTTGCGGACGTGCGCCGCCACTCGCACTGCTCAGGCCAGATGACCCGCAGGCTGCATCTCGACTTTCCTGCGATGCGGCACCTGGACGCGATTGTGAGTCACAAAGTATAACGCCTGGACTGTAGTGGTTTTGTAGTGGTTCGGCGGCAAATGCACGTTATCCTGGCTTAACCCAAAGGACGCGTAACGTATAGACAGGGCAAAGTCTTTAGCCCTCGATGATCCTATGTTTTGGTTTGTGGTTCCAGTGGCCGAGGGTTCGAATCCCTCCACCCACCCCATAAAATCAATAACTTACCAAATTCACGACGATAGAACTGTAGCTGATCTCTAGCTTATGGTCCCCGTTCCACACCGCACCCCACCGTTATCAACGTTCCCAAATGGAAGGGCTCTCCCAAAAATGGAAAGGCAGGTAACCAAATCCCCGCCTTCGTAGGCTACAGATAAGCTACATGCCGACTTTTGCGCTTTCGATGTCCGTGGCTTCAACGGCAGGCTTGTTCCGGCTCTTCGTTCCCGCCTTGGAATTGGCGTGCGCGTTCCGGTTCTTCCTCATCCACGTATCCATCTTCTCGCCCGAATCCAAAACACCCTTCAGGGAAACGATGTTGTAGCGCTTTAGCATCTCGTGGGTCTTGTGACCTGAGATTTTCATCGCTTGCTCTTCGGGGATGCCGCATTCCTGAACCATGTTCCGAACTGCCGACCGACCGGCGGTGCGTGGAATGCGCCGTAGTGATAGGCCGGCACACTCCAACTCCAGCATTGTCGGCCATCCGGAATGTAATCCGCTTCATCCGTCATGTGCAACTACCCGGAGACCAGCGTCTTGGCTTTTTCACGCGGCCGACTGGCGACGAATCTGCCGTTGTTGCCTGGCCGCCTCCAACTTCCGATCCCTGTCGGCGTGGATCTCCTCATTGTCCGATGGCTCAAAATGCTGACCACAAGCCTTACAGACTCGCGTGATTCTCACCGTCGGCCGCATCCCAACAGTTTTCATTGTGGCTGGCAGGAACGCTGATCATCAGTTGGTTCAAGAACCTCATAGCAAATTGATCGGGCGTGCTCTCGGCGTCCAATTGAACATCGATGATGTTTTCTGCCGCAGCGACTTTGGCGGCGCCTTCCTGGAGATTAAGCGGGCTGACGATTATGCCGCCACTCGCTCCAGTGTCGATGATCCTGTATGCCAATCCTCCGAGAAAGTTCCTAATTGGGTTTAGAAGTCATGTGCCTTTTGCCCTCGACGATTACGAAGCCCTCGTCTCCCAGTTTGACCCCTCTTGCTTCGATCTCCCATTTGGCGCCGGAACGGTTTCCGCTCACGTTTTGCTTGCCTTCGACACGCTCCAAGCCGAACCTCCCGGCGTTGCGGTCGAGGAGCTCGGCTGCGATCTCTTCGTAGGTTTTCCAAGCCTTCTCACTCACGAACTACCCCTGTTTATGGTAGCCGCTTTGCATTGATCCAGCGCCACTTGGAAGTCGGGCCCGGCACGCGCCGGCGCCGAAGACCGGCTGGATTATGCGTGGAGCTCAGGGCCGGCCCTGGCAATGCAAAACGAAAACTCGGATACAATCTTGACATGCGCGAACTGTTGCTCACTTGCCTGTTAACCGCTTCGGCTTTCGCTCAGACTGGGAAGTTTGGCGCCTTCACCAATTCCGACGACGTCGGCGCTCCTCCCCTCAAAGGGTCCGCGGAGTTTGAGGCCTCCACCAGACAGTACAAGATCACCGGCTCCGGCGCCGATATCTGGGGCAAGGCGGATCAGTTCCACTACGTTTGGCGGGAAATGTCGGGCAACTTCGCGGTCACCGCCACGGCCAGATTCCTCACTGACGGGAACGCGCACCGCAAGGCCGTCATCATGCTCCGCAAGAGTCTCGACACCGATTCACCGTTCGTCCACCTCGCCATCCACGGCGACGGCATGCCCTCGGTTCAGTTCCGCAACAGCAAGGCCGACAACACCAACACAGTCGATTTTCCGATAGAAGGTCCGGGAACGTGGAAGCTGAAGCTGGTCCGGCAGGGCACGGCTGTCACCGTGTGGATCGGCAAGGACAGCGCGCCCTTGAGGGAACTGGGACACACCGCTAACCAGTTAGGCAGCCCGATATTGGTCGGCCTCGGAGTCAGCTCGCATACCCAGGAGGCGACCAACACCGTGTTGTTTTCGGATGTGTCGGTGGAACAGCTGCCGGCGCCTGCCGCGAAGAAATGACAGGGCCTTCTAAACTGGCAAGGAAACGTATAATGTCTAGCATGCGTCAGCTATTGCTGGTCTGCCTGCTGTCTGCTTCGGGCTTCGCCCAAAGTGGAAGCCTCGGTGCCTTTACGAATTCCGGCGACGTCGGCGGTCCGGCGCTCAAAGGGTCCGCCGGGTTTGACGCCTCCAACGGGCAATACCGGATCACCGGCTCCGGCGCCAACATCTGGGCCAGGCAGGACCAGTTCCAATATGTCTGGCGAGAGATGACCGGCAACTTCACGGTCACGGCCACGTTGCGATTCCTCGGTCAGGGAGGCGAGCACCGCAAGTCCGGTATCATGGTCCGCCAGTCTCTGGACACCGATGCGGTCTACGCCGACGTCGTGATCCACGGCAACGGCATGCCCGGGCTACAATGGCGGAGCAAACAGGGCGAGGATACCAACGCATTCGATCTCCCGTTCGACGGTCCGGGGACGTTCAAGGTGAGGCTGGTCCGTACCGGTGTCAGGATTTACATGTACCTCGCCAAGGACGGCGCCGAGCTGAAGGAAATCGCGCACACCGAGGTTTCGTTTCGGAACCCGATCCTGGTCGGGCTCGTGGTCTGCTCGCATCAAGCGGATACATCGGACACCGTCATATTTTCGGATGTCTCGGTGGAGGCGCAAGCGCCGCCTGCCCCCAAGGCGGAATAGCGCGGGGTTGATCCGCGCGAGGTTCGCCGCTTCGCCGTCGTGGTCAGAAGTGCTGTAGAGTATTAGAAATCATATGATCAGCCAGGCAGGAATTCGGGTTATTGCGCTCGTGTCCGTGTTGACCATGAGCGTCTCTTTCGCGGCCGATGGACCGCCCGCATGGGCCTACGGCTTTCCGCAGCCAGGAGGCCCAGCGGCTCCGGGTGGAGGCGGCCGCGGCGGACAGGCGGCTCCCGACAACAGCCCGAAACACCTCGCCGGCAGCGACCTGGAGTTCACCCTGGCGCAGATCCGCGACGGCTTCGGTCCCGCGGACTGGTTTCCGGGCGACCATCCTAAGATGCCGGAGATCGTCGCGCACGGCCGTCGGCCGGAGGTACGCGCCTGCGCCCTGTGCCACTATCCGAACGGTAAGGGGCGCGCGGAAAACGCCCCCATCGCTGGTTACCCGGTAGCCTATTTTATCCAGCAGATGAACGATTTCAAGAACGGCAACCGCAAGAGCGCCGAGCCGCGGAAGGCCAACACGAACGCCATGATCGCGATCGCCAAGGCCATGACCGACGAGGAGATCAAGGCAAGCGCCGAGTACTTCGCCTCGATGCCGTGGACCCCGTGGATCAAGGTGGTGGAGAGCGACATGGTGCCCAAGACTCGCATCTCCGGCGGCCTTTTTCTCGCGCTCGAAGGCAGCGAAAAAGAACCGATCGGCAAGCGCATCATTGAGGTGCCTGAAAGTACCGAGGCCACCGAGACGTACCGAAACCCGCGCTCGGGGTTCATCGCCTACGCGCCGCCGGGTAGCGTCAAGAAAGGTGAGGCGCTGGTGACTTCGGGCGGCGGCAAAACTCTCGCGTGCGGCGCCTGCCACGGCGCGGATTTGAAAGGCCTCGGCCCGGTTCCGGGAATTGCGGGCCGGTCACCGAGCTACCTCGTGCGCCAGATGTATGACATGCAGGCGGCTGCCCGGAAGGGCGTGTGGACCCCCCTCATGACGAAGGTGGTTAGCCAGCTCAGCGAAGACGACCTGCTGGAGATCGCCGCTTATACCGCCTCGCTCAAGCCCTGAACGAGCGCGTAACCAGCGCCGGGAAAGCTTCCGATGATACGAAAT
>Ga0116223_10005165_pt1 | contig 11097 bp, 5 predicted proteins | sample Sb_taG_3_FD_90092 | JGI IMG/M metagenome (GOLD analysis project Ga0116223, IMG submission 90092) | Peat soil microbial communities from Weissenstadt, Germany - Sb_50d_a_PC metaG | ecosystem: Environmental > Terrestrial > Soil > Wetlands > Peat | place: Germany: Weissenstadt | collected 2010-09-21 | reverse complement strand
GCGAAGCCTCGCGCGGCGGCGAAGCTTCGAGATGTTCGGCGTGAGCCGTCTCGAGATGTGTTGCGATGACTTCCGCGGCGCTGGCGCGGCCCTCAATCTCGCCCGTCTCGGGCAACGCCGGCGCGGACTCGCTTCCGTCCGCCGCGAGCGAAGCCTCGGGCGGCGGCTCCGCTTCGAGATGTTCGGCGTGAGCCTGCTCGAGATATGTTGCGATCACTTCCGCGGCGCTGGCGCGGCCCGCAATCTCGCCCGTCTCGGGCAACGCCGGCGCGGGCTCGCTTCCGTCCGCCGCCAGCGAAGCCTCGCGCGGCGGCGAAGCTTCGAGATGTTCGGCGTGAGCCGTCTCGAGATGTGTTGCGATGACTTCCGCGGCGTTGGCGGGGCCCGCAATCTCGCCCGTCTCAGGCAACGCCGGCGCGGACTCGCTTCCGTCCGCCGCGAGCGAAGCCTCGCGCGGCGGCTCCGCTTCGAGATGTTCGGCGTGAGCGGTCTCGAGATGTGTTTCGACAAGTCCGCTGACTTGGCCGTCAGGCTCGGCTCGAGGCTCGTCATGGGGCGGGGTTTCGCCCGCGAGTCCCGCCGCCGCAGCGCCGTCCTCGAAAGGGGGACCGGAATCGGACGCCAAGGAGGCTCCCTCGTCCTGCAGCGCCGGCGCCTCGGCGAGGCGAGCGATGGGCTGCTCGGCAGGGCTTGCGGCCTCGGACGCCGCGACCGATCCGTCGGCGGGGGGCGCCGCGCCAGGCGTCGGGCTCGGTTCGAGCGTCGTCGTCTCCCGGGGTAAGGCTTCCTCTGCAGGCTCCGGCGTCAAGTCGGCCTCCTGCGGGCGCGGCGCATCGACTTCTTCGCCAAGCACCCCAAAGCCGCGATAACCAAGAAATTCGCGATGGCGGCCGAACTGGGGCGCGGCCGAAAGCGCGACCAGTCGTCGCCGATCCCCGCCCAAGAGCGGCCAGCCGACCATGATGTCGGAGAAGGTTTGCCGCTCGGCGGTGACGCGGACGAGTTCGCCGCCACGCTCGAGTTTCGCACGGCGGAGAAGCGTCTCGACGGTCTCACCGCGGCGCGGCGCGTTGGCGCCCACGGCAGCGGCGAGCGCCGGGTGCGCGGCGCCGAATCGCCCCTCCTGGTCGAGGACCCACAAGAAGCGGGATTTCGGCGGCGGCGATTCGCCGAAATCTGGGAGCGGCGGTTCGTCCGGCTTCGGAGCGTCACGCACATCGGCGGGCGTTGGCGGCGCGAGGCTCGCGGCTCCCAGGGCCGGAACCGACACCAGCAGCCACGTCGCGCCTCCCGGCGCGGAGACGCGGGCGCAGCGCAAATTGACGCTTGTCGGCCGCCGGTCGAGGACGAAGCCCATGCGCTCCAGGCGCGACGGCTCGCCGACGGGCAACGTCGCCGCCAAATGGCGCAAGCGGCGCGCGCTCGGTCCCTCGCCCTGCATGAGCCGGGCTTCGAGCGCGTCGAAGTCGTCTGCCCCGAACAATGCGAGCATGGCCGGACTCGCGGCGACGATCCGCGCCGGCGGGCTGACGATCGCCAAGCGCGCAGTGTCGTTGCGCCAATCCTGCGGCGCCCGTTCTGGGTCAAAAGCCCCAGCGACCTCTTCGCGCGACAAGAGCGCGAGATCGGCGGGAGCCATTGGCGGCGAGTGGGTCAAGTCGGCGCTCGTCAATAAAAATGGACTCAGCGGGCGGCGTCGGATGGGGTCGACGACTCGCGCTTTAAGGTTAGCGAAAGTTTAACGCCGTTGTTGGGATTTCACCACGGCGTCCGCGCAGCGGATTACAGGCAAGGTTAAAATTTTTGAGTGCGGCGCCAGATTATGTTGCACTGCAACAAAAAGACGGCTATAGGAATCCTCGACGAGGGGGTCCGCCGATTCGTGATGGCAGAAAGGGAAGAAAATGTCCAATTCGCCGTTTGAAGTTCCAAATGAGTTGCGCGATTTCGCCGACCGCAGCGTTGACCAAGCGCGAAAAGCCTTCGAGGGCTTCCTGGCGGTCGCCCAACGCGCCGCAGGCGTCGCGGGCGACCCGACCAACACGTCGCGGAGCGGCGCGAAGTCGGTCAGCGCTCACGTGCTGGCCTGCACCGAGCAGAATGTGAACGCCGCCTTCGATCTTGCTCAGAAGCTCGTCAAGGCAAAGGATCCTCAGGAGGCTCTGGCGCTGCAGAGCGAATACATGAGGAGCCAGCTCGCCGCCTTGCAAAACCAGGCCACGGAACTCGGCTTCATCCTCCAGAAGAGCGTAACCCCCGGCTCGACCTGACGCGCCAGCTCCGTTTCGCCGCGAATCAATCGTCGGTCCAAAAACCGGTCACCCAAAACTTGAGGTTTCATCGTGGCTACCGCACCGAAGAAAAGCGCCGCCGCCCAGGCGGTCTCCGCCACGGCTCCGATGGAGGCCACGGCCCAGGCGGTCTCCGCCGCGGCTCCGATGGAGGCCGCCGCTACGCCCAACGCCGTGATCCCGACGCTGCCTGACCTCGCCGAGCCGGCGGTCGAAATTCAGCAGAGCTTCCGCAGCGCACTCGAAAAGAGTGTCGTCGAATCGCGAGCCGCGTTCGTCAAGGCCAGGACCGCCGCGGACGAAGCGGCGAGCGCGTTCGAGGTCAGCTTCGCGGCGGCCAAGGATGGCGCGCTCGCCATCAACGCCAAGGCGTTCGAGGCGCTACGCGCCAACTCGGAGGCGAATTTCGATTTCTTGAAGGCGGTGCTGGCGGCCAAGTCGCTGTCCGACGTCATCGCGCTCCACGCCGAGTTCACCCGCAAGCAGGTCGAGACAATGACCGGCCAGACCAAGGACATCGGCGCTCTTACGCAAAAGGCGATGACGGACGCCGTCGAGCCGATCAAGGAGCGGCTCGCGAAGTCCTTCAAGATCGCCGTCTGATCGGGATTTTGCCCTGCGCCGGCGCGCTCCTCCCTCGCGCCGGCGAGGAACGCCGTCCGCGGTTGCGGGCGGCGTTCTCTCGTCGCCGACCGCGCGTGGGCCGGTTCGCCGGTATTCGGCCCTTGCAGGCTTTCAGCTTTGACACTAGTTTCCCCGCCGATCCGGACCGGGCCGCCATAGCTCAGATGGTTAGAGCGCTAGATTGTGGATCTAGAGGTCCCCCGTTCGAAGCGGGGTGGCGGTACCATAGCTAAGTTACATCAGTGATCCAATGCGCCGTTGAGCAGAGCCTGGCCCGCTTCGCCAAAGACGTGACAGGCTGCCGACAGCGGGCGTCCAAGAACCGCGATCGGCTTCCGTCGGGCGCTTTGCCCCGGGAACACCTGGTCCAAGATGGTTTCGGACCATCGGTTCTGACGAGCTTCAATGAGGCCCGGGCGCTTAGGCCCGGGAACACGACGCTCTCGAATCAGGTCGCTCGCGCCCGCGCTTCGTCCGGATGAATGGCGTCGCGGACGCCGAGCGCGCCGGCGGCCCGCCTCATGACCTCTGCGGCGGACCCAGCAGGCGCCACTGGGTTAGCGCGGGCCCGAGCGCTGGGCCGCTCTTGCCGTCGATCGGGCCGGCATAATATCCAGCCGACTTGAGTCGCGTCTGAAGAGCCCGGATCGTTTCGGCCGTCCAGGTCTGCGTCTTCCCCGTGAGCTCAGCGATCGCTTCGCCCGCGTCGGCGGCGACCGCGCGCAACAGGTCCTCCGCGGCAGCGGCGGGGTTCCGCGGCACGCCGCGGCCCTCGTCGAGCAGCACAGCGGCGGCGCGGTAGGCCTCGCCATATCCTTCGGCGCCGGCGCGGCGAAAGTGGGAGAGCGCCTCGCCCGCCCACTTGCCGCCGGTGGCGTTGGCTTCGATCTCAGCGAGGTCGTAGGTTGCGCGGGCCGAGCCGACATCGGAGGTCTTCTTGAGGAGCGCGAGCGCGCGGGGAATGTCCTTGTTTATCCCCTCGCCCTTGACGAGCGCAACCGCGAGATTGATCGCACCATCTGCGCTGCCGTGCTCGGCCGCCTTTTCATAGAGCGCATAGGCCGCTTTGAGGTCCTTCGGAATATGGTCGCCCATATGGGTGAGGAGGCCGAGGCTGACCATGCCCCGGACGTCGCCCGCGTCCGCGGCCTTGAGGTAGAGGGCAAGCGCCTCGTTGTACCGTCCGGCCGCGTAGGTCGCGCGGGCGAGCAGGGCCTCATAGTGCGCGACTTCGGGATGCGCCGCGGCCGCCTGACGGCAGAATTTGACCGCGGCTACGGCGTTCTCTTCGAGAGCGTCCATTTCGACGCCGTTCACGCTGGCGGTGGCGTCGTGCGGATGGGTAGCGAGGCGCTCGCAGGCGAGCTCAGGCGATGACGACTCCTGCTCTGCCGCCCGCAGGCTCGCGATCAGCGCCTTCGCGTCGTCGACATGGGCGCCGTCCGGATAGCGCGCTAGATAAAGCTCGGCGAGGCTCGCTCGCCGCTCGCTGCGGGCCAGTGCCCAGAGGACATCCTCGACGTCTGCCTGCGGTTGCGCGGTCGGCGGGGCCTTTTCGGCTTCCGGCGGAGCCTTTCCGGCTCCCGAGAGAAGCGAGCGAACGTCGGCGGCGTGCGGTCCGTCGGGGTAGTGGTCGAGATAGGCTTGCAGCAGGTTCGGATCGCGGTCCTTTCCGGCGAGGCGCCAGAGCTGTGTCTCGACCGTCTCCTCGGCCGCCGCGCTGCCGGCGAAATAGAACTGCTTGGTCAAAAGGGACTCGTCGGCGGGAATCTGCTGCCCTCCGGTCTCAGAGAAGACGTCGTTGCGGACCGCGATCATCATACTGGAGATGTCGGCGCCCGGCGTCGACAGACGTCCGAGCAGCGCTGTGGCGAAGGGGCTGTTGCGGCCGCTTCCGTCGAACGCGACGTTGTCGGGCTGCGTCGCGAAGGCGATGAAGAATCCGGGAAGCTTTCCGACGCGAGCGAGTCCGGCCGCCGGCAGCCCAACGCCGCCGCCGGCGAAGGGGTTGTTGCGGCAGGCGTCGAGAAAGACGAGATGGCTTCCTTTTCCCTTGCCGAGCTCGGCGAGCACGGGATCGAGCGCAACCGTCCTCGACGCGATGTCGTTGAGCTGGTGCAGCTCAGCGCCGACGGGGATGAGGTAGTTACGGCCAGCGAGCTGAAAGCCGTGTCCGGCGTAGTAGAACAGAGACACGTCGGCGTCGGCCGACTCCAACGCGAATTCGTCGATGGCGCGCTGCATGGCGGCGAGATCGAGATCGAGCTTGAGCGTGACCTTGAATCCCAGCGACTTCAGCGCCGGGGCGATATCCTTCGCGTCGTTCGGCGGATTGGCGAGCGCGGGGACATTGCGGTAGGCGCCGTTGCCGATGACAAGCGCGAAGCGGGTCTCAGCCCGCGCAGGCAGGGCGGCGAGCGCGACGAGGGCGAGGAGCGCCGCCGCGACTGATTTCCATCGACGGCTCAGAGCCTCGGGCGGCGCCGTCCATCGGGCCATGGGGCCTCCTCGATCGCTCGACTAGAGGCCGCCGGAATTCACCAGGGCGACAGAGGTTGCGCCCAGGGCGCCCTCAATCACGTCGCCGTCGCGGAGTTCGCGACTGCGGGTTCCCGGGTCCTCTGAAAGAACGAGGGCGATCTCCTTGTGAACGGCCGCAATGGTCTGGCGCAATACGGCGAGGGCCTCAGTCCGCGAGCGCGCCGCGCGGACACGACGTGCGCCCTCCGCAATGATCGTCGGAACGTTGCGCAGCGCTGGCGGCAACCTCGGCGCCAAGACTTGCAGCTTGGCGGCATATGCGTCCAGCGCGTCAGCGATCGTGGTCTGGGTCGGGTTTTGGCAGCGCCGGAAGTAATTCTCGAGCGACTGCGAGATGGCGCGAAGAGCCTGATCCGGATCGCTGTAGCGGTTCGGATCCGGCAATGACGGCGGCTCGTTGCAATTGACGGTGAAACGCGGGAGCACCTGCTCGTACCCGCCGACGTCGTACTCGGTTTGCGCAGGATTGTTGATTTGCGTCAGGCCGGGCAGGAATCCGGGGTCGGTCGGAGCTCCCGGATTCGCGGTCGGAATCGGAGCGACCGTCAGCTTGCCGGTCGAGTCGAGGACGAGCGCATAGTCGTTGGAGACGGTGAACGTGCCTGGCGCGACCGTGATCGGATACGGGCTGCCGGATAGCGGCGCACTCGCCGGAGACCCGAGCGAAGTGACTAGGGGCGTCCCGCTGTAGACCGCGGCAGCCGAGTCGCCGAGGAAGGCGCCGGGCAGCCCGGGCTCGAGGCCGCTGATCGTGTAGTCGGCGGCCACGAGGGACGTGACGTCCTGGCCATCGAACTTGGTGAGGTTGCCCGAGGTGACGGTGATCGTCGGCTGGAAGGCGAAGACGTAACGGTCTCCCGGCACCGTCACCGGTTGTCCGAACCTGGTATTCCACACCGCCGTGGCGCCGCTGTTCAGGTCGTCGAAGACGTCTCCGGAGGGGGAAGCAGAGTAGACTTGCCAAGTTCCCCCCGACGTCGCGATTGCGGCGGGGCCGACGTTATTGGTGAAGGCGTCCGTCGCTGCCAACTGAACGGTCCCGATCGAGCTCAAGCTCTGAACAGCGGAATTGACAGTAAGATTGCCCACGTTGAAAACGGCGATGCTTACACCATTTGGGTTTGGCGAGCTGGCGCCGATGCCAGAGCTGGTCTCCGAGACGAGATTGTTATTCGAGGTAGATACGTAACCATTCACGCCGCCAATCGAGAGATTTGCATTGCTGTCGTAAAACTGAAATGTGCCGGGACCGCTCTTTACACCAGGGGGCAACGACGGCTGTCCGACAGCGCTCGCGATTGCATTCAGAAAAGAGTTGGAGACTCCGGCATCACCCGCGACCGTGGCGACAGAATTGTTGGGGTTCGTCAGAATGACGTCGCCGCTGACCGTGCCTGCAAATAACGACTGGCCCTTGATCGGGCCAGTTTGAGTAATTCCCGCCAGCCCCGCCAGTGCAATCGGGCCGGATGTCGAGGTGATGCCTCCGACCGACAAGGGAAGAGCGTCGGCGATGCTGAAGCCGAGCGGAGCCGATCCCGACACGGTGGAGGAGATCGCGTTGTCCGCCGTCAACACGACTCTTCCGTTGGCGGAGATGGCTGTCAGGGTGGAATCCGTGATAGCCGTGCTCACCCCGTTGAACTGAGCCGGCTGAATGATGTCGCTTCCGGCGGAAAGCGCAATGAGCGCCCGGGGAGCCAAAATCTGCGCGTCGAGAAAAATGGAATTGTACGCCTCCAGCGTTAGGCTGCTGTTCGACAACCACGAGATCGGCGCCGACACGGTGATGTTGCCCGCGTCGGATCCGGGGCTGCCGGCCCCGCCGGTCGAAATGATCACGTTGGATATGGCCAGTTGGCTCTCGAGTGTCGTGTTGTTGATGACGGAGGTCGCCGTCGGAGTCCAAACTCCGCCCGAAAACGATCCGCCAGATTCCATCCCTGTCGAAATGACGATGTCATAAGGGTCGAGCAGCAACGTGCCCGTGGCTCCCTTCGGCGCCGTCAGATCGGCGATCCCGGTGAAATCGAGCACCCCGTGGGTTACGGGATTGGCGGAAACCTCGGTGTAGCCCCCGTCGCCGCCATTAGGGCCGCCGGTCGCCGTGATCCCGCCGGCGAAATTTGTCGTGGCATCGGACCACACGGCGACCGTCCCGCCGTTGCCCGAGGCCGTAGCGCTCGCGTTCAGCGTCGAAGCCGAGTCGATTGTCGTCGTCTGAGCCGAAGCGATGTCGCTTGCGCCATGGAAGTCGCCGCCGATCCGGATGGCGCCGCCGCCGGTCGCGCCGGAGGCGTCGACCGCCGTCGACGCGAGACTGACCGCGTTCGTGCCTGCCACGATCACCGAACCGCCCCGCCCCGCTGCGCTGCTCGCGGCGAGCTTCGCCCGGCTCAAGGCGACGTTTTGGCCGTTGATCGCGATCATTCCCCCGCTCGTCCGCCCGGAGGCCTTGAGCCGCCCGGTCACCGCGACATTGCCGCCGGCCCCGCCGCTCAGAATAATCGAGCCGCCGCTCGCTCGCGCCGAGGACACGGACAATTCGCCCGGCACGTTGACCGCGTTGCGGATCGCCTGCGCGACCGTCGCCGCCTTGAGCTGCACCGATCCTCCCGCGGCGCGAACCTTGCCGGAGACGTCGATGAGCGCCTGGCCGTCGGCCGTCTTGGTGTTCGTCGGAACCGCGACCTGGAGGAAATTGTCGCCGGTCAGGTTCAGCGTCGCCTGCTCGCCCGAGCCCATCGCAACCTTGCCGAGCGGCACGGAGACGACGCCTGAATTGGAGACCGTTCCGCCGAGCAAGCCGACGAAACCGCCCGGCGCAGCTTGAATCGAGCCGGCGTTAGCGACGCCCGCCGAGGCGCCGTTGCCGACAAAATTGAGATTGCCGCTATTGAAGTCCTTGTCGGCGATCCCCAACGTCGAGGCGACGAAGCCGCCGCCGACCTGAACGGCGCCGGTCGTGGTGATCGCGATCCCGTTGGGATTGACGAGATAGACCTGCCCGTTGGCATCGAGCTGGCCGGCCAGGCTCGACCGCGCCGAGCCGGTGACGCGATTGAGAATGGCCGACGAGGCGTTCGGCTGATCGAACGTGACGGCGTCGCCCTGGCCAATCGAAAAGCTGCCCCAGTTGACGATCGCACGCGGCGAGGTTTGCGTCACGGACAAATTGGGGCCGGAATAATGGAGAGAGACCGCGCCGGGCGCGAAGGAGCCCTGATTCGGCAAGATGTTCTGGGCTTGCAATGGCGCGAGAGCGAACGCCATCGCCGCGGCGAAGGACGATAAGGCCAGACGGGCAGGCCGCAGTCGGTTTCTGGGGAACGGCATCTTCTAACCCCGCTCGAACCTCGACAGCGCAGAACCTCAGAAGTTCACGGCGAACGCAACATTGCAGCGGTAGACCTGTCCCTCGCCGGCGACGTTCGAGAACCCGCGAGCAAGTTCGATGCTGAAGGTCGCCCCGAGCGGCAAGACCGTCGTTGCCGCGTCCGCGCCCAAGCGCAGGCCGAGCCCGAACGATTCGGCGCTGATATGGCCTGGCTGCACCGCAGTCGGGTCGTCGATCCAGCCTTGCGAAGCGGCCCCGAAAATATAAGGCGCGACCGTCGCCCGGCCCTGCGTCCAGCCGAAGGCGAACGGCCGCTGGATCTCGCCGCGGAGCGTTGCGCCCTCGTCGACGCTGAACGTCCCGAGCGGGTAGGCGGAGGCGGCCTGCGAACCGTCCAGAGAAAACTGTTCCGCGATGAAGAGCGGATGCCCGAAGCTCGTCTGCCCCTGACCGATCAGCGCGCCCTGAAAATCGTAGGGCAGAGGCTCAGTCCAGGTCGCGTTGAGTCCGAGCTTGCTGAAGGTCGGGAACGCCCCCTGCTGCGAGAGCGGGACGCCGGTCAGAGCGGCCTGCGTTTCGTCGCGCCCGCCGAGCCCTTGGGAGAAGATCAAGGTCGCCGCGAGCAGGCCATATGGCAGCCGGAGGTGATCCTCGAGCTGAAGGCGGGCGACATCGTACTGGTCGTCATAGATATCGGTATCGAATCCGATAGGCGAGAGATGTTCCTGGGCCCACTCGTAGGTCGCCTGGAAGGTCAGCGCTTGGGCGCGAGTGAGGAGCAGCGGATAGCTCGCGCGCAAATCGAAGCGCTGGTAGTAGCCGACGTCAGGCGGCGCCCCCAGAATGGGAGCGGGCCTGGTCACCGAGTTGGTGTATTCGGGATTGATCTTGAGTCCGTCGACGCCGATCGGCAGCACGGCCCCCGCGCCCAGAAGCTGCATCGGCGTCGTCGCGTCGAACACCTTGCCGAGGTCGTAACCGGTGGATGCGGCGCCGTAGATCTGCTCGCCGAAGCCGAGCGGGCTGTTCACCGCCAGGGCTCCGTTGAGCTCCCAATTTCCGAGCGAGCTCGGCAGGCGGTTGTCGACGCCCAGCGTGCCCGCCACCGGGTTCCAGGTCGCCTCCAGCACCAGCAGCGTTCCTCCGGGGGCCGTCCCGCGCGTGATTATCGAACTGAGGGAAAGACCCGGAATGTCGGACGCCAGGAGCAGCCGGCGCTCGATCTCGCTCAACGTCACGTGGCGCTCGCCGATCAAGGAAGCAAGCCGCGCCTGGACGAGCGCCCGCTGCTTCTCGGGAACGCCCCTGACATCGACGCCCTCGATAAAGCCGTCAATCACGACAAGGCGAAGCGTTCCGCCGTTTTGCAGCTTCTGCGGCGGGACCGCGACGCGAACCAGAACGTAGCCGCGAGCGGCGTAGGCCTGCTCGATCGCGTTGGCGGCAGCGAAAATTTCGGCGACGGTCACCCGCTTGCCTCGGATGCCCGCGGTAATGGCGGCGGTCTCGGCCTGGAGTTCAGGAAAGCCCCCGTCGACGACAACGTTCGAAATGGCTACGGAGAGGTTCGAAGCATTCGCCGGCGGAGTGAGACCCGCCGGGCTGGTTATGGTTATCGCCCCTGGCGGACCGGCCGCCGGCGCTAACGTGCTGGGGGTCACCCGCGAGGGCGCAACGACCTGCCCGCTCGCCAAGCTCGGCGCCATCGAGAGCGCCCAAGCCAGAAACAAGAGCGCGGGCCGCCTCGCAGCAAGCGGTTGCTCGGGGAACCCTCGCGCAATTGGCGTCTTGCTGGCGTCCAAGAGCCCGCCCCAGATGGCCGGTCCGAACGAAAAGATTCGCGCGTCCCTTTCCAAGGAGAAATTGCCCGAGGGGAAAGGCGAAGGCAACGGTTTTGTGGCGAAGTACGGCGCCTGTCCGGCGGTTCGGCGCCGAAGCGGAAGGTGTGTGGCGGATCGGCCACAGTTAACGGGGAAAATCTCGACATTTTCGACGGTGGGGGCCCTATTCCCGCCCTACTTGCCCAAATCGGCCACCGCCTGCGTGACCCCTTTCATGTTGACCGTGAATTTCGCTCCGGCGCCATTGACCGCGGAGATCGTGACCTCGGTCGTGGCAGCCGCATCCAGGCTTTTGACCGTCTGATCATCAAGCGGAAGGAGCGCCTCGCAGTGGTCTGGCTGGCACAGCGAATAGCCGAACTTGCGGGTCTCCTTGTCGCCGATCTTGATCTGCACGCCGGGCGGGATCAAAACGCCCGACGGCATCGAGAGCGCCGAGACCAGCTTCCCGTCCTGATGCCCG
>Ga0116223_10005164_pt1 | contig 11098 bp, 13 predicted proteins | sample Sb_taG_3_FD_90092 | JGI IMG/M metagenome (GOLD analysis project Ga0116223, IMG submission 90092) | Peat soil microbial communities from Weissenstadt, Germany - Sb_50d_a_PC metaG | ecosystem: Environmental > Terrestrial > Soil > Wetlands > Peat | place: Germany: Weissenstadt | collected 2010-09-21 | reverse complement strand
GCATCAACGCCTCCTGGATAAACTGTTCGGATTCCGTGTCGAGCGCTGAGGTCGCCTCATCTAACAAGATGATCGGCGCGTCGCGCAGGAAGGCGCGGGCGATCGCGAGTCGTTGTCGCTGACCGCCGGAAAGATTCAGGCCCCGCTCCCCGACGATGGTGTCGAAACCCTGCGGCAAACAGTTGATGAAATCGGTGCAATAGGCCGCCTCGGCGGCGCGATGGACTTCCTCGTCGCTCGCCTCCGGTTTGCCGTAGCGTAGGTTTTCGAGGACCGAGCGATGAAACAGCGAGATGTCTTGTTGCACCACCGCGACGGACTGGCGCAAGCTCACCTGCGAGACTTGGCGGATGTCCTGCTCGTCTATCAGGACGCGGCCCGTGACCGGATCGTAGAGGCGCTGGAGTAGGGCGAGAATCGTGGATTTTCCGACGCCGGATCTGCCGACGATGCCAACTTTCTGGCCAGCCGAGACCCGCAAGTCGAAGTCCCGCAGTACTTGCACACCACTAGGGTAGCTGAAGGAAACCCTCTCGAATGTGATGCTACCGCGGAGAACGGTGAGCGGCTTCGCGCCAGGAGTGTCCTGCATCTCATGCGGCAGGCCCAGTACCTCGATCGCCTCGCGGAGCTTGGCGAAATCCTGGACCAAATCGACAAGCGACATCGCCAGATCGCGCGAGGCATGGAGCACGGTGAAGCCGAGCGTGGTGGTGAGCACCACGTCACCGGTGGTGATCTGACGCTGGCGCCACAATTCGACGGCCCAGACGAGCACGCCCGCCGTGACGATGAAGACCGACACGGCGTGGATCAGACGCAACCGCTCGAGGGAGCGCAGGCTGTCGCGCTGCGCCGACATTTCCTGCTCGATCGTGTGGGAAAGGCGATCTTGCTCCCGTTTGGCCGCTCCAAAGGCCCGCACCAGATTCATGTTGCTGACGACGTCGGTGATGTCGCCGCTTACAGCGGCGGCTCGGCCCGCGAAGAGCGCATGACGGCCATGGCCGCTGGCCGCCAGCCTGGCAATGATGACGCCGAGGATCGCGACGACCGCGAAGAGCACCACAGTGATCTTCCAGTTGATGGTGCCCAGCAGGGCGATGCTGCCGAGGACGGCGGCGCCGGGTGGAATGGTGGTCCAGGTGAGCGAGTTCTCGATTACCCGGGCGGTATTGGCGGCGATCGTGATCCGGGCGGCAAGCGCGCCGGGGAACTGGTCGGCGAAATAACGGGTCCCTTGTCCTGACATATGGTTAAAGAGATCGAGGCGCAGGTCGCCGCCCACGGCAACGAATGCGTAGGCGGCGACCCAGCCCGCAAGCCGCCAAAATAGATTGTCGCCCGCGACCATGGCCAGCAAAATGCCGACGGCGCCCCAGAGGCGGGCGTCGTTGACATCTGGATTGCCGAGCGCATCGACCAGGTTCTTGACGCCATACTGGGCACCGATGGCACAACCGACCGCGGCGAACACCGCCAGCAGGACGATCACATGGCTGCCGAGGCGGCGTCCGACGTAATGGAGCAGGAATCTGCCGGGGCCTCGCGAACTGCGCCGAAACATGCTCTTGTCACCGTCACCAAGTCAGAAGTAGCCTTGCGGCATGGACCAAACTGCGTGCTTGCCAGGGTGGTCGATCAGTTGATGATCACGATCTCCACGTCGCTGCTGGCGCACGACATGCAGAGCGACATCGTCCTGAGGACGCAGTAACTGCAGATCGACTTCGGCGTCGCGGAGTCGTAGATCGGAAATTCGGCATTCGCGTCCATCCCGGCCGGCAGAGCCAGCCGGCCCGTTTGTCTGGGCATTGCCGAAATCATCCAGCACGGAAAAGACCTCACCCTGCTTGAACACGCGCGGCAACTGCGTCGAAACGGCCGCGTTCGCGGGGACGTAGAAGGGCGGAATCGCCTCACTGGCGTCGGAGGCTGTCGTGCATGCCGCGCTTATACGGGCCCGCCTGATCATCTGGCCACCGCACGCGGCATGGGCTGATGAGCCCGGACCAGGCGCTCGTAGAGCCGAATATAGTCCGTGGCCATGCGGCGTCCCGTGAAGCGCTCCTCAAAGCATCGGCGGACCCGATTCCGATCGAGCCGGGGCAGGCGCCGGACAGCGTCGATTGCTTCGCCTTCCGTGTCGACGATGAATCCGGTGACGCCCTCTTCTATGACTTCGGGCACCGAACCCTTACGCATCGCAATCACTGGCGTTCCGCAGGCCATCGCCTCGATCATCGCCAGTCCGAACGGCTCGCGCCACGCGATTGGAAACAAGAGCCCCACGGCATTGCCCAGGAACGCGCTTTTCTGGGACTCGCCGATTTCGCCGATGAACTCGACATGGGGCAGAGACAGCAAGGGCTCGATGAGCTTTTCGAAATAGGCTTGGTCAGCCTTGTCGACCTTGGCTGCGAGCTTGAGCTTTAATCCTGCCGCGCCGGCGATGCGGATGGCGGCGTCCGGTGCTTTTTCCGGCGAGATCCGACCGATGAAGGCGAGATAGCCCTCTGCCCCTCGACCCTGCATCAGCTGCTGCTGCGGTAGACCGTGATAGATCGTTCCGATGTAGTTCGCTTCGGGCAGCGGTTCGCGCTGCGAATTTGAGATCGACACGACTGGTACACCGGGAAATGCAGCGTAGATCGCCCGGAGCTCCGGCAGATCCATCCGGCCATGCAGCGTGGCAAGGAACGGCACGCCGATTCGCCGCAGGAGAGGATAGCCGAGATAGTCGATATGAAGATGAATGATGTCGAATTCGCTAGCGCGACATGCCAGCGTCTCCAGCATAATGATGTGCGGCGCCAGATAGTCCCGAATCTCCGGGTCCAGTCGTAGGGCCCGCGGCCACCCGGGCACAAGTTTTGCCTTGGTGTGGCTGTCGCCGCTAGCGAAAAGCGTTACATCATGCCCGAGCGCGACGAGTTCATCGGTAAGATAGGCGACGATCCGCTCCGTCCCGCCGTACAGTTTGGGCGGCACTGCTTCCATCAGTGAGGAAACTTGAGCGATCTTCATTGGCAATCTTCCAGAACCAGCAGTGTCCGACAGCTTTCCGATCGGACCTGCATGACCTTCTGATCGGCCACGCGACAAATGCAATTGTTCACGTGTTGACGACATGAGCGGGGAAATGTTTTTTCCGCAGGCTTCCAGATTTCGTTCGGTGGTCGGCGATGTATGCAGGCAATCTGGTCTTCGCAGGGGTCATGGCGTTCGCGCCGGGCAAAACGTTCGGCCGACTGGCAGAAGCGCTCGGCGGCGTCACCAATGCGCGCGCGTTTCGCTACCCGGACCAGTTTCCTTCCATGGCATTCGAGCAACTCACGTACCACGAGAGCTAGCACGACACGGGCGCCGTCAACGATCGGGGCAAAGTTCGGAACGGAAACAGGTCTAAAAGTTGTCATGTCGCCATGCGGCCGTGATCACGGACAGGATCGTGCGGCCGAGTTGGCGTCGCTCGAGATTGCTCGTGTGTGACTCGTTACGAAGTGCTAGTCGTCCCCAGGTGACGACGAAACCGCTTCCATCAGTCAGCGGAACGCTGAACTCGCGCTGACAGTATCGCGCTGAGGCCCCTACGGTCGTCTGTGCGCTGTAAGACACAGTTTTTCTCTCGCCCCTACCGCGCAACGTCGCCTAAACGCCAGGGTTCCGCGAAAATGCCTACGCTCGAACGGCGCCTCCCCCGTTTAGACCGATTGCCAGCTGTCCTTAGGCAGCCAGGGCGGGCCCCGTACCACCGACAGGTCGGCAAGGGGGAGGGTGGCTGGTGGGTTTGCGTGTAAGCGCTTGCTTAATATCAATATCTCAAATTGAGACACTATCATGCGTGCGGGTGATCTCAAACCAACGATTGGTCGAATTTGCTGCTTTGCACCCCGACGCGGGCGTCCCACTTCACATGTGGCGCAAGACGATCGAGGCCAACACGTTCGCGAATTTCGCGGCTCTCAAGCAATCGTTCAACGCGACCGACAAGGTCGGAGATTTCTACATGTTCGACGTCGGTGGCAACAAGTTCCGGTTGATCGCCGCCGTGCACTTCAACGTGCAGATGCTGTATGTGCGCCACATCTTTACGCACGAGGAGTACGACAAATCGAAGCCTTGACTTTTTCGGCAACGGACATCAAAGAGCTAACCGGACATTTCGGTGCGCTGACCGCCAAGGTGCCACTGCGCCCGATCGCCAGTGCTGCGGAATACGACGAGGCGACTCGCGCAATGGACGCGCTGCTTGACGCCGGCGCAGCCGATCAGGACCACCCGCTCGCTCACCTGGTCTCGGCGCTCGGCGAATTCATACGGGGGTACGACAAGGTTCACTACCAGCTTAGCAACGCAACACCGGCAGAAGTGCTTCGCGCGATCATGGAGCAGCACAACATCAAGCAGTCCGACTTCCCGGAGATCGGCAGCCAAGGCGTCGTCTCGGAAGTTCTCAACGGCAAGCGCGAGCGAAACGCTCGCCAGATCCGCGATGTTTCGAAGCGCTTCGGCGTCAGCCCGGCGGTATTCTTCCCTGCGTAGGGACACTTGGGGGACGGCGGGGCCCGAGGCGGATACATTTTTTCACTTTATCTCTGAAAACCGTCTAGGGCGGCGACTACGCTGTCGAAGCAACCTCGGAGGCGCAGTTGTCGCGAACTTGGGGTGTGCGCGTTTGCCATCTTGCTCGAGCGTGCGGGCTCGACTGCCGGCCCGCTGGCGCGCGTACGATCCCATTCCTGAATGAACCATCCTGTCCCGCACCTCCTTTGCACTGCGCATGCCATGTCCCATACCCTGATTGTCCTGCCCGACGACACGCCCAAGCCGGTTCTCGACGCGCTTGCTGCGGCCAAGAAATCGATCAACATCCGGATGTTCCTGTTTACCGATCCGACGATGCTCGAAGCGGTGATCGCCGCGCGGCGCCGTGGCGTGCGCGTGCGCGTGATGCTTAACCCGGCGCGCCGCAGCGGGGAGAGCGAGAACGAGACGGCGCGCAAAGCCCTGGCTGCCGCCAAAGTCGACGTCCGCGACAGCAACCCCCTTTTCGCGCTTACGCACCAGAAGTCGATGGTGATCGACGACGCGACGGGGTTCGTGGAGTCCCTTAACTGGGAGACGCGGGACCTCACGGTGACGCGCGACTACGCGGTCGTGACCACGCACGAGGTCGAAGTTTCGGAGATGTCGAAGTGCTTCAACGCCGATTGGATCCAGAAGAAGTTCGAGCCCGACCCCAAATCCCGCCTCATCTGGTGCCCGAACAACGGGCGCGAGCGCATCGCCGCCTTCATCGATTCGGCGAAGGAAACGCTCTGGCTGCAGAACGAGCGCTACCAGGACACCGTGATCATCGAGCATTTGGTGCGCGCCGCCAATCGCGGGGTCCGCGTTCACATCATGGCGCGCCCCGCACATAACCTTAAGAAGGACAAGCTCGTCGAAGGCATCGGCGGTCTGCGCATCATGCGCGACGTTGGAGCCAAGATTCACGTGCTCAAGGGCCTGAAGCTGCACGGCAAGATGCTGCTCGCCGATGAGAAGCGCGCAATCGTGGGATCGATCAACCTCGCGCCGGGCAGCTTCGACGAACGGCGCGAACTCGCCATCGAAACAGATGTCGGGCACGTCGTGCAACGCCTGGTGAGGACGTCACATCACGACTGGGAACATTCTCATCCGCTCGACCTCTCCGACGAGGGCCTGTTGGCTGACCTGGAGAAGCACGGCGAAAAGGGCGCGAACGAACTCGGCATCAAGGAGCATCCGGGGAAGGAAAAATAGCCCCTCTCCGACTTGGCAAACCGGGGGCGCTCAGTACGGTCATCGAGATCAGCGATGATGGCCTTGGCCGAGACCCGAAAGTTGTTCAGCCGGTTTGCTAACCTTCTCCTGTGAATGACGAAAACCAGTCGCTGATTCCCCGCTCGTTCATTGAGCTATATCTGCCGCGCGGCCGGACGCGGCCGATCGAACCCAGGGACATCATTGCTGCCCGCTACGACTTGTGCGAGGACATGGCACAAATGCTGGTCGACCATGCCCGCACGACGCTTTTCGACCTGGGCGTCACCGAGCAGCTGGTCCTTGATCGGATGCATCGCGGCCTTCTTGTCGACGGCTCGGTCGTCAGCAAGGACGAAGCGCGATGGGTTGTCTTTCGGCTCGCAGAATTGCTCGGCTGGCCGCAATCGGAGATTGCACGTGACCAGGTCTAGGTCAGCCTGATCAGTTGCCGGTGCGTCGACATTGCGGCGCCTGCCAGACCCATACCGCCTTCTCAGCTTGGCAACCACTGCTGACGGATGGGTTGTTGGACCAAAACGGGTCGGCAACTGCTGGTCTCGACGGGCAGAATGCGGCCACTACGAGGCACTTGCCGGGTCAAAATGCCCTCTAAAGAGCGGACGCTGGCCTGTTGAGAACGAGCCCGACACCGCTCCTGCCTTGCGCCTACGAGCTGACAGAAGGACCATCTACAAAGGAGATGGTATGGACACCTCCCTCCCGACGGGGGAGGGGCATTAGCGGCAAACGAGAGAGGCCCTCCAGGACCGAACGGCATCAATGTGCCAAAGTGGAAGTTGCGAAACCACCACTTGAGGAACGGAGGGCCCGAAATGAATGGTCGCTGAGTCGATCATCCCGCACTTCGGACGTTGAATGTCGTCTTGACCGCCACTTGGGTGGCGTTGACACCGTCGCGTCAGTGACGTTGAATGACGCTGGTCAGCCGTGAGCCGTTTGGCGCAAGCGTTCGAAAGGGACCTGATGGAAATTCGTTGGCTTCTTGCCGCGCTCCACCTCCTCGCACTAGGGGTCGGCCTCGGGGCCGTTTGGGGCCGAACCAGGTCACTTCGTGGCCATCTGGATGCGACTGCGCTCCGAAGAGTTTTCTACGCGGACAACTGGTGGGGCATCGCGGCGGTGGTGTGGGTTGCTACCGGATTTGCCCGGGCTTTCGGTGGCTTCGAAAAAGGCGGCGCCTACTATCTCCACAGTCGTCTATTTTGGATCAAGATGGGCCTGCTAGCCATCATTCTCGTCCTAGAGGTGATTCCCATGATTACCTTGATTCGGTGGCGAATCCAACTGCGTCGCGGCCGGCAACCGGATACCACCGTGGCCACGCGACTCGTCAAGGTCGGTATTTTGCAAACCTCGCTTGTGGTCCTTATGGTTCTCGTCGCGACCGCAATGGCCAGAGGCTTCGATGTGCCCAACGTCCGGGCGGCACTATCTTCCGTCGCTTCGTGACCGGAGTGTTGCTACTGCGGCCCATGGAATTGTCCATTTCGTAATACGGGCCCGCGATAGTCGTCACGAGGCGCGGCAATTCGGTCAGAAAACCGTACAGCATGCCCCGGTTCTTCGGAACCGAATTAACCGGGGTTGCGCGAATCGGTGGTCAGCTGCACATCGCCAAACGCAAGTAGCTACCATGGCACCTGGGCTGGATAGACCGTTTCATCAAAGCCCGCGTGCGCTTGTCTGAAGGCGAACATGAGAGAGCGCAAGCGCCACAACCACCACGTATCTGTAATAGGACTGGCGAAACACGGTCTTTACGAAGACCGCTTCAACAAGACCAACCCCGATTGCATTGCGGGCGAGTTGTGTGTTGATGTTTGCAGGACGGAATAAGATCCCGACGTTCGCATTTATCAACACAAGGCGGGTATCCAAGCCAATCGATGCGTCGTACAGCAACTCGGGTTGCGGTCATTGCAGCTGCCCACGTAGCTATTTTTCTACCGGGTGGCCTTGGAGCTTTGGGTATGCGATTTTGCGGAAAGGATCAACCTTGACCGATCTTGCCATATTCCCCATTACAAAGAAGTGGCCCGCGCATTTTCCCGGCCGCATCCAGCTCTATTCTTTGCCGACGCCCAATGGCGTAAAGGTCTCCGTCATGCTCGAGGAGACGGGCCTGCCATATGAGCCCCATATGGTGCGCTTCGGGCTCAATGAGCAGACGTTGCAGGAGTTTCTGTCGCTCAATCCGTACGGCAAGATCCCGGCCATACTCGATCCAAGCGGGCCAGAGGGCAAGCCCTTTCCCCTGTTCGAATCTGGTGCAATCCTGATCTAACTAGCGGAAAAGGCCGGGCAATTCATGCCGCAGGATGCGGCCGGCCGCTACGAGACGATCCAGTGGCTGATGTTTCAGATGGGTGGTGTTGGTCCGATGTTCGGCCAGCTGGGATTCTTCAACAAGTTCGCCGGCAAGGACTACGAAGACAAACGCCCGCGCGACCGCTACGTCGCGGAATCGAAGCGCTTGCTGGGCGTGCTCAACCAGCGGCTTGCAGGCCGCACCTGGATAATGGGTGAGGCCTACACCATCGCCGATATGGCCATTTTCCCCTGGGTTCGTAACCTTATCGGTTTCTACGAAGCCGGTGATCTCGTGGGCATTGCGGGCTTCCCCCATGTCACTCGGGCGCTGCAGACATTCCTTGGGCGCCCAGCCGTCGTAAGGGCTGTTCATATTCCCAGACGGGACAAGGTCGCCTGAGCAAGACGTCGACTGAGTCCGCGAAGCTCGACACCGATTGCGCCAGGTCCCACCCGCTGCAGCTTGCCTAGACCGGTCCTTCGAGATTCGTCCGAATAGCGGACGCGCAACCACTAAAAGGCGTCAGAATCGTCGCCCGATATCGGGGCCGGACCTCTGCCGGCTGTATCGTTGAAGCCAAACGTGCTCTGCGAGTGAGGTGATCTCGCTTGGTCTGCTATAGCAAAAAAGGCGCCTGGGGCGTTAGGCGCACAGATCTCGGGGAAGTGATGGAAGTTCAAATTATTGATATGCGAAGTGCCCGATCGAGCTTTGTCAACGTGCTCGCGTGGATCTTCATCGTGATCGCGGGGTCCGCAACCGTAATTTCAATCCTGCCGAACGTTGGTATCAACACCTTGATCCCGCTCGACCAGATCCGTGCCGCCGCGGGTCCCGGCGCTGATCAAATTCTACCGTTTGCCAGGTTCATGATGGAGCACGTGCAATCCTTCTTTTTTCTCTTCTTCGTCGTGTCCAGCGCTGTGCTCATCGCTGCCATTGGGCTTTTTCGTCGCAAGAACTGGGCCCGCGTTGCCTTTGTCGCAATCCTGGGACTCGCCATCGTGTGGAACATCGCGTGCCTTGTTGTGCAACAACTCATGTTTTCGTCGGTACCAACCATTCTGCCGAAAGAGCCGGCAGATATCCACGCCAATTTCCATCGAATGATTTCGCTCGTGCGCGTATTCACGTTCGTCTTCGCGATCGGGCTTTCCGCCCTGCTCGCATGGCTCATTAAGCGCTTGCTCTCGCGGTCCGTACGCGCCGAGTTTACGTAAGCTCTCTATACGCTTCGTTTGGCAAGTGCAGCGCCATTGCTCGCCGCCGATACATGCCGTCCGTGGTGCCGGGATTTGACGACGTCGATTGGCCGCTTCAATCGTAGCGATCGCGGCCAGCTTAGGCCGCCCCGTGTCGATGCGACCGCAATTCGATTCGGCCTTTGGTGTCTTGCCAGCCGCCTACCGTCGCCGATTTTGCGCCGCGCTTTGACTGCTAGCGCACGCCCGCCAACACCCGGTTGCCCAAACGTGTGCAAACGGCTGGTTGCAACTGGTCGCGTTAGCCCGGGTGCGTTGGGTCGATCCAGGGTACATTTTCGGGCGGCTCCGCAGGCTCGATATCAAGGTTGATCGCTACCGCCTCGCCGTCACTGCGCACCAGCACGCACTCGAGTGTCTCGGTGGGGCTTGCGTTGATTTCTTGATGTGGCACGTACGGCGGCACGTAGATGAAGTCCCCCGGCCCGGCTTCCGCGGTGAACTCCAGCCGCTCACCCCAGCGCATACGTGCTCGGCCGTTGACAATATAAATTACGCTTTCGAGCGGGCCATGGTGGTGTGCGCCGGTCTTGGCATTCGGGTGAATGTGGACGGTGCCTGCCCACAGCTTTTGAGCACCGACTCGCGCGAACGTGATTGCCGCCTTGCGGTCCATCCCGGGTGTTTGTGCGGTATTGGGATCAAGCGTGTTGCCTGGGACAACGCAGACGCCGTCGTGCTTCCAGCGGGGCGTGGGAATGTCGCGAGATGACTTGTTCATCGAAGGCGCTCCCGTAGCTGAACTGCCAGTTATTGCGGCGGAATTCTGGCGAGCTTTGCTATTTCCACGAACTTCTCTTCGCAATTGCGCCCGCGTACTGTGCGCCTTTGGCGCGCAGATGAAAGCCGCAGCCTTACCGCATTGCGGGTGGCGGTTCCGGCCATCCGCACAGACCACGCAAGGACAGCCCCTACTCCAGCTGCGACACCGCCGCCTCCCGTGCGATCTGCTTGCGCAGTTCCCGGAAACGCGCTGCAACATTGTCCCCGAAAAGCGGGTCGGAAATCGCAGGAGCCGTTGCCGCCACCGCCGCCCAATCCTCCTGCGTCAGCAGCTTCGCAGCGCGCGGCAAGATCTCACGCTCCTCCGTGGCAAGGTGGTTACGATAGTACACAAGGTACGTGGCGGCGGCCGCCTCTAAGGCTGCGCGCGGAAACAAAACATCCCCCGTGGCTCCATCTAGGATCTTGGAGAGTTCCTCCCCGGCCGTGGCGATCACGCGATGCTCTTGCAGTAGGCGGTTGATCACCAGTTCCATTCCGGGCGCGCGCTTGGTGAGTCGTGCGAATGCTACGTCCTCCCGGGGATGGTGAACGCAATCGGCAAAGCACCGTAAGTAGGAGATAACATCACCCATGAGATCATAGTTCGGGTGCTCGCCGCGGTGAAATGCGGCTACCTGTGATTCGAGCAGGTCGAGAAGCCGGGCAAAATTGACATGCTCGTAATGCCATACCGCGAGTGGATCAGTCATGGCGCGCTCCTTCGATGATGGATCAGTCCACGATACCCAATTGGTTCTTGTGCGGGAACGGCTCGCGGCTAATAGGAAACTCACGCCGCACGCCTGCGTCCACTGGCGGCCTTGCTGCTCGCCTTCTCGACCGCCGCGTCCAGGGTATCCGCGAGCGTAGGCCGGGTCGTCCGGTACAACAAGCCGAGGGCCGGCGACTCCACCTTCATCGCCAGTGCGATCGCCGCGCCGAGGTC
>Ga0116223_10005162_pt1 | contig 11100 bp, 7 predicted proteins | sample Sb_taG_3_FD_90092 | JGI IMG/M metagenome (GOLD analysis project Ga0116223, IMG submission 90092) | Peat soil microbial communities from Weissenstadt, Germany - Sb_50d_a_PC metaG | ecosystem: Environmental > Terrestrial > Soil > Wetlands > Peat | place: Germany: Weissenstadt | collected 2010-09-21 | reverse complement strand
CGGGGATCACCAGGCCGACCACGGATTTCTGGGCACCGAGCGTCTCGAGCTTGGCGATCATGCGTGGCAGTACCGCCTCCGACGAGGAAGTTCCCAGAACGATGAGCAATTCGTCCCGGATGTATTTCACGAATCGCCAAATGCTAAACCCGTGCAGGCGCGCAACGATGCCCAGGACGCCAAAAATGAAAAGCAGGCAGGTGGCGTAAAAACACAGCATCAGACCACCGAGCTGCGCCAGGGCACCGACGCCGTATTTGCCGATCGTGAACGCCATGGCACCGAACGCGCCGATCGGGGCTACCTTCATTATCATGCCGACAATGCGGAACAGTACCTGGCTCACCTGCTGGACCAGACCGTACAGCGGACGGGCCACCTCGCCGGCCAGATGCAGCGCAAAGCCGCTAAGGATCGCGACAAAAAGCACGGGAAGAATATCGACGTGCGCAAAAGCGCCGACCATGGTGTCCGGAATGATGTCGAGCAGAAACTGCGTGACGGTCTGCATCTTCCCGGGACCGGCGAACTGCGCCACGGCGCCGGCATTCAGTGTGGCCGGATCGATGTTCATGCCACCACCCGGCTGCACGACGTTGACCACCACCAGACCGATCATCAGGGCGATCGTGCTCAGGACTTCGAAATAGACGAGCGCATAGGCGCCCGTCCGGCCGACGGATTTGAGATTCTCCATGCCGGCAATGCCCAGAACGACGGTGCAGAAGATGATCGGTGCAATGATCATCTTGATGAGCTTGATGAACGCATCACCCAATGGTTTGAGCGACACGGCAAAGTCGGGTACGAAATATCCCAGCAATATGCCAATGGCGATGGCGATCAGGACCTGAACATAGAGACTGCGAAGAAAACGCATGCTGTGCAAGCTAAATTCTCCCGCGTCGGTGGCGCTGGCTCCGGTTAGGTCTGTCGACTTCCGGAACGACGGTACGAGTTCTGGTAGGGGCAGTAGGAGTCGAACCTACGACCTACGGATTAAGAGTCCGCTGCTCTACCAACTGAGCTATACCCCCGTGAACTGTGCCTTGCATCTTTTCCTCGTTCGTATGTGCAAGGCAGCGCGTCGTCCCAGAGCCATTTCCGGCACCGGAACGGCACGCATTTTAGCGCAGGAAATCCCCGTTCCGGGGACAACGGCACCGGCAATCGTAAAATCGACGCGCCTTTCGCAAGATTGCCGGAACGATCTGCATAATCCAGGCCTCGCAATCAAGGCCCGTCAATGACTGTGCAGCAAGCGGCGTCCGACGTCGAGGGTTCTGGGGAGATCCTGGATCTGCTCGTCGTCGGCGGTGGAATAAATGGCACCGGGATTGCCCGCGATGCCGCCGGGCGCGGCATGACCGTCCTGCTTTGCGAAAAGGGCGATCTGGCGCAGGGTACGTCCTCCCGCAGCAGCCGCTTGATTCACGGCGGTCTGCGCTACCTCGAGTACGGCGAGTTTCGTCTGGTGCGGGAGGCGCTGCGCGAGCGGGAAATCCTCCTGGCGGTAGCTCCCCACCTGGTGCGCCCGATGCGCTTCGTGCTGCCGCATGTTGCCCAGATGCGGCCCGCCTGGGTGCTGCGCGCCGGACTATTCCTCTATGACCATCTAGCGCGTCGCAGGCGCCTTCCCGCATCGAGCGCGATATCGCTGGGCACGGCACCGGAGGGAATCGCGGTGCGTCCGGAACTGAAGCGGGGATTCACCTACGCGGACTGCCGTACCGATGACGCCCGCTTGGTCGTGCACAACGCCATGGCGGCGCGGCAACTGGGCGCGCAGGTCCGCACGCATACCGAATTTCTGCACGCGTCGCCCCAGGGCGCGCTGTGGCGCGTCCAACTGCGCGATCTGCAAAGCGGAAAGGTCGCGTCGCAGCTTGTCCGTACCCTGATCAATGCTGCCGGTCCCTGGGTCGAAGAGGTCGCCCCACGCATTCCCGGGGTGGCGCGCAGGCACCGCGCACGACTGGTAAAGGGCAGTCACCTGGTGGTGCCAAAATTCTGGAGTGGCGACCACGCCTACTTGCTGCAAAACGTCGATCGGCGCGCCATATTTGTCACACCGTACGAGGAGGACTTCGCACTGATCGGTACGACCGACGTCCCGTATGCGGATTCACCGGACAAGGTCACGATCTCCGCCGAGGAGACACGGTACTTGTGCGAAGCGGTAAACCGGCAGCTGCGCTGCACGCTGGACGCCCGGGATGTTGTACACGCGTACTCCGGGGTTCGATGCCTGGTCGACGATGACCAGGCCAATGCCACGTCAGTGTCGCGGGACTATGTAATCGACGTGGCAACTTCCGACCAACATGCGCCCGTCCTCACCGTTTTGGGCGGAAAGATCACGACCTACCGCCGTCTGGCCGAACATTTGCTTGATCTGCTGCGGCAACATTTTCCGGGGATGCGCCCAGCCTGGACCGCAAGCAGCCCGTTGCCCGGCGGAGACTTTCCCGACGCCGACTTCGACCGCGCGCAGGCGCAGTTTCTGCAGGACACCACATTCCTGCCGCCGAACCATGCACGCGCCCTATTCAATCGGCATGGCACCATCGCCCGGCAAATCCTATCGGGTATACATCGCCTCGATGGAATGGGCCGACATTTTGGCGCCGGCCTCTACGAGTGCGAGGTGCACCACTTTACGCAGCGGGAATGGGCACTGACGCCCCAGGACGTGCTCTGGCGCCGAACCAAAATCGGCCTGCGTCTCACACCGGATGAATGCCGGCAGTTCACGCAGTGGATGAGCGCCGCAAAGACTTAGCCCCAATCACCGCCGCCGCCATCGCCGCCGGCGATGTCGTTGCTGCCGCTGTCCCAGGAATCGGAATCGCTGACACCGAAGTCGCGACCGCCCCCGTCGTTATCGGCAACGCGCGAACCGTCGCCCCAGCCAGCGTCGGAGCCGGACCGGTCGCGATCATGGTTGCCGATAAACTCGTGCGCCAGTGCCTCGCCGGCCACCATGCCACACCGACCGCCGCACACGTCGCCAGGCCGCCGACGATGCTCGAGCCTATGCCCCCTCCGCCCATCGGCGCGGCACCGTACGGCGAGACGCCGTAGGCGGACCCCGCGGGGCCGATCGCAGATCCAGCACCGGACATCGGAACGACCGCCGAGCGCCGGGCCCGCAAGAACAGGAAGAGAACCAAGCCGGCACCGAGGACTATCAGCACCGCGCCCCAGGGAAAGGCCGACTCCGCCGTACGAACGTCGCCCATCGAGCCGGCGGCCCTATCCACTCCCACCACGCGACCCCGGCCTCGCTCCGCGATGAGTCCGCGCAAATCACGCACCGCCTCGGGCTTGGCAAAAGGCAGGCCCGGCGCCAGCCGATCTGCGTGCTCCAATTCGGCTTCGGCATCGTCCGAACGTTGAAGGTGCGCCAGCACCTCGGCTTCCACGTAGTGTGCCTTGGCGCTGTCTGGGTGATCGTGCAACACCTTGGTCATCATTGACTGAGCATCGTTCAAACGACCTTCGTGCACGGCCTGGTACACCTCGTGCAGACTGGGATCGTCCGCCCACGCCATCGGTATCAACCCGAACGCCGCGGTGGCAACTACTACAGTGGCAAACAGTTTCATGGGGCTCATGGGACCTGGATTCCTGGCAAAGAGAAATACGGGACAACTTTGCAGCACACACGCTGCAAGCTTTAGATGCGGCAAACGGCGGGAAGTTCAAGTGCTACCGGCGGATGACGATCCGCGGACAACCCCCGCGCGCGATAGTACTCGATTACAGCCGGGTCCGAGGCGGCGCGCAATCAGGACGGGACCCACAGGCGCGGCATGCTCGGGAGCGTCTTCAGGACATTGCCCACCGCCCCGTCGCGCACCAGCGCCGTGGCCCGTTCGATGTCCGGCGCAAGGTAATGGTCGCGTTCCATCGCCGGGCAGCAGGTGCGCAGCAGGGAATGTGTCTTCTCGAGCGGCGCGGAACTGCGCAAAGGACGAAGGAATTCCAGCGCCTGCCCCGCAGCCAGCAATTCGATTCCCAGAATGTAGGCCGTATTATCGATGAGCCGCTGGAGGCGGCGCGCGGCAAACGTTGCCATCGATACATGGTCCTCCTGATTGGCGGACGTCGGCAGGCTGTCGACGCTTGCCGGATGGGCAAGCGATTTGTTTTCGCTCGCCAGCGATGCCGCCGTGACATGGGCAATCATGAAGCCGCTGTTGAGTCCGGGTTCGGCGCTCAGAAACGGCGGCAGTCGGGATACGCTGGCGTCGATGAGCATTGCAATGCGCCGCTCGGATATGGCGCCGACCTCGGCAATCGCCACCGCCATCGCGTCCGCCGCCAATGCGACGGGCTCGGCGTGGAAATTGCCACCGGAAACCAGCTCCTCGTCCGCGGCGAACACGAGCGGATTGTCGGTAACGGCGTTCGATTCCCGCAATAAGACCGCGGCCGCGTGGCGCAGCTGGTCCAGACAGGCACCGACGACTTGCGGCTGGCAGCGCAGGCAATACGGATCTTGTATTCGATCATCCCCGGTAAGGTGGGACATGCGAATTGCACTGCCCTGCAGCAGCGCGCGGTAGCAGTGTGCCACGTCGATCTGGCCCGGCTGGCCGCGCAGATCGTGGATGCGCGGATCGAAAGGCTCGTCACTGCCGCGAGCCGCGTCAACTGTGAGGGCGCCGATGACCAGCGCCGATTCCAGCACCGGCTCAAAGCAAAACAGGGCGTTCAATGCCAGCGCGGTCGAAGTCTGGGTCCCATTTATCAGGGCAAGACCCTCCTTGGCCCGGAGACGAAGCGGCGCCAGACCGCTCTGCGCAATTGCGTCCGGTGCACTCCGGCGCACGCCTTGCACCAACAGTTCCCCTTCTCCAAGCAGGGCAAGCGTCATGTGCGCGAGCGGCGCGAGGTCGCCGGAAGCACCAACCGAACCCTGCGACGGCACGTAGGGAACCACGCCGGCGTTGTACGCGGCCAGCAAAGCATCGACCACCTCTTCGCGCACGCCGGAGTAGCCGCGCGCCAGGCTTGCCGCCTTGAGCGCCAGCATGAGTCGCACCACTTCGGCTGCAAGCGGCTCACCGACTCCGGCACTATGCGAGCGGATCAAGTTCAGCTGCAAAGCCTCCAGCTCCGAGTCACCGATGCGCCTGTCGGCAAGTTTGCCGAAACCCGTGTTGATACCGTAGACCGGCTCCGTACCCAGCGCGACCCGCTCTACCAGGGCGGCGCTGGCCCGGATCTTCCGGCGCGGCTCTGCCGATAGCTGCAGTTGGACCTTGCCTGCGCGAATCGTGCGCAGCTGTTCCAGCGTCAGCTGGCCTGGGCGGATTTCCAGTTCCTGTGTCATTTGCGGCCCAGCATCGGCAATTGCAAACCCTGCTCTTGCGCCGTCTTGATGGCATCCGTGTACCCGGCATCCGCGTGCCGCATGACGCCCGTGGCCGGATCATTCCACAACACCCGCTCGATACACCGCGCGGCCTCGTCGGTGCCGTCACACACGATGACCACCCCTGCGTGCTGCGAGTACCCCATGCCGACTCCGCCGCCGTGGTGCAGTGAGACCCAGGTCGCACCGCTGGCGGTATTGAGCAGGGCGTTGAGCAATGGCCAATCCGAAACCGCATCGGATCCGTCGAGCATTGCTTCGGTTTCGCGGTTTGGCGATGCCACCGATCCGGAATCGAGATGATCGCGGCCGATGACGATCGGCGCCTTGAGCTCGCCACTACGGACCATCTCGTTGAACGCCAGGCCCGCGCGCGGGCGCTCGCCCAAGCCGAGTCAGCAGATGCGGGCGGGCAATCCCTGAAATGCAATCCGTTCGCCCGCCATGTCGATCCATCGATGCAAGTGCGCATCGCCCGCAAAGAGTTCCTTCATCTTCCGGTCGGTGCGACGAATATCCTCCGGATCGCCGGAAAGCGCCACCCAGCGAAACGGCCCCTTGCCGCGACAAAACAGCGGGCGGATGTACGCCGGCACGAACCCCGGAAAGCAAAAGGCATCGTCAACGCCCTCGTCGCGCGCCACCTGACGAATATTGTTGCCGTAATCAAACGTCGGCACGCCCAGGCGCTGAAACTCCAACATCGCACGCACATGCGCCGCACAGCTGCGCGCGGCCGCGCGAACGAGCTCCGCGTGCGCCCCCGGGTCCGCCTGGGCGGCGTGCCAGCGCTCCACGCTCCACCCGGCAGGCAGGTAGCCGTTGACCAGGTCGTGCGCCGAGGTCTGATCGGTCAGCAGGTCCGGCCGCGTGCCGCCGGCCTGGGCACGCCGGGCAAGCTCGGGCAAGACCTCCGCGGCATTACCGAGCAGCGCAACCGACACCGCGCGCCGCTCGCGCGCGTATTGTTCCATGCGCCGCAACGCGTCTTCCAGGTCGCGCGCCTGCTCGTCGAGGTAGCGCGTGGCGAGCCGAAAATCGATTCGACTTTGGCGGCACTCGATCACCAACGAACTGGCACCGGCAAACGTCGCCGCGAGCGGCTGGGCTCCACCCATTCCGCCCAGTCCGGCGGTCAGAATCCAGCGGCCCGCAAGGCTACCCCCATAGTGGCGCTTGCCCGCCTCGACGAAGGTCTCATAGGTACCCTGCACGATGCCCTGGCTGCCGATATAGATCCAGGAGCCGGCGGTCATCTGGCCGAACATCATCAGGCCCTTGCGATCGAGCTCGTGAAAATGCTCCCAAGTTGCCCACCGTGGAACGAGATTGGAATTGGCGATCAACACGCGCGGTGCCTGCGCATGCGTGCGGAAGACACCAACCGGCTTGCCCGATTGGATCAGCAGGGTCTGCTCCGGCTCGAGTTCGCGCAAAGATTGCAAAATCGCATCGAAACAGGACCAATTTCGCGCCGCCTTGCCGATCCCGCCGTAGACGACCAGTGCGTCCGGGTTTTCCGCCACTTCCGGATCCAGGTTGTTTTGGATCATCCGGTACGCGGCTTCAATCTGCCAATTGCGACAGGTCAAGGTACGACCGCGCGGCGCCGCCACGGTGCGCGGCCCGCTGGTTGGCGAATCGGCAGAGGAACCTTGCATCGTCCCCATCCTTCGGCGAGTGGCGCCAAATTTCCAGAACAGGCACACTCTACTACGAGGTGTGCGATGACGACGATCTGGCACAACGCGACTTTGGCGACCATGGCCGACAACGCGCCCGAGCGTGTCGTGGAGCGTGGTGCGCTTGTGGTCGACCAGGATCGCCTGCGGTGGGTCGGGCCGATCGAGCAGCTGCCCAGTGCGTTGCGGCGCACGGCCGCGGACGAAATCGACGTAGCCGGCGCACTGGTGACGCCGGGCCTGATTGACTGTCATACGCACCTGGTATATGGAAATCACCGCGCGCGCGAGTTCGAAATGCGTTTGCAGGGCTGGAACTATGAGGAAATCGCGCGCGCCGGCGGAGGCATCCGTGCCACCGTGGCGGCAACGCGTGCATCGGACGACGATCGCCTGTACGGGCAGGCATCGAGCCGCCTGCAAACGATGCTTTCCCAGGGAATCACGACCATCGAAATCAAATCCGGCTATGGCCTGTCCCGCGACCACGAGGCACGCATGCTGCGGGTCGCGCGCCGCCTCGCCACCACTCACCCTGTCGGCATTCGGACGAGCTATCTGGCTGCGCATGCGCTGGCGCCGGAATTTGAGGGTCGCGCTGATGCCTATATCGATGCGGTCTGCGCCTGGTTGCCGGGGCTCCACGCCGAGGGACTGGTCGACGCCGTCGACGCGTTTTGCGACAACGTGGGCTTTTCTCTCGAACAAACGCGACGTGTATTCGAGGCCGCGCAGGCGCTGGGCCTGCCCGTGAAACTGCATGCCGAACAATTGAGCAACCAGCATGGCGCCGCCCTGGCGGCACAATTCGGCGCGCTCTCCTGCGATCATCTGGAGCATCTGGACGAGGCCGGCGTCCAGGCCATTGCGGCCTCCGGTACGGTCGCAGTGTTGCTGCCCGGCGCCTACTATTTTCTGCGCGAGACGCGGCTGCCGCCGGTGCGTCAGTTGCGTGCCGCCCGCGTACCCATCGCCATCGCGACAGACCACAATCCCGGCAGCTCTCCGGTCCTGTCGCCGCTGTTGATGCTTAACATGGCATGCGTACTGTTTGGGCTCACGCCGTGGGAGGCGCTGCTCGGCGTTACCGCAAACGCCGCGCGAGCGCTGGGGATCGGTGCCACGCATGGCGTGCTCGCGGCCGGGAAACACGCCGACTTTGTCGTCTGGGATGCGGGACATCCGAGAGAGTTGGCGTATTGCATCGGTGGCAACCCGTGCCGACGCAGCGTTCGCAGCGGCGTCGAGCGCGAACGTCGGACCCGGGGAAACCCATGAGCGAGAAAGTCTTTCATTTGCGTCGCGGCCGCATGCCACTGATCGTCAGCTTGCCGCACGTCGGAACCCACATTCCAGGCCCCTTGCGCGGGCTGTATGTGGCGCGCGCACTGGCGCTCGAAGACACCGACTGGCATCTGGAGGCCCTGTACGATTTTGTCGGCGAACTTGGCACTAGCCTCATCGTTCCGCATCTGAGCCGCTACGTGATCGACCTCAATCGCCCGCCGCAGGATGCGCCGCTCTATGACGGCAGCAACAGCACCGAGCTTTGTCCGACCCGTTTTTTTAGCGGCGAGCCGCTCTACCGCGACGGCTGCTCACCAAGCCCGGAGGAAATTGAGTTCCGACGGCACGAATATTGGCAACCGTACCACGATGCCCTGAACGCGGAGCTGGGCCGTTTGCATGCCACCCACGGCCATGCGCTCCTGCTCGATGGGCACAGCATTCGTTCGCAGCTTCCCTGGCTATTTGCCGGCAAGCTGCCCGACCTGAACCTGGGCACCGCCAACGGGCAGAGTTGTGCAGCGGCACTGCGCGAGGCGGTGACAAAAGTCCTGGCGGAGGAGCCGCGTTATTCCCACGTGGTCGATGGCCGATTTCGCGGCGGCTATATCACGCGTCATTACGGCCGGCCCGAAACCGGCATTCATGCCGTGCAACTGGAGATGTGCTGGAGCTGCTACATGGACGAGGCGCCGCCCTACCTGCTGGACGAGGCCCGCGCGGTCTATCTGCGTCCGGTGTTGCGCGAGATCGCTGCCACGATGCTTCACTGGGGATCACAACATGGTTGAGACCGGAACCGCGTCCGTCACGGGCAGCTCGGCGACGCCGCCGCAAGATGGCGCCGGGATGCTCTGGGCGCAACGCGCCTGGATTGAGAATCGCTGGCACGAGGCAGTACTGATGCGCGTCGGCGAAGACGGAAACTGGGCCTCCGTGCAGACCGGCGTCGACGCCGTGCAGGGCGCCACGGTGCTCGATGGCCCGGCATTGCCGGGCCTGGTGAACGCCCACAGCCATGCCTTTCAACGTGCCTTCGCGGGTTTGGCCGAACGGCGCGATGTCGACGAGGACGACTTCTGGTCCTGGCGCGACCGCATGTACCGGGTCGCCTTGCGCATTAGCCCGGAGCAGCAACGTGCGATTGCCGCCCAGCTGTTCCTCGAACTTCTGCGCGGCGGCTATACGCAGGTATGCGAATTCCATTATTTGCACAACGCCGCCGATGGCAGCGCCTATCCGGATGATGCCGTGCAGATGGCGCGCGCAATCATGGCGGCCGCCCAGGACGTGGGCATCGGCCTTACGCTGCTGCCAACCATCTACGAGCGGGGAGGCTTTTCCCAGCCCACACTGCGCGAGGACCAACGGCGCTTCCAGGCCGACGCGGACACGATCCTGGCGATGCGTGACGCGCTGCGTTGCGCCGTCGGCCAAGGTGCGCATTCGGTCACCGGGCCGGCGGTTCAGGTCGGAGTCGCTTTGCATTCCCTGCGCGCGGCGACCCCAATTGCGATCGAACGCCTGATTGCCGGCAGCGACGAGGCGCCGATTCACATCCATATCGCCGAGCAAACCCAGGAAGTCGACGACTGTCTTTCCGAGACGGGACTGCGTCCCATCGAATGGCTGTGCCGCCACGCAGCGCCAGATCGGCGCTGGCACCTCGTGCACGCGACCCACAGCACGCCAAGCGAAATCGAAGCGATCTGGCGCTGCGGCGCGGGGGTCGTTCTGTGCCCCAGCACCGAGGCCAATCTGGGCGATGGGGTGACCGACTTGCCGGGGTGGCTCAAACAGGGCGTGCCGATCTCCTTGGGCACCGACAGTCACATCACGCGCTCGGCGATGGAGGAGCTACGCCTGCTCGAGTACGCGCAGCGCCTTACCCGGCGCCTGCGCTGCGTGGCGGCCGCTCCGCAGGCCGCTGAGCCATCGACGGCGGCGCGCCTATGGTCACGCGTGCTGCAGGGAGGCGGACCAGCCGCCGGATTCGCGCATTGGGGCCTGCAGGTCGGCGCGCGCGCCGACCTGCTCGTGGTCGACACCGCTACTCCCGCCCTGCTGGGAATACCCCCGTCGCACATGCTCGATGCCCTGGTTTTCAGCAGTCCCATCCGTCCGTTTCGCGACGTGCTAGTGGCGGGACGCTGGGTGACGCGCAATCACACTGCCGACGGCGCAAAAGCCATTGCAAGTCGATTTGTAGAAGCCATGAAGCAGATCTGGCAGGAGCCACCACGCATCTGAATCCGGTTGCTAGGGCACCACCTCGCCGGCAATTCGCAACGCGGTAGCGCGCCGATGAAACATCACAGCAAGGCGACGATGACGCTCGAGCTCATGCAGATCAACACTACCAGCAGCGCGGAGGCACGCCAGCGCGCAAGCACTAACCATCCCAGCAGCGCGATGAAAATGTCGACGGGACCGCGCACGGCGCTTACCCACAACGGATCGTACAGCGCCGCGGCCAGCAACCCGACCACGACGGCGCCGATTCCCGCGATCGCGCGCGCAGCCGCCGGATGAGCGGCGAGCGCGCTCCAAAAGGGCAGCACACCCGCGACCAGCAAAAAGCCGGGCAGAAAGGTCGCAATGAGCGCCACAGACGCGCCGGGGAGACCACCATCATCGCCCGGAAGACGCGCCCCGAGATATGCCGAGAGCGCAAACATCGGCCCCGGTACGGCCTGCGCGGCGCCGTATCCGGCGAGGAAATCGGCCGAAGAAACCCATCCCGGTTTG
>Ga0116223_10005155_pt1 | contig 11117 bp, 13 predicted proteins | sample Sb_taG_3_FD_90092 | JGI IMG/M metagenome (GOLD analysis project Ga0116223, IMG submission 90092) | Peat soil microbial communities from Weissenstadt, Germany - Sb_50d_a_PC metaG | ecosystem: Environmental > Terrestrial > Soil > Wetlands > Peat | place: Germany: Weissenstadt | collected 2010-09-21 | reverse complement strand
TGAAGGCCACCCGCGGGCGGGCGTTCGTGCTCTTTACCTCACACCAGCAGATGCGCGAGGTGTACGAGCGCGTTCACCCCCACGTGCGCTACCCCATGCTGATTCAAGGCTCGATGCCCAAGACCGAAATGCTCGAGCGATTCCGCAATACGCCCCACGCGGTGCTCTTTGGAACCAGCTCCTTCTGGCAGGGCGTGGATGTGCAAGGCGAGCAACTGAGCGCGGTGGTGATTGACCGCCTCCCCTTTGCCGTCCCTACGGACCCCGTCATCGCGGCGAGAATCCGGCAGATCAACGAAGAGGGGGGCAATGCCTTCATGGATTACCAGGTTCCGCAGGCCGTCCTGTCGTTGAAACAAGGATTTGGGCGGCTGATCCGCAGCCAGACAGATCGCGGAGTCCTTGCCATTCTGGACAACCGCATGATGCGCAAACAATACGGCAGGACTTTCCTGGAAAGCTTGCCGCGTTACCGCAAGACGAATCGGCTGGATGAAGTGAAGGGTTTCATGCAAGGATAGGGACTGGGGACTAGGGGCTGGGGACTCGGCACTCGGATGAAAGCTATCAGCGTTCAGCCGTCAGCCATCAGCGAGCGGTTCTCTCTGGCTGAGAGTTGAAGGCTGACAGCTTTTCCCTAGCCCCCAGTCCCCAGCCCCTAGTCCCTCGCCAAAGGAAACTCAGTATGTACGAAATATCCGTTGATTACACCTTCGCCGCGGGGCATGCCCTGCGCAACTATAAGGGGAAGTGCGAGAACGTCCACGGACACAACTACAAGGTTCGCGTAACGCTCGCCGGAGACAAGCTCAATGGGGACGGATTGCTAATGGACTTTGTTGAGTTGCGGGCCGAACTTAAACGGCTGGTCGAAAAACTCGACCACCATTTCCTCAACGATATTCCACCCTTCGACGAGTTGAATCCTTCGGCCGAGAATCTGGCCAAGTATATTTGCGGCGAGATCGAACCCCGGGCAGCGAGTCAGAGTTTGCAGGTGCAGGGCGTTACGGTGTGGGAAACAGATACGACTTCAGCCACGTACAGACCAGAAAAGCAGTGATGAGTGACAAGTGACGAGTGACGAGCAAGAAAGGCAAGAAGAACCGACTGACGAGTGATAGACAACAAGGACCGCGATGAATCACAAGCGGTACGCAAGAAGAGTCGGAGCGTAGCGGCGATTGACTAATAGCGAGTGAGGGACCTATTGGCTTAGATCTTCCTGCTTGTCACTCGTCACTGCTTTTCCTACCACGTCCAGAAGGCCACGGCGGGGTGCATCTCGGCTTGGTGCTGCTGCGCGCAAACTTCCTGCTTGCAGAAGTAAACATCCTCGCACCAACGGCAACGTGCTAGATGCACCCTTTCACGGAGGGCCCCGCAAATGGCGCAACCTTCCAACAGGTCCGCAACGATATGCCGGGAGTACTTCCGCCAGGTGTCTTCAGCTTCATTCTGTTCGCGGATCTTTCCCAGTTCATCCTGCGTCAACATAATCCGCTCCTCGCGCGCTTGCCTAATTGGATGCAATCAACATGCCAATGCGTACACCCGTCCGATAATAAAGTTTGCCCCCCTGCCTTAAGCGTTGCCTCGTCAATTAATTAGATTAAGAATCGCCCCAAGACATTATGCCACGTTCCTCGCAAATAATCATCTGGTGAGTGAGGAATTCGCCGCTCGAAAAGCAGGATTCAGGAGTCAGGAGACAGAACTTCGGGCCGCGAGCCAGGAGTGTCCGAGGGGGTGCCAAGTCGAGACGTCGAGCGGCGGGGTTTCATTCTGACTCCTGGCTCCTGAATCCTGTAACCTGACTCCTGGCTTCTGACTCCTGCCTGCGAATCATGTAAAATGGATTGGATTGCGGAAGCTTCGAGTGGGGCTTGCGAGAAGAGAATGGTAATCACCGAGATTTTCAAGTCGATCCAGGGCGAGTCCACCTACGCCGGCCTGCCCTGCCTTTTCGTACGGCTGACGGGCTGCAACCTACGCTGCCACTGGTGCGACACCGCCTACGCCTTCTACGGCGGGCAGAAGATGTCGGTTGCTCAGGTGCTTGCCAGGCTCCAGCAATTGGGTGGCAGTTTAGTGGAATTGACTGGGGGCGAACCCCTTTTGCAACAGGAAATCTATCCCTTGACTGACGAATTGCTTGCCCAGGGCTTCCGCGTATTGGTGGAGACCAGCGGGGAGCGAAGCGTGGCCCAATTGCCTCGCCAAGCCGTCAAAGTGATTGACGTGAAATGCCCCGAAAGCGGCGAGGAGGGCAAATTCTGTTTTGATAACCTGGCCTTGTTGGAACGAAAAGACCAGATCAAGTTCGTAATCCTCAACGAGAATGACTATTGCTACGCTCGAAACTTTCTCGCTCAGCACGACTTGCATCGGCATGTCGATGAAGTGATTTTCTCTCCGGTGTTCGACCAGTTGTCGCCGCGCACCTTGGCGGAATGGATCCTGCGCGACGGCCTGGAGGTGCGACTGGGCCTGCAAATCCACAAGTTCATCTGGGGACCGGAGGCGCGGGGCGTGTAGGGAGAACAGAAGGCAGTAGGCAGTCGGCAGTAGGCGGTCGGCGGTGCGCAGAAGGATGGGCGCTGATTGAGAGGTGGCACATGGAGAGGACAAACCAGGAGCTGCAGGACGCCTCCAGGCACGAATCTGCGAGACCTAAATGAAGGCAGGCCGCGGGCAGTTGACAACTGACAACGGACGACGGACAACGGACAAGCCACTCGCCGTCATCCTCGCCAGTGGCGGCATGGACAGTTGCGTGACTACAGCTCTAGCAAACCTCGAATACCGCCTGGCCATGCTGCACGTGGCCTACGGCCAGCGGACCGAAGCCCGCGAACTTCAGTCCTTCAACGCCCTTGCAGACTTCTACCAGGCGGATTATCGCCTGGTCTGCCGCCTGGACCACTTGCGGCAGATCGGCGGCTCCTGCCTGACGGACCCTGCCTTGGCCGTCGAGTTGGCTGATCTGGATCGCAAGGATATTCCCTCCAGCTACGTGCCTTTTCGCAATGCACACTTTCTTTCGATCGCCGTTTCCTGGGGCGAAGTCCTCGGGGCCCGCAAAATCTTCATCGGGGCGGTGGAGGAAGATAGCTCCGGTTATCCCGATTGCCGCCCCGCTTACTACGAGGCGTTCAATCGTGTAATCGCGGCCGGCACCAAGCCGGAGACACAACTGGAAATCGTTACGCCCGTCATCAGAATGCGCAAGAGTGAAATTGTCCGGCGGGGAATCGAACTGGGCGCGCCCTTCGCAAGTACCTGGTCATGCTACCAAGCGGAGGATGCGGCTTGTGGGGTATGCGATAGTTGCGCGTTGCGCCTTCGCGCTTTCGCAGAAGCTGGGATCGAAGACCCCATACCTTATGCCCGCCGCCCTCAATACGGCCGGAATTCCACGTAGTTCGTGGTGCGTTGAAATTGGCAGTGCTGACCGCGCTGTGCCCCTTGATTTTCGAGTATCTTGGGTTATCATAAGCAGCCGAATGGGGTTGAGTGGAACCGCAAGTGGCGCTAGAATGTGAGTCTGCAATATGACTGAAGGAGGAAATTATGTTTAGTTCATGGAGGCGGAGACTGTTCGCGATGGCAGGTGCCTTGGCGGCTATGGCGATAGCAGTTTCCGCATTTGCACAAACCGGTGGGTTGACCGGTAAGTGCTTAGGCGAGGACGGCAAGCCGCTGGTAGGCTATACGGTCCAGGTGGACCGGCAGGAAATGAAGTGGACTCAGCATACGAAGACCAATAAGAAAGGTGAGTACGTATATATCGGCCTTTCTCCTGCCAACTATAAGGTCACCCTCATTAGCCCTACCGGCCAGCAAGTTTTTAACGTCACTCAGCACGTGGGGATCGGGGACCCCACCGAAGTGAATTTTGACTTGGCCAAAGAAAGAGCCAATACCGAGAAGGCTAACCCCGAAGCAGCGAAGAAGGTGGAAGAGGACCAGAAGAACCAGAAACAGTTCACGGGCCTGAAAGCAACTTTTGATCAGGCTGCGGCCCTTTTCCAGGCGAAGCAGTATGCCGAGTCTGCCGCCATGTTTGAGAAGGCGCTGCCGCTGGCGAAGGATAAGAATATTCCCATTGTGTATTCCCAGATGGCTCAGGCCTATGCAAAGGCGGCAGATGCGGACCAGAACCGGGACGCAAGATTGCAGGACCAACAAAAGGCCATCGAGACCTACCAGAAAGCTATAACAATATCCCCCTTTGACGCGGGGCTTCATAATAACCTTGGCAGCCTTTACGCCAACATGCAGAAGGTTGATGACGCCAAGGCGGAATTCCAGAAAGCCGCTGATCTCGACCCCACTCACGCAGGTAATTATTACTATAATCTGGGGGTGGTCATGGTCAACCAGGGCAAGATGGATGATGCCGCCGTCGCCCTGAAAAAGGCAACCGACATCGATGCCAATAACGCCAACGCCTTTTATTGGTATGGCATGGCCCTGCTTGGCAAGGCCGAGACAAAGCCTGACGGCTCGGTCGTTCCGGTTCCGGGAACGATTGAAGCGTTTCAGACTTATCTGAAATTACAACCCAATGGCCCGTGGGCACAAGCCGCACAGGCCAGCATCGACCAACTCAAAGCCACCGTGCCGACGGAGTATAAGAAGACGCCGAAAAAGAAGGGTTAGTCCACGGCACTGTTTGCTTGGGCCCCGCAGAGCGGTCGTTTACGGATCGCGGCGGGGCCCGTTCATTTGGGGGAGTCCTGAAGTGAGAATCAGATTGCTCTTGCTCTCTTTGCTGCTGAGCGTGGCTTTGCCTTCGGGAGCGGACACGATCTACCAGATGACCGGCCAGGGCAAGCAGGCCGTGGTGCAGCGTGACGCCATTCTGATCAGAGAAGATTCCTCGTTCGTGGTTTACAAACACTTCGAGTTGAGAGACCGCAGGGTGGAAGTCGTCCGCCTGAACAAGGGCAGCCTGCCTTACAGCGTTCAAACCGCCAGCCCCGAACAACGGCGCCAGATCGTGGAGGTCTGGAAGCGCTTCGGCTTCAAAGCGACCGTGACCGACCTGACCGGGAAAGCCACGAGACTCTTTGACGTCTACCTGGATTTTTATCCGCCCGCCGGGCGTGGCTCCTTTCTCGAGTCGATCCCCGCGACGACCAGCTTCAGCATCCTCTTGGAGAATGGGAGCGCCGACGAAGTTGATATTTCCAAGATCACGAACGTCCAGATTCAGGGCGAACACCTGAAAATGACCCTTCGCGACGGCAAGCTCGAAGAAGGTAAGTTCCTTATGCCTACGAACCAGCCCGTGGAGGTGCGATTCCTGGGCATCTCCGACCAATACGATCCAGCCAGCGACCGCGTCTTCGATTTCTTCCTGCCGCTCGCCCGCATCAAGGAAATAGATTTTGAATAGAAGGGGTGAAGCTACAGCCCTTCACTGGTTCTTGTGCTGCAGACCGGCGCAGGCGCCACAAGCACCGGTAGGGTCGATCGCATCCGAGCCCTTGTCGATGTGCCGGATCACTTCATCTTTGTCGATCACGAAAGTTACCCGGTTGGCAAATAGATGAGTGAAATTGAGGGCGCCGTAAGCCTTGGCGGTCGTCTTCTCAGGGTCGCTCAGCACCGGGAACGTGGCGCCGACGCTCTGGGCGAACTTGCGGTTTGCTTCAGGGCCATCGATGCTGATGCCCATCACCTGCGCGCCTGCCGCCTCGAATTTGGCGATATCAGCCTGATATGCCGTCAGTTCTTTGGTTCAACCAGGCGTGCTGGCCTTGATGTAAAACGCCAAGACGACACTCTTCTTCCCCAGAAAATCGCTGAGCTTTAGGGTCTGGCCCTTCTGGTCCTGCAGCGCAAAGTCAGGCGCGCGATCACCCACCTTCAACTGCGCCTTGGAAGTTAGCGGGAATAACAGGCAAAGTATCACGAGCGCAATAGCCACCAAAAACCAACGGATTATCATCCCGCCTCCCACTCATCGAACCGTGGTCGTCCGACCTCAGGACTTCGCAACTTGGTTCAAGGATAAAATGCCTGAAAACAATTATAACACTTCCAGACGACATCGGGACTGTCATCGTCGCGCCCGCCCTGTAACCGCAACCCCTCCTGCCAGGGCGGGAATCTAATAACATGCGCGCGCCCGGAATCTCAAAGGCCTTGGGGACTTTGGCCTTTTCTGAAAAACGGCTAGGGCAAGGCGGAGGCACGACTGTGAGCCACTTGACGTCGCTCAAAGCGGTCTAGGTGGGTGTTGTTACCTTACGCAGACAAATAACTATTGTAAGTTACTGAAAATAAGCATAAAATAAATCTTGACAACCTGTAACTAAACTTATATGCTAATCATCTACTAAGGTTGAGAACAGAGAACTTAGTGGAACGAAAAACTCAAGGAGGTAAACAGCAATGGCAATTGTTCGATGGGAACCATACAGGGATCTAGTCACAGCTCAGAGGGACTTCGAGCGTTTGTTCCGAGATGCCTTCTCATCCCAGCTCGGTGAGACGGAACTCTCGACCCGGTCATGGGCTCCCCCGGTGGACATTTACGAAACCGAGGAGGCCATCGTCCTGAAGGCGGAGTTGCCTGGGGTTGATCCGAAGGATGTGGAAGTTCGAGTGGAGGACAACACGCTCTATCTGAAGGGCGAGCGCAAGTTCGAGAAAGAGGTCAAGGAGCAGAACTACCACCGTGTTGAGCGGTCCTATGGCAGCTTTGCTCGAAGCTTCTCGCTTCCCAACTCGATCAGCACCGACAAGGTGAAGGCCGAGTTCAAGGATGGATTGTTGACCTTGACGATGCCCAAGCGCGAAGAGGCCAAGCCGAAGACCATTAAGATCGACGTCACCAAGAACTAAAGTGGCGAGGCCACGGTGCGCGGTGTGCTCAACACCGCAATCTCTTCACCGCCCGGAGCTTTGGAACCGCGCTGGGGCCGGCAAAACGGCCCGGCGCGGTTTGTTTTTGCAAGGCAGTCAAGAAGTCGAGAGTCGAGAGTCGAGAACCACCGTCTCCCTTACGAGGCGGCCAGAACTCTTAATGCCGAGAATTCCAAGCTCGCAAGTCGAGATTCAAAAGTGGTAAGGTTAGCTTTTCGACCCTCGACTCTGCATTTCCCGATTTCGATTTTCCAGTTTCCAATTTCCATTTTCGAGTGTTTAACATGGCGACACGATTTGACAAATTCACGGTTAAGGCCCAGGAGGCCCTGCAAGGAACGCAGGACGTTGCCGGGCGTTTCGGCAACCAGCAACTGGACCCTCTTCATCTGCTGCTGACTTTGATTGAGCAGAAAGAGGGAATTGTCCCCAGTCTGCTTGCGCGGTTGGGAGCGCCGCCGTCTGCGGTTGCCGCGGAAGCGGAGCGGGCCATCGAGGCTCTCCCCAAGGTAGGTGGGACCACCGACCATTATCTCTCGCCGGCGCTCAAAGAGGTCCTGGACCAGGCCGCCAAGGAGACCGAGCAATTCAAGGACGAGTTCGTTTCCACCGAACATCTCCTACTGGCGTTGTCGAGGAAGTCGAAAGAGGCTGCCGGCCGCATTCTGGCTAAGCACGGAATAACCCACGACGCGATCCTGAAGGCTCTGGTTTCGGTCCGAGGCACTCAGCGCGTGACCGACCAGAACCCGGAGGACAAATACCAGGCTCTCGAACGTTACGCGCGCGATTTGACGGAACTGGCGCGGCGCGGCAAGCTCGATCCGGTGATTGGCCGCGACGACGAGGTACGCCGGGTTATCCAGGTGCTTTCGCGGCGTACCAAGAACAATCCCGTACTGATCGGCGAGCCGGGGGTAGGCAAGACGGCCATCGTGGAAGGCATTGCGCAGCGCATAGTGGCCGGTGATGTGCCGGAGTCTCTCAAATCGAAGCGCTTGGTGGCGCTTGACCTCGGGGCGCTCGTCGCCGGCTCGAAGTACCGGGGAGAATTCGAGGACCGCCTCAAGGCGGTGCTCAAGGAAATCGAGGAATCGAGCGGCCAGGTGATCCTATTTATCGACGAACTCCACACCCTGGTCGGCGCGGGGGCCGCAGAAGGGTCGATTGACGCTTCGAACATGCTCAAGCCCGCTCTGGCGCGCGGCGAATTGCGCTGCATCGGCGCGACGACGCTGAACGAGTACAAGAAATACATTGAGAAGGACGCCGCGCTCGAGCGCCGTTTTCAGCCGGTTTACGTCGGCCAGCCAAGCGTCGAGGACACCATCGCCATTCTTCGCGGGCTCAAGGAGCGCTACGAGGATCATCATAAGGTCACGATCAAGGACTCAGCTATCGTCGCCGCCGCAGTGCTCTCCCAACGCTACATCGCGGACCGCTTCCTGCCGGACAAGGCCATCGACCTCATTGACGAGGCCGCCTCCAGCCTGCGCATCGAGATCGACTCGATGCCGGCGGAGATCGACCAGATCGAGCGGCGCATCGTCCAGCTCGAGATCGAGCGCCGAGCTCTGAGCAAGGAGGACGATGTCAGCTCACGCGAGCGTCTGGAAAAGCTGGAGAAGGAACTGGCCGAGCTCAAGGAAAAGTCCAGCCAGTTGAAGCTGCGCTGGAAGGCAGAAAAGGAAGTCATCACCCGCATCAGCGACATGAAGAGCCAGATCGAGCAGGCCAAGGGCGACGAACAGCGCGCCACGCGGGACGGCGACCTGAACAAGGCGGCGGAGATCCGTTACGGCAAGCTGGTGACCCTGGAAAAGCAACTGGCGGCCGCCACTGCGAAGCTCGAAGAAATGCAGAAGACCGGCCGCATGCTGAAGCAAGAGGTTGACGAGGAGGACGTGGCCCGCGTGGTCTCGAAGTGGACGGGCGTTCCGGTTTCGAAGATGCTCGAGGGCGAGGTGGCCAAACTTGTTCAGATGGAAGATCGATTGCGGCTCCGCGTGGTTGGGCAGGAGGAGGCCCTGAAGCTCGTTTCGAATGCGGTGCGTCGCAGCCGGGCGGGGCTTTCCGATCCCAAGCGGCCCATCGGCTCATTCCTGTTCCTTGGCCCCACAGGCGTGGGGAAGACCGAGCTGGCGCGGGCATTGGCGGAATTCCTCTTCGACGATGAGCGCGCCATGCTACGCATCGACATGTCGGAATACATGGAGAAGCATGCGGTGGCGCGATTGATCGGCGCTCCCCCGGGCTACGTCGGATACGAGGAGGGCGGGCAGCTTACCGAGCAGGTGCGACGCCGGCCTTATTCCGTGCTGCTTTTCGACGAAATCGAAAAGGCGCACCCCGACGTCTTCAACATCTTCCTCCAGATTCTCGACGAGGGCCGCCTGACCGACGGCAAGGGCCGCACCGTGGACTTCAAGAACACGGTCATTATCATGACCTCCAACCTCGCCAGCACCTACATTCATGAAGCGATGAACGCGCGCGGGGCCGATGAACCGCCGGTGATTTCCGAAGTTATCAAAAAGCGCATCCACGAGGCGCTGCTCGAACACTTCCGGCCCGAGTTCTTGAACCGCATCGATGAGATTGTGATCTTCAACCCGCTCAGCAAAGAGAACATCAAAAAGATCATCGCTCTGCAACTCGGCTATCTGAAGAACCTGCTGGCCGAGCGCAAGATTCAGATTGAGCTGACCCCGCGCGCGCACGAACTCCTCTTCCGCGAAGGCTATGACCCGCAATTCGGAGCGCGCCCCCTGAAGCGCGCGATTCAGCGCCTCATTCAGGACCCGCTCGCCATGAAACTCCTCGACGGCGAGGTTTTGCCCGGCGAAACCGTCGAGGTCGACGCCGACCTCAAGAAAGGCACGATGACCTTCGAGCGTGCCAAGTCGAAGGCAGCGAAAGCGTGAGATCGTGAGCCAAGCTTTCGAGGCATCCGTAGAATCGCCAAGCCCTCTCCCCCTTGGGGGAGAGGGTGACCCCCGACGGCGCATTCACCAGCCGTCGAGGGCCGGGTGAGGGCGTACTTCCGCAGAGGCATCCCTGTCGCTGCCCAGGGCGTCCACAAGGGGGCTGTCACGACCCAGTTTGATTTTTGCGACCTGATGTTCTACGATCAAACCATGAGAAAGCCAAACGGACCTGCGAACACAAAACGCCTTGACACGCAAGTGCCCGTATTCATTGAGAAGGACGAGGATGGGTTCTACGTAGTGGAGTGCCCTCTTTTCGAGGGCTGCTATAGCCAAGGCAAGACCGTTGACGAAGCGCTGCGGAACATTCGAGAGGTCATAGATTTGGTCCTCGAAGAGCGGAAGAATCGGGAATTCTTGAATACCTACCGGCCGAAAGAATTGAGTCTCCACACAATCACTTTGTAACGACCTGTCGTTACATACTGCGCCGCCGGGGCTTGCAAGTTCAAAAAAACCTCGTTAGCGTTACAGTCATGGCCGGATTACCCACTCTTTCAGGCAGGCGGTTGGTCAAGGTGCTCGCCAAAGTCGGGCACCAGGAAGTCCGCCAGCGCGGCAGCCACATCCGCTTGGCCTGTCCCGGAAAGACGTCGATTAGCGTTCCCAACCATAAAGAGGTCGGTCGAGGTCTTCTCAGGAAGATATTGCGAGATGCGGAGTTGTCCGTCGATGAGTTCATGAAGCTGATGTGATGCCAATATTCAGTGCCAAGAGAATCAAGGCGGTACGTTTGGAGATAGCTTGAAGATCAAGGTTGTGGTCCACGAAGCGGAGGAGGGTGGCTACTGGGCTGAAGTCCCGGCCATCCCCGGCTGTGCCACGCAGGGCGAAACCATGGAAGAGCTGACGGCGAACGTCCGCGAGGCCATCGAGGCCTGCCTCTTGGCGTATTGATCGGGCGGTGGCAGAATGCTAGCATTGTGGTAGCAGGCACCATGGCTACTCTGAGTGTTCGCGGCATTCCGAAGGCGGTACACGAGACCTTGCGCAAACGCGCCAAGCTGCACCATCGCAGCTTGAACGGGGAGCTACTTGAAATCCTGACCGATCATGCTGAACGTGAACGCAGACGACAGCAGCTCAAGTGGGTCATTCCCCGACTGCGCCGGTTGAGAGAGAGGATTGCTCGCGAATATCCCCACGCCTCGGACAGCGTCCAACTGATTCGTGAGGACCGCGACAGCCGCTAGACGACGCGGCGCAGCAAAGGCCGGCCGCGAGGGACACTCCGATGCCCAACCTGACCAT
>Ga0116223_10005154_pt1 | contig 11119 bp, 10 predicted proteins | sample Sb_taG_3_FD_90092 | JGI IMG/M metagenome (GOLD analysis project Ga0116223, IMG submission 90092) | Peat soil microbial communities from Weissenstadt, Germany - Sb_50d_a_PC metaG | ecosystem: Environmental > Terrestrial > Soil > Wetlands > Peat | place: Germany: Weissenstadt | collected 2010-09-21 | reverse complement strand
ATAGATTTTGAGGTGGTTCGAGGGAGCAATGGCGATGGCGCCCATGGAGAGCGTACTCTGCGTATCGGTAAGAGGACTATAACTAGCGCCTCCGTCGGTGCTCTGCCAGACTCCGCCGCCGGCTGCCGCGATGTAAACATTGTTGGAATTGGTTGGATCGACAGCCACCGCCGCCATACGCCCGCTGGCATTTCCTCCTTCGTTCAGGGGCGCCGGACCGATGGCGGTCCAGGTGGTGTTGTTCGGATTGGGTAAGCCCGGATTTATCAAGGGCGCAGACAACGTCGGCCCAAACCTTCCGATAGGGGATGTCGACGGGAGAGCGGGCGGGTTTAGCGGCCCCGGTTGCTGGGGTATGCTTTGTGCCAAGGCAATCCCGGCCGAGGTCAGCACCGATAAACTAATGATGATTGCCCATAACGGGCGACCACACAGCGTCTCCCCTTGAAGTTGCCACGATTTCCTCATCATTTCCCTATTGCCATCCGTTTTGGCGAGCCAGCCTACGTACTTGAACCGTTCTCATACAGGGAGGATACGGGCAAAATGCCGCCGCTCTCTGCTGCGCTCTGGCAGTTTGCATGCTAGACGTCAGCACCGCGGATTCTGCATGCCGTAATATCCTTAGTTTCATGTAATCCGATATCTTTAGTACCTAAGAATACATTTCGGCTAGTTCAGACGAAATATACTTCTTTACGCGATGTAAAACAAGATGTCACCCCGCGGTGCTTCCCGCGGTGCTCGAAAACAGCAGGATGTGGGATGCAGAAACCGCGCATAGCTGGCAGCGCGAAACCCCGGGACGCGGAGATCGAAGGAGGGCGCCGCTTCCACGGCATCCGAAAAGGTGTAAGTGCGGCAGTCCTCCTCAAGGCTGTCCTGGGACCCTTAATTGCTTTGAGTCTCCAGCACGACGACGCATCGCACGTGTGCCCGGGCAGCGGCGATCGTAAAGTTGGGGTTAATGCGCTCGGGGAGCGGTCCTTCGAGCGGGGGATCCTTTGGCAGTGTCACGGCCACGCGACCGCCCTCCTGCGTAAATTTCAACAGCGCGCGCGATGCCAGCAGGTAGACCTTCGCGACCTTGTCCTTCACCTTGTCCAATTCCAGCGGACCATCCGGCCACTGGAACAGGGTGATGAACAGTTTTCCCGGCTTAGTGGTGCATCGCCACTTAGTGGCGGCCACAAAAACCGGACGGCCGTTCTCGTCCACCCTGGAATTGTCCACCGCACCGAATTCGTCGCCGAAGGGGGTCGGACCGGCGCCGTAGATCGCTTCGCCATTGACCTTGAGCCAGTTGCCCACCGATTGCACGCTGACCAGGCTGGGTCGGGGAATGGTGCCCTCCGCGGTCGGTCCGACATTCAGCAGATAATTGCCGCCCTTGCTGACGACATCCACCAGGTTGAAGGTAAGCTCGTCGGGTGACTTCCAGACGTTGTCGTCCTTTTTGTAGCCCCAGGTGCGATTGATAGTCGCGGGCACTTCCCAATTGCCGTTCACCACGGCATCGGGGATGCGGTTGTCGCCCATGGACAAATAATCGCCCACCGAGCCGAGGTGTCCGCCAATCAGCGCGGCCGGCTGCAGCGTGTGCGCGATATCGATGAACCGCTGCCCCCGCTCCGCGTTCATCATGCGCGGCGTGTCGAACCAGATGAGGCCCAGAGGGCCGTAGCCGGTCAGCAGCTCCTTCACCTGCGGCTCGGCTTTGCCGCGGAGATACTGGTCGAAATCCTTCTTGCTGTCGGGGCCGAAGTCCCAGTCGTTTCCGGCGCCGTTGGGCTCGTGCCAGTCCTGCGACTGCGAGTAATAGAAGCCGATCTTCATATTGTGTCTTGCGCAGGCCACCGCCAACTCCTTCAGAACGTCGCGATGGAACGGCGTCGCATTGAACACGTTATACCGGCTCACCGCCGAGTGGTACATGGCAAAGCCGTCGTGGTGCTTGGCCGTGATAACGATGTACTTCACGCCGGCATCTTCGGCGAACTTCACCCAGGCCTCGGCATCAAATTGGACCGGATTGAACTGGGAGGCGAGGTGCTCGTAGTCCTTTACCGGAATCCGGGCATCGTGCATGATCCATTCGCCGAGGCCGGGGATCGTCTGGCCTCTCCATTCACCGGCGGGAATGGCATAAAGGCCCCAGTGGATGAACAAGCCAAACTTCGCCTCGCGGAACCATTTCATCTTGGAGTCCTGGGAAATGGGCGCGGCGGGTGGCGTCGATTGCCCGAAGGCGGCCACCGCGCAAGCCAACAGCGCCAAGGCCCCGGCAGCCGGCATCTGAGCTGGTGATTGCATGACGAATCGCAAACTATTGTTGCATAGAAGTGCCGGAATCGACGAAAGCGCGCTCGCAGGCTCCAGAGGCGCCGTGGCAAGCTGATCCTTTAGCGCTGCCGGGCAACGACACAAAACGAGTGACACCTTCAGACCCTCCGGGGCGTAGTGAGGGAAGACGAAGACGCGCGAGGATCGGACTCTACCCCCGACAGGGCATAATCTGGCCAGACGAGTGGGTAACCCGACGCGCGGCTAATCTTCGGTTGGAATGCACCGCTGACTAGGCGCCGCCGAAGCGTGTGAGAGACACCCCCGGGATCGCCGCCTCTCGCGAGAGCAATTGCGGGCATCAGAGCTTGGCAGGATGTAGCACGTGGATGCCGGCATAGCGGGCAAAGTCGCCGGCGTTGAACGTGAGAATGTGAGTGATATGATTCACGGTCATCGCTGCGACGAGCCGTGCATCGTGGGACTTTTTCCCCGACACGCCGTGTGTCACGACGAGTCGTCGCCATTCCGGATAGACATCGTCAGTGTCAGGCAGTCGAAAAACGGAACTTTCGACGCGGGCAACAACCCTGTCGGCTTGAGCAGGGGTGAGCCCGAATCCGTTATCCTCGACCGGCCTCGTGCAAACAGCCCAGAGCTCGATGAGGTTCTGCGAGGCAACGCAGATCCGGTTTCCTTCTTGGCTGAACCCTCGTTATCGCATCGCGGGCCAGGCGGTGTTGAGGACTTGTGCGATGAAGCCGCCTAAGGATGACGTTTGTATCGGCGAGGACGTCCACTATAGATTCCAGTTATAGATTCCAGTCATCCTCGCGGATGTAGATGCTCTCTCGTCCCATCGCCTCATCTGAGAGCGGCGGAATGCCTTCCGGGATCAGGTCCGCGGCTTCTTCGAGCCCTCCATCGACCTCCTCAGCGGTGAGACACTTCGGGCTCCGCTGGGGTCGCTGGGGTAGAGCCTGGTAGAGGTAAGCTTTTACCAATTCGCCCACGGACACACCCAAGGCTCTGGCTTCGGCGAGGAAGCGGGCTTCGAGGTCCGGAGGGAGTTCAAGCGTGATGGTCATCGATTCGGCCCTCCCGTCGAGATCCTTACACCTTGATTCTACGCCGGGCGCTGGTTCCTGTCGCGGCGGTTGATCCCCCGGAATTCTCCTTACTGGCGGCCAAGCGCATCGTTTCTTGACGGCTCGTCAAACCGCCGTTGGTAAGTTATTCTGGAAGCGATGGAAGTACATTTCACCCGTGAGCAGGAAGCGCAGCTTTCCCAGATTGCCACCACGGCGGGCACCGACGCCGAGCAACTCGTGAAGAATGCTGCTTTGCGTTTGCTTGAGGACGACGCTCGTTTTCGGGCCGCCGTGCGCGTAGGCATTGAGCAGGCCGACCGGGGCGAGTTCATCGAAGAAGAAGAAATGGATGCGCTCGTCGATGGGATGCTGCGCCCGTAAATGCGTATCCGCTGGACGCCCGCCGCAGGCGCCGATTTGAGGAACATCAGGGACTATCTGAAAGAGCATCACCCTCACTTCACGCAGCCCACTGTGCAGAGGCTGTATGACACCGTTCGTTCGCTCAAACAATGGCCCCATCGCGGCCGCCCGGGGCGGCACGAAGGAACCCGCGAACTGGTTTTGGCGTCCCTGCCCTAGATCCTGGTGTACCGCGTGAAGGACCAGAGCTTCGAGGTGCTGCGCATCTATCACGCGGCAAGCGGGCGGCCGCGTTTCGGACATGCAAGGCGCGCCGCACAGCGTCACCGCCTCCGAGCACCTGCTGGCCGATAACGGCTCGCTGCACGAGCCGGTGCTGGAGATTTTTGGCGAAATCTTCCGCGGCCAATTCCGCGTGGCCATGCCGACAATCGCATAGCGACACCGCGGCGCATGAATACACGTCTCGACCCCTTCTCCCTGCCCTCTATCAACCTCCTCGGCGGTGAGGTGCTTCGGACTGCGTCCGACCACGATTCGCCATTTATAGCGAGCCGGGATTATAGTGAGCCACGATACATGCCGTCCGCCTGCTGGGAAACGAAAACCTCGACAAACCCACAACCCGGTATATATACTCGATCCATTCTGGGTAGCTGAGGTATCCCTGGCGTACGGTTTGTTGCGGTTGTCCCGATCGGAGATCGGGACTTTTTGAAGTTCTTTTCCTTGTGGCGCCCGTCCGGGCGGCGTTTCTATGGCGCTGGAGGAAGTGGCAGGCCACGCGCTGATTCCATTACAGGAGGAGAACGCCGGTAAAACAAGAGCATGGAGGGTTGCATGCCTCGGCGCCGCTCTCCCGGATCCACCTGATAAGGAGGGTATTCATTTTGCCAACGTTAGAAACCGGTGTACTGGTCGGGCACGACCTCGTCCCCGGCATCCACCACCGCCATCAGCACATTGAGAATCCCCGAAAGCCCGCCCGCCGAGATGATGACGTTACGCGAGCCGGTATAGGCAATCCCGGAAATCCGCGCCACATGCGCCGCCACCACGTCTCGCAGGCGGGCTTGCCCAAGGAACGGCAGGTAGCTGTTGTTCCGGTCGTCTTCAATCGCCAGGCGCGTCTGTTCTAATGCCGCGTCCGGAGGCCGCAAATCTGTGTCCAGATTCTCCAGTCTCAGGATGTCCCCGCCGCCCGCCCGGTCCGCCAGGTCGCCGGCCTTGTCGACACCGATACCCGCCATGTTTCGCAGTCGTGAAGGTTTCGAGTCGCGCGCCATACTCCACGAGCTTAGTACACGCTTGATCACTTCCGCTTCCTCCGCGATCTCAGGTCTTGACTTCTCTCTTGATTCTTCTCCGCCTCTTCCTGCGGAGCACGCGGATCAGACACCGCCCGGCGCTATTGACTTGTCCCGCGCCACCTGCTTAACTACAGTTAAGTTCCATGGCCACTACCGGACAACTGGGGCAGAACTCCCGCTCGCTGGCCGAAGTCCACTCCAGCGTCGGAACCTCCCAGGTGTCGTTCTGGCGGCGCCTGTTCGCCTTTGCCGGACCTGCCTACCTCGTCAGCGTCGGCTACATGGACCCCGGCAACTGGGCCACCGACCTGGAAGGCGGCGCCCGCTTCGGCTACCGGCTGCTCTGGGTCCTGGTAATGTCCAATGCCATGGCCATCCTTCTCCAGACCTTGAGCGCTCGCTTGGGAATCGTGTCCGGCCGCGACCTGGCGCAGGCCTGCCGCGAATACTATCCCCGTCGCATGTCCCTGGCGTTGTGGGGCCTGTGCGAGATCGCCATCGCCGCCTGCGATCTGGCCGAGGTTCTGGGTGCGGCCATCGCGCTCAACCTCCTGTTCCACATTCCCCTGCTTGCCGGCGTCCTCATCACCGCGGCCGATACCCTGCTCGTGCTCTGGTTCCAAAGCTTCGGCATCCGCACCATCGAGGCATTCATCCTGGCCCTCATCTCGGTCATGGCGGGCTGCTTCTGCATCGAAGTCTTCTGGGCCAAGCCGTCGGTTGCCGAGATGGTGAGCGGCCTCCTCCCGCGCATCAATCGGGACAGCCTCTACCTGGCGGTTACCATGCTCGGGGCCACCGTCATGCCGCACAACATGTACCTGCACTCCGCCCTGGTGCAGACCCGCAACATCGGCCACACCGAGTCGGCCAAGCGCACTGCCTGCCGGTACAACCTGGTGGATTGCGTGGTGGCCATGAACGGCGCCCTGCTGGTCAACGCCGCCATCCTGGTGCTGGCGGCGGCCGTCTTCTTCAAGCACGGGATCATCGTGACCGAAATCCAGCAGGCCCACGTGCTGCTGGTGCCGCTGCTGGGAACCAGCCTGGCGGGTGTCTTTTTCGCCGTGGCGCTGCTTTGTTCAGGGCAGTCGTCTACGCTCACGGGAACCCTTGCCGGTCAAATAGTTATGGAGGGTTTCCTGAACTTTCGCATGAGGCCATGGCTGCGCCGCCTGATTACCCGCTCCCTGGCCATCATTCCGGCCGCCCTGACCATCTACTTCGCCGGCGATAACTCCACCTTCGGGCTCCTCCTCCTCAGCCAGGCGATCCTCAGCATGCAGCTTCCGTTCGCCATCATCCCCCTGGTTCACTTCACCAGCGATCGCGCGCGAATGGGCTCGTTTGCCAATTCCGTTTGGGTTCGTTTGCTCTCCTGGACTACCGCAGCCATCATCATCGGCCTGAACGCCTGGCTGGCGGTGCAGGCTATCGGAGAATGGCTGGACGCTGCCGGGCGGTGGCGAACCGTGGTGTGGCTGGTCGCCGTCCCCAGCGCCGCGGCCCTTTCGCTGTTGCTGCTCTGGATCGCGTTTGAGCCGCTAGTCTCCCGCCGCACCCGCCGCTTCCTCGGCGCCCCCGTCAGTCTGCCGGAAACCGCGGGCGCCGCCGAGGAAGCACCGCCGGTCTACCACCGCATCCTGGTGCCGCTCGACCATACGGTCCTGGACCGCCTGGCCGTCAGCCACGCCGCAGCCATGGCGCATCTTCACGGCGCCAAAATCTATCTGCTGCACGTGGAGGAAGGGGTGACCAGCATGGTGTATGGCCCGGAGTCCTCGACGGCCGAGGTGGAGGCCGGCGAACAGTACCTCGACCGCATTGCTAAATCTCTTCGCGATCAAGGCATTATCGTGGAAACTTCAATCTCTCATTCACCTTTCCCCCGGAAGGAGATCGTGCGCTATGCGCACGAGGTCCGGCCCGACCTGGTGATCATGGGAGCGCACGGCCACGGCGGTCTCAAAGACCTGATTTTCGGAAACACCATCAACCCCGTGCGGCACAATCTGGACGTTCCCATGCTCATCGTCAGACCGGGAAAAACCTGATATTTGGGACAGGGTGTCTCAACCCCGTGTCGGAGCAACACACAGGGCGTCAAAGTACGCGGATAACCGATTTATTATCAGCGAGTTCAGTTGGAATGAGAACTGCTGTTTTCAACCCCGTGAAGCGCTTCGTTCTGCTTGCGCTAGTGTCGACCTTCTGGATCGGGCCGCTCCAGTGCGCCACTCTGGAGCGGCTCTCGCTCGACGACATGATCGCCAAATCGATGTCTATCGTCCGGGGCAAGGTCACCACTTCGTACGCGGCCTTTTCGGGTCCCGTCGTCTACACCCACTACACCATCCAGGTGTCCGAGCGCTTCAAGGGCGCTGCGGGGAACTCCGTGGAAGTCGTGGTTCCCGGCGGCGTGGTCAATGGCCGGCGGCAGTCTTTTGCGGGCGCTCCCTGGTTCAACCAAGGCGATGAATTCGTCTTCTTTCTGTGGACCAGCAAAGCGGGGCTGACCCAGGTCATCGGATTGACCCAGGGTCTGTTTTCGGTGGCGGCGGATGGCACCGCGGATCCCGTGGCGACCCGCTCCGCGACCCGCGAGCTAATGCTCGAGTCCGGCACCGGCCGCCCGGTAAAGGACCAGACGCTAAGTATGCACTTGAGCGAACTGCGGTCGCGCATTTCGAGCACGCTGGCAACTGCCAATCAGAGCGTGGCCAAATGAGCAAGACCCCCTGGAGCACCGGCCGGGCTTTGTCAATCGTCGTGGCCGTGTTCCTGTTGGTTGCCCCTTCGCAGGCTTACTATCAATACATTCATTACGCCGGACGAGCCGCTCCGTTCACCCCCATTTACGAAAAATACGATCTCTACAGTAACGGCCCAACCATGGTGCCCAACAAGACCGTGGCGTTCTTCGTGAGCGATCAGACTCCCACGGTCTACGGCCCCAATGACAGTATGGGTTCGATCCTGAGCCAGGTGAAGCAGGCCATCGCGCAATGGAACGCGGTGAACAGTTCAGATCTGCGTGTGGTGTTCGGCGGTATGGAGAGCGCGAACCAGCAAATCTCCAACACGCCTGGCGGCGACGTGATTTTCACCGATTTGCCTCCGGGGTTGTTGGGACTGGGCGGCACCACTCCATCCACGGTCCAGGTGAACGGGTTCCTGCCAATCCTGCATTCCACCGTGATGTTGAATGTCGATGCCAGCCAGCCACCCGGACCGAGCTACCTGGAATCGTACTTCACGACCGCGGTTCACGAAATCGGGCACGCACTGGGACTGCAGCACACCTGGACAGGAAGCGCGATGTCCCAGGCAGTAGTCCGAAATACCACTCGTACACAGCCTTTGGACGCGGACGACCTTGCCGGGCTTTCCGTTCTCTATGGAAAGTCCGGCTGGGGCGCCAGCTATGGCTCCATTACCGGCAGAATCACGTTCACCAACGGTCAGCCGGTGGCCATGGCTTCGGTGGTAGCAATCCCCCCGACTGGATCGGCCGTCAGCGCCTTGACCGACCCCAACGGCACGTACCGCATCGATGGCTTGCCGGCCAACCTCGGTTACCTGGTCTACGTTCACCCGCTTCCACCGGATGCCATCGGAGGCGGTGAGGGCATCCGGCTGCCGGTCGACCTGAACGGGGCGCTCTTCAACCCTTCCAGCGGCGCCTTTCAGACGGTCTTTTTTCCGGGAACGCTCGATCCGCAACAGGCTGGGGTCGTCAACGTCGCCCCCGGCTCGATCTCGAACAACTTGAATATTCAAGTCCAGGCGCGCGCGGCCACGACCACTTATAATGTCGAGACCTTCTCGAAGCTCGACCCCGCCAGCCGCGGGTATATCTACTCGGGTGGCATGACGGTCACCCCGGCCTTCATGAGCACCGCTTCGAATCAGTTTGGGCTGCTCATCCTGCAGCCGCCCGCGAACATTCCGCTTCCGCAATCGGCCGTCATCCTGGGAGGCATTGGCGCTTCCGCCACACCGCCCGCGTTCTTCAATTTCCTCGCCGGCAATCCGGCTGCGGTGTATGCCTATTTCATGTCGACCCTCGGCGCGGGAGTCGGCCGGCGGCACCTGGTCCTGAATTTCGGCAACGACATCTACGTGCTGCCCGGAGCCGTCAACCTCGTGCAAAAAGGCCCGCCCCTGACCGCCTCGTCTACGCCCAACGCCGATGGCTCGGTCACCGTAACCGGCGCCGGTTTCGCATCCGACAGCAGCATCTATTTCGACGGGCTGAAAGCCACGACCACCCCCACCGGAGCGTTCAGCGGCACGGACTCCCAGGGTTCCATCACGGTGGCGCCGCCGCAAGGAGCCAGCGGCCAGACCTCTACCATTACCCTTTTCAACTCCGACGGTCAGAATTCCATGATCCTGCTTGGTCTGACCGATCAGGTCCCCGGCCAGCCCGCTACCGGGCAACCGCCGACCTACCAGTACCCCGTCACCGCCCCTCCACAGATCAACTCCATGACCGTTACGTCGCTGCCAGCCTCCTCTTCAGCGGCAGTCGACATTACAACCTCCAATACCAATCTCGTGGAGGGGCAGGTGACGGTGGGATTCGGATCGCATGATGTAACGGTTCGCCGCGTTTGGGTGCTCAGCCCGACCCACCTCGTCGCTAACGTGGAGGTAGCACCCAACGCGGTGCTGGAATCTTCGGAAGTCAGCCTGATGTCGGGCTTCCAGGTAATTACCCAGGCCAATGCGTTCCAGACGCTGCCGCCCAGGGCCGGCCTGCCATTCCTCGCTTTGCCGGTGATCAACGCCGACCCCACGCAAGCCACGGTCTACTCCGGAAGCGTTGCCAGCCTTTATGGCCTGAACCTGGCGGCCGGTGCGGTGCAACTTACGTTGAACGGCGTACTTGTGCAACTCCAGTTCGTCAGCCCGCAGCAGATCAACTTCTTCGTTCCTGCCGGTACTCCGGTCGGACCGGCTACCCTGGCGCTGAACAATGGTTCGGTGAGCGCCTTCCCGGTGATGGTCCAGATCGACAATCCGCCGCCGGCCATCGTGCAGGTGACCAATCAATCCAATGTGACGCTCACCGGGAATCCACCGTCCGGTTCGGCGGGCGTGAACGACCTCCTGAGCGTAGTGGTTTCGGGTCTTGACCCAACCGTGTTGAATAACCAGAGCCGCCTGCAAGTGACGGTCTCCGGCATAGCGATGCCGGTGGTCGGAATCACACCCGCGGCGAATGGCCAGTTCCAGATCCAGTTCGTCCTCGCGCAATCCTTCTTCGGCGCCCAGGTGCCGGTCGTGGTATGGGTGGACGGCTCCAGCGGCCAGCCTGCCAACATCATCGTCCGGTAAGACCTGCCAGGCGTTACACTGTACATCATGGATCGCGATCGCAGAGAGTTCCTCGTCTCGGCGCTGGCCGCTGCGCCCCTCTTCGTACCCCGTAGCGCATGGGGTGCCAACGACCGCTTGTCATACGGTCTGATCGGCGCCGGCGGACGCGGCCGGTATCTCCAGCAAAACTTCCAGAAGCTCGGCGCCCAGTGCGTGGCGGTGGCTGAAGTGTTCGAGCCCAATCTCCAGGCCGGCCTGAAGGCCGCGCCCGATGCCAAAAGCTACGTGGATTACCACGACCTGCTGGCGCAGCCCGGCCTCGACGCCGTGGTGGTCGCCTCGCCCGATCACCAGCACTGCCCCATGCTGCTGGCCGCGCTCGACGCCAAGAAGGATGTCTATCTCGAGAAGCCCATGTCGCACTCGCTCGAGGAGAGCCAGCGCATGATCCAGGCCGTGCGCAAAGCATCGCAGATCGTCCAGATCGGAATGCAGCGCCGCAGCGCGCCTTCGGTGATCAAAGCCAAAGAGATCGTGGACAGCGGCATCCTCGGCAAGATCACGCTGGTCAAGCCCATGTGGAACTGGAACGTCTCCAAGCCGCTCGACAACTCGCCGCTTCGCGGCAAACTGGATTGGAAGCGCTTCCTGGGAGCGGCGCCCGACCGCGACCTGGAGCCCATGCGCTTCCGCTACTGGCGCTACTTCTGGGATTACTCGGGCGGCAACATGACCGACCAAGGCACT
>Ga0116223_10005151_pt1 | contig 11121 bp, 9 predicted proteins | sample Sb_taG_3_FD_90092 | JGI IMG/M metagenome (GOLD analysis project Ga0116223, IMG submission 90092) | Peat soil microbial communities from Weissenstadt, Germany - Sb_50d_a_PC metaG | ecosystem: Environmental > Terrestrial > Soil > Wetlands > Peat | place: Germany: Weissenstadt | collected 2010-09-21 | reverse complement strand
GGCGACGGCGGCACGCTCGCTCCCGATCTTTCCTATGAAGGCAGTCGCGCCAATCGCCAGTGGCTCATCCAGTTTCTCAGGAATCCGCAGACTCTGCGGCCCACTCTTGTGCTCCGCATGCCTCAGTTCAATATGTCCGAGCAGGAAGCAGCAACGGTCGCGGACTATTTCGGAATGGTGCTGCAGAATCCGGATGTAAATCCTGCGTCGGTGAATCGCCAGGATCTCTCGCCGCAACAGGCGGCGCTCGGCAAGCAGCTCTACGACGTGAAATATCAGTGCCAGGCTTGCCATACGATCGGTTCGACCGGCGGATACGTAGGCCCAAGTTTGAACGACGCGGGGAATTGGCTCACGGCCGCATGGATTGAGGCTTGGCTCCAGAATCCGCAAGCCTTGGTGCCGGGCACGATCGAGCCGCGCCGTGCCTTCACGCCGGACGAAATTAAGGCCCTCACCGCCTATTTGCTGACGCTGAAGCAAAGCCCTGCAGCGACGCGGGCAGCGCACGCCGGCGCCGCAGGAGGCCAAAAATGAATTCGCGCCTCCGAACTCTCCTGGTGATTGCGTGCTTGGTGCTCGCGGGCTGCAGTCGCGAGAACCGTGTTGTGAAATCCGATCCGCTCGCGAAGGCCTACGATTCGGAAGTGGACTGGAACGATCCACAGCACATCATCCCGCTCAGCTACGAACAGGCGCAGGGCAAGCGCATCTTCTATCAGCAATGCGTCTGGTGCCACGCGGACGCAACGCCGGCCGGGCCTTCCAATCGTTCCAACGTCACTCCTTCTCCTCCGTTGATGAACGATGGCTCGATATTGAACCCCGAGACCGACGAGAACATTCAGAACACCATCGCTCTCGGTGGCAGCGCCGTAGGCAAATCCGCTATGATGCCCCCGTATGGCAAAGTGCTTTCGAAGGATGAGATCCGCTCCGTCATGGCCTACATCCGCGCGATTGCCACGCCTCCCTACCAGCCTCCAGCCAACGCGGCGTCAGCCTACTCGGAGAAATAATTAGTGACCAAGCGAGTGGTGGCTACCCTCGGGTTTATCGTCTGCGCTCTGATGTTACTCACCTCCGGCTCTGCCTTCGCCCAGGTGAGTCCCGCGGAGATTTTGAATCCCAAGCTGAAAGCGGTGGAGCAGAAGTATCTTCCGCAACTGCAATCGCTGCGCCGCACCATCGACGAAACGCGATTCCCCTTCCCTTTCGTGTTGACGCGTTACGTCGGCTCCGACTCCCAAAAGGGTTTGGTGGATACGCGCGGCCTGGAATTCGTCAACTTTCAGGAGCGCACGTTGCTGAAGGTTTCCGGGCATTACAACGCTGCGTTTAATTCGGAGCAATTGACCCAGAATCAGCGCGCAGATCGCACCGTTCAGGATGTGGTCGTGCCAATATTGCAGTTGATGCGAAAACAATTCTCCGGCGGTCTCGATTGCGATGGCATTGGCTTCGAAATCGCCTACCACACGCGAACGGCGAAGCAGAGCTATGAGTTTGAAGGAAAGGAAATGCTCGTCGTGGTGTTCTCGGTCGAGGACGCATTCGCTTTCTTGACCGTAGCGGGAAATGACGCGCGCCAGGCCGTCATGAATCGCTCGCAGGTTTTCGCGGACGGCAAAGAATTCGCTCTCGGATTGGGCGCGCGCGATCCGCTGGACTTGGACGAGCTGGGACGTGGGGACTCCGCTGAGCGGCCCAGTCCAAGCTCGACCGCTACTGGTTTGGGCTATTCCCCGCAACCGCCGCGCGATAGCTCTCCTGCAGCGCCTACGGCTCCACTGACTCCAACCGCGGCACCCGCGGTCGTTGCGGCCGGCTCGCCAACGGCATCACCCGCCGAGTCCGGGCAAGCCGATGCCGACCGTTTGCAGGCCAAATTCCAGTCGCAACTTGACGCTCTCGCGAAAGACGGCGCCGAGAAGCTCCATTTCGTCGATTACGCCCCGCCGTCGTTCGCGATCTACCACGACGCCGTCGTTCTGCAGGTTTCGCTCCGCAATCCGCAGGTGTTCGACAAGACCGCAACTTCGATCTACAAGCGCGCCGCTCAGAGCCTCGATCTTTTTCTCGCGCCCGCATTAAAGGCTCTGATTCCGAAGCTCCCGGCGGAGCCGTCAATTTCCGCTTACGACTTTTCGGTCCTGAACCATTTGGGCTCCGAGAAAGACTCCTCGGAAGCCGTCGAATTCATCTGTCCCGTGAAGGCTGTCAATGCCTTCATCCGCGACGAGATCACCAGCCAGGACCTGGCAAATCAAAGCATCGTTCTCGTCAACGGCGTCCGCATTGCTCTGAATCTCCAACTCGTCGAATAATTCCGCCGGAGCCGCGGCCGTTTGAGGATAAGCCCTGCAACACGAGGTATCGTGGGGGCAAATCTCCCCCAGCCACTGTCGAAATCGCGAGAGTGCATACCAGGAAGTCTTGAGCGCCGACGACCTGCTGCTGTGACGTCGGTCACGATTGACCGTGACGCATGTCATAGCGGGGTAGTGATGCCAAGCTCAGTCTCGTCCTGCTATGGCAGGCGATACGCGTTCGATGCGCTGCAACCAATGAGATCCGAGGCCGGGAGGGAATTGGCGATGGACCGACGCCGGATTCCCGCCCATGGGATCTTGCGGCGCGAGCACTAGCACGGGGGAACATGAATGTTCGGCACCACTTCGTGGTCTGGGTTGTCGCTGGCGCAGCGGCCCTGTTCATCCTGGTAAGCATCCTTGTGTGGCGGCGGGAGAGCAATGCCGATCGATGGAATACTTTTCTGGTGGGCGACCCGCACGCCGGCGCGGAAACCTTCCAGCAAAAAGGATGCGCCGATTGCCATTCTGTTCTCGGCGTCGGAGGAAATCTCGCACCTGATCTAGGGTTGCGAGGAGCCGCAGGTTCCAGCATGAATGAGCTAGTTACGCAGATGTGGAACCACGCGCCGCGCATGTGGGAGCAGATAAGAACCAGCAAAATCAATTATCCTCAGTTTGCACCGGAAGAAATGGCAAACCTGTTCGCCTACCTCTACGTCACTTGCTACGACGATGAATCGGGGAACCGGGATAACGGAAAGCTCCTGTTCACAGAGAAAGGGTGCATCCGCTGCCATTCGATCGGCGACACAGGAGGCAGCGTCGGGCCCAATCTGAGGACAATCGGTCCTGTGGATACGCCAATTTTTTGGACGCAAACAATGTGGAACCATGCTCCAGCGATGGAAACCCACATGCGCGAACTGAACATGCCCTGGCCGCGGTTCGAGGGCGAGGAGATGAACGATTTGTTGGCCTTTGTGCGCTACGTCCGAGCAGGGCCGGAGCGTGAGAGCAATCTACTCCCAGCGAACCCCCACCGGGGCTGGGCTTTATTCCGCGAAAAGGGATGCATCTCCTGTCATGCCATCCGCGGCGAAGGAGGAACCGTAGGCCCCGACCTCGGCTCGGATCGCCCGTTGCCCCGCACTTTGACCCAGATGGCGGGTCGGATGTGGAATCACTCTCCGGAGATGTGGGCAGCCATGAAAGCAAAGGGCATCGAGCGCCCCACGTTTGAAGGTCAGGATATGGCCGATCTGATCGCATTCCTTTACGGCGTGCGCTATTTCGAGCTCGGAGGCTCACCCATTATCGGAAAGCAGCTATTCGACGAGCGTAAGTGCAGTCAGTGTCATGGAAGTGACGCAAGCGGAGGAAAATACGGCCCCAAGCTGAGGAACCTCGGCAAGGTCTTTACACCCGTGAGCTTCGCCCTGGCTCTCTGGTCCCATGGACCGCGCATGTATGCGAAGGCCGAGGCGCTGAGTCTGGGGTGGCCCACTTTGAACGAGGGCGACCTGAGCCACTTGTTGGCTTTTTTGAACAGCCCTCGCGCCGAGGGTAAAAGATGAGAAAGGCGCCGACTCGAATCTGAGGTTGCCCCAACAGAATCTTGGAATTGCCAGCGGTAATCGCACCACGATCTTGAGTCACGAGGTTTTGGGCCAGCCGAGCCAATGGTCCGCGCGAGCGTAAATCGCGCTAATTGCAAGAGTGAGGTCCCCCCCCCCGAACGCACCTTAGGTTTGTTTGCCAGCGTGATATCCGCTCGCGACGCTTACCCGGAGCTGATCCTCCCGCTGACCGGCACAACGGAATTGGGCACGCCGTCACAAGGCTGCGTGATCTCTGTCACAGAGAATCCGCCCGGATGGCGCATAGTTGCAGAGACCGTCGGTAGAGGAGACGTGCGATTGGACTTACGGCGAGCCAGACTCGAACTCTCGTGCACAGGACAGGTCGCAACCGTGGTGCTAGCTGCTCCCAAGGCTAACATCCTCGATCGCGAGATGATGCGGGATCTCGGCTGGTCCCTCGATGGGTTGATAGCGAAGCAGAATTTGAAGGTTATCGTTGTTACGGGCGAAGGACCAAGCTTCAGCTATGGCGCGAGCGTGCGCGAGCATCTGCCGGACGAAATCGAATCGACGCTGCACCAGCTGCGCGAGCTTCTGATTGTGGTGGCGAAAGCGCCCGCGCCCACGATCGCTGCGGTGCGTGGACATTGCCTCGGTGGAGGATTCGAGCTGGCGCTGGCCTGCGATCTGATCTTGGCGGAAGAGACGGCGCAATTTGGCTGCCCGGAGATCAAACTCGGCGTTTTCCCTCCGGCAGCGTCTGCGCTGCTGCCGGCAAGAGCGGGAGCAGGCTGGGCGAGCAAGATCGTTCTGACCGGCAATACATACACCGGGAAAGACCTCTTCGCTGCAGGTGTGGTCTCGAGGCTAGCCGCAGCTGGCGAACTGGACGGTGAACTGGAACGCTGGCTCGAATCGGATTTTTTGCCGCGGTCGGCAGCGGCGCTGCGCCATGCAGCAACCGCCGCGCGGTTCGCAGTGCTGCGCGCTTTGGAGCAGGATCTGCCGCTGCTCGAAAGAATCTACCTCGACAAACTGATGCGCGAGCCTGATGCGGTGGAAGGAATTCGTGCGTTCCTAGAAAAGCGCGACCCGCAATGGTCGGCACCCGGATCGGCGGCGGGTGAGCTTCCTAGCCAACAACATCAGGCTGCAGGCCCTCCGCCCGCTCCGACTGGCGCGAAATCGGTTTGAACGAAAGGTCGAAAAGGGTCATGAACGAAATCGACGCATTTGGGTACAAGCTGGCCGAACTTAATCGGCCGCTCCATTTCACCGATTCTCTTGAACTCGAGCCGCGCTCCGACGACGTGGTGGTGCAAGTGGCCGGATGCGGAATCTGCCACACCGATGTCGGCTACGCATGCGGCGGTGTTCCAACGCGGCATCCGTTGCCTCTGATTCTCGGGCACGAAATTGCCGGGCGAGTCGTGAGGGCCGGAGAAAACGCGCAAGTGTGGCTCGGCAAGAATGTAATCGTACCTGCGGTTATCCCCTGCGGGGAGTGCGCTGCATGCGTAGCGGGGAAACCTACGATTTGCCGCGCGCAGTTCATGCCCGGCAATGACGCGGACGGTGGCTTCGCGACGCACGTTCGCGTTCCGGCACGCGGTCTTTGCATCGTTCCAGAAAAGCTGCCGGCAGGGATTTCACTCGATGCGCTGTCGGTGCTCGCTGACGCCGTCACGACGCCTTTCGAAGCAATCCGGCGATCCGAACTCGGGAGCGATGACGTCGCGATCATTATTGGTGCGGGAGGCATCGGAGGATTCGGCGTGCAGTTGGCGGCGGCGCGTGGAGCCGCGGTGATTGCGATTGACGTGGATGCAGAACGCCTCGAGCTGGCGATGAAATACGGCGCGTCGCTGGCGCTGAATGCCCGCGAATGCCACGAGAAGGATCTCAAATCTGCCGTGCGAGAGTTCGTCAAGCAGGGCGGGCGCAGGGGAATCGGCCGCAAGATTTTCGAAATGAGCGGCACGGCGGCTGGCCAGGCGACAGCGTTTGCGCTACTGGACCACGGAGCGTATCTGGCCATCGTGGGATACACCCCAGAAAAAACTGAAGTGCGGCTGTCGAATCTGATGGCTTTCGATGCTACCGCGCGCGGCAACTGGGGTTGCCCGCCGGACCAATATCCTTCGGCGCTCGCGCTGGTGCTTGAAGGAAAAGTGGCCATAGAGCCGTTCATTGAGCGGCATCGCCTGCGAGATGCGCCGGTGATTTTCGAGGCGGTCGCGAAGCACGCGACAAAGCGCCGTGTCGTGCTCGTTCCGAACGGGTCCGCCCACGCGTGATCGAAGGAGAGGCTTCGTGAAAAATCACAATCTCACAGCGTCATTCGAACCGCGCGAGGTGCTCGTTGAACGACGAGCCGTTCACGACCGGGCGGGAGACGCGGTGAAGGGTCTCCACAACATCTGGATTACGCTCAACAATCCCGCGGAGCTGAATTCCTATACGACCGAAATGATCAAAGAGGTCATTCTGGCCGTGCGCGAAGCGAGCAACGATCGCGCTTGCGTCGCCGTCGTGCTGACCGGCGCTGGAACGCGATCATTCTGTGCGGGCGGCAACACGCGCGAATACGCCGAGTACTACGCCGGCGCCCCCGCCGAGTACCGCCAATACATGCGCCTGTTCAACGACATGGTTTCGGCCGTGCTGCACTGTGACAAGCCGGTGGTCTGCCGTGTGAACGGCATGCGCGTCGGCGGCGGACAGGAGGTCGGCATGGCGTGTGATTTTTCCGTCGCGAGCGATCTCGCAATTTTCAGCCAGGCCGGGCCGAAGCATGGATCGGTGCCGGATGGCGGTAGCACGGATTTTCTGCCGGTGTTCGTGGGCGTCGAGCGCGCCATGATGAGCAGCACGCTGTGCGAGCCGTGGACGGCGCACCGTTTTTACTGGCTCGGCGGTCTGAGTCAGATCGTGCCCGTGCTGAAGGTTGACGGCAAATGGGTGGCCAATCCGACGGTAGTTACCGAGCGGATGCTCGATGAATACGGACGCGTCGCTCTTGGAGAATGGAAAAGCGGCGCAGAGTACGAGCGAGGCAAGGAGTTGGTGAAGCGCGGAACCGTTGATTTTTCGCTGCTCGACGAGGCGGTCGAACAACTTTGCACGAAGCTGCTGTACACCATGCCGGACTGCTTGACCAAGACAATCGAGAGCCTGCGCAAACACAAGCTCGAGCATTGGGACCGCAACATGGAAACCAATCGGGCGTGGCTCGCGCTGAACATGATGACCGAGGCGAACGCCGGCTTCCGCGCATTCCACTTTGGCTCACGCGACCACCGCGAGGTTGATTTCGTGCTTCTGCGGCGGCGCTTGGCCGAAGGCGCGCGCTGGAATGAAGCGCTCGTGCGGGAGATTGCTCCGTGGCTTACGGAGCCCACGAAGGTGGAAAAATGAGTTTCTTTCTGCCGTCGCTCCAGCAAACGTCGAAGCCAGGACTGCGGCCCGAGCTCGGCGCACTCATTGGCAGAGCCGACGCTCTCTACGGGGATTTAGACCTGAAGGCTGTGCGGGCGTGGAAGGAGGAGGCGCCCGGTCGCAAAGCGATTGGGCACATGCCGATTTACGTTCCGCGCGAGCTGATTCATGCGGCGGGCATGTTGCCCGTCGGAGTCATGGGTGGCGGCGATCGATTGGAAATTGTTCGCGGTGACGCTTATTTTCAGAGCTACATCTGCCACATTCCGCGCAGCACGATCGAGCTGGCTCTCTCACAGCGTCTCGATGCGCTCGACGGCATGCTGTTTCCCTCGATTTGCGATGTGATACGAAATCTTTCGGGAATGTGGATGATGCTGTTTCCTGACCGCTACGTTCGCTACATGGATGTCCCGCAGAATTACGATCCCGCAGCGGGCGGCCGATTCTGGCGCCAGGAGCTGAGCGCCCTCCGTGACGATCTCGCGAGGCTCGCGGGCAGCCCGGTCAGCGACGATGCCCTGCGGCACAGCATCGCCCTGTACAACGAGCATCGGCGCGCGATTCGAGAGCTCTACGAAGCGCGCAGCCGGGAACCGTGGTTGTTTCCTGCGTCCGAGCTTTACCTGGTCCTGCGCGCAGGAAACATCTTGCCGGTCGAATCACATACCGAGATGTTGCGCGAGTACATGCGCCTCGCGCCTCTCGAACAGGAACGCCGCGAGCAGGATCAAAGCCGCGTCGTTATAGTCGGGATGTTCTGCGAGCAGCCTCCACTCGGCTTGCTCATCACGCTCGAACGTGCAGGATGCTGGGTTGTGGACGACGATTGGATGCTCGGCCTGCGCTGGCTCAAGGGCGACGTGCCGCTCGATGGTGACCCGCTTGAAAAGCTGGCCAACGCGTTCCTCACGCAGAGCGTTTCAAACGCATCGAGATACGAACCTCTCGGACACCGCGGAAAATGGCTCGTCGAATCGGTTCGCCGGACCCGCGCCGAAGGGGTGATCTTCTGCGCCGCGAGCTTTTGCGATCCCGCGCTGCTGGACCAGCCGATGCTCGTTGCCGCTCTCGACGCCGCAGCAATCCCGCACACGCAATTCAAATATTCGGAAGATACGGGGCAATTCGCCGTGATCCGCGAGCAGGCCGGGACGTTCTCCGACTCGATTCGGCTATGGAGCGAAGCATGAACACTTCGAAAACAGGCGCCGTCGCCGAAGTCCAGAAAGAACGCAGCATGGAATTGCAGAAGGAGATGATCGCCGCGCATTATGACGCTCTCTCCGAAGCGCCCGAAACGGGGCGCAAGGTTGTTTACACGTTTGTCCCCGGTAACCTGACGGAATTGATGCGTGCGTTCGACGTATTGCCGGTCCTGCCCGAGATCAACGCTCTGCAATCTGGAATGCGCAAGCTTTCCGGTGACTACATCACCGAGGCGGAAAAATACGGGCACAGCGAGGACGTCTGCACGTATGTGAAGTGCGACATCGGGATGTTGAAGAAAGGAAATATCGGGCCGACCGGCAAGAAGCTGCCGAAGCCCGACTTGCTGCTTCTCTCCTATACCGGCTGCTTCACATTTATGAAATGGTTCGAACTGCTGCGCGAGGAATACGACTGCCCGGTGGCGATGCTGCATGTACCGTACCAGAGCGAAGGCATCATTCAGCCGCACCACCGCGACTACATCGTGAAGCAGCTCCGGACCGAGGTGATCCCGAAGCTCGAGGAAGTGACCGGGCGGCGATTCGACGAAGACCGCCTGCGCGAGAAATTGCGGCTCTCGGCGCAAGCCGAGGACGATTTAGTTTGGGTGCTCGAAAGCGCGAAAAATATTCCTTCGCCCATCGACGCCTATTTTGGTGGCGTTTTTTACATCGGACCGATGTTCTCCGCGTTCCGAGGCACTCCGGAGGGCGTGGAATATTACCGCACGCTGCGTGCGGAAGTGGCCCAACGGCTGAGAGCGGGGCTCGGCCCCGTCGTGCCGGAAGGCCAGATGGAACGCGAGCGCTATCGGTTGGTGGTCGAAGGGCCGCCGAATTGGACCAGCTTCCGCGAGTTCTGGAAGATGTTTTATGAAGAAGGCGCTGTGATCGTGGCGAGCTCGTATACGAAGGTCGGCGGTCTTTACGATCGCGGATTCCGGCACGATCCGAACCATCCGCTCGAAACACTCGCCGAATATTGCATGGGTTGCTACACGAACCTGGGTCTGCCGACGCGCGTTAACCTTCTCGAGAAATACATCCGCGACTATCACGCCGACGGATTCATGATCAATAGCGTAAAGAGCTGCAACTCCTTCAGCGTTGGACAATTGCTGATGCTTCGCCAACTCGAGGAGCGCACCGGCGTGCCCGGCGGTTTCATCGAAAGCGACCTCGTGGATCCACGCTACTTCTCGGCGGCCAACATCAAGAACCGGATTGAGAGCTATCTGCAAATGATCGAGCAAAAGCGCTCCGCCGGGAGCGCGGCATGAGCGAAATCCTCGTTTACGTCGGCATCGATCTGGGCTCAACAACTACGAAGGCTGTCGTCCTGACTGAAGCCGGCGCCATCATCGGCAGGGGCATCACGAACAGCCGCAGCAATTACGATGTAGCGTGCGAGATTGCGCGAGAAGAAGCGTTCATCCAGGCGCGGCTCGCGCTGCTGCGCCAGGCTCTGGAATCGAATCCGGCGGTGTCTCACTTGCAGAAGGGTTTCCTCTCGGACTTAGTGCGCAATTTCCGCATGGAGCAGCATCTCGAGCGGCTCGACGTGCTGGCGCGGGTGCTGCGAAACGAAGCCGAAACTCCGCGACACCGCGAGCACAAGAAAGAGCTGGATGCAGTCCTGGAGAAAATCCTGGATGCGCTGCGAGAGCGCGCCGTGGCGCACTTTGGACCGCTGGCCACGCGGAAGAGCGACTTCTTCCGTGATCTCGCAGCCGCCGACTACATGAACCTCGCCGAGCAACTGGGTGACCCGAGAACCATTCCTTTCGACACACTTTGCGCGCTGTTCGATGCCGCGATACTCGTTGTCGAAAACACCTCGAGTGGGAACGCTTTCGCACAACACATCGGGAGCGCGCTCGAGCGAACCCTCGCAACGTCAGGTAAGGCGCTGCAGGGATACGGTGCGGAAGTGCGCCGCGCGGTGGAAGCTGCGCGCTCGACCCAACTTGTCGTGGCGGGAACAGTAGGAACGGGCTATGGGCGGCAGCGCCTGCCGTTTCCGAAAGAGCAGATTCGAAGCGAAATTCTCTGCCACGGCCTCGGCGCGCACGCAATGTTCCCGTCCACGCGAACCGTCCTCGATATCGGCGGCCAGGACACCAAGGCAATTCAAGTCGATCCGCAAGGAATCGTGACGAGCTTTCAGATGAATGACCGCTGCGCGGCAGGTTGCGGGCGATACCTCGGCTACATCGCCGACGAGATGAATCTGGCGCTGCATGAGCTTGGACCACTCGCGCAGCAGAGCTCTTGCCGCGTGAAAATCAACAGCACATGCACCGTCTTTGCTGGGGCTGAACTGCGCGAGAGGCTTTCGCTCGGGCAGAATCGCGAGGACATTCTCGCAGGCCTGCATCGCGCGATTATTTTGCGCGCGATGTCGCTGCTGGCGCGCTCGGGCGGCGTCTCCGATGAATTCACCTTCACAGGAGGCGTTGCGCGCAATCCAGCCGCCGTAGCAGCGCTCGAAGAATTGGTTCGAGAGAACTACGGCGAGCGCCGAATCAATATTTCGGCGGAATCGATATATACCGGGGCGCTCGGAGCGGCATTGTT
>Ga0116223_10005150_pt1 | contig 11123 bp, 7 predicted proteins | sample Sb_taG_3_FD_90092 | JGI IMG/M metagenome (GOLD analysis project Ga0116223, IMG submission 90092) | Peat soil microbial communities from Weissenstadt, Germany - Sb_50d_a_PC metaG | ecosystem: Environmental > Terrestrial > Soil > Wetlands > Peat | place: Germany: Weissenstadt | collected 2010-09-21 | reverse complement strand
GTGCCCTGCCCGTCGGCGCTCGTGCTGCTTCTGAGCTCCATTGCGCTGGGCCGGGTCGGGCTCGGACTGCTCCTTCTGGTCAGCTTCAGCGCGGGCCTGGCCATCGTCCTGATGGCTATCGGCGTAGCTGTACTCTATGCAAAGAACCTCCTGCCGGATAGTCAAAAAACAGCCCGCCACCCGGCGTTTCGCCTGATCCCGGTCCTGTCCGCGGCGATGATCGTTTGCATCGGCCTGGTCATGACCGGCGTTTCTCTCGGCTGGATCCGCCCGGACCGCGTTTTGGGATTGACGTAGACCGCGTCTTTCCCGAGGTTCATCGCCATTCTCTGCTACGATGGCTCCGTAGAACAGGCAAATTGCGCCTGCCTCGCCACATGGAGAGCATCGGCCGGTATCAGATCACCAGGGAACTGGGTCGTGGCGCCATGGGCGTGGTGTATCTGGCGGTCGATCCCACCATCGGCCGCAACGTGGCCATCAAGACCATCCGCCTGGGAGAAGTCACCGATCAGGAAGAGCGTGCCAAACTGCGTGAGCGCCTCTTCCGCGAAGCGCGTTCGGCCGGCATCCTGTCCCATCCCGGCATCGTCACCATCTACGACATGGAAGAGCACGACGACGTGGCCTTCATCGCCATGGAGTTCGTGGATGGGCCGACCCTCGACCAGCTTCTTTCCAAACGCGAGCCCCTCGCTCCCGAGCGCTTGATGAGTATTTTGCGGCAGACCGCAGCCGCGCTCGACTACGCTCACGCCAAGGGCATCGTGCATCGCGACATCAAGCCGGCGAACATCATGATCGCCTCGGATGGCGCGGTGAAGATCACGGATTTCGGCATCGCCAAAGTCACCACGTCACAGCAATACACGCAGACAGGGACGATCCTCGGCACGCCGAATTATATGTCTCCCGAGCAGGTGCAAGGATTGGCGGTGACCGGACGCGCGGATCAGTTCTCGCTCGCCGTGATCGCATTCGAGATGCTGGCCGGCGACCGTCCGTTTACCGGCGAACATCTCACCACGGTGGTCTATAAGATCGTGGCGGAAGACCCGCCTCCGGTGCAGCGTTTGAACCCCACACTGGGTCCGCAAATCGACAACGCACTGCGGCGAGGGTTGGCGAAAAAGCCGGAAGCGCGCTACAGCTCATGCATCGAGTTTATTAACGGCCTTGATAGCGCGTGCGCCAGTACGCAAGGCTGGAAGAACTTGCCGCGCGGCGGTAACCTGAGCTTGCCCACGGTGATCGAGACGCCCGCGCGCACCACCCGGTTCAGCCCGGGCTCGACCACCGAGGAGGTCATCGCGCGCCGGAGCAGCCGATGGAGGTGGGTGCTGCCGTTCGCGGCCGCGCTGGTGGTAGCGCTGGGGTTGATCGGATTGATCGCGCTACAGTTCGGCACGGATCTGGGAACCACTAAATCTGCCGCGCCCGTGCCGCCCACCCAAACGGCTTCGACTCCGCCGCCGGCCGAGACGCCCGCCAGTCCCACAGTGGAAGAAAAGAAGCCCACCCCCACGGAGCAGGCGCCTGCCGCAAAATCGCCGGACGAATCCGACCAAAAGCCTCAGGAGACGTCGCCTGCAGAAGAGGAAAAGAAACCGGCCGAGGCAGAACAGACTCCAGCGGAGCAAGTAACTCCGCCCGCTCCTCCCGAGCGGCCCAAGGCCAAACCACGTCCCGCCAAGGGACCGCAAGACGTCTTCATCACGAGCGAACCACCCGGCGCCACCGCCGTTCTCGACGGCAACCCCTCCGTTTCCTGTAAAACGCCATGCATCCTGAGCGTTTTACCCGGTCATCACTCCGTATCCATCAATCAGCCGGGTTATCAGCAGGAAAGACGCGAGATTACCATCATCGACAGCCCGGTAGACTTTCCCAGGGTCACGCTCCGCTCGCTGGCGGGTACTTTGTATATCAGCTCCGATCCTCCGGGCGCCTCCATTACTCTGAACGGTCAATCCACATCGAAGGTCACGCCCTCCCAGTTCAATCTGCCACCCGGCACTTATAATGTGCGGCTCGAAAAGAACGGCCTCCAGAAATCCATATCCGTCGAGATACGGAACGGCGAGACCACCTTTCAAAAAATTCCATTGCTGTAGCAATCAGGGTCCGGGATCGGGATTTCTCCTGAGTCAGTTTGGCGCGCGGCCGGGAAGGCCAAAAGCCCGCAGTCAGCACTCAATGTAACATCATCAAACCGCCCGGACTCAGCCTACTGTCCAAGATCGTTGTCCCTTCGGTCTCCCTCGCTGTATGTCTTCCGTTAGCAATCGTAGGATCGTGACAGTTTGTCACTATCAGCAAACTCGTCACGAGTAAGTCTTTACACTGCCATCACTTTGTCTTTGGACCGCGGCGTGCTTAGGGAACAGTGTCTCGGCAATCTTGTTGAGGCCGTAGCCCACGATGAACCGACTAACACAATCCGATCTTCGAAACGGCGCGCACGCGATCCTGCCCGTTGCGGCAGGCCTGCCGGCCATTCGACAAAGAACGGCGCGGATCCCCCGGCCGTCTGCCAGAAATCTAGCTCTGACTATCCTGGCTCTTGTAGTCGCCATCCCTGGCTTCGCCGGACACAAACTCGCTCCCGATCTCGCCAGTAGTCGGCTTGAGACGGTTGATGTCATCGTTCAGTTCAAGACGGCCCCGACCAGCGAACAATTAAGACACATGTCGGCGCGAGGTCAGGTTAAGCATATCTTTGACCACATCCACGCGGTCCACGTGAGTCTGCCCTTGCGAGACGTGCAGACACTGGAGTCCGACCCGTCGGTCGCCTATGTTTCGCCAGACCGCACGGTATCCGCCGCGGATTGGAACAACTCACAGAACGGCCGTGGTCTGCTCGACATGGTCGGCTGGACAGTCAATGCGCAATCAGCATGGGCTGCCGGACTGGATGGCACGGGCATTGGAGTCGCGATCATCGACAGTGGGGTCTCCCCAGAAGACGATCTGATGGCTGCCAACAATTCGGGCTCACGCATCGTCTACAGTCAAACTTTCGTCTCCACCGAGGATCCTTCGGATTACTATGGCCACGGAACTCACGTGGCTGGCATCGCGGGTGGCAACGGAACGGATTCCAGCAGCAACGGCGCATTCCAAACCTTTAAAGGTGTTGCTCCGAACATCAGCATCGTCGATTTGAAGGTCTTGGACCAAACCGGGTCGGGCCAAGCCAGCGCGGTAATCGCCGCCATCGAGCAAGCAATCCAGCTTCAGAGCACTTACAACATTCGCGTGATTAATCTGTCACTGGGACAGCCGGTGTACGAAAGCTATACCCAGGATCCGCTGTGCCAGGCCGTGGAGCAGGCATGGGCCGCGGGTATTGTGGTAGTAACCGCCGCCGGCAACTATGGTCGCGATAACTCCCAGGGAACGAGTGGATACGCGACCATCACTTCTCCAGGGAATGATCCCTACGTGATCACCGTTGGCGCCACCGACATGCACAACACGCCATTCCGGTCCGACGATACGGTTGCGAGTTACAGCTCGAAAGGTCCCTCGGCGATCGATCACATAGTAAAACCTGACCTGATCGCGCCGGGTAACAACGTAATTTCGCTGCTCGCGTCACCTACCTGCACGTTGGTGACGACCTACCCCTCAACGCAGATACCCGTGTCCACCTATGCATATTCGTGGGGACAAGGTAATTGGGGATCTCAGAAGCTTTCAACTAATTACTTCCGCCTGAGCGGAACTAGTATGGCAGCCCCGGTGGTCAGCGGAGCCGCGGCCCTGTTGTTGCAGAATCAGCCGTTTTTGACGCCGGACCAGGTAAAGGCGCGTTTGATGAAGACGGCATCGAAATCCCTGCAGCCCTATAGCACTGACAGCGACTCATGGTATTCACGCAGCTACGGTATTCAAGCGGATATCTTCACCACCGGCGCTGGGTATCTCGACATCAATGCAGCTCTCTCCAACAATGATGTCGTTACCGCGCCCGCGCTCTCACCTGTGGCATCGTTTGATCCGTCAACCGGCCTGGTCACTATCGCGCGCAACCTTTCGGTTAGCTGGGGCAGTTCCGTCACCTGGGGTGATTCCGTGGTCTGGGGAACCGCCGTCTTTACCGGCACCTCAAACGGCTTCTCCGTGGTCTGGGGTGACTCTGTGGTCTGGGGCAATGCGATATCCAGCGGTTTCAGCGTGGTTTGGGGAGATAACATCAACTTCGCGGCCCTGCAGGCGGCGTCTCCGGCAGACGGCGACAACTGAGCCCTCGGGCCCCCGAATTCGTTAGCCTGACGCAACCGCTCACTTTTGGTCACGGGGGTTTTGCCGAGCCGTGACCGCAGGGAGCGGTACCAACGTTCTGGCGGCGATACGCCGCTAGTTGTTTGGCCTCGCTCAGTCGCCGCATGTTAGTGTAGCTTCTCAGATGTATGCTCGGCGCCCCATTCTTCAATACCTGATTTTAGTCGGTGCTCCGCTACTCGGTGTGGTGGGCGTCCTGGAACTGGGCAATGGAGTTACCGCACCGGTGCCGGCAGTCTGGCCCTCTCAACCGAGCGCAGTGGCATCGCCCGCGCTCGCCCTGAATCTGGTCACGCTCCTTTTACAGGTGGCCGCGATAGTCATTACCGCGCGCTTGGTCGGCGTGCTGTTCCAGCGGATCGGCCAGCCTCAGGTCGTGGGCGAGACCGTCGCCGGTATCATGCTTGGGCCCTCATTGTTGGGATGGGTAGCTCCGGGACTGTACCGTGCTCTCTTTCCTGCCGCCAGCCTGAGCTATCTGGGGGCTTTGAGCCAGGTCGGTTTGCTTCTGTTCATGTTCCTCGTGGGGCTGGAATTCAACTCCACTGTGATCCGCAATCTCGGCCGCGCCGTGCTGCTCACTAGCCACGTCAGCATCAGCGCGCCGTTCCTTCTGGGCTCGCTCCTGGCGCTGTATCTCTATCCCCGCCTCTCTGACCATAGCGTTACGTTCCCGGCGTTTGCTCTTTTTCTCGGGGCGGCGATGAGCATCACGGCCTTCCCCGTCCTCGCCCGCATCCTCACTGAGCGCCGCTTGACGCGCACCGAGCTGGGCACGCTTGCCATTGCCTGCGCAGCCGTGGACGACGTCACCGCCTGGTGCATTCTGGCGTACATCGTCGCGTTTGTGCGCGCCAGCCATGAGTCCAAGCCCCTGTGGGTGACCCTCATGGGAGTCACCGCCTTCGCGCTGTTGATGATCTATGGTGTGCGGCGCCTGTTACGCCAGTTCCAGGTTTCCTTCGCGCGCAACGGCCGGATTACGGAGAACATGATGGCGGTGCTTCTCCTTCTGCTGCTCCTGTCGGCCGCCATGACCGAGTGGCTCGGTATCCATCTATTGTTCGGCGCGTTTCTCTTCGGCGCTATCCTGCCCCGCGACGCCAGCTTCATGCGCGCAGTCAGCGAAAAGCTGGAATCGATCACCCTTGTGCTTCTGCTGCCCCTGTTTTTCGCTTTCACCGGCCTGCGCACATCCATCGGGCTGGTTCGCGGAACCGAAATGTGGATCGACTGCCTGCTGATCATCCTGGTCGCCGTGGCCGGAAAGTTGGGGGGCTCAACCATCGCCGCGCGGGCCGCGGGAGTGCCGTGGCGCGGCGCCATAGCATTGGGAATCCTGATGAACACACGCGGCCTAATGGAACTTGTGATTCTCAATATCGGGCTCGAGCTCGGCGTCATCAATCAGACTTTGTTTTCGATGATGGTGCTCATGGCCCTGGTCACGACTTTTCTCACCACTCCATTGCTCCAGATAGTCCACCCCGCTCGCCCGCAAGCGTACGCCCCATCCGTGCCGGCAGCAGCGCAGGATCCGGCTGGCGAATGATAGGTCTCAGTGACCATGTGGCCTTCGTTATCGTAAGTGAAGGTGCCTCTGAAATCGATGTGTTGCATTTCTGCGAGCTTTGGTAGTCTGTTCAACGACTGACAAAAATCGTGTAGGCTTCCTGTCCCTGTTTTCCCCCTGTTTTCCCCCTGTTTTCCCCCTGTTTTCCCCCTGTTTTCCCCCTGTTTTCCCCCTGTTTTCCCCCTGTTTTCCCTCCCCGACGAAACGCCGTAACACCGGCGAGCCGTTAGCGCGGAACACTATATTGGTTTTTTCTGATGGGAGAACGAACGGTGTTTCGCATGCGCGACTAGTCGTATGGTAGGCTGATTTTCGCCTGGAGGCCTTTGCCGATTTCGTATAACCCAACCTCACCCACGGCGCTCTCTGCGACGTAGAAATGCCCGAACGCGTCCAGTCCGGGAAAGTCGCTGATAATCACCTTGCCCGTCACGAGGTTCATGGCCGCTGCGCGCTCCGGTTCGTGTCCGAAAACCGGAAACAGGACGAATTCAGGGTCGGCCGCCGTGTAAAATGGGCCGGGAGGAATCTTGGCTTTTGACAGTACCTTCCCAGAAGGAAACTCGACGATACCCCCTCTCACAAGGCCGTGCCTTGCCGACCAGGACTGTTGCAGCAGGATGCGGTCTGCGGCGATGAAGGCCCAGTTGTGGTTGCGCGACCGTCTCAGGATGCCTGGTACTGGCAACTCTCGATTCTGGCGGAAATCCCATGCCCAGGAGCGCGACCAATTCTGTACGAGGACGAAGCGGGCATCAGGCGAGAGGAAGATACCAGCCGACCCGATGGTGCCCAATGGGAAAGTGTATGTGCTGTTCCCGAAGAATCCATAATACTGTCGCCCGAAGTTCCTCCGCTCGAACATCGTTTCGCGGGATGCAACGTCGGTTAGTCGAAGCGTACCATCCGGGCTGACGCAGATCAGCACACGGCCGTCCGGTGACAGATCCGCACTCTCACAATCGAACATCGGAACTTTGAAGAATCCGACACGGGACCCATCCTTGAGCCGCCAGCGCTCGACATGACTGTCATCGCTCTGGCCGGGTGGACTGACAAACACAAGCTCTTGCGAATCCGGTGTGAAACGGGCAAAGCGGGCATCTTCAACGGGAACGCGGAACAGGATGGAGAAAGGCTGCACACCCAGCACGGTGATTCCGAGGTGGTCCTGTGCAAACAGGAAGCGCCCGTCGGAACTGATGCGGATCGACCGAAAGCGGCCTCGCGCCGGTACAGGTACTGTCCGGTAAACGAAGGTGCCATTCGGGTCCCTCTCAATTTGGAAACCGAGCGTCGTCAACTTTCCGGCTGCCGGAGCCGTGAGGGCGTTACGCAATTCCGCAGAGCGGGCGCATATGGGCATGAAACATAGCGCCACGAAAACCGCCGCAGTCCTCATTCAAGCCCCAGATGCCAGCTTAACGCGCTGGCTCCGCACCCTGCCGCGGGAACTCGTTGAATAGCGAGCGCGAGCCTATCGCGATACTGCAGCCGGAATCCTCCCTCGAAATGCGTTACTTCGCAAGGACGCGGGTACACGCCCGCCCAGACGATCGAGATCGTCACGACATCATCGGCCACTGCTTCGTCGCGGACGCATTTCCTTGGCTCTCATGGCCACGCTATTCGCATATGAATAACACACAGTGGCGAGCCGCAGTCGATGGGGCACCTGGCTGCGCCGGGACTGGCGGCCGGGCACCTATCACTATTGGCTCACCAAAACTCCTCCCGACTTTAGGCATATTCGATGAAAGCCCATTGGGCACGCAAGTCCAGCCGGCACTGTTACTGTACACCGCATGGGAACCTGTTTGGCATGTAGGTGGAGTGCCGACGCTGGGAGTGGGCGCGAAGGGCTGCGTTAGCGTTCCGAAAGCGGTCGTCACCACTCCATTGATCCAGATAGTCCACCCCGCTCGCCCGCAAGCGTACGCCCCAACCGTGCCGGCGGCAGCGCAGAATCCGCTTGTCGAATGATATGATGAACCGCAATAAGGAGATGGACATGCTGACTCGCCGCGGACTCGCACGGTTTGGTTTGGCTGCTTTCGCAGGGCGCATGTTGCCCGAGGCAGCCTACGCCCAGCGGGCGGCCATCAAAGGCAAGCTGCCCCCGGACACGGTCTTTTTGAACGCCAATGAAAACCCCGAAGGTCCTCCACGTTCCTCCATCGAGGCCATGGCAAAGGTTTTGCCCGAAGGCGGTCGTTACCACTACCAGGAATTCGGCGATTTCTACGCGGCTCTGGCTCGCAGCGAGGATCTTGCGCCCGAGCAGATCCAGGTCGGGTCGGGATCGAGCGAAGTGCTGCACGCCGCCATCGACGCCTTCACCTCGCCCACGCGCCCGTTGATTACCGTTTCGCCAACCTATGAGGGGCCGGTCGAATTGACCGCGCGAGGACTGGGCCGCCAGGTGATTCAAGTCCCGCTCGCACCGCCCTACGCAGCCGACGTAAAGAAGCTTGTCGAAGCCGCCGGCTCCGCTGGGGGAGGATTGATTTACCTCTGTAATCCGAACAATCCGACTTCCTCTGTAACGCCCAAGAAAGATATGGCTTGGCTGGTGGAGAATCTTCCGGCCAACACCATCGTCCTCGTCGACGAAGCCTACGCACACTTTGCCGAGACACCGGATTTCGAAAGCGCGCTCGGCTACGTCCGGCTAGGGCGGAACGTTGTGGTCACGCGGACATTTTCGAAAATCTATGGCATGGCGGGATTGCGGGCCGGGTTTGCGGCCGCAGCGCCAGAGCTGATTGCAAAAATGGCGCCGTTTCGCAACAACGTGATCTCGATCGTCACCGTTCGCGCCGTCCTGGCAGCGCTTGAGGAATCCAAGACTCTCATCCCGGAGCGGCGTGCCAGGTACATCCGGATTCGCCGGGAGCTGTGCGCGTGGCTCCGCGACCGCGGCATTTCATACATCGATCCGCAAGCCAACTTTGTGATGATCGACGTGGGCCGCGACGCGCGCGACTTCATTTATGGCATGCCGCCCAAAGGTGTCGCGGTGGGCAGGCCGTTCCCGCCGATGACGAATTTCCTGCGCGTCACCATCGGCACTGACACTGAGATGGCAAAATTCCGCGACGTATTCTGGAGTGTCTACAAAGCATGAGATTGCGCTGGTTGCTGTTGCTGATGCTGGCTGTGAGCGCAGCCGGCGCCGAGAGACGTGTGATTTTCCCGCCCGGCACCAAGGTGGTAGGGCCGTATAGCCCGGGTATCATGGCCGGCGATTTTCTTTATGTATCTGGCCAGGGCGCTCGGCGAGCTGACGGCCAGATGCCTGCCAGCTTCGACGAGCAGGCAACACAGTGCCTGGAAAACGTGAAAACCATTGTCGAAGCGGCCGGCCTGACCATGGAGCACGTCGTCTACACGCACGTCTATCTCGATAACATGGCAAACTTCGATGCCATGAATCGAGTCTACGCGCATTACTTTGCGAAGGACCCGCCTGCGCGGGCGACCCTCGGCGTCCATCACCTGCCGACGGATACGCCCATCGAGATCAACGCCGTTGCCGTGCGCGACCTGGCACAAAAGAAACCCATCGTGCCCTCGGGCTACAAAAGCACGGCTCCGTTGTCACCCGGCGTTCAGGCTGGCGACCAGCTGTACATCTCGGGCCAGCAGGGGCGTGATCCCGATAGCGGGAAGATCCCGGATGATCCCGCCGATCAGGTTCGCCTCGCTTTCGATCGTTTTCACCAGGTGCTCGCAGCGGCCGGCATGGACTACGCCAACGTGGTGTTCGTCAATCCCTACTTGACCGGAAAGATGCCGGCCAAGATCATGAACGACATCTACGCCAGTCACTTCGAATTCGGCAACACACCTGCCCGCGCTACCATTCACGTTTCGTCTCTGCCCCATGACGCCAACATCGAGTTCACCGGCGTCGCCGTCGCCGACCTATCCAAGCGCCGCGCCGTCCGGCCCAAAAACATGCAGCCCAGCCCGACCGCCAGCCCTTGCGTTTTCGCCGGAGACACATACTACTGTTCCGCGAAATCCGCGTTCATTCCCGGACCAAATCTGGGAATCTATGCCGAAGATGTGGAAAATCAGGTGCGGATGACTATGCGGAATCTGCTCGATGGACTCGAAGAAGCCGGCCTCAATTTCTCGAATGTAGTCGCGAGCAACGTCTACCTGGATAATCTGGATGAGTTCGGCAAGATGAACGGGGTGTACGCGAAGTATTTCGACGCGCAGCCGCCCACGCACACCACCGTAGCCCCGCTCCCGCCAGTCGAGCGCAAGCGCAACGCCAACGACCGCTGGCCTATGATCGAGCAAATATCGATCATCGCCGTCGCACCATGATGCGCGTCTTTCTCTTTTGTCTTTCTGTCTCTCTTTACGCGCAGTCTGCGGATCTCATCCTGCATCACGGCAAAATCGTAACGGTTGACCCGCAATTTCATATCGCCGATGCGATTGCAATTCGCGGCGATCGCATCGTCGCCGTCGGCGATTATGCGGACTTGGCAAAGCTCGCTGGCCCGAACACCCTCAAGATCGATGCAAAAGGCAAAACCGTCCTGCCGGGCCTCATGGACTCGCATTCGCACGCCTTCGAGGCCTCGATCTACGAGTTCGACCATGAGATCCCCACCATGGAGACCATCGCCGACGTACTGAACTATGTTCGGTCTCGCGCCGCCGTGGCCAAGCCGGGCGACTGGATCGTGCTCACCCAGGTTTTCGTCACCCGCCTGCGCGATCAGCGCTTCCCCACGCGCGTTGAGCTGGACGCCGCCGCGCCGCAAAATCCGGTGTACTTCGGCACCGGCCCCGATGCTTCGGTGAACTCGCTGGCGCTCAAGGCGAGCGGCATCGACAAGAACTTCCAGATCACCGACGGAAAACCCGGCCGTATCGAGCGCGATGCCAGCGGTGAACCGACTGGAATCCTGCGCAGTTGCTCCCGGTTGATCAAAACTCACTCCAGTGAAAGGCAGCCGACCGAGGAAGATCGCCGCAACCGATTGAAAATGATGCTCGCGGATTACAATTCCGTCGGCATAACCAGCATCTCGGAGCGCGACCTGGGCGACGAGGGCGTCGAAGCCTATAGCCATCTGCGGGATGCGGGCGAGCTGACCTGCCGGACTTACGTGATGTACAGCGTCGATGCGCAGATGCCGCTCGATCAGATCGAGGCCCGCATGTTGAAGGCCGCGCGAAGCCCTCTGCACGCGTACAACAACATGCTGTGGGTGCGCGGCACCAAGTCTTATAT
>Ga0116223_10005145_pt1 | contig 11125 bp, 8 predicted proteins | sample Sb_taG_3_FD_90092 | JGI IMG/M metagenome (GOLD analysis project Ga0116223, IMG submission 90092) | Peat soil microbial communities from Weissenstadt, Germany - Sb_50d_a_PC metaG | ecosystem: Environmental > Terrestrial > Soil > Wetlands > Peat | place: Germany: Weissenstadt | collected 2010-09-21 | reverse complement strand
TTCAACCGCTCCCGTTCTCTCGCGCTCAACTCGATCCGCTCCGTTTCCATCCCGCCTCCCACCCAGGATGAAACCGGACATTTCTACTTTGCACAAACCGGACATTCTCATTTTGCGGCGACAAGCCACGTGATTCGAATTGACATTCCGATGGCTCGGGGGCTACGCTCCCGACACAAACGCACCGTTTTCCAGCAATTATCCATGTTGGGAGGCGCCAATTGGTTTTGCTGAGGAGCCGCATTCCTGCGCACACTGGCTGGAGGTTCTATGGACCAAAAGGGATCGTGTGCGCGCGGCGAGCTGTAACCATGACGGTTCTTTTCCTCGCTTTGAAGCAATGCACTAATGAGAAGCAGCGACAATTGAAATGATGGCTGCTTAAATCAAACGGATCTGGCAATTGGGAGGCTTCCATGAGTTCGATCGGGGCAGCGCGGGACGCCGTGCAAAAGTGGTTCGCGATTCTGGTTCTGGTGATGGCTCCGGGCATCGCTCTGGCCCAACACAAGGAAGGTCATGGGGATTCGGCTCCTCCTCCGCCGCAGCATTCGGCGCCGCCGCCGTCCAACAATAATCGAGGCTCCGGCGGTTCAAATACCGGTGGAGCAGGAGGAGCAGGGCATACGAATACCGGAGGGAGTTCGTCCAACCCATACGGTTCGTATGGGAACCGGGGATCCACGAACTCGACTGCTGGCGGGGCAACCGGTAGCTCGAATACCAGCCATGGATCCAATCTCTACGGCTCGTACGGTAACAGCCGGCCGGCTGGAAACTCCTCGACTGCAAGCGGCGCAACTGGCGGCACTCACGGCGGATCGAACACGGCAATTAGCGGGAACCACCAAGCGACCGGAGGCATTTCCGGGAACCGAGGAGCCACGAATTCGATGGGAGGCGCTGGAAACGGCAACCGAGGAGCCGTCAACGCAAGCGGGGCCGGTGGAACCCACGGCATCAGCGGCAATCATGGAGCCACCAACGCAACCACCGTTGGCGGAAACGGCAACCGAGGATCCAACAATTCGCTCGGCAATAACGGAAACAGGGGACTGTCGGGCGCCAATAGCCATGGAGGAAATAACAACGCCCTCTCCAACAGGGGCGGGAACAATTCCAATGCAAGCCTTGGCCATGGAGGCAACAACTCCGCTTCGGGCAGAGGATTCGGGACGCCCGCTGGAGGGCACTCGGTTACTCGTAATAACGGCTCCCGCGTGGAGTACAACCAGGCCGGCCGGCCGACGAGCATAACGACCAGAAACGGCGCGGCAGCGAGATATGATTCTCGAGGGCACGTCAGCACCATTCGCTCCGGCGGCATGACGATTAACCACGCGGGACATGGAGGCCGGACGATCATCACCGAGCGCGGGGATCACTCTCGACTGGTCAGCATGGGACATAACCGCGGCTATTCCGAACGCGGTTACTCGCGAGGCGGCCACGAATACCGGAACCGAACCTACTACTACAACGGCCGCTACTATGCGCGAGCCTACCGCGGCTACTACTATCACGGCTATCAATACTACGGCTACGTGCCGGGATACTATTATTCTCCGGGATTTTATGGCTGGGCCTACAATCCGTGGAGCGCGCCGATCTCCTATGGCTGGGGCTGGGGCGGATCGCCCTGGTACGGTGCCTATGGATATTACTTTTCGCCGTATGCGACTTACCCGAGCGCGTCCTTCTGGCTTACCGATTACCTGCTCGCTCAAAACCTGCAGGCTGCTTATGACGCCCAGCAGTCGGCCGCCAGCGCCCAGGCTGCGAACGAGTACGCGAACTCCAGCGGCGGGGGCGGGCAGGCTGCCCTTACGCCCGAGGTCAAACAGGCGATCGCCGACGAAGTGGCGGCGCAAATTGCCGCGGAAAAAGCCCAACGGGAAAATCAGGGCGGCGCTCAGAGCGGCGACGTGGCGCCCGACGCACTCAATCCTGCTCGACGCACGTTTGTGGTGTCCACCACCCTTAGCGTGCAGAACTCCGACGGCACGGGATGCAGCCTGAGCCCGGGAGACGTCCTCCGTAGGATCGACGACTCCCCGGACGCGGATCAGAACGTGAACGTGCGCGTCGTCGGCAGTCAGCGGGGAGATTGCCCCTCGGGTTCGCAGGTTCCCGTCGGCGTCACCGATCTGCAGGATATGCATAATCATCTGCGCGAGCAGGTGGACGATGGCCTGGCGCAGCTCTCCAGGAATCAAGGCCATGGCGGTTTGCCCTCCGGTCCCGCGGGGAATCCTCAAGCGAATCCTGACGGACAGGCGCAGCCGGATACCGGCGTGGCGAATGATTTGCAGCAGCAGCAACAATCGGCCGATCAGACCGAACAGGATGTGCAGCAATCCGACTCGGGCAACGGTCCGTCGAACTAGCAAATTTGCCGGTTTTCGAGCACAGGTTCAGGCGGAATTTCAGAAGCATGTTCAGCGCGTGCGAATGCAATATCGAGCACCGGGTGCGCCCGAACGAATTTTTCGGGCGCCATCCGCTGCCTACTCTGTTGCCTGACGTTTTACCTCGATCGACCCGCAGGAGATCAGACCCAGGGCCTCATACCATAGGGGATGTCCCTTGCCGGTTAAAACGCCACCCAAGGACCATCACCCATGCCCCCACGCTATCGAGCTGAAGTCGTTGGAAGTTTCCTGCGTCCTCCCGATCTTCTGAAAGCCCGCGCCGCATACGCCGAGGGCAAGATCAAGCTCGAGGAACTCCCGCACGGCCGAGGACCGCGCCATCCTCCAGTGCTTCGAAGGACAGCGCAAGGCCGGCATGTCCATCTTCACCGATGGCGAGCTGCGCCGCGCTTCCTGGCTTACCGACATGGCGGACGCGGTCGAAGGATTCGTGGCCGAGAAAGTGATACTGGATTGGAAAGGTCCCGGCGGAGGATTCGAAGCCAGCACGGCGCAGGCCGTCGGCGCCAAACTGAAGAAAACCCGCAAGCTGACGGCCCACGAGCTCCCGTTCCTGAAAAAATCCGCGCCAGGACCGTTCAAGATCACGCTGCCTGCGCCTTCGAATTTCATGGTGTCCAGCTACAAGCGCGGCGTCAGCAGCCGGTTTTATCCCACGCACGCCGCGCTGCTGCAGGACCTGATCGAAATCGTGCGCGACGAAATCCAGTGGCTGGTGAGCGAGGGCGTCACCTACATCCAACTCGACGCACCCTTTTATTCCCACTATCTCGATCCCATCCAGCGCGGGAGGCTCGAACGCGACGGCCTGAATCCCGACGAGGAGTTCAAGAAATCCGTTGCCGGCGACAACTCGTTGCTGAAAGACATCCCGCGCAGCGAGGTCGCGGTTTCCGTCCACGTCTGCCGCGGCAACAGCCGCAGCCGCTGGTACACCGAGGGCGGCTACGACGTCATCGCCGAAAGGCTTTTCGGATCACTCGACGTGGACAATTTTCTGCTGGAATACGATAGCGAGCGCGCTGGAGGCTTCGAACCCCTGCGCCTGGTGCCGCGCGGGAAAAGAGTCGTGCTGGGACTCATCACCACAAAGACCCCCAAGCTGGAATCGATGGATGACCTGCGGCGGCACATTGATGAGGCGGCGCGTTTCGTTCCGCTCGAAGACCTCGCCATCAGCACGCAGTGCGGCTTCGCTTCCATCGCCGCCGGCAACTTGCTCACCATGGACGAGCAGTGGCGCAAGCTAGAGCTCGTGGTCAACACCGCCCGCAAAGTCTGGGGCTAAGCGCGTGTTTTCGCACGGCCTCGCCCTCGACGGCGTCGAGACTTCCAGATAGACTGTCCCCGCTTTCTGCTTTTCCGGCATCGAACGCGCTTTTTCCTCGACCTCGCCGAATGAAACGCACATCTTTGTAGGAGAGTCGCAATGAAGCGGAATCTAAGCACGCTGCTCCCTGTGGTTGTGGTTCTTGTCGCGGCACTCATTCCCTGGAATCAAGCGCGCGCTCAAGCGCCATCGCCTGATGCTCCGCTCGCGGAGCAGTTGAAGGCTTTCTACAAGGTGACAAAGTTCGGTGCGGCTGCCAAAGGATTCACCGTCTTGAGCCCTGGAACAGTGCTGGTCATCCGGAAGGCAGGAATTCTGGGCGTTCCGCCAGCCAACGTGGCGTTTGGCAACTCGATCTATAGAGACGGAGAGTTGCATCAGCCCACAAGCGGCAACCGCATGATTATTGGAAACGTCACGCGGCTTCTCCCAGTCGGCGAAAAAGTTTACGTGCAGACGGTGGATGTGAACTTGAAATCCGACAGGGTCACCCTGATCATCGTCCAGTGCGATTCCTGCAACGGAGTGAACCAGCAATCCTCCTTCAAATCCATGGTCTCATTCGAATTTGCGAAGGGATCGCTGGCCACCGCCGACCCGGCGCAGATCGAGAACACCATCGGCCAGGTCCTTTCGATTGAAAATAGTTCAAATGGCGGACAGCAGCCTCAGGATTCATCCGCGCAGCAACAAGGTCAGCAGCAACAACCGCCCAAACAACAACCGCACGAACAACAACCGCCCGAACAACAAGCGCCCGAACAACAAGCGCCCGAACAACAAGCGCCACCGCCACAGCCTCCGACAATTCAGCTCGGCCAGACTCCGGACCAAGTGCAAGCCGTGCTCGGCCAGCCGGACAAAATCGTCAACCTCGGTGCCAAGCTGATTTACGTCTACAAGGACCTCAAGGTGACTTTCATGAACGGCAAAGTCGCCGATGCGCAGTGACTTTGCGGGCGCCTCGGGTTGTGTAGGGGCGTAGCACTGCTACGCCCGGCGCAGTTGCTTGGCAAGATGACGCCCATCAACTGCAATCGTCCTCAAATGATGGTTGCGTAGGGGCGCTGCTTGCCGCGTCCCCTTTACTGGAAATGTGGAAGCCGTAGGATCGTGCAAGAAATGGCCTGCCATCCGTAGCCTTGGCGAAGGATGGCGGAGAGGGGGGGATTCGAACCCCCGACACCCTTTTGAGGTGTAACTGCTTAGCAGGCAGCCCTGTTCGGCCACTCCAGCACCTCTCCGCGGCGAAAGCGAGTGGATTAAAACGCGGCCTGCCCGGTTAGTATAGCGGAAACCGCTCGCCCGTAGATACAACCCCAGCGCCCCGTTCAGCTATCATCCAGTCATGACTTCCCGGCCCGCCCAGCCGTTCGCGGCGCCAAAAACAGGACCTGTTTCAGGGCGAGCCGCGACTGCCCTGCCCGCGCCGGCCGCCGCCTTGCAATTTTCCGCGTCGCTTGCGGCAGCGGTCGAACGCTGCTGGCTCAGGGCCGCCGCGCCTGCGGAATGGAATCTCACGCGCGAGCAATTTCAAGCCGCGCTCGAAACCGGCGCCGCGCGGCGATTTCCGGGCGCCGCGCCCGATCCCGGGAAAATCGACGCGAAGAAAATCGAGGCGTATTTGGAAACGCTGCACGCCGCCGACCTCGCGCTGGCGCTTGCATGCAGCCTTGGCAATGCAGCCGCGTGGGATTTTTTCATGGCGGAATTTCGCCCCGAGCTTTATCGCGCGGCGCGAGCCATCGTCGGCTATGCCGCCGGGCAGGACGCCGCCGCGCGCGACCTCGCCGATTCTCTTTACGCCGATTTGTACGGCCTGCGCGAATCCGAAGGCCGCAGAAAATCGCTCTTCGATTATTTCCACGGGCGCAGCAAGCTCGGCACGTGGCTTCGCGCCGTCCTGGCGCAGCGGCACGTGGACGAGATTCGCCGCGCGCGCAGAATCGAGCCGCTCGAAGACGAAGCCGGCGAAGTACGCAACGAAATCGGGGTGCCTCGCGCGCCCAGTCCAGGGCACGATCCGCCGCCCGATCTCGAGCGCGTGAACTATCTCGTCATCCTGCAGGCCGCGCTCGCCGCGGCGCTTGATTCTCTCGATCCGCGCGACCGGCTGCGTCTCGCGTATTACTACATGGACGATCGCACGCTGGCCGAGATTGGCCGCCTCCTCGGCGAACACGAGGCCACCGCGTCGCGCAAGCTCGAACGCGTGCGCCGCGACGTTCGCGCGCGCGTTGAGGCGTCGTTGCGCGACGCGAGGAATTGGAGCGACGCGCAGGTGCGCGCGTGCCTGGACTGCGCGAGCGGCGAGTGGCCTTTCGATTTGAGCGTTCATTTGCAATCCGCGCCAGGGGCCGCAGGAGATCGCAAGCCAGCCGCTGCGGGCTCAGGCGCCGCTGCACGCAAGATTTGAAGTTTCGGTCGTTCTAGGATTGGGAGGAAAATAGCTCCATGGCATCGCGGGACAAAGACCGGGAACAGGACAAACCGGCGGCCGATCTGCTGCGGCGCAGCCTCGCCTCTCCGGCGGGCGCGCCCGGTTTAGACGTTGACCCGTGCCCCGACCCGGAAATCCTCGCGGCGTATTCGGAGCATTCACTCGACGCGGACGAGACCGCGCGATACGAGCTACACTTCTCCCAATGCGCACGCTGCCGCGAGATGCTTGCGGCCATGGTTCACGCCGGTGAACTCGCAGGCGCGGCCGGCGAAAAACGCGCGCGATCATCGAGCACCGCCTGGATTTGGGATTGGCGCTGGCTCGCGCCGGCGGCTGTCGCGCTCGTGCTTGCAGCGGCCTTGGTTGCGCGGCGCCCGTCTCCACCGCATTCGGCCGGAGAATCGTCGCGCCCCCTCGTCGCTATGAATCAGTCGGCTGCGCCGCCCGCAGACATGACCGTGAAGCCTGAATCCGCGCCTGCGGCGACCGCTCCTGTTCTCATCGCGCCGAATTCTTCCGGCGCGCTCGAGCGCATCGCGCCGAATTTCGATTCAACGAAATCGGAAAGCGCGCCGCGCGCGAAACTAGCGCCGCCATCTCGCGACGAGCGCAAGGAATTTGCCACCAACGTTCCACTGACTGGCCGCAACTATGAGCAGTTGGACGCGCTTAAGAAATCCGCGGTCGCGCCGAAGGCTGACAGTTCGGAACCGCGCGGATACGGCGTAGGCCAAGGCGCTGGTAACGGCGTTGGAATTCCCAGCTCCGCGGAAACGGTCACCGTCGAGAGTGCGATCCGCCCTGTCGCGCCCGCGCCGCCGCCTCCCGCCGCCGCGCCGGTTCCGCCGGAGATCCCGGCCGACACTGGCGTGGGCGCCGCTGCCTCCGCTCCAAGCGCGGCGCCCGAGCGCGCGCGCAACCAGCAAACGGTTGTCGTCACCGCGAACCGGGGTCTCGCGATGAGCGAAGCGGTAACGGTGGAATCGGCGGACGACCGCAACCCGCGCACGGTGGTCCGCTCGCCCGATCCGGACGTGCTGTGGCGGATATCGAGCGGACGCTTCGTCGAGCGGTCTAGCGACGCGGGCGCGACCTGGCGCGTGCAGTGGACCAATGCGAACGCGCACGTCATCGCCGGCGCCGCGCCATCGATCGAGACCTGCTGGCTCGTGGGCCGCAATGGAATCATCCTGCTGACGTCCGACGGAAAAAGATGGAGGACCATCGCGCCACCTACGGACGCGGATTTCATTGACGTCGCGGCGACGGATGCATCGTCCGCCACGGTGACCACGACCGACGATCGCAAATTCACGACCACCGACGGCGGCAAGCGCTGGATTCCCGCGCCGTAGCCCGCTCGGCGGTGTCTAACTAACCTGCAAGAAAATCGGCCCCCCGGCGTTCTAACCTGTGCAGTGACGTTCACGCGAAGGAGACAGCCCATGCAATCACGCAGCGCACGAATTGCCGCTTCAGCCGCCCTGGCGGCGATCCTTTTGCTTTTGCCTCTGGCGGGAAAACTGAAAGAAGCCCGCGCGGCGGGCGCGGTTGACGAAAAGCAGGCGAAGGCCGAGGCCGCCAGGACCACGGAAAAGGATCAAACCGACCTTTCCGTCACAGTCTATAACTCGAATCTCGCGCTGGTCCGCGACGTTCGCCAGATTCATCTCCAACCTGGAGTTTTCCCCCTGCGCTTTGAGGATGTCGCCGCGTCCATCAATCCCGCGACCGTGCACTTCCGCTCGCTCACCGATCCCGCGAAGCTCAGCGTGATCGAGCAGAACTACGAATACGACCTGCTCGACCCGCAGAAGCTGCTGCAGAAATACGTGGGCCGCGAGGTGACACTGGTGCGCGCGGAAACCGACGCCAGCTCGACGAAGTGGGTCTCCACGAAAGCGCTGCTGCTCTCCGATAACAACGGACTGGTGTGGAAAATCGGCGACGAAATCGTCACGGGCATGAGCGCCGATTCCTATCGCTTCCCCGATTTGCCCGGCAATCTCTACAGCCGGCCCACGCTGGTCTGGACGCTCGAAAATCGCGGCGCGGACGCGCACCGCGTCGAGGCTTCGTACCTGACCGGCAACATGAACTGGAGCGCGGACTACGTGCTCACCGTGGGCCGCGACGAGAAAACCGCGGACCTCGACGGCTGGGTGACGCTGGTGAACAACAGCGGGGCAGCGTATGCCAATGCGAGGTTGCAACTCGTCGCCGGTGAAGTCCACCGCACCGCGCCCCCCGAGCCCACTCGCATCTACACCGCGTTGGCAAAAGCCGCCGATAGCGCGGGGGCTGCGCAATTCTCACAGGAAGGATTCTCCGAGTATCACCTCTACACGCTCGAGCGCCGCACCTCGATTCAGAACAACGAATCGAAGCAGATCAGCCTGCTCACGGGGACCGGCATTCCCGTCGAGAAATATCTCTCGGTCGAAGGGCAGCAATACTACTACCGCAACCCGCAGGGAATCGGGAACGCCATCCCGCAGCCGGTGAAGGTCTACTACCGTTTCAAGAACGACCAGAAGAGCAATCTCGGAATGCCGCTGCCCGCCGGAACCGTGCGCGTGTATCAGGCCGATTCCAAGGGCGGAACGCAATTCGCCGGCGAGGACAGGATCGACCACACGCCGAAGGACGAAACGCTGCGCATCTACGTCGGCAACGCCTTCGACGTGGTGTGCGAGCGCAAGCAGATGGACTACAAAAAGCTCGCGAGCAATCTCTACGAGATGGAATATCAGATCGCGTTGCGAAACCACAAGGACGGCCCGGTGACTGCAGAAGTTCGCGAGCCGGTCGGCGGTGACTGGGAAGTGGTGAACTCGAATTTCAAATGGACGAAACTCGATTCGTCGACGATTGGATTTTCGATTCCCGTGGAGAAGGACGGGGCGGCGACGCTCGACTATCGCGTCCGCGTCAAGTGGTAGCGATCGTCGCGGAGAGCGCGCTCACCGCTTCGTAGAGGCACGGTCAACCAGAGCGAGTTCGTGGACGAAGAGCGGGTTGTTGGGAAATTCGGCCGCGAGTTCGGTGAGCAGCTGGCGGGCGCGTTCCGGCTGATGCTCGCGCTCGCTGGCCAGCGCCAGCCAGGCCTTCGCAAACGGCTGCAGGTAGTGGCCGTGTTCGGCGGCGCGCTGCAATTGTTCCATCCCGCGCTCACGGTCGCCGTGAATTCCGCCAAACCACAGAAACGCCCGTTTGTAGCTGGGTAGGCAGCCGATGATGTAGTTGGCGGCGCCAAGCGCCATGTAAGCGTCTTCTGCCGTCGGATCGATGGCAAGCAGTTTCGCGGCTTCGGCATCCGCCTGCTTCGTCAAGCCCAGGCCCGCCATCTGTTTTTTCACGATCAGCGCGTCATAATCGGCCTCCATGCCGTCGGTAAACGTAAGCACGAGCAGGGCATGGCTGTCGCGGGGATCGACTTTCAGCCGCTGAGCGGCCATTTCGCGCGCCTGGTGATTGGCGGCGAGAAATTCATCATTGCGGTTGTCGGACGCGCTTCCTTGCGCGCCGCCCAGGAATTTTGCGTCGTTCAGGAAAAAGTCCGAGGCAAAAATTCCCTTGGCATTGAATTGCTCGTAGAGATAGCTGGCCGCTTCGGCAGCCTTGCCGAGCGGATCGTTCGGTTCCAGCTTCTGGTAGGAGAGAAATTTCGCGCGGCCACCCTTGAAATTCAGCTCGTAAAGGTTGTGGAAGCCGAGATCGAGCATGCCCGCGGACGGAGCAGCCTCGATGCGCGGCAGCGCCGGAGTCGGCGCCGGCGCGGGTGTTGCCGCCTCGCTTCCTCCCGCGGCGACTGGAGTTTCGGTTGCCGACTGCGCCGCGCAGGATGACACGCAAAAAAGGAACGCCGCAGCCGAACACGCCGCGAATCCGATTCGCAATACTCGATCACAAAGATGACTTGGGCTGATCATTCCACGACCAACTCCCTCGCTCGAAAACGCATTCCCCGGGCGCTTTCGCTCCTTCGCCGAACTCGCGCCTATTGTATTCGAGCCGGTCCGGATTCGGCGGGTTGTATAGAGTCTCTTTGTGCTAGAGATTATTCAACAGGAAATCCGTGACACCCTTGAAAAGCTGGATGTAGGTCGGAATGTCTCCCATTCCGTGGCCGCGGCCGGGAAAGATCATCAGGCTCGCGGGATACTTTCCGGCGAGAATCAGCTCGTTGAGCAACTCGGACGTATTCGCGAAATGAACGTTGTCGTCGCCGGTCGCGTGCACGAGCATCAGCTTGCCCCTGAGCCTGGCGGCTTGGTTCACCGGCGAGCTCTCGACGTAGCTGGTGGGATTGTCCTGCGGCCGGCCCATGTAGCGCTCGGTGTAGGCGGTGTCGTACAGCCGCCAGTCGCTGACGGGCGCAATCGAAACGCCGGCCTTGAAAACGTCGGGGGCGTTGAACATCGCTTCGAGCGTCATCGTACCGCCGTAACTCCATCCCCAGATGCCAATGCGGGAACCATCCACATATGGGAGCGATTTCAGGTATTTCACGCCCGTGAGCTGGTCCTGGAGCTCGACTTTGCCGAGCTGGTGATAAATCGGCGTTTCGAACGCATGGCCGCGGAAGTAAGAGCCCCTATTGTCGAGCGTGAATATGATGTAACCCTTCTCGGCCATCATCTGGAGCCACAGGGCTTCCGGGTCGGTGTCCCATTCATTTCTCACGCGTTGGAGATGCGGCCCGCCATACACGTTGATCAGCACGGGATATTTCCGCGTCGCGTCGAAATCCGGCGGGCGGATGATCGAGGCGGACAGTTTCGTGCCGTCGTTTGCCGCGAGGTCCAGAAATTCAACGGGCGAGAGATGGTATTCGCCCAGCTCGCGCACTTTATTTTCGTTGACCACGGCGGCGCGCGTGCCGTCCATGCGATAGAGGTCCTGGCGCGGCGGCGTCAT
>Ga0116223_10005142_pt1 | contig 11126 bp, 8 predicted proteins | sample Sb_taG_3_FD_90092 | JGI IMG/M metagenome (GOLD analysis project Ga0116223, IMG submission 90092) | Peat soil microbial communities from Weissenstadt, Germany - Sb_50d_a_PC metaG | ecosystem: Environmental > Terrestrial > Soil > Wetlands > Peat | place: Germany: Weissenstadt | collected 2010-09-21 | reverse complement strand
GCGCCGAAGATCACCATGACGCACGGATCGCCCTGCTTGCCGATGCGCGGCGGTGTTGCCGTCGGTTGTTCCGCTAATTGAGCCATGAATGAGTCCTTTACATCGAGGTTCGTTAATCGTCGGTCGTTAGTCGTTGGTCGTTCGCAATTTGGTTTTGGCCAACGACTAACGACCAGCGACTAGCGACGTTTTACTTCGCTTCCACGTGTCCGCCGAACTTCTGCCGCATGGCGGAAAGCATCTTCTCCGCGAACGTATGCTGCTGACGCGATCGGAAACGTACGTACAACGCCGCAGTCAGCACATCGGCCGGCACGGCTTCTTCGAGCGCCGCCTGAATCGTCCAGCGGCCCTCACCCGAATCCTGCACGAAGCCTTCGTATTCCGAGAGCGTCGGATTTTCCGTCAGCGCCATCGCCGTCAAATCGAGCAGCCAGGAACTGACCACGCTGCCGCGCCGCCACACTTCCGCAATGTCCGGCAGGTTCAGATCGTAGCGGATGTCCTCGGGCAACTCTTTGCTGGTTGCGTTCTTGAAGATGTCAAAGCCTTCGGCATAGGCCTGCATGATGCCGTACTCAATGCCGTTGTGCACCATCTTCACGAAGTGCCCGGAGCCCGACGGACCGCAGTGAATGTAACCGTCTTCCGCAGAGCCCCCCAGTTTTTCCCGCCCCGGAGTTCGTGGAATCTCGCCCCTGCCCGGCGCCAGCGTCTTGAAAATAGGATCGAGCCGCTGCACCGCTTCGTCGGGACCGCCAATCATCATGCAGTAACCGCGATCCAGTCCCCACACACCGCCGCTAGTGCCCACGTCGATATAGTGAATGCCCTTGCCTTTCAGCTGATTCGCGCGGCGCACGTCATCTTTGAAGTAAGAATTGCCGCCGTCGATCATGGCGTCGCCAGCTTGCATGTGCTGCGCCAGCTTCTGCACCGTCGCCTCGGTAGGACCACCCGCGGGGACCATGATCCAGACGGCGCGCGGAGGCGTGAGTTTGCTAATCAAGTCTTCCAGCGAGCTAGAACCGCCCGCGCCCTCGCCCGCGAGTTGCTTCACGGCATCAGTGCTGAGATCAGAGACCACGAGCTGATGTCCGCCGCGCAGCAGCCGCCGCGTCATGTTCGCGCCCATGCGTCCCAGCCCCACCATTCCCAATTGCATTGTCTTCCGCTCCTAAGTAGCGCCGGCGTCTCGCCGGCTGTCGCGAGGGCGTCTCGTCCTCGCATGCGTAATCCACGAAACTGCTAGAGAGCTTGCTGAACCGCGGCCTGCAGCGCCGCCAGCCCCGCCTTCAAGTTGCTCCCGAGATGAACCCGCAGCGCTCGTCTTCCGCGGTCCGCCAACACCTGGAAATCTCCGCGGGCCTGCGCCGCCTTCACCACTCCGAACGTAAATTTCTGTCCCGGCACTGGCAGTTCCACGGAATCATCGCAGGTCACCTGCAGAAATACTCCGGAGTTCGGCCCGCCCTTGTAAGCCTGTCCCGTCGAGTGCAGAAATCGTGGACCGAAACCCAGGCAAGTCGCCACGAGCTTCCCATCGCGCACCGAATGCCGCAGGGCCTGCAGACTCTGTTCATGCTCGGCGTTCATCTGGATGTAGCCCAGCACGGCAAAGTAATCTCCAGCTTTGATGCGACCCAGATGCGCCTTGAGGTATCCCACGAGCGACTTGTCGCTGCCCGCGGCCTTCGCCAGTTCCGCGGCATTCTTCTCGTCAGTGAACAATTTAATGCCGCCGTCCTCAATGACCGGTTTTTCCGCAGGCAGAGATCCCGTTTTCTCATATGCCGACGTCAACTCCCGCGTCGCGATCTTGCTGGCTTCGACATCGGGCTGGTTGAAGGCGTTGATGTGGATGATCGAGCCCGCGACGGCGGTGGCAATTTCCCAGCGGAAGAATTGCGCGCCGAGATCATAGATGTCGGCCATCGCGATGCGCACCACGGGATGTCCGGCCTTCTCGATCGCCGCCACTTTCGCATCTTGCTCTGCGTCCGCGCCCGATTCCAGCCGCACATAGACGAACACGCGGTCGCTGCCGTAGACCTCGGGAGTCGTCAAGGTCTCCCGGTCCACCGGGATGATGCCCTTGCCGATCTTCCCGGTCGACTCGGCGAGCAGTTGTTCCAGCCATGCTCCCAGATCGGAAATGCCGGGAGACGTAATGATCGTAACTTTGTCGCACCCCGCGCTTGCCGCCGTTCCGAGAATGATGCCCAGCACAGCGCCAGGATTTTCTGCGACTGTTGCACCCGCTCCACAGGCCCGCACCATCTCCGCGGCGCGTGCGAGAAATTTCTTTGTGTCCAATCCCATCACCGCGGCGGGAACCATCCCAAAGTTCGACAGCGCGGAATAACGTCCGCCGATCGACGGCCGCCCGAAGAAGACATGCAGAAATCGATCCGCCTCCGCCACCTGCTGCATTTTCGATCCCGGGTCAGTGATCGCGAGGAACTGGCTGCCGACTTTCACCGCGCCCACGGCCTGCTTGGTCCGCTCGAAAAAATATTGTTTGAAAATGTTGGGTTCGAGCGTGCTGCCGGACTTGCTCGACACGATGAAGAGCGTCTTTGGTATATCAATCAGGTGCTCGAACGATTTCACCTGGCCAGGATCGGTCGAATCGAGCACGTGCAGGGTAGGGAAGTGCGTGATCCTGCCGAACGTCATGCGCAGGACTTCCGGACACAGACTCGATCCGCCCATTCCGAGCAGCAATACGTGTTGAAAGCCGCGAGATTGCACTTCTTTTGCTAGCTTCACCAGTTGATCGTGCTGCGCGATCTGCTCGTCGACAACATCGAGCCAGCCCAGCCAGTTGGCTTCGTCGCTGCCCGTCCAGAGCGTTGCGTCGCGCTGCCACAGGCGCTGCATCTTGCCGCCCGATTGCCAGTCGGCGATCGTCGCTTTCACAGTCGTGGCCAGCGATTCCGGCAGAGAAGTCTTCAGTCGGCTCACGAGATCTATCCCTTTTGCTGAGTGGTCTTTTGTGTGCTCTTGGCGACCGCAGCCAAGAGTTTGTCGAAGGCGTCGGCGAACAGCTTGACGCCGTCGTCGGTCAGCTTGTCGGTCACTTGCTTGATCGAAATTCCGGCGCGCGCCAGATCGTCCATCACTTTGGCAGCGCCGGCCACATCTTCGGTGAGGGCGATGCGCAGTAGTCCGTGATCGCGGAAGGCATCGATGGTTGCCGGCGGCATAGTGTTCACCGTATCCGGTCCAATCAATTCTTCGATGTAAATCACGTCGCGATAGTTGGGATTCTTGGTGCTCGTGCTTGCCCATAGAACGCGCTGGGTCTGCGCGCCCTTGGCCGCCAGCGCCTGCCAGCGCGGGCCGCTGAAGATTTTCTGGTAGCGCTGATAGGTGAGCTTGCCGTTGGCAATCGCGACTTTACCCAGCAGGCTCTTCAACAAGGCTTGCTGGTTGGCGTCGGTCGTCGCCTTGAGCTTGTCATTGAGCATGGAATCGATCAGGGTGTCGATGCGGCTGATAAAAAAGCTGGCCACGCTCGCCATCCTTTTCAGATTACCGCCGCGCGCCGCCAGGTCTTCGAGTCCGGCGATATAAGCTTCGGCAACTTTCTCGTACACTTCCTGCGCAAACAGCAACGTGATGTTGATATTGAGGCCTTCACCGATCAACTGCCGGATGGCCGGCAGTCCCTCTGCCGTGCCCGGCACTTTGATCATGACGTTGTCGCGCCGCACCGTCTTCCACAGGCGGCGCGCCTCGTCGATGGTCTCAGGCGTTTTGCGCGCAAGATACGGCGAGACTTCCAGACTCACGTATCCATCGCGGAACTTGGATTCGTCATACACTGGACGCAGCGCATCGGCCGCATCCTGGATGTCGCGAATGGCGATCTGCTCGTAGCGGGCCGTGGTATCGAGGTCTTTCCGCGAAGCGAGGGTCTTCAGGAAATCGTCATACAGCGAACTGTCGGCGATGGCCTTCTCGAAGATGGCTGGATTCGAAGTCATCCCCCGCAGTCCGTCCTCGGCAATCAGTTGTTTCAGCTTTCCGGTGGTAAACAGATCGCGCCGGATGTAATCGAGCCACATCGACTGACCGTAGTTGAGCAATTCTTTCAACGGATTCTTGGTGGCTTTCGAAGTTTCCAGAATTCCAGTCGGCTGCATGATGACCTCCTACGATTTCCCCATGTGAGAGACGTAGCTTGCTACGTCTCTTCTTTCCTGGGGAGAGAAGACGTAACAAGTTACGTCTCTACTAGTTTGCGATCGCCGCGCGGGCTTCCGCCACGACGGTGTCCACAGTGAACCCAAAATATTTCAGCAGATCTTTCAGCGGCGCCGAGGCGCCAAAACGGTGCATGCCGACGTTGCGTCCCTTGAGGCCGGTGTAGCGCCCCCATCCGAAGGTCGCCGCCATTTCCACGGAAACTCGTGCCGTCACAGCAGAGGGTAGAACACTCTCCTTGTAAGCTGCATCCTGTTGTTCAAAGATTTCCTGCGACGGCATGCTGACCACCCGCGGCTTGATCCCCTCGGCTTTCAGTTTCTCGTACGCATCCACGCACAGCGACAATTCGCTGCCCGTTCCCAGCAGAATCACGTCGGGATTTCCGCCCGGCGCGTCAGCCAGTACGTAAGCGCCCTTCGCCACACCGGAGGCCGAGGCGTACTTGGTCCGATCCAGAGTCGGCAGGTTCTGCCGAGTCAACACTAGCGCGGCCGGTGAGTGCTGCAATTTCGCAATGATCTTCCACGCCTCGACGACCTCATTCGCATCGCCGGGACGAAGCACGATTAAATTCGGCATGGCCCGCAATGACGCTAGTTGTTCGATCGGCTGGTGAGTTGGCCCATCCTCTCCCACCCCGATGGAATCGTGAGTGAAGACAAAGATCGAAGGAATCTCCATCAGTGCCGAGAGCCGGATGCTGGCTCGCATATAGTCGCTGAAATTGAAGAACGTTGCTCCGAACGCCCGAATGCCCGACACTATCATGCCGTTGACGCTTGCTCCCATCACGTGCTCGCGCACCCCGAAGTGCAGGTTGCGTCCGGCGCGACTGTCGGCCTGAAATTCACCCGCGCCTTCGAACTTGAGCGTCGTCTTGTTGGAGGTTGCCAGGTCAGCCGATCCGCCAATGAGCCAAGGAATGTTTTGCGCCAGCGCGTTGAGCACTTTGCCGGAGCTCTCGCGGGTCGCTACGCCCTTGGCATCCGCGGGAAATGTCGGCAGGTTCTTGTCCCATCCCGCAGGGAGTTCGTGGTGCTGCATGCAGCGCAGACGCTCGGCCAGGTCGGGGAACTTCTGCGAGTATTCCGCGAAACGTTGCGACCACTGCGCGTGCGCATCGTGCCCACGCTTGCCGATCCCATCGCGGAAATGTTCGCGCACTCCATCCGGCACCAGAAACTTCGCATCTTCCGGCCAGCCGTAGAATTTCTTCACCAGCCGCACTTCTTCTTCGCCCAAAGGTTCGCCGTGAGCCGCATTGCTGTCCTGTTTGTGGGGTGAGCCGTAGCCGATATGGCTATCGACGATGATCAGGGTTGGCCGGTCTGTGGTTTTGTGGAAAGTCTCAAAGGCCCGCGCCAGCATCTCCAGATCGTTGGCGTCGGCCACCCGGGTCACGTTCCAGCCGTAGCCCACAAAGCGCGTGGCCACATCTTCACTGAACGACCACTCGGCCGGGCCATCGAGCGTGATTCGATTGTTGTCGTACATCCAGCAGAGATTGGAAAGTCTCAAATGTCCGGCCAGAGACGCGGCTTCGCCGCCGATGCCTTCCATCAGATCGCCATCGGAACACATCGCGTAGACGTTGTAGTCGAAGATTTCCAGTCCAGGACGATTGAAGTTCGCCGCCAGCCATTTGCCGGCGATGGCCATGCCCACGCTGTTTCCCACGCCCTGGCCGAGCGGGCCGGTCGTGGTTTCCACTCCGGAAGTGAGGTGCGATTCGGGGTGCCCGGGTGTCCGGCTCCCCAACTGCCGGAAGCGTTTGATCTCCTCCATCGGGACCGCTAGTTCCTTGGAAACCTGTCCGTCTTTGACAACCTGCCGCACTTCCGCGAGGTGTAGCATGGCGTAAAGCAGCATGGAAGCGTGGCCGTTCGAGAGCACAAAGCGGTCGCGATTGAGCCAAGTCGGGTCCGCCGGATCGTAGCGCAGGAATTCCTGCCAGAGACAATAGGTGACCGGCGCCAGTCCCATGGGCGCACCCGGATGGCCCGAGTTCGCCTGCTGCACCGCGTCAATGGCAAGAGTTCGAATCGTGTTGATGCACAGCGTGTCCAGTTGCTGCCCCGTCACCAAAACCTGTTCACTGGCTACCATGCGATTCCGCTCCTCCTGCCTGGGATTCTCACCGGCGTGCGATCGTCCCCAACGAATCGGTCCACAACGAATTAGAGTTTCCGATTACAGAAAGGGTTCAATACGCAGAAAGTGTACCAATTTCCGCGTAGGCATGGATTGAGTTGCGGTGAAAAAACTTGGCTTAGATGGGGGAAGAGTGTTATTTCAGGAGATTCAGGTAACCGTTCTCGGTTTGAGATGCCTTGGTCGTGTCCTGCACGAACTTGAGGAATTGGCGCAGATTGTCGCGTTCGGTGGGCGCCATTCCTTCGAAATGGACGCGAACGCCACTCGCGGGCCGGTTGCGGGATACCACGCCGCTCAGCACAAATCCCTTGACCCAGATCTTTCCGTTCGGCACCCAGAGACCGATCTCGACTTTCGACCCCGGCTTAACCGGGCTGGCTGTTTCGACCAGGCACCCGCCAACGCTGGTGTTGGACAGATTGCCCCAGATTGGAACGGGGACCTCATCGACGCGAAGCTCGACCGCCACGAAGCACTTGATTCGCGGATGGCGGCGGCGGTCGCTTCCCCAGTTGGGGCTGAACAAATCGGGCTCATAAGGAGGTGTCGGAGACGCAGGAGTTGGAACTGGCTGGGGTTCCGGTGTGGTGGTGGGGGCAGAGTTCGCAGCCTTCAAACTACCAGCCTTGATCTCACGCATCGCCGCCAGCAACGATTCTTCCCGCTTGTCGGCCGGGGCGTCGCGGTAAGCCTGGAGCAGTTTCCCCACATGCCGGACGAGGTCCGGATCAGACAGTATTCGAGTCCAGTCAGTTCCAGTTGCCGCACTCATGGAATGCACGTCTTCCGTTCTTAAAATGGTTTGCTACCTACTCGACCTAGCTTGAACCGACGGTCACCGCCATTCAAGATGACCTAAGTCACCTCGGCGAGGTTTCTGCTGGGTAATAAAGGGCCTTCGTGGGTTTTGGAGGGGTTGAATTTCGGGGGGATGCCGACGGCGAGGGGAACAGTCCCAGTTCATTGACCTTCGAACACAACTTGGACCACCTGGGTGGTCTCATTCTGCGCCGTCTCGAACTTCCATTTCCCGACCGCATCGATAGCGGCATCGACCAACACCGGGTTTCCCCCCAGCACGCGGGTAGACTTTACGCTGCCATTCGCCCGCACCACGGTTTCGACTCTGACCGTGCCGCGAATGTGCATCTTTTTTGCCAGTTCAGGATAGTTCGGCTGGACGCGCGAAGCGACTTTTCGATCCGAGTTGCTCGACCCGGGAACGCTCTGAGCGGTCACCAGGCTCGTCGTGAGTGCAATGAGCGCGACCGCTGTGAATAAAACACTTCTCCGCATGCTGTTCTTTCCCCTTTACTTCTACTTCCTTAAGCTTATCGGGCGAACTGCTGCCGGGCAAAGCACCGAAGGTATTGGACTTCGGGTGCGCCACAGGTTCTTAGAGGTCTTTGATCGGTTGGACAATTTCGCAGCCGCGCCAAGACTCGGACGAGCGCGATGCACGCGCATTCCAGCACAATCGTTTGCATCTCAACGTGCGGCAAACGAATCAAATCGGACGAGTTATGCTATTAGCCGAGGAAGAACGTACCGGCTCTACGATTGCCTAGCCGGAAGTTCCCACGATCAAGAATGCGTCGCTCATTGACACAGACACTTTTCCGAACGGCATTTTTCAGTTTTGCTCTTGCATTGCTCACGACTCCGAACCTGCTTGCTCAAGCGGCGGGGGGAACCTCTTCAGCCCCGAATGTTACCCTCCCCGGCCCGCAAAACCCTTTCCTGGGGAGTGCTCCGGAAGGCAAGGCTAGGGCGGAGGTCTTGCAAATCGACTTCAAAGACGCCATTGATCGCGGCTTGCGCAACAATCTTGGCCTACTCCTGGCGGGCGACCAGACGCAGGCGGCGCGTGGCGAACGGTGGAAGGAGCTCAGCGATCTCTTGCCCAACCTTCAAGCTCGCGTGCAAGAGAATGTGCAGACTGAAAGTCTGGCAGCCCTGGGCTTTTCCAAGCTTCTGCCGTTGCTCAGCCCTCCAGGCACGAACCTCAGCAGTTTTCCTCGCGTGACGCCAGCCTTCAACTATTTTGACGCCCGCGTCTCTCTCAGCCAGTCCCTTTTCAACTTCAAGAGTCTCGAGAAAGAACGGGCGGCTGCGGAAGGCGTGAAGGCCGCCCAATTCAGCTACAAAGACGCTCGCGAAATGGTCGTGCTTGCGGTTGGTAACTCCTATCTGCAAGCCATCGCCGCCGGTGCTCGCGTGGAAACCAGTGAGGCTCAGGTCAAAAGCGCCCAGGCTCTCTACGATAAAGCCGCCGACCAGCTGAAAGCTGGACTGAGTCCTGCCATCGACGCTCTGCGTTCGCAGGTCGAACTTCAAACCCGGCAGCAGCAACTCATCGTCGCCCGCAACGATCTTGCCAAGCTGAAGCTGAACGTGGCGCGGATCATCGGGCTGCCGCCGGGACAAGAGTTTGTGCTGACCGAGAAAGCGCCGTACCAGGCGTTGGCCGCTCTCCCACTCGACACCTATCTGCAGCGTGCGTATGCGGCGCGCGCCGACTACCAGGCAGCGCTGGCACAAGTGCGGTCGGCCGAACTATCGAGAAAGGCCGCCGCGGCTGGGCGTTATCCTAGTCTCGATCTCGGTGCCAATCTCGGCGACATCGGCGTCACCCCCAGCCAGTCGAACGGCACCTGGCAGGTGAATGGTGGCATTAACATCCCAATCTTCGCCGGAAACAGGGTTCACAGCGATGTACTTGAAGCCGATGCCCAATTGAAGCAGGCGCGTTCCCAACTGGGAGATCTCCGCGGCCGAATTGACTACGAGGTTCGCACCGCGCTGCTTGATCTGAACGCTGCCGCCGAACAGGTAGAGGTTGCCCGCAGTTCCGTTGACTTGGCGGAACAAGCACTCGCACAATCACAAGATCGCTTCACCGCTGGAGTCGCCGACAATCTTGAAGTGGTGCAGGCGCAGGAAGCCGTGGCCAGCGCTCACGAGAGTTATATTCAGAGTCTCTATGCGCACAATCTCTCGAAGGTCGAACTGGCGCACGCCATCGGAGACGCGGAAGAAGGCGTGAAACGATTCTTGAAAGGCAATTAATAAACGTATGGAAACGGCACAGAATCTCCCCGCCATTGTCGAGAAAGCTGTAGAGAAACCTGCAGTCGAGAAGCCGGCGAGCAGCACCAAGCCGTTGCCATCGACCGAGGAGGATTTTCGTACCCGGCCTTCCCGCACCCAGAGTTCCGGCTTCCGAATCGGCGTGGGGATCGCCCTGATTGTCCTGCTGGTCGCGGGATACTTTGTCTATCACTATTTGTCGAGCTATGAATCCACCGACGACGCCCAGGTGGACGGACATGTGAATTCCATCAGCGCACGCATCTCCGGCCACGTGGTCAAACTCAACGTCGAAGACAATCAGTACGTGCAGGCGGGCACCGTGCTGGTCGAGATCGATCCGGCGGACTATCAAGTTGCCTACGATCGCGCCAAGGCCGACTTTGAAGACGCTCAGGCCGCCGCAGTCGCAGCCGGAGTGAATATTCCAATTACTGCGGTCAACACCACGAGCCAGGTTTCCTCGACCGAAGCAGACGTGAACAGCGCCCGCGCCGGCATTCAGGTCGCGAAACAACAGTTCGAGGCCGCCAAAGCGCAATTGCAGGAAGCCGAAGCCAATAACGTCAAGGCGCAGAACGATCTCGTCCGCTACAAGCAACTCGTCGACAAGCAGGAGATTTCCCAGCAGCAGTACGACCAGGCGACAGCCGCCGCCAAGGCAAGTGCGGCCGGTGTCGAAGCCGCGCGCGCCAGCGCCGACGCGGCCCAGCAGCAGGTCACGCAGGCCCAGGGCAAACTCGTTCAGGCACAGGCCAACGAGAACTACGCGAACACTGCCCCCAAACAAATGCAGGTCATCCGAGCCCGGGCAACTGCGGCGCTTGCCGAGGCACAACGCAAGAAAGCAGATCTCGACCAGGCCGCTCTGAACCTGCAATATACGAAGATCGTTGCTCCGGTGAACGGGGTCGTTAGCAATCGCACCGTGGAAGTCGGGCAGAACGTCGCTCCCGGCCAGGAACTGATGAAGATCATCAACCTCGATGACGTTTGGATCACGGCGAACTTCAAAGAAACCCAGCTTCGGAATATGAAAGTCGGCCAGCGCGTCACCATCGATGTCGACGCCAACGGCAGAACCTACAACGGCAAAGTGAACAGCGTTGCCGGAGCCAGCGGCGCCCGCTTCAGTCTGCTGCCGCCGGAAAACGCCACCGGAAACTACGTGAAAGTTGTGCAGCGTATACCGGTCAAGATCATGCTCGATCCTGGCGCGAACAACGATCACCAGTTGCGTCCTGGAATGTCGGTCACCCCTAAGGTCTGGATTCGCTAATGGGCACGGCCACCGCAACCATGGATCAGGCTGACGCCTGGCGTCCCGCGGTCAATCCGTGGATCATTGCGCTGGCGGTCACGCTGGCGACGTTCATGGAGGTGCTTGACACTTCTATCGCCAACGTCGCTCTGCCGCACATCGCAGGCAGCCTCTCGGCCGGACAGGACGAAAGCACCTGGGTGCTGACTTCTTATCTTGTTTCCAATGCGATTGTGCTGCCGTTGAGCGGTTGGCTGTCGTCCATCATCGGCCGCAAGAATTTCTACATGGGCTGCGTTGCCCTGTTTACGGCGAGTTCGTTCCTGTGCGGACTGGCTCCGAACCTGGCGACGCTGATCATCTGCCGCATCCTGCAGGGCGCCGGTGGCGGGGGGTTGCAGCCCAG
>Ga0116223_10005139_pt1 | contig 11131 bp, 10 predicted proteins | sample Sb_taG_3_FD_90092 | JGI IMG/M metagenome (GOLD analysis project Ga0116223, IMG submission 90092) | Peat soil microbial communities from Weissenstadt, Germany - Sb_50d_a_PC metaG | ecosystem: Environmental > Terrestrial > Soil > Wetlands > Peat | place: Germany: Weissenstadt | collected 2010-09-21 | reverse complement strand
CACCAATCCCCCGACCTCTACGTCCACGAGGAGGATGCCCTCGAATTCGTAGTCGACCGGGAGGCTATGGCCCAAGTTCGCGATGCTGTTCCCCGGCGTGAATTCGTCCCACCTCATGGGTGGACGTGGAGTATCCGGGACCGACCTCAACTTCGTTATTCTGACCAGCGTTCCAGCTTGCATGCACTTTCGTTTGGCATCAAATCAAAGAGGTCCGAGCTCATGGGGCTTCGGCTCCCGCAGGAGCAGTTCGGCGAGGAACGCAAACTCGCCCGGCTCCCCTAGCGGCTCGACGCAGTAGGAGGCGTCGCCTGCGGTGAACCCCTCCGGCGACACGCCGTCCACCGGCGCTGACGTGAACGTGCCGTCCACTTGGTCGTGGCGCTCCATCCCGGCCAGGTACACCGGCTTCCCGAACTGTACGTTCGCGAGCAAAATGCCCTCCACCGCGTAAGTTTTGGGCTTGAACTGCGTTAGCCTGACAAAGGTTCCTGCTTGCATGGCTTTTCGTTTGGCGCGGTTTAGAGAGGTCACCTCGGACCGTGTCTCCAAGGCGGCCGGCGGGACTCCGCCCCGCGTTCGGCTCGCGAAAACGTGGCTGTTTACGTCGGGTGAGGGAGCAGCCTTGCGGCTGCTCCCTCCCCTCAGAACCGGACTGGAGAGTTTCCCCTCATCCGGCTCAAGCCACCAGTAAGCCCCCCGTCAGGGGAGCCGGCAATTACGACGATGTGTTGCCTTGACGATACGCGCTTGCAGCCGCCGTACCCGCCGTTCGCAGGCCGGCCAGTCAATCTGGTCCCAGCTTGGAGCGTGAGCCGAGGAGGCACACGCGGTTTGACCCGCGTTCATTTGCGTTTTCCTCATGCGGTGGTTCGGCAAACTTTCTCGTCAGTGATGACCCGCTGGAAGTCAGCCCGCTTTGGCGGAGGACCTGGCCGGTCCTTATCCACCCGATTGCAGGGCGGCCTTGGCTTTTTCCAGCATCCTTTGCCCGCTGCCCTGTCAGCGCCCCTTGCGGTGCGCCTTCCTCGCCAGGAGGAGAGCAACGGGTTCACCGTGTTTCGTGATGAAGATACTGATGGTTTAGCCCCCGCCAGGACACCGGCAGCCTCTTTGTCCGTGGGTTCACGTCTCACGAGATACCTCCGGCTGCGTTGCCATTTTGGCTCAAGCCCGGGAGCGTCCGTGGGCTTGTTGGCATTAACGATGCGGAACGCGGTTACTTTTACGTTGGGCCTGCCATCCTGCCCATGCCCCGGCGGCGTGACGCTCGCCGCCCCAGGTGTCCCCTCGCGGTTACACCCGAGCCGTTGCCGGCTGGGCATGTTGTCACGGCAGCTATCCGACCAGGCCGTTACCAGCCTCGCCGGTGCCGTTAGGCGTCTGCGGACGGAACCGCAGGTTCGGCCTATGTTGCCATATCGAACCATCTTCATCACAACCTCACGTCGCACTGAGACTTTTGCCTGAGAGTCCTGCGACCATCCACGGGTTCTCATCTTTCGTAAGCATTTATCCGACAGCGGGTTGTGCGGTTCCAGGCGGCACCCTCCTGGCTTTCGCACCCCCTCCCCTTTCGTTTGGCGCGGATCGGTTTGTGGGTTCACCGTCCCCGGCCCGAGCTCCCATTTGTTCGCGGAGGTGGAGGCGGCTTCACCACGTCGGCTTGGCGACGCGCGATCAGGCCGCCCGTTGCATTGGTCGAAGTCTGCCGTTTGCGGCGGCGGTTGGATCGTCCGAAAGGCCAGGTCAGCTCCTTCGATCTGAGGAACCCTCCATCATTGAGACCTCCATGCGGCTGGCTTTGAACTCCCTCGCCTTGACGTATCCTTCCCGGCGCGCGAAGCGCAGTACGGCCAGGAGATATTCCGACGGGCTGACTTCTGCATCGATCAGGGCTACGCCCAGACCGGCCCGCCATCCTGAACCGGGTTTGGGGGTCGAGAATATCGGGATGTCCTGTTCCTGCCCATCAAGGGGCAGGCGCAGGTAGGTGATATGGATGGGGATCGATTGGAGAAGCCGGCGACCGATTCTGAGGAGGGGGGCTTGCTGTTGGGCCCATCGCAGAATCACCCAGTTGGCCTCGTGAGAGATGCTTATCATGAACTCTTGATTGGCCATTTTTTCTCGTCGCCGGAGGCGCCTTTATGGCGCATCCGAGGGGGAGGAACTGGAGGGGGAGCTGCATGTCTAACGCCCGGCTCCGGCCGTGAACAAGGAAGGCAACGCCTCCGCGGCCGAAGAAAAATGACGCCGGCGCCATTTTCCATGGGAGAATTTCCCTCCTGCGGGGCAGTGCTAAGTGGAGAGAAAAATCTCTGGAAGATACAAAATATGAAACCTGAAAAACAAAATACTGATCTGTATGGGAGGGCGCGGGAGATCCTGCGCGCGGAGCCGACGATGGGCAAGGGCCGGCTCGCCAAGATGCTCGGCGTGAAGACCCCGTGTTCGCGCCGGCTCATCCACCGGTTCCGGGGCGAGACGCAAGGCCACAGCAACGACCCGGTCTATGCGCAGGTGCGCCAGCTAAAGGAGGCCAATCCGGAGTGGGGCGCCGGCCGCATCGCCCAGGAACTGCACCTCACCGTGGACCACGCGCTGCTGCACTTGGCCCGATGGACCGGGGCCCAGAGCTTCGGCTCGGCCTCTGGTTCCGTTGCCGCTGCGCCGGCCGCCCAGCCGCCGCCGGCGGGGCAAGGCGGGCAGGGCGCCACGCTCCACGATGTGACCAGCCGCGACACCCGCGACCTCGCCTATATGGGCGAGCGGATCCGGACGCTGGAGGACCTGCTCATCTACGCCGAAGTCAATACGGCGTTCTGGGAGGTCGAGCGGTGGGTCTGCAACAAGTGGGAGGTCGGCGCGCGCAACCCCGCCACCGGCGAGATTCTCACGGCGCCCTTGTTCCAAATCAAGGCCTGGCTCAGGCGCAAGGTGGTTGAGGCCTCGCTCCGGGAGTTTGTGAACAACCTCCTGGAGGAGTTCAAGAAGGAGGCCCCGGTCTTCCCAATGATTCTGCGGCCCTCCCACTGCGAGGGCATGCTCGAGGTGTCCCTGATGGACATCCACTACACGAAGGTTTCTCTGGCTGGGGAGTGCGGGCGCGACTACAACCCGGAGATCGCCGAGCGGATGTTCAAGGACGCCGTCGAGGACCTCCTGGCCAAGGCGGCCGGATGCAGGATCAGCCGCATTCTGTTCCCGGTCGGCAACGACTTCCTCAACTCCGGCATTTTGGGCCGCACCACGACGGCGGGCACGCCGGTGGATTCGACGGTGGGCTGGAAGCAGGGCTTTGCCCAAGCCTGGCGGCTCCTGGCCAAGACCATCGAGGGGCTGCGCAAAATCGCCCCGGTGCATGTGGCTGTCATCGCGGGGAACCACGACGAGATGGCGACCGTACACATCGGAGAGGTGCTCTCGGCCAGGTTCTGCAATTCGGAGGGCATTACGGTGGACAACGGTCCCGCAACCCGAAAATACGTAACCCACGGCAAGTGCCTCTTGGGCCTGACCCACGGCCATTGCGAAAAGGTGGCCAGCCTCGCACTGCTGCTCGCCACGGAAAGGCCCAAAGACTGGGCCAACAGCACCCCGGCCACCAGGGAGTTCCACATCGGCCACCTCCACCACAAGAAGAGCCTCAAGCTGATGCCGGCACTGGACGTAGGCGGTGTGCTGGTGCGGGTGGTGCCCAGCCTCTGCCCGCCCGACGCCTGGCACGCCTCCCACGGATACGGCGGCAAGCTGGCGGCCGAGGCCTACTATTGGGACCCCGAGCAGGGGGTCACCGTCACCTTCATCCACAGCCCGGTATGACGCTGCCGCTGTCCATTGCACCATCCTCTGAGCCGTTGGTCGTATGGCCCTGGTACGAGCCGGTCTCCACCCCCGGCGGGATCGAGCGTGGAGTCGAGTTGAGCGAGGCCGACCTGCTCCAGCACGTGCTCCTGCTCGGGAGCACCGGGAGCGGCAAGACGACCTTGCAGAGGAGCGCGGTGCGCCAACTGATCCGCCAAGGCGTCTCCCTGCTCGTCCTGGACGCCAAGCAAGACGACACCGTTCCCTTCATTGCGGAGGTGATGCGGCGGGCGGGACGGGCGGAGGACCTGGCGGTCCTGGGTCCGAGTGGCACCCATGGGCTGCCGCTCTTCGGCCAGCAACTCCGCTCCCTGGAGGATGCGGAACCGCTGGCCGAGTTGCTGCTGCTGGCGACCGACCCGATACATGATCCGAGTAATTCCTACTGGCGGAACACCTCCGCCGGGATGGTCTCGGCGGCCCTGACGCTGCTGGCCGTCCAGGGCAAACCGGTCACCTTCGACGCGGCGCTTGAATTCATGCGCCGGTGGTTTGTCAACCCGGACCTGCCGGGGGCCCTGCCCAAGGCGGTGACTGAAGTGTTGGCGGAGGCCCACCGGCAGGCTGCCAGGGCGGGGACGCCACCCCAACTCCTGGGGGCGCTGGACCATGTCGAAGTGTGGCGGCGCCTGGACGTCCGGACCCGAAGCAACCTCCAGAGCTGCCTGCTCAACGTATTGCGCCCGTTAATGGCCACCCCGGCCGGCCGCTGCTTTGGGGGCCAGGGCCGCCCGGCCTTCAACCCCGCGCAGGTGGCCCGTGAAGGCAAGGTGTGCGTGGTCAGCGTCAATGCCCTAACCCACTCCGCCCTGGCGAAGTTCTTTCTGCGGCTGGCCCGGAAACTGTTCTTCGATGCGGTCCAGTCGCGTGGTCCCGGCGAGCACCCCCTGGCCGGCCTCATTGCCGACGAACTGCCCCTCATCCTCCAGCCTGAGGACGTGGACCAGTTGTCAACCCTGCGGAGCCAGCGATGCTTTGTCCTGGCGGCAACCCAGGGATTGGCCGGCCTGGACCAGAAGATTGGCGCGGGCCTGCGGCGGGCTTTGCTGGTCAACTTCGGCACGGTGGTGTTCTTGCGGACGCGAGAGGTCGAGGCCGATCAGTTTGCCGGCCTCACCCTCGGTCTGCGCCCGAAGGCTCGTTCGCCCTGGCGGGAGCGCGACTGGGGTGAAGGCACATTGCTCACGGCCTCCGGCCATCTCAGTGCGGCAGGGGAGCGGGCGCCCGTCTGTCCACCCGGGGGGCTCGGCCGACTGGAACCGCACCAAGGCTTTGTCGTAAAGAGCGATGGCACCTGCACACCCGATCGGGTCTGGTTTGTCCCGTGGTTCGAGATGCCCGATCAGAACTCCGGCGCTCCGGTCGCCGCGACGGTCCCCGTGGTAAGAGTCTCCTTCACCGCACCCTACCTCCTGGCGCTCATGCGGCGGCAGGGGCTTGAGCCGAGGCTGTCGGCCGAGATGGTCGCCGCCGCCGCCCGGCTTGACGCCGCGCTTCACCAAGGCGCGCTTGATCGTGCGGCCACTTTCTTCTGGGAGAAGACCGGCCAGGTGCCTGAGGGGCTGGACACTTTGCCGGCGGCGTGGCTGGCTGGACTGCCGGGCATTCTGTGGTCGTTGCGGCGGCCACGCTGGACTCGCCTGCCTTACCGCGTCGAGAGCGTCGCCTGCAAGGAGGGCGTCCTCCTCCTGAATTTTGCAGGGGAGCCGGAGCCCGACGAAAAGCGATTCACCCTGTGGGACGAGATTCGGGCGGTCGCCAACCGCGCCCTATATCCGAGCCGGTGGCGGTCTTTGCTGCACCCCCACCGGCTGGCGCTAGGGTTAATCGGCCCACCTCTCGATCTTTCGGTAGACAAAGAGGCGCCCTGAGCCGTCAGTCCTCGGAAGCGAGCATGATGGTGGCGACCACATTGCCACTCTCATCCAGCCCCAAGGTCAGCTTGGCCTCCAACTCCCGCTCGCCCACCTTGGCCCTGAAGAGCAGGGTGTCCCGGCGCGCCCACCGGCCCGGAGTGAGCCCGACCAGGGCAAAGAGGAAGCTGATGCACAGGTCCTTTACCCGTTGGTCATCGGCACGGAACGCCGCATCACCGGCCAGGGCGCCCCAGAGGCGCAAGGTGATGGCCGTTGGGACTTCGAGGTCCGCATGCGCCTTGGCCGTGGCCGTGATGTCCAACAACACGCCGTCGCGCAGTGCGTCGGCGCGAGTGTATCGGAAAAGAGGCGGCTCGGCGCTCACATGCACATCTCACTCCCGTCCGGGGCTGGCGAAAACTCGGCAGAGAGTTCCTGGAGGATCTCCTGGGCGAGTTGGCTCACACGGTAAACCAGGTGCGGGTCGTGGCCCTCGCCGCCAATTCTCCAATCCTCAAGGAAGCGCGTTTCCCAATCCCGGACCACCTCCAGCAGGGCGGGCTGGCGGGCAATCCGCTCGTAGAGCTTGCGGAAGAGAACCCGGTGCAGGTCCCGGCGCCAGAGCAAGCGCTCCGGGTCGTCCAGTTCGGCCGGCTCCACGCAACCCGGCTCGGCATCGGCATCGCCGAGGCGCACATGCTCGGGGCGACTATGCGCCTGGCGGACAAGATGATTGAGGTCGCTCTCGATCACCCCCTTGAGGCAGGCGAGGAAGGCCTCGGTATTGGCCCGGTTCTGTGGCTTGAGGTGCCGGCCCAGCGAGGGGTTGGCCTCCCCCATCTCGAGCCGGAGCACCGCTTGGGCCACCAATTCCTCGGCCTCAAGGGGACCCAGCCACTGCTGGAGCCGCGCCGAGATGGTAAGCTTGCGGAGCCGGTAGCGGGCAAAGCCGACGAGCTTCTTGTATTGGTCGGTGGATAACGCCGTCAGGAGGGCGAAGACGGTATGGCCGTCGCCGCTGGCCTGCGGCCCGTTGAGAGGCGTGAGGTTTTCGATCACGCGATCTCGTTTGGCGCGATTCTTGAACGGGCCGGCGCCGGCCAGCGCCCGGACACCCGGCCGCAGGGCGTGGGCCGGAATGCTCTCGTCGATTAACCTTCAACGGTCTTCGATCAACGCGGCTCATCGGCCTTTCGGCTCAGTGCGGCAGGTCCCACAACAGCCAATCGTCATTGCGGACAAAGCGTTTGGAACGGTCATCCCATTTCCTTGGGATCTTCCGGGACAGCCGTTCCAGAAACGGCAGGAGCGGGTTCTCCAGCCTCCGGGATGCCTCCAAGGAATCCAAAGGGCTCTCCCTCCAGTGGAACCGGGCTCGATAATACCGGAACCCAAAGCTGTCGAAGAAGTGCTGCCCACCGATTAAGGGCAAATACCAGAGGCTCGGAATGCCTTTGGGATTGGGTTTGATGGGAACTTCGGCTGCCAACCGATCCAACAGTTTCGTTCCCACGGGATCGTGGCGCAAGTGGTCTCGCAACTCGGCCAGCGCTGGGAATGTCACCGGGGGGCTCACAAAGAGAACGGGCTTGCGTTGGAGCCGGCAGACGATGATTTCGTGCGGCGTGCCGACGCTGTAGATGTTGGTGGGACAATAGGCGATCACAAAATCCGAGCTGTCCACCATCCGCAGGTCGATGTGCTGCGTTTCCCGAAACCTCCTGGAACAGCGGGCTCGGGCGGCGGCGCTCTGGGCGCCGCGTCGGAAGGTCCAGCGTTTCCGGATGTGCTGGGTGTCGATGCCCTCGCGGCCATATTCGTAAAGGCCTCGGATCTGAGGCTTTGACCAGGGATCAAAGACCGTCACTCCGTAGGCCGCCAGGAACTGGCCAACGCGGTTTCGCCAGCCATTCCTCATCTCCTCCGCTCTCGAAAGGATGAAGTCCATCGGCCCGGAGAGATAAACCCGGGTGCCTTGCAGGTGATTGGGATTCTTGTGAGGGGGTTTGGGCATGGGGAAAGTAGTCGTTGAAGTCACGTTCGCATTTGTGCCGCAAACGGGTTTGGCGCAGTTTCCGGACGGGCAGGAAGGAATTCATCGAGTGAAGCGTTCTCTGCATCGAGCGCGTTTCTTGAAGCGCAGGTTTTCGAACGCCACAGGGATGAAGCAGGTGCCCAGGCTGATCGTGGCACTGCTGGCGCGCATCTTCAGGGCTTGTTCGTCCGGTTCCCTCCGTTCAAATTCAGAATTCGCACAGCCGCCTCTCTCCATTGCTCCGAAACGATTGGCCGGTGCCGCCAACCGGCGTCACGGCGCCTGAATCTCAACGTGGAGCCACTCCGGACATTCGCGGGCGGGTGAAACCGTCACCAGGTGGAGTGGAGACGGCAGCATTTTTGATGACGGTTTAAGTGGGAAGACGGCCGGGTCCGCAACGATTACATGCGCCCGGTGGGCCAAATCGACAATCTGGGGCTGCAGTTCGGGCGCTTTGCTCCAAATGCCATTCAGCAGGACCAGCCCGTCTGTGGCGCTACGAACGGTTGGCCAGGCTCGGAGAATCTGTCGCGCGGTTTCGGTCGGGGCAAGCGGACCATTCAAGTAGACGAGGCCGGCAACCGGCACAAAGAAGTCCGAGCGACGGACATCCACTCCCGCCACCGGCGCCCCGCTGGCGCCAAACTCGGGGAATGAATGACCCAGGGCGGTCAGCAGAAACGTGCGCAGGTGATCCTGGCTCCCTTGGATGGCGGTCAGGCCGGAAGCCTGGCGCAACAGGGCTGCCAGATTGCTGACCGCCACAAAATCGTGCGCCAACCGGCGGTGGCGCACCGTTGGATAAGGGCGGCAGGCCTCCTCGATCAACTGCTGACGTTCCGGTTCGGGCAAACGCTCGAGCGACGCCAACAACGCCTGGAGTTGTGAGGCCCGCCCATCCGCGCACCAACTGGAAAGCGTATTCCCGGGACGGGCCACCAGTTCGCCCCAGTCCTCGAAACTCAACGGGGCTCCTCGACCCCTGCCGAGGCTCACCTTAAGCGCCAGCAACAATTTCCTGACCCGCTCCGGCGGGAAAGAAGTTTGATCCGTCTCGTCTCCAGGCTCACCCGCTCTTGATTCGATCAGTTCCATGCTTGCGAGTTTGGCGAGATTCTTTGGAATCGGAGGCTCTCGGCGTCGCTAGCCCACCGGAGGAAAAGAGCACCTCCCGGGTAAATCGAGATTGGATTGGAATCCGCTTTCTCGCCGCGTCCGCGAGGGCTAATCATCGCGCATGAAACGAGACAAGAACCGAAAAAGTCCGAAGCTGATTTACGGGCACCTGCGCGGTCCCTTGAAAGAGATACCTGTGCGGGGGAATCGAATCGTGGTGGATTTGGATAAATTTGGCGCGGCGCTTGAAGCAAACAAGCGCCGTCTTAGTGGCGCGCAAGATGGCTGCGCGAGCGGGACCGACGCCAATCGCCGTTCAGGAGGTCCTGGCACAACCGGGGATTCCTTCCGGTCGTCCTAGTCCTCATCTTCGCAGAGGCATCCGTCACCGGACAGTTCCGCGAGTTGCTCCAGCCCCGTCTCCTCCCGCAGGTCGAGTTGCCGGCTGAACATCCCCTCGCCTTCCGTGTCGCTGGGCTCGCCGGCCATCTCATCAATATAGTATTTGATCCCGTCAAGGTCCCACTGTTCGATACTGCTGAGGATTTCGGTGAGGCTGTTGCGGATGATGCCAACCGTATCGTGGACCCACCGCGCGACGACCGCGTTGGACTTGGGGGCGTTGGTGAGCACCAACTCCGCCTGCGCCAGTGTCTGCCGGACAAGCGTCGCCGCCTCGGTCTGGCTCTCCTCGTCGATGAGTTCCCTGAGGCGCCGGAAGTTGCCGCGGAGATTGAACTGCTCGATGTAACTGCGGAACTCCTTTGTAGTCAGGTCCAGGTAGTGGCTGTGCCGGCTTGTGGTGGCGGGGACCTGCTTGGAGCGGTCGAAGCGCCCGTTTTCAAGGGAGAGGCTGCGGCCGGAATACTTGAGGACGATGTTCTGAGCCAGCGCGTCTGCCATCATGTTTTGCTCGCGGGGGACCTGGATGAGCTGGAAGGGGTATTCCATTCGGAACTGCATGAGGGAGCTGCAGAATCCCCTCATCTGGTTCCGCGCCTTCCAGAGCCCATTCACCTGGTGGACGACCAGTTGGGAGTCGCTCTGGGCGACGAGTGGCACGCCGGGCTGTGGGTAGAGGGCGCGCGCGATCCGCAGGCCGTTGAGGAGGGCCAAGTAATCGGCCTCGTTGCAGGTGCCGTGGCCGAGGCGCGTGGACTCGGCGGCGAAACATCTGTCGCCCTGGCGCAGGTAAATGCCGCCACCCATGACGCCGGGGTTTTCGCTGAGCCCGTCGACCTCGAGGTGGAGCGGCTCGCTCGGGGCCAGTGGGGGGTTGTCGTAGGAGCGGATGCGCTCGATGACCTTGGTGATCTCGGTTTGTTGTGCTGACGTTGTGTTCATGATGCTTTTACTCGTGTCGTTGACGGAGTCTGTTTTTGTCCTCTTTCCATGGCGCTCGGGCTCGCTTCGCGCGGAATGCTGGCGCCGATCTTGCTGCCCCTTCGATTGCCTTGCGCGCCCCCCTACCACTCAAACGGCCTGGGCAGGCTACCGACCTCGCCCATCTGGTCGAACCCCAGCCAGTCCGGGTGGAGGTTCGGCCACAGCGAGGCGCGCCTCATGGGGCGGTGGAAGAGGTGTGCGTCCTGGCGCCACTGGCAACGCATTTGGTGCATGGCCAGGCCGTCGCCCATGAGGGCGCCTTCGATGTCACCGCGCCTGCGGAACTCGACGGTGTTGCAGAGGTTCAATACGCCCATGGCCCAGTCGAGCTGCTGCAGGTAGTAGCTGCGCATGAATTGCGGGAGCATCAGGGTCATCTCGCCATCCGACCGCTGGTTGACGAGGCGGAGGTTGCCGCCCAGCCACGGGTGGGTCAGGTAGCTGGCCAGCGGGTAGGACACGAAGCCGGGGTCTTTGCCAAGCTCGTCGATCAGCCGCATGAAATTGGAGAAATAGGGCTCCTGCCGCTGGTAGAAGTTGTGCCCGCGGATGGCGGCGTGCCGGGTCCGCAGGCAGTAGGAGGTGAGGTCGCCGGGCCGGTCCATCTCCAGCTCCCAGGCGATCAGGATGACAGCGAAGACCGACGCCTGCATCTCGACCGGCAGGAAGTAGGGCAGGCCGTCGTGGGTGATGACGCCCCGGTCCAGGCAATAGGCGGAGGCGAAGTTGTCGCGGTCCATCTTGAGCGCCACCTTGAGCTTGGGGTCGAGGGTGGCGTAGACGTAGGAGTCCGAGTGCCTGGCCCGGACGGGCCGGCCGTCGGGCAGATTCATGCTGCCTTGGATGGCGTTCGTGAGGGATACGTCCT
>Ga0116223_10005136_pt1 | contig 11133 bp, 12 predicted proteins | sample Sb_taG_3_FD_90092 | JGI IMG/M metagenome (GOLD analysis project Ga0116223, IMG submission 90092) | Peat soil microbial communities from Weissenstadt, Germany - Sb_50d_a_PC metaG | ecosystem: Environmental > Terrestrial > Soil > Wetlands > Peat | place: Germany: Weissenstadt | collected 2010-09-21 | reverse complement strand
GAAGCTGCTGGGGGTCAGCTTGGAAGGAAGCGTTGGGTGATTCTAAATAGTAAATAGCAAATGGCGAATTCTGAATAGTGAAGAATGAAGGTTAGAGGGTAAAGCAGGCTCCGCCAGTGAAAACGACACGGTACTTCGAGCGCGTGAGGAACAGACCCGACCGGAAGATGATCTTGGATGAATGGATTGAGCGAGTTATAACGAATCCAGTGTCTGAAGCAGTGCAGCTAGACGGCCGAATACGCAGGTGGGGGTTTGTGCCTGAAATGGGGAACAGGGTTCTCTGAGTTGTCTTATTGTCGGATGGAGAGACAGTCGACAACGCGTTCTTTGACCGGTCGTTCCTGAGGGTTGCAAAATGACAATCCAATATTTTGAGGATACTGACACGCTCTACGTCGTCTTCAAGGACGCCGAAGTTCAGGACACCAAAGATTTGGACGAGAACACCGTCGTCGAGTTCGACGCCCAGGGGAATCTCGTCAGCATGACCATCGAGCACGCGAGGGATCGGGCGGACGTGAGCAATTTCTCATACCAGCAGATTCCGGCGATGAAGACTGTGGCTTAGCTCGACGTGCGGTTTTTCGAGTTTCCATTTTCGAGTTTCTAATTTCAACCGGGGGAGAAGGGATGCTTCAAATCAAGAATCTGCAAGCCAGAGCGGAGGGGAAAGAGATCCTGCGCGGCATTAATCTGGAAGTGGGCACGGGCGAGATGCACGCCATCATGGGGCCCAACGGCAGCGGCAAGAGCACGCTGGCGCAGGTGCTGGCGGGGCATAGTGCTTACGAAGTGACGGGCGGCGAGGTGACGTACGAAGGTAAGGACTTGCTGGCGATGCCGCCGGAAGAGCGCGCGCGGGAAGGCGTTTTCCTAGCCTTCCAGTACCCGGTGGAGATACCCGGGGTCAGCAATACTTATTTCCTGCGCTCGGCGCTGAACGCGATCCGCAAACACCGCGGCGAGCCTGAATACGACGCCATGGACTTCCTCGCGCTGGTACGCGAGAAGATGACGCTGCTGGAGATGGACGAAACGCTGATGACGCGTTCGGTCAACGAAGGCTTCTCGGGTGGCGAAAAGAAGCGCAACGAGATTTTCCAGATGGCGGTGCTCGAGCCCAAGCTGAGCATTCTCGACGAGACCGATTCCGGCCTTGACATTGACGCCCTGAAGATCGTTGCCAATGGCGTGACCGCGCTGCGCAGCAAGAACCGAAGCATTATCGTGGTGACGCACTACCAACGCCTGCTGAATTACATTGTTCCCGACTTCGTGCACGTTCTGTATGAGGGACGCATTGTGAAATCGGGAACCAAAGAGTTGGCCCTTGAGCTCGAGGAGAAGGGCTATGGCTGGCTCGAGCAGTCTGCCGCGTAAGGGCGGCCGCAGGATGGGGGCGCTGGAAGTAACCCCTCACCCATCCCGCTCCGGCTGATGAAAACGCCAGCAGCGGGACACCCTCTCCCCAAGGGAGAGGGCTGGCGAGGCAAGCGGGGGACAGGGATGCAGCTCGAGCGCCGCAACCGGCAATGGCAGACTGACAACGGACGACGGACAACTGACAACGGACGTCTTTAAGCGAAGAAGGGAAAAACAGGTTGATGATTGCCACAAGTGAAAAAGAGGGTCTCTACCTTGCAAGTTTCCGGGAGCTGGAGGGTCGGCTTTCTGCGAACTCACCATCTTGGTTGAACGAAATCCGCAGGGCGGCGATGGCAGGTTTTGCAGAGACGGGTTTCCCGACCACGCGGCAGGAAGAGTGGCGGAACACCAATGTGGCTCCAATCGCGGCGGTGCCTTTTCAACCCGCCACCACCCTCGCAGCCCCTCCTCAGCGAAGAGAGGAGTTGCGGATTCTCGAGCATCCCCTGGCCGACCTGGGATGCCCCAAGCTTGTCTTTATCAACGGGCGTTTCGCGAAGCAGCTTTCGACGCTGGAGGGACTTCCCGCGGGAGTTAAGGCGGGAAGCCTGGCGGAAGCGCTGGCAAGCGACGCGAAGACGTTGGAGTGCCATCTGGCCCGTTACGCCGCGGATTACCGGGAGCATGCGTTCGTCGCATTGAACACGGCCTTCGTTGAGGACGGGGCGGTCATCGAGATTCCGAAAGGCGTTGTACTCGAGAGGCCCATTTACTTGCTTTACGTATCCGACCCGAGCGGGCTGCCCACCGTGTCTTATCCTCGCAACCTGATTATTGCCGGGCGAGAAAGCCAGGCCAGCATCGTGGAAGCGTACATATGCAGTAGCACCGGCACTCTTGCCGGTGCGGATGTGGACAGGGAGAAGGCGACAGGCAAGAGTGCCTGTCCCACCGAGGCAGTTTACTTCACCAACGCGGTAAGCGAAGTCGCGGTGGGTGAAGGCGCGGTGATCGCGTATCACCGCCTCCAGCAAGAGAACGAGAATGCGTTCCACTTCGGGCGGCTGGTGTTCCACCAGGAACGTTCGAGCAACGTCGCCACGCACTCCATTGCGACGGGAGGGAGGCTGGTCCGCGAAGAAGTGAACGCGATTCTGGACGGCGAAGGGGCGGAAGCGACGCTGGCGGGCCTGTACGTCATCACCGGCCATCAACACATTGACAATCAGACCACTCTCGACCATGCCCAGCCGCACTGCAGCAGCCGGGAAGTTTATAAGGGTGTTCTGGATGGCGAGTCCTCCGCCGTTTTCAACGGCAAGATTATCGTGCGCAAGGATGCGCAGAAGACCGACTCGAAACAGAGCAACAAGAACCTGCTGCTTTCAGAAAAAGCCGTCATCGATACCAAGCCGGCGCTGGAGATTTACGCGGACGACGTCAAATGCACGCACGGCGCAACGATTGGGCAGATCGATCCGGACGCGATTTTCTATTTGCGTTCCCGCGGGATTGGACGGCAAGAGGCACGCGACCTGCTGACTTACGCTTTCGTCAACGACATCCTGGGGCGGATCAAGTACGCGCCGCTGCGTGAGCGGCTCAGTGAAGGATTGTTTGCTCGCCTGGCGAGCGGCCTGCGAGCCGAGGAGGCATGATGGCCACCACGCACGAATCGATCCCGGCGACTGCCCGCGAATCAATGGCTCGTGCCTTTGATGTGAGGCGGATCCGGGAGGACTTCCCGATCCTGAAGCAGAAGGTCCATGACAAGCCGCTGGTCTACCTTGACAACGCCGCCACCAGCCAGAAGCCCCAAAAGGTCATCGACGCGATAGTCCGCTATTACACCGAGGACTGTGCCAACGTTCATCGCGGCGTTCACCTGCTCAGCGAGCGCGCCACGTACGTTTATGAAAACACGCGCCGGAAGGTTCAGAAATTCCTCAACGCTTCCGACCAGCGGGAGATCGTCTACGTACGCGGGACCACCGAAGCCATCAACCTGGTGGCGCAGACGTTTGGAAAGCAAAATGTGCAGGCCGGCGACGAAGTTCTGATCACCGGCCTCGAGCATCACTCGAACATTGTCCCCTGGCAGATGCTCTGCGAGGAGAAAGGCGCCAGGCTACAGGTAGGGCCGATCAACGACCGTGGCGAGTTGATCCTGGAGGAATTTGAAAACCTCCTGAGCGATCGCACACGACTGGTGGCCGTCGCCCACGTTTCCAACGCCCTCGGCACCATCAATCCGGTACGCCAGATCGTCGAGATGGCGCACGCGAGAGGCGTACCAGAGTTGGTAGATGGTGCGCAAGCCGTGCCGCACATGAGGGTGGATGTGCAGGAATTAGACTGCGACTTTTACACCTTTTCGGGCCACAAAGTTTTTGGGCCGACGGGAATCGGCGTGCTCTACGGCAAGTTCGCTCTTCTCGACGCCATGCCGCCTTACCAGGGCGGCGGCGACATGATCAGCTCGGTAAGCTTTGAGAGAACCCTTTACAATGTGGTTCCCTATAAGTTCGAAGCCGGGACGCCTGATATTGCCGAGGTGTACGGCCTGGAGGCCGCGCTCGACTACGTCAAGAAGATCGGTCTCGGGAATATCGCCTCCTACGAGCACGCCCTGCTTTCCTACGCGACGGAAGCGATCCAACAGATCCCGGACGTGCGGCTTCTTGGCACGGCGCGCGAGAAAGCCGGAGTCCTTTCATTCAATCTCGAGGGTGTACACGCCCACGATGTTGGGACTATACTGGACCACGAGGGAATCGCGGTTCGCACCGGACACCACTGCGCTCAACCGGTCATGGACCGCTTTGGCGTGCCTGCCACTGTGCGCGCTTCGCTGGCATTTTATAACACCAAGCAGGAGATCAATTCCCTGGCCGCAGGCATCCAAAGAGTGAAGGCAGTGCTGGGGTAGGCGGTGGAAGAAAGCGCTGGCATGTCATTCTGTGGGGGCATGGGTGGTGGGCCCTTCCATAGAAATGAAAGTCGGCATTCGTCACCCCCGCGGAAGCGGGGGTCCATTTTCAGTCTAGTGACGGATGGATTCCCGCTTTCGCGGGAATGACGCGAGTGGGGCGACGTTCAAGAGTATGGTGGCGTAAAGCCAGCGTTCCGCGTGAGCCCTCACTCTTGACTCTCGACTCTAGACTCTGGACTTGTTTATGGCAGATCTTGAAGGCCTTTATCAGGAAGTCATACTTGACCACAGCAGGCGGCCGCGTAATTGTCATTCCATGAAAGACGCCGACCGCCACGCGGACGGTTATAATCCCCTTTGCGGCGACAGGTTTACGGTCTATTTGAAACTCCAGGACGACCGGATCGCCGACATCAGCTTCGAAGGCACCGGTTGCGCTATTTCCACGGCCTCGGCTTCGATCCTGACGGAGATCCTGAAGGGGAAAACTCGTGCTCAGGCGGAGGCGCTCTTCGATACCTTTCACGACCTGGTCACCGGAAAAACCCACGCGGAGGGTGAGACCCCCGCCCTGGGGAAACTGGCGGCTTTCTCCGGAGTATGCGAGTTTCCCGTCCGCGTCAAGTGCGCCACCTTGGTTTGGCACACGCTCCGAAGCGCGCTGAACGGCGAAAAGAAGCCGGCCTCCACGGAGTAACTTGAATTATGGAAGAGCAAACCCCTCTCACGATCTCGCAGGCCATTGCCCTTCAGGACAAGATGATTGAGACATTGCGCTCCTGCTACGATCCTGAGATTCCGGTGAATATCTACGACCTCGGCCTGATTTACGAGGCCAAGGTCGATACTTCCGGCCATGCGATAGTGAAGATGACCTTGACCGCTCCGGGCTGCCCTGCGGCGGGCTCGCTGCCGGGAGAAGTGGAAGATAAGATCACCGTCCTTCCCGGCGTTCAGAGCGTTAAAGTTGACGTGGTGTGGGAGCCGCCCTGGAATAAAGATATGATGTCGGAAGCCGCCAAGCTGCAGTTGGGGTTCTTCTAACCGAAGCGTAGCGCTGACCTTCCGGTCAGCATTTTAAGGGTTCTGGATTGTGCTGACCTGAAGGTCAGCGCTACGGGTTGGCCGCTCTTTGGCGGCAGCTCCGCTGCCGCACTCCAAGGCTCGACCATGAAATTATCCTATCAGGAAGAATACGGTTTGCGCTGCCTGCTGCGTGTGGCCACGCTGAGCGATCCCGGGCATTTAACCATCCATGAAATCAGCGAAGATGAAGGGCTGTCAGTTTCCTACGTGGCCAAGCTGATGCGGATCTTGCGCCAGAACGGCTTTGTGCGAAGCGTCCGAGGACAAGTGGGGGGCTACGCGTTGGCGCGGCCGGCCGAGAAAATAATCGTCGGCGAGGTCCTCGCGGCGCTTGGAGGGAGATTGTTTGACCCGCGATTCTGCATCGAACACTCTGGATTGGAAGTGTCGTGCAAGAAACTGCGAGAGTGTTCGATCCGAACACTCTGGCGCACCTTGCAAGTGCTGGTCGATCAGGTTCTGAGCAAGGTAACTTTGGCTGACCTTGTCGAGAACAGCGAGTCCGAGATGGCTTCACACGTCAGCACGCTGGTGCAACTGGGGACGGGATTGGAAATTAGAAAATAGAAACTGGAAAATGGAAACTGGAAAACGGAAACTGGGTGTTGAAAACGGAAAATGTGAAATTGGAGATTTGAGATTCTTGGATCGCTGCTTGATCTTTCAACGTTCATTTTCCATTTTCCAGTTTCTATTTTCCACTTTCTGCTCTCCAGTTTCTATTTTCCATTTTCAAATTTCCATTTTCTAACGTCATCCCAATGGACACATCTCCTCTCTCCTCCCCGCTCGCTGATTACCACCGCTCGCAAGGCGCCACACTGGGCGAATATCACGGCGCCCTCGTTCCCTCTCACTTCACCGACGCTGTGGCGGAGCACAAGGCGGTACGGGAAGCTTCCGGGCTGTTTGATTTCTCCTTTCGCGGCAAGTTTGCCATGAAGGGCCGCGACCACGCCAAATTTCTCCACCGCATGGTTTCGAACGACATCAAGCGGCTCAGGCCGGGCCAGGGGACTTACGCCACGCTGCTGACCCCGCAGGGGCACATTCGTGCGGACATGCGCCTCTACTGCGCGGAGGACCGGTTCTTCGTCGATACCGATGCCGACCTGCGCGACAAGGCGCTCGAGGGCCTGAGGCGGTACGTGATCGCCGACCAGGTGGAATTCGAGCCTCTCGACATCTACGCTCTCGCCTTTCAGGGACCACGCGCGCGCCCTTTGCTTGAAAAAACCCTTCACATCACTCTTCCCGCAATGCAGGAGTACGACCATTTCGCCACCAACTACGCCGGCTTCCCGGCGCAGGTGGTGCGCGCGAGCGCTACGGGCGAGGAAGGGTACGAAGTCTGGACGGGGGCGAAAGGGTTGCCGGCGATCTGGGGCGCCGCCTGCGGCCAGGCGCCGACCTACGGCATGCTCCCTTGCGGGACGCGCGCGCTCGAGACACTGCGAATTGAAGCGGGAATTCCCCGCTACGGCCAGGAACTGGGCGAGGATACTATTCCCAACGAAGCAGGATTGTGGAACGCTCTGAGCTTCAGCAAAGGGTGTTACGTCGGCCAGGAAATCGTGGAGCGTGCCCGAAGCCGCGGGCATGTGAATTGGGTGCTGATGGGACTCGTCATGGAATCGGAGACTCCGCCCGCTGCAGGCGAGAAGCTGGCGCGCGAGGGCAGAGAGATCGGCGAAGTCACCAGCTCCTGCGTCTCGCCAACCCTGGGCAAGACGATTGCCTTGGCTTACCTCCGCCGCGAAGTCTCGGAGCCGGGAACAAAATTGGAATTCTCCTCAGGCGCGGCCGCCCAAGTAGTGGGCCTTCCCTTCTATCAACGCCCGCCAGTGTAGTAGATGAGAGGAGTACGGCGCGGCAAAGCCGCAATCAAATGCAGATTCTTCGCTGCGTTCAGAATGACATGTCATCCTGAGCGCAGCGAAGGATCTGCTTTTCTTCGCGCGGTGCGAAGAGGTTCGGGAATAGTAATACAGCGAACGGGGAGGCATTGTATGTGGTGGATTGTGGCGGTCGCTATCTTAGTGGTTTTGGCCGCTGCGTTCGCCGTGGTGATCGGCCCGTTTCTTCTGCTGAGGCGTTTGCCGCAGCGGGCGGAAATCAACGGCATGGTTCTGGTGAAAGATGGCATGGTGAGCGCAGGGCTGGTGCCGCTGGGCGAGCACGACGCGGCCCTGGTGGATGCCGGCAACGATCCCCAGGCGAAAGCAATTCTCGCGGAGTTGGCGCGCAATGGAATGGGCCCCGACGATGTGAAATACATCTTGCTGACGCACAGTGATTCCGATCACATCGGTGGTGTTGGAAAGTTCCCCAAAGCGCAGGTGATGGCGCTGGCTGCGGAGGCTCACGCGGCGGGCGGTTCCTCGGACGGGGTTCCGATGGTGCGGTCCAGGACTTCAAAGCGGAAGACGGTTCGCCTTGCCCGGACCTTGCAGGATGGCGATATCGTGCAAGTAGAGCCCTTTCAGGTGCGCGTCTTCGCCGTGCCGGGCCACACGCCAGGAAGCGCTGCGTATGCCATCGCGCAGAACTTGTTTCTGGGCGATAGCGCCAACCAGGACAGGCAGGGCCGGCTTAAGGCGTCGCCTTGGGTTTTTACCAAGAATACTGCCCAGAATCGGAAATCTCTGGTGGAACTGGCGCGCCGCCTGGCCGGCGACAGCACAATCAAGACGCTCGTTTTCGGCCACTCCGCGCCGCTAGAACGAGGAATTGCGCCGCTGGTGGAGTTTGCGGCGAGTGAATCAACCACCCCCGACCCCTCCTGATCCCAGAAGGGGAGTAAGAAATACCGCAGGCCTGCAAAGCAGGTCTGCTCTACCCATCTCACTGCCGGCGGGGGGTTAGCTTCTTGGTGACCAGCATGATCAAGGAACCGAGCGCCCAGAGCATAAGCGGCAGAACGACTGTCGCTACCGCGTGACCCCCGATGTGACCCCAGGTTCTGCCGCTAGTTTTACCGGGCGAGAACTCGGGGGCGCTGAAGATGTTGTCCTTCCCGGTCTGCATCGCGATCAGGATTCCGGTGATGATGATCGCGTTGCCGATGATCACCGGCAGGGCGTAGATGGGCAGCAATTGCTTGTAGCTTCCAAATCCAGCGGTGTGGACTTTGACCGCGTAGTAAACCATACCCAGCAGGAAACAGACGGTTAAACTGAGATACTTCGCCGTGGAGTTGGGCACACCAAGAAGCGATGCCGTTAACCTCGCCACCCCGACGACCAGAACCAGGATCAGAAATCCGCTTTCGAATCGAACGTATTCGGCTAAGCTTTTCCCGAAGATTCTCATCCAACAATTATACGATGGAATCGGGCGCGGGCGCAGACTCTGAAGCTTGGAGCCTGCGCCAGGCAAACCATTTGTGATTTCTGATCTGTGATTGGGCGCGGCAATAGCCAATCACCAATCGCCAATCACAAATGGTTCACCCGATCATCCGATCACCCGATCCTCTTCATTCTCCCAGCCTGAAGGTCACTATAATTTCAGTTAGGACCTCGACGGGCTCGCCATTCAGCAGGGTGGGTTGATAGCGCCACTGCCGCACGGCTTCGAAGGCCGCCTTCACCAACAGAGGATGACCTCTGACCACCTTCAACTCATCTATGCTGCCGTCCTTGCCAATGATGGCTTCAAACTCCACGTCTCCTTGGGTTCGAGTCAGCCTGGCAAGCTCGGGATAATCGGGTTTGGGTTGGTAAATGAGCTTGGCAGCGACTACTCTACCGCCCAAGCGAATCTGCTGATGTTGGACCGGCTTGGGTGCTTGCGGAGCGGGCGGCTGCGGCTCGGTACTGCTGAGCAGCTTTTGTAATGCAGGATCGAGCGCGTTGCCCGGAAGCCCGTCCGATAATCCGCCCGGTACCCCAATGGACGCGGATGGGAATTGCGCGGGCGGAAGGGGTTCATCGTGGACGGGCACAACGTGGAGCGGAATCGAAATGGGCTCTCGAAGTATCTGCTCGGCGCGGCTGGGACGGATCGCCCTCCGCGGAGTCTGCACCGCAATTGGCGCGCGGGGCGGCGGTGGAGGCAGGGGAACTTGCAGCACCTCGGTCCAAACCGTCTTAGGCAACGCCTCCGTGTAGACGAGCGGAACCAGCGCCATCGCTCCCACCAGCAAACCTTCAGCACCATACACGCACGGGAAGGCCGCTCGCTTCCAATTTCCCGTCTTGGTGGCTGTATAAATAAGGAAGCACACGAAGGCCGGAAGGTTCAAGAGGCCAGTGAGTGTTACCCAGAACGGAGTATTCAGTCCCAGCCCTCGCGATTCGGCGTGCACATAGCAAAGCATCAAGCCAAGAACGGTGGCGACACTTCCAATCACCAGCGATTGCAACCCAATCGCCCCGCTCGGGCCAGGGGAAAGCAGCCGTCCCAGCGCGAAGAACCATACGAGCGAAGCGATCGCGCCGCCGCCGGCAGCGTAAAAGTAGTGGCGTTTCTTCAGCAGGGAAGACCGTGTGGGTGAAGATTCCAGCAACGTGTCGCTGAACATGGCTGCACCTCCTCAGGAAGTCTTTGAACATCCGAAGTTCAGGTGACGGCCACGGAGCGCTCCATGAGCTGCCTATTTTCTCCTTCATTTCATTGGACACCGTCTTCGGTGGCCGGGTTCCAGTATTTCGATTGTGGTTAACATTGGGGGTGGGTTTATAAAGCGGTGACTCGTGGGTCGCGACGTCGTTGCGGCGCACTGGAAACAACCCCTCACCCTCTCCCCACGGGAGAGTGCCGTGCTCACGTCACAACTGACAACATCTTGCCTGAATCCTGAATCCCGAATCCTGAATCCTGCATTTCACACCGGCAATCTCACCCTCGCCTCGCATCCCCGACCGGAGAGCCGGTTTTGAAGAGTCAGCGAGCCGCCATGCGCCTCGGCGATCTGGCGGCTGAGAACGAGTCCAATGCCGGTGCCCACGTCTTTGGTCGTGAAGAACGGCACAAACAGGTTGGCGGTGTTAGGCAGGCCCGGACCTTCATCTTCGATCAATAATTCGACGTATTCTCCGTTTCGCCTCCACCCCAGGCTCGCGCCGCCGCCGGTTTCGAGCGCTGCATCCACCGCATTCCGGACCAGGTTAATCAGCATCTGCTCGAGCTGGTCCGGGTCAACTTGGAGCGTCAACGCCGGGCCCGGAAGCAAGCTCACCGGCAGTCGTCTTTCGAGGCCCACGACACGCCGCGCCAAGGCTCCCAGATCCGCCGGCTGCAATTTCGGGGAGGGTAAGCGCGCCAGGCGCGAATAGCCTTCCATGAACCGGCTGAGCGATTCAGCCCGCCCTTCGATAACGCTTAAGCCCCGGCGTGCATCCTCGTCCCAGTCCGACGGTCGAGGCTGGCGAGTCAGCAAGCTGCCGAGCGTGCCGGCCATGGACTTGATGGGGGCCAGGGAATTATTCAGCTCGTGTCCCAAGACGCGGATAAGGCGCTGCCAGGCTTGGCGCTCCTCTTCGCGCAGAGCCTTGCTGAGATTGGTGAGTACCAGCAACTGGTGCGGCCGGCCGTGCTCGCGAAAAGTGCTGCGACGGATTCCCCAGCGGCCGGCCTCCCCGGGAAAAGACATCGTTATGGTCCGCACCGCTTCGCCCTCCAGACATGCGCCCAAGCCCAATTCCAAAGCTGTCCGCCCCAGGATTCGTTCCGCAGGCTGCGCCAGCAGACGTTCACCGGCGCGGTTCAAAAGGCGGAGCCGTTGCTCTCCGTCGAAGGTGAAT